>Ga0123337_10002830_pt1 | contig 19204 bp, 18 predicted proteins | sample frozenSSSSmetaG_FD_89792 | JGI IMG/M metagenome (GOLD analysis project Ga0123337, IMG submission 89792) | Glacier valley bacterial and archeal communities from Borup Fiord, Nunavut, Canada, to study Microbial Dark Matter (Phase II) -... | ecosystem: Environmental > Aquatic > Freshwater > Ice >... | reverse complement strand
GTGGTGCCCATCTTCACGCAATCGACCACGTCGGCGCTGACCGGCTCGCCGGCTTTCAGACCCAGCAGGTGGCGAATGCCGGCCACCGCCGCATCGCGGTACTGCTCGGGGTTTTCGCTCAGCAGCTTGTGCGTGATCAGCGAGCCGTCGGGCCGCTTGCCCACCACGTCGGTGAAGGTGCCGCCCCGGTCAATCCAGAACTGCCAGCGGGTGGTGCCATTTTTTTCCATGATGCGCCTAGAAAGAAGGGTAAAAAAGGTTAAAGACTGGCGGCCGAGCGGGCCGCCTGGTCGTAGATGCCCGAGAGCAGGCGCAACAAACGCGCCAGCTCGCCAATGTCGCGGTTCAGGGCATCGTCGGCATTGAGGGCGTTGATCAGGCAGGATTCGCGGATTTCGCGGTAGCGGTTCACGTAGTCCAGCCCCATGTCGGTGCACGCGTAGGTCACGTCCTTGCCGCTTTTGCTTGACACCACCACGCCCAGGTTCTGCAGTTTCTTGAGCGAGTAGTTGATCAGGTGCGTGTCTTCGACATTCATGATGAAGCAGATGTCGGCCAGCCGCTTGTTGCGGGCGCGGTGCGTGACATGGTGCAGCACCAGCACGTCCAGCGGCATCAGGTCCTTCAGACCCGCCGCACTCATGCAGTGCACGACCCAGCGGTGAAACGCATTGCCGGCCACGATCAGGCCAAATTCGAACTCGCTCATCTCCGCGCTTCGGGGTGACACCAGATGGGCCGACGAAACGATGGACGGCGTGCCAGGCGAAACACCAGCAGGCACAGGGGTGACGGATTTTTTGACCATGAACAAGCTCCGGGTTGGCATCTTTATTGCGTAAACAAATTGTAGGCAGTTAAACCTTAATTCATCAACAATTTGTTGACGTTTAGGGAAAACACCCAGCGGTAAGGCGCAAATGCGATTTACATTTACTTGTCGACTTTTCACCTGGAACGACGTTGCCCCATGAGCCCCGCCACGTATTTACCCACCGCCCCATGCGCCTGAACGATTCGTCCCTCCCCACACCGCCCCTGCTGTCCGTTCGCTCGCTCGCTGTTGAATTCGAGGTGCCCGGCGGTCGCTTTCGCGCGGTGGATGGACTGAGCTTCGACGTCACGGCCGGGCGCACGCTGGCCATCGTCGGCGAGTCCGGTTCGGGCAAGTCCGTGACCTCGCAGGCCATCATGCGGCTGACCGACTACTCCGGCGGCAACATCGTGGCCGGCCAGGTGATGTTCCAGTCGCCGGGTAGCGGCATGCTGGACCTGACGCAGGCCAGCGACGACACGCTGCGCGCGATACGCGGCAACGAAATTGCCATGATCTTCCAGGAGCCCATGACGTCGCTGAACCCGGTGTTCACGATCGGTAACCAGATCGCCGAAACACTGATCCTGCACCAGGGCCTGAGCCCGCTGCAGGCCCGCGAACAGGCCCGCGCGCTGCTCGACAAGGTACGCCTGCCCGATGCCGAACGGCTGCTCGACACCTACCCCCATGCGCTGTCCGGCGGCATGCGCCAGCGCGCCATGATTGCCATGGCGCTGGCCTGCCAGCCCGCGCTGCTGATTGCCGATGAGCCGACCACGGCGCTCGATGTCACGATCCAGGCGCAGATCCTGAACATCATCCGCGAGCTGCAGCGCGACCTGAACACCGCCGTCATGTTCATCACCCACGACATGGGCGTGGTGGCGCAGATGGCCGACGACGTGGTCGTGATGTGGCGCGGCCGCCAGGTCGAGCACGGCACGGTCGAGCAGATTTTCAATGCGCCCAAGCACCCCTACACCCGCGCCCTGCTGGCCGCCGTTCCCAGGCTGGGCAGCATGCGCGGCCAGGCCTTGCCCAAGCGCATGCCGCTGGTCGTGCTCGAAGGCGACGAGCTGCGCGAAACCGGCACCGAGCAGGTTCAGGACACGGTGGACCACCGCGCGCCGCTGCTGTCGGTCGACAAACTCAGCACCCGCTTTGACGTGACCCGCAACCTGCTGGGGCGTGTCACGCACCGGGTGCACGCCGTTGAAGCAGTCAGCTTTGACATTTACCCGGGCGAAACCCTGGCCCTGGTCGGCGAGTCCGGCAGCGGCAAGTCGACCATCGGCAAGACCTTGCAGCAGCTGGTGGAATCGACCAGCGGCGCGATCCGCTTCAACGGCCAGGACATCGCCACGCTGGGCGCTGCGGCCAAGCGGCAGCTGCGGCAAGACATCCAGTACATCTTCCAGGACCCGTATGCGTCGCTTGATCCGCGCAAGACGGTCGGCTTCAGCATTGCCGAGCCGATCCTGACCCACCGCTTGCTGACCGACGCTAAAGCCATACAGCGGCGCCTGGCCGAACTGCTGGAATGCGTCGGCCTCAAGCCCGAGCACGCCAGCCGCTATCCGCACGAATTTTCGGGCGGCCAAAGGCAGCGTGTCTGCATTGCCCGCGCGCTGGCCTGTAACCCGAAGCTGGTGATCGCCGATGAATCCGTGTCAGCGCTCGACGTGTCGATACAGGCGCAGATCATCGACCTGCTGATGACCTTGCAGGCCGAGCGCGGCCTGTCCTACCTGTTCATCACGCACGACATGGCGGTGGTCGAAAAAATCAGCCACCGGGTGGCCGTGATGTACCTGGGCCAGATCGTCGAAATCGGCCATCGCCAGGACATTTTCGAAAACCCCCAGCATGCCTACACACGCAAGCTGCTGGCCGCCGTGCCGGTCGCCGAGCCGGGCCGGCAAATCGACGCCCGCCTGATCCAGGGCGAAATCCCCAGCCCGGTGCGCAAGGTCGGCCAGGAGCCGGACATTCTGCAACTCATGGACGTCGGACCGGGCCACCGGGTGGCGCAACCTGCCGCCGTGGCTTGACGCCCCACTGGCGTCATCCTCTCTTTTTATTTTTCACACTCACTCAGGAAATCCCATGAAGCTGAAAACCCTTTTAGCCACCACCAGCCTGGTGCTGACCTGCCTGGTGACGCCCGTCACCCACGCGGCCGGAACGCTGACCGTGGCCCTACACCAGGACCCGGGCAACTGGGACCCGATTGCCACCTTCCTGGTGTCCTGGGGGGCGGTCGGCAGCCAGGTGTTTGACGGCCTGATCATGCGCACGCCCGACATGAAGCTGGTGCCCGGCCTGGCCACGAAATGGGAGTTCCTGGACAAGAACACCAAGCTGCGCTTTACCCTGCGCCAGAACGTGAAGTTCCACAACGGCGAGCCGTTCGACGCCGAAGCCGTCAAATTCACGTTTGACCGCCTGCTCGGCGAAGAGGGCAAAAAAGGCCCGCAGCAGTCCAACTACAACGCGATTGAAAAAGTCGTGATCGTCAACGCCACGACGGTCGACTTCATTCTCAAGAGCCCCGATCCGGTCCTGCTGACCAAGCTGTCCGGCTACGGCGCCATGATTGTTCCGCCCAGATACATCAAGGAAAAAGGCAGCCAGTTCTTCGGCATGAACCCGGTCGGCACCGGCCCCTTCAAGTTCAGCGACTACAAACCCAAGATCAGCCTGTCTTTCGATCGCAATGGCGCCTACTGGGGCGGCGCGCCCAAGCTGGACCAGCTGGTCTACCGCTTCATCAGCGAGCCCGCGACACAGGCGGCTGAACTGCAGTCAGGCCGGCTGGACGTGGCCAACCAGGTTCCGCTGGCGATGATCGAAACGCTCAGGAAGGACCCCAAGCTCACCGTCGCCAGCATGGACGGTCCGGTGGCGCTGGCGCTGCGCTACAACACGCAGCGCGGCATCATGAAGGACCGCGAGGTGCGCAAGGCGCTCACCATGGCGGTGGACCGCGACACCATCATCAAGGTCATCCTGCTGGGCCATGCCAAGCCCATCGCCAGCTTCCAGGGTCTGTTGTCGTTTGGCAACGACCCGGCCCTCAAGCCCCTGCCGTTCAACCCCGCGCTGGCCAAGACCATGCTGCAAAAAGCCGGCGTCAAGCCGGGCACGCAGATCCAGCTCGACTTCCGCGGCCCTGACAGCAACTTCCGCGAAGTGGCGCAGGCCGTGGCCGGTTACCTGCAGGCCGTGGGCGTCACGGTGTCGCTCAAACCGTACGAGACCAACGTGCTGCTCAACGACATCATCCCGAACGGCAAGACCGGCGAAATGTGGCAAAACCAGTGGGGCGGCTGGACCTTTGACTACGACAACACGGCCTACGCCATGTACTACACCAAGCAGCGCTGGAATCCGTTTGACGACGATGCCAAGCTCAACGCCCTGCTGCACACCCAGCGCAACACCTGGGACCAGGCAGTGCGCAAATCCACGCTGAACGAGATCAGCCGCTACGTGGCCGACCAGGCGCTGGAAATGCCGCTCTACAGCCTGAACACCACCTACGGGCTGAACAAGCGCGCCAAGAACCTGGCGCTGCCCGCCGACGGCCGCTTCCGTTTTGTGGATGCCACCGTCGACTGACGCGTTCCTTGATCTGACAGGTTGCCAACACCATGAGTGGATTTCTTATCAAGCGGCTGCTGCAGGCGATCTTCGTCGTGCTGGTGGTGACCCTGTTTGTTTCTTATGCCGTGCGCCTGTCGGGCGACCCGGCGCTGATGCTGAGCCAGGGCGCTGGCAGCGTGACGGAAGAGGACCTCCAGAACATCCGCACCGGTCTGGGGCTGGACCGGCCTTTCCTGGTGCAGTACGGCGATTTCCTGGGCGGTGCCGTGCAGGGCGACTTTGGCCTGAGCTTCATGGGCGGAACGCCGGTGGCGCAGCTGATGGGCGACGCACTGCCCGCCACGCTGGCGCTGGCCTTTGTCTCGCTGCTGCTGTCCATTGTGGTGTCGGTGCCGCTGGGCATCAAGGCGGCCGTGAACAAAGGCAAGGGCGTTGACCAGTTCATCCGCATCATCTCGCTGGTGGGATTGTCGTTTCCCAACTTCTGGCTCGCCATCATGCTGGTGCTGCTGCTGTCCATCACCTTTCCCCTGTTGCCGCCTTCGGGCTGGGATGGCGCCATCAGCCTGGTCTTGCCGGCGCTGACCATGGCGATCATCCTGTCGGCGACCAACGTGCGGCTGGTGCGCACCGCCATGCTGGAGACGCTCTCGGCGCAATACATCATGGTGGCGCGCAGCAAGGGGCTCAGGGAGCGCGTGGTGCTCTACAAACACGCGCTGCGCAATTGCGCCATTCCCCTGATCACCTACATCGGGCTGCAGTTTGGCAACCTGATTGGTGGCCTGGTCGTGGTGGAAAAAGTCTTCAACTGGCCCGGACTCGGAACGCTGGCCTTTGATGCCATCGCCAACCGGGACTACCCGGTCCTGCAGGGCACCGTCACCGTGCTGGCCGTGATCATTGTGGCGGTCAACCTGCTGGTTGACATTGCCTACGGGCTGGTCGATCCCCGCATCCGCAACAAATGAATTCCATGCAAACCGCTCTTCCCGCCACCGCTCCCGTTCGCGCCATGCAGTGGCGCTCGCTTGAATTCATCCTGGGCGCCGTGCTGACTGGCGCCATGCTCACGCTGGTGCTGCTGTCGGTCTGGATTTTCCCGGACCGGGGCTCGCTGATGGACCTGGCTTCCCGCCTGGCGCGGCCTTTTACCGCGTGGGCACATCCGCTCGGCACCGACCCGCTGGGTCGCGACGTGCTGGCGCGCGTGCTGGTGGGCGGCCGGATTTCCCTGATGGTCGGTTTTGTATCGGTGCTGGGCGCCTCGGTGCTGGGCATCACCGTGGGACTGATCGCCGGTTATTACCGGGGTTTCTGGGACATGCTGCTGATGCGCTGCGTCGATGTGCAACTGGCGCTGCCCTTCATCCTGGTGGCGCTCACCTTCATTTCCATTTTGGGCGGCGGCCTGGGCAACATCATTTTGTTCATGATCGTTTCGCAGTGGGTACAGTACGCGCGGCTGGTGCGCGGCATGGTGCTGTCGGTGCGCGAGCGCGAGTTCGTCCAGGCGGCGCGGGCGTTCGGCGTGCGGGATGTCGCCATGATTCGTCACCACATCCTGCCCAACATCATCGGGCCGGTCATCATCCTGATGACGCTGAACGTGGCCAACAACATCCTGCTGGAAAGCAGCCTGACCTTTCTGGGCCTCGGGGTTGATCCGCTGATCCCGAGCTGGGGCGGCATGCTGGCCGATGGCCGCACCTACATGCAGACCGCCTGGTGGGTCAGCGTCTTTCCCGGCGTGGCCATCATGCTGACGGTGCTGGGCCTGAACCTGCTCGGTGACTGGCTGCGCGACCGTATCGACCCCACCGGAAAACTGTGATGACCGACAGACTGCTCCTCGATGTGACCCTGCCGCGCACGCTGGACCGCTGGGTCAGCCAGTTTGAACAGGCCGAATGGCGCGGCGCCCAGGTGGAGGGCTGGCTGTTCGAAGGCATGGCCGCACGCCGCGCCGCCGAACGGCAACTGGCGGCGGCCGGCGTCACGGCGACGCTGCGCAGCGCCTACAAGCCGCTGCTGCACTACTTTCTGGAAGAAGTCGACTGCGCCGCGCTGGCTGCGGTCACCGTCACCTACCCCGTGCATCCGGCCGCATCGCCGCGCCGTTTTCTGCTGGAGGCCTACCCACTGGCGGCGCTGCTGCCTGACTGCCAGCTCGAATTTGAACCCGGTACCGACGACCTGCACTACCAGGTGGCGCTCACGCTGAAAGATGGACGTCGCCTGGAGACCCGCGTGTTTGCGCCCAACCGCGTTCATGTGGACCACCTGGACGCCACCCTGCTGTCACCGACCGGCTGGCTCAGGACCCGGACCCCGTCCGACCCGCCGATCCAGATGGACGCAGCCCAGAAAACCGATTACGAACAGGTTTTCGAGCAGATTGTTCAAACCGTCCAGCAGCAGCCCTGGCCGGCCCGGGAGCCTTACTTCGAGCGGCTTGACATTCGCGTGGACCTGCCCGGTTTTGAGCTGGCCTTGCCGGTCGACCACGAATGCATGAGCACCTTTGAGGCGCTGCACGAGGACATCTATTTTTCGCTGCTGGAAATCTTTCAGCGCCAGTCCGGACGCGCCACCAGCGACCGGCGATTGCAGCCCGGCCAGATCGTGCCGGACGTGCGCGCCAGCAACACGGCGCCGCGCCTGCGCATGGCGCTGAGCCGCTTTGACGTGCCAGCGCAGGACCTGCGCGCGTGCGCCAGTCCGGCGCCAGGGCAAGCGCTTGAGCGGCTCGATGCTGCGCCGCATCCCGAGCGCATTGCCGCAGAGATGCAGGAACTGGGCGGCCAGCGTTTTCGCGCCTTGTCGCGCCAGGGCCGGGCGGTCGAAGGCCTGTACCAAGCCGGACCGGGCGCAGCCGTCCTCATCAGCGGCGGCCAGCATGCCAACGAAACCTCGGGCGTGGTTGGCGCCCTGCGTGCAGCGCAACAGCTCAAGACCAGTGGCAAGGCGCACTTTGCGTTGATCGCGCTCGAAAACCCCGATGGCTATGCCCTGCACCGCGAGCTGTGCGCACAGCAGCCGCGCCACATGCACCATGCCGCACGCTACAGCGCGCTCGGCGATGACATTGAATACCGCGAGCAGGCGCCGCTGTATGAGCGAGAGGCGCGCGAGCAGGCGCTGGCCCTCTCGGGCGCCCAGCTCCACGTCAACCTGCACGGCTACCCGGCCCATGAATGGACGCGGCCGCTGTGCGGCTATGTGCCGCGCGGTTTCGAGCTGTGGACCATTCCAAAAGGGTTCTTCCTGATCCTGCGCCACCACCCGGGCTGGCAGGCGCAGGGGCGCGCGCTGCTGGAGCACGTCAGTGCAGCGCTGCTTCAGGTCGACGGCCTGCCCGCCTACAACGCCCGCCAGATGGCGCTCTACGAACGCCACGCAGGCGAGTTGCCTTTCGAGGTGATCAACGGCACGGCCTGCTCCCAGTCGGAAACCACGCGCCCCGGGGCTCCCGTGACCCTGATCACCGAGTTTCCGGACGAAACCGTGCATGACGAGCGCTTTCGCTTCGCCCACACGGTCCAGATGGCGACGGTGCTGGCCGCCGTGAAGGCGTGGCAAAACTTGTCGGGAGCGGCCCCGCAGTAAACCGAATTTCTTCAACCGCGGCAGACCTCTGCAGGGTTTTCAAGGTCAGGCTGGCGCGGGAATTGCGTCTACCATGACCTCCCTGCTGCTAATGTTTTTTTGACCTATTACCTGGAGTCACCATGAAACTGAAACTTGTCCTGACCGCTGCCGCCTTGAGCATGGGCGCCTCGGCATTTGCCCAAACCAAGTGGGACCTGCCGGCGGCCTACCCGGCGACCAATTTCCACAGCGAAAACCTCGCGCAGTTTGCCGCCGACGTGGACAAGGCCAGCGGCGGCAAGCTGAAAATCACGGTGCACGCCAACGGCGCCCTGTTCAAGGCACCGGAAATCAAGCGCGCGGTGCAGGGCGGCCAAGCCCAGGCAGGCGAAATTTTGCTGGCCAACTTCCAGAACGAATGGCAGCTTTTCGGCGCTGACGGCCTGCCCTTCCTGGCCGACAGCTACGACCAGTCGATGAAACTGTACAAGGCGCAAAAGCCCTTCCTGGAGAAAAAATTCGCAGAGCAAGGCATGGCGCTGCTGTACTCGGTGCCCTGGCCACCGCAAGGCATTTATGTCAAGAAGCCCATCACCTCGGGCGCCGACCTGAAGGGCGTGAAATGGCGCGCCTACAGCCCGTCCACGGCGCGCATTGCCGAGCTGGTGGGCGCCCAGCCGGTCACCGTGCAGGCCGCCGAGCTGTCGCAGGCGATGGCCACGGGCGTCATCGAGTCCTACATGTCTTCCGGCTCGACCGGCATGGACACCAAGACCTACGAGAGCATCAAGTACTTTTACGACACCCAGGCCTGGTTGCCCAAGAACGCGGTGATCGTCAACAAGGCTGCTTTCGATGCGCTGGACCCGGCCACCAAACAGGTCGTGCTGAAGGCCGCTGCGGACGCCGAAGTGCGGGGCCTGGCAGCCTCCAAGAAAACCAACACCGATTCGCTGGACAAGCTCAAGGCCAACGGCATGAACATCGTGCCGCCGTCGCCCCAGCTCAAGGCCGACATGAAAAAAGTCGGCGACGTGATGCTCAAGGAATGGCTTGAAAAAGCCGGCCCCGAAGGCAAGGCGCTGGTCGACGCGTTCAACAAGTCCTGAAGCACCGGCGATGCGAAAAGCGCTTGACGCCCTGTACGACGGTGCAGCCGCCCTGGCGGCGCTGTTCCTGGTCGGCTTGCTGCTCATGGTGGTGCTGTCCATCATGAGCCGGCAACTCCATTTTCATGTGCCCGGCACCGACGCCTACGCCGGCTACCTGATGGCGGCCAGCGGCTTTCTGGCGCTGGCGCATACGCTCAAGCGCGGCGAGCACATTCGCGTCACCCTGATCCTGGCGGCACTGACCGGGCGCTGGAAAAAAGGCCTGGAGCTGTGGTCGCTGGCTTTTGCCAGCGCACTGACCGCCATGTTTGCGTTTTACTGCTGCCGCCTGGCCTGGCAATCACGCACGTTTCACGACATCTCCACCTCCAGCGACGCCACGCCGCTGTGGATTCCGCAAATCAGCATGGCGGTCGGCGCGGTGATCCTGGCGATTGCCTTTCTCGATGAGCTGGTGCTGGAGATCAGGGGCCAGCGCATCGCCAGAGGCAGCGATGAAGCGCTGCGCAATGAATAAAACTTTCCTCTCCCACACCACAAGCATCCACCCATGAATGATCTTGCCATTACCGCCGCCCTGCTGGTGGCCCTGCTGCTGATTCTGGGCAGTGGCGTCTGGGTCGGCCTGACGCTGACCGGCGTGGCCTGGATGGCGGTCACGCTGTTTTCATCGCGCCCGGCCGGCGATGCCATGGCCGTCACCGTCTGGGGCTCGGCCTCCAGCTGGACGCTGACCGCCCTGCCGCTTTTTATATGGATGGGGGAAATCCTGTTCCGGACCCGCCTGAGCCAGGACATGTTCAAGGGCCTGGCGCCCTGGGTGCAGGGCCTGCCCGGGCGGCTGCTGCACACCAACGTGATCGGCTGCACGATTTTTGCCGCCGTATCGGGCTCCAGCGCCGCCACCTGCGCCACCATCGGCAAGATGACCCTGCCCGAACTGACGCGGCGCGGCTACCCCGAGCACATGGTTATTGGCACGCTGGCCGGCGCCAGCACGCTGGGCCTGTTGATCCCGCCGTCCATCATCATGATCGTGTACGGCGTGGCCGCCGAGGTGTCGATCTCCAAAATGTTCATCGCCGGGGTGTTTCCGGGCCTGCTGCTGGCCGCGCTGTTTTCGGGCTACATCATGTTCTGGGCGCTGCGCCACCCCGAACAGGTGCCCGCCGCTGACGGCAAGACCACGTTCAGGGAAAAACTGGCTGCATCGCGCAGCCTGATTCCGGTGGTCACGCTGATCGCCGCAGTACTGGGCTCGATCTACAGCGGTGTGGCCACGGCCACCGAGTCGGCCGCGTTGGGCGTGGTCGGCTCGCTGATGCTGTCGGCCTTGCAGGGTTCGATGACCTGGGCCAGCTTTCGCGATGCGCTCATGGGCGCTACCCGGCTGTATTGCATGATCGCGCTGATCCTGGCGGGTGCCGCCTTTTTGACGCTGGCCATGGGCTACATCGGCCTGCCGCGCCACCTGGCCGAATGGATAGGCACGCTGGGCCTGAGCAAGGCGCAGCTCATTGTGGCGCTGTCAGTGTTCTTCATCCTGCTGGGCTGTTTCCTGGACGGCATCTCGATGGTGGTGCTGACCATGGGCGTGCTCATGCCCACGGTGCAGGCGGCCGGCATTGACCCGATCTGGTTCGGCATCTTCGTGGTGCTGGTGGTCGAGATGGCGCAAATCACGCCGCCGGTGGGCTTCAATTTGTTCGTGCTGCAGGGCATGACGGGCCGCCAGCTGACCTGGATTGCCAAGGTCACCATGCCGATGTTCTTGCTGATGTGTGCAGCGGTCGCGCTAATCTATGTCTTCCCGGCCATCGTCACCTGGCTGCCGCAAAAAATGGCCAACTGAACCAATGTGGCCTGTTGTCGCGATTTGTGTCGGAGCCAGCGTGGGTGCGCTGTCCCGCTGGGGCCTGGGCCTGTGGCTCACGCCCGGCGGCGTGATTCCCTGGGGCACGCTGGCCGCCAACCTGATAGGCGGCTACCTGATCGGCATCTGCATTGCCATTTTCCAGTCCATGCCCCAGCTCGATCCGGTCTGGCGCCTGCTGCTGGTGACCGGTTTTCTGGGCGGCCTGACCACGTTTTCCTCGTTTTCAGGCGAGGTCGTGAGCTTGCTGATGCAGGCACGCTATGGCCTGGCGCTGGGCACGGCGGCGCTGCATGTGCTCGGCTCGCTGTTGCTGACCGTGGCCGGCATCAAGACTGCTCTATTTTTTATAGCTGACTACGCACGCTGATACTGCGCTAGCGGCACTTTTTATTAAAAATTTGGCACGGCGGGCAGGCGGGACGATTTGCCGCACCGGCGCACTCAGGCAAAACCAGCGCGCCACGCAAACTAGCCGAAATGGCCACAATGCGTGATGGCCTCCATGATCCCCTTCCATCCCACCCCCGTTGCAGCCCAACCGGATCGCCTGACCCGCATCGGCCAGGCACGCCAGGCAGTTTTGTATGGCCAGCCGCAGTGCGGCACGGCGCTCGCGCTTGAAAGCTGGCTGGAGCGCTCGTGGCGGCGTTGCCTGGCCCAGGGCCACCAGCCGGAGCACGCGCCTTCTTTTGACAGGGTGCCGGCCCCCGCGCTGCGGCGCACGCTGGACGACAACCGGCTGCTGATGCAGGCGGCCCGGCCGGTGCTGGAAAAACTGGGCCGTGCCATTGCGGACACGCGCTATTTCGCCCTGCTCACCAACCAGCACGGCGTGGTGATCGATGTGGACGGCCCGATAGACCGCCACGACCGTCGCGCCGAGCTGATCACGCGCCTGGGCACCGACCTGTCGGAGCAGCAGGTGGGCACCACGGCCATTGGCGTGGTGCTGGCCGAACTGCAGCCGGTCTGGCTGCACCGCGGCGAGCACTTTTTCAATGCCACGTCGGTTTACAGCTGCGCTGGCGCACCGCTGTTCGGCCCGGACGGCCGCTGCGTCGGCATGCTTGACCTGACCGGAATCGACGCGCTGGAGCGGCCCGAACTCAAGCACCTGGTGACGCAGTCGGCGCGCAGCATTGAAAACGCCCTGGCCCTGAGTCGCCCCTACAGCCTGCTGATCCGGCTGAACTGGCCAGGTCGTGCGCTGGGCGGCGATGAGGATGGGCTGGTCTGCGTGGACGCCGACGGCTGCATCACCGGCGCCAACCCGACGGCACGGCAAATGGTGCCGCACCTGAACGCGGCGACTTCCGTGGTGCATTGCAGCGACCTGTTTGCCATGCCGTTTGAAATGCTGTTTGACGCGGCCCGGCAGGGCGCTCTTGGTCAGCAGCCACCGCTGGACGTGCCACTGTGGTCGGGGCTGCGCCTGCTGGCACTGCCGCTGGCGCCCGGTGACACTGGCATGCGCGGATCGGCAGGCCGCAGCAACACGGACCAACGGCCGCTCAGGGACGTCGAAGCCGCGCTGATCCGCAAGGCCGTGGAAGATGCGCGCGGCAACGTGGTGCAGGCCGCGCGTGCGCTGGGCATCAGCCGGGCCACCGTGTACCGCAAGCTCGGCCAAAAGTCCGCCCGTAAAAAGCTGTAAATTGTTGTCGTGGACTGCCAGGCTTGCTTGGTTTTTCCCACTTTACGAAGTACAACAGCGCATGGCCGCGACGGCTTGAGACAGGCGAAAGGCAATGGGCACCGTCAGCCGATTGATCTCCCTCAAGACCGGTCCGTTTGATGGCCGGACAATGCGGCTTTAAATACGTGCGGCAATTCCCCTTTGAGCAAGCACCCATGAACTGGCTGAAAAAACTCTCACCCACACGCCGAGAAGCCTCCGGTCTGGAATGGACGCTGTGGCGAAAACTCCCGCTGATCTTGCTGGCAGGCACCGCTTTGCCGCTGCTGGGCTTGGGCTTGGTGCATCTACTGACCGATACACAGGCCAGCGCCCAGCAAGCCCGCTGGCTGCAAATGGCCGACTACGTGGTGGGTGGCGTGGTCGTTTTTCACTGGACCATGGTGCTGACCGTCGGCATTGGCTGCGTGATCGTGATGGTCATGAAAGGTCCGGGCTACGTGGCCGATGGCTACCTGGTGTCGCACAGCGACAAGCCGCGCGAAATCTCGGAAACCGACGAAGAAGCCGCGATGCTGCAGATATCTAAAATATCCGGGTCGCCTGCGGCTAAGGAGCGCCCTGAATAAGCCAGCGCATCAGGGTGCGGGCATTTTCTTCGCTCAGGCGAGCATGGGCGCTGATACTGCCAAACAAGTGGCTCTCGCGCAGCTTGTCGGCCAGCTTGATTTCCGCCTCAGACTCGCCCCGGTAGCGTGCGTAGTGCGCCGCAAGTTGGGGAAAAGTCGGTGCATTGGCCCGGGGCGGGTCGCCATGGCAGGAAAAGCAACCCTGCTCCAGCGCCAGGCTAGAACTGGCCCAAACACCGGCTGTAGCCCAAGCCAGCCACAACCCCAAGCCATAACGGCGGATGGCCCTGTTCATCTTTGATTTCCTTTTCAAGCCTTGGAGACCTCCCTGCAAACACGCGGGAAGCCGACGACTCCATTCAGTTTAATCACCGCCCATTGGACGCAGCCCCAAAAAATGAGCCTTGTTTAAGCCAGGTCAAACTTCGTTGAAACAGGCTATTCATCCCGCTTGAGGCCTGGCTCACCCACCATCTTGACCCCCGTCAACACGCAGCGAGCCCTGCACAGCTACGCTGCACCGCATGAACTTTGACATCCTCATTTCGGGCGCTGGCCCGGCCGGGCTGTGCCTGGCGCGCGCCCTGTCGGGCCACGGCCTGCGCATTGGGCTGGTCGAGCAGCAGCCGCTGGCCGCGCTGGCGCAGCCGGCTTTTGACGGGCGCGAGATTGCGCTGACCCAGCCTTCGGCGCAGCAGCTGCGCACGCTCGGCCTGTGGCAGCGCATCGAGGCGCTGGCACCACACGCCTTGTCCCCGCTGCGCGATGCGCGGGTGCTCAATGGCCCGTCACCGTTTGCCATGGTGATTGGCCACGGCCTGGGCACGCAAAGCGAACTGGGCTGGCTGGTGTCCAATAACCTGATCCGCCGCGCCGCGTTTGACGCCGTGCAGGACGCGCGCCAGACCCACGGCGACATCACGCTGCTGGCCGGCGAGCAGGTGGCCGGCGTGCGCACCGATGCGCAAGGCGCGCAGGTCACGCTGGCCAGCGGCTGCGCGCTGCAGGCGCGACTGCTGGTGGCCGCCGACAGCCGCTTTTCAGCCACCCGCCGCGCCATGGGCATTGCCGCCGACCTGCACGATTTTGGCCGCAGCATGCTGGTCTGCAGCATGACGCACGAGGCCCCGCACCACCACGCCGCTTGGGAGTGGTTTGACTACGGCCAGACGCTGGCCCTGCTGCCCATGAACGACGACCCGGCCAGCGGCGCACACCGCGCGTCGGTGGTGCTGACACTTCCCAGCCACGCCATCGAGCCGCTGCTGGCGCTGGACCCGGCCGCCTTCGGCCACGAGATGACGCGCCGCTTTGCGCGGCGCCTGGGCCCCATGCGGCTGGCCAGCACGCGCCACGCCTACCCGCTGGTGGCGGTGTACCCGCGCCGCCTGGTGGCGCAGCGCTTTGCCTGCGTCGGCGATGCGGCCGTCGGCATGCATCCGGTCACGGCGCACGGCTTTAACTTGGGCTTGCTCAGCATTGACGCGCTGGCCGGCAGCGTGCTGGCAGCCCACGCCGCCGGGCAAGACATTGCCTCGCCCGAGCTGCTGGTCCGCTACGAGAAAACCCATCGCCGGGCCACCCGGCCGATCTACCTGGCGACCCAGCTGATCACCCGGCTTTACACCCATGAGTCGCCGCCCGCACGCCTGCTGCGGGGTGTGGCGCTGCAGCTTGGCGATCGCTTCAGGCCGTTCAAACGCGCCGTGGCGGCTTCCTTGACAGGCACGCACTGAATTTTTTGCTATTGAATAAATAGCTGATATCGCCCGCTGTACCTTCGTAAAAGCCTGTTTTTTCATAAAAATAGATGGCCAGAGGCCAGCGAAGCGGTCGCCCCTGAACCAGGCCTACAATTAAAGCAATCAATCAATTACTTGTGTAATCATGGAACTAATCGGCAAACGCCCCAAGCAAGCCACCGAGGTCCGCCAGGCCAGTCTGGTGGCGGCAGCTTTGGCGCTGGCCGCCCAGCGCAGCCCGGCCGGCATCACCACCAGCGACCTGGCGCAGGCCGTGGGCATCACGCAGGGCGCCATGTTCCGGCACTTTGCCAGCAAGGAAGCAGTCTGGCTGGCCGCGCTCGACTGGGCCAGCGACACGCTGATGGCGCGGCTGCACGCCGCCGCCGACCTGCCTGGCCCGCTGGCCGCGCTGCAGGCGGTGTTCATGGCGCATGTCGACTTTGTAGTCGCCCACCCCGGCGTGCCCCGGGTGATTTTTCAGGAACTGCAGCATGCCGAGGACACGCCGCTCAAGGCGCGCGTGCACAACCTGATGCAGCAGTACCGCGCCTTGCTGGTGGGCCTGCTGCAGCGGGCGCACCAGCAGCAGCAACTGGCAGCAAACACCGACCTGCAGGCCGCCGCCGTGTTGTTTGTCGGCTCGGTGCAGGGGCTGGTGATGCAGTCCCTGATCAGCGGCCAGGTCAGCGCCATGGCGGCCCAGGCGCCCGGCGTGTTCACCCTTTATCTGCGCGGACTCACCTTGAAAGAAGCCCCATGAAACGAAACCCGCTGTTAATCCGCCGCCTGGCCCTGGGCGTCCTGGCGCTGGCGCTGCTGGGCGCGCTGGCCTTTGTGGCGCTGCGCACCGGGCCGCTGGCGCCCACGCGCGTCACCGTCGCCGCCGTGCAGCAGGGGCGGCTGAGCCCGGCCATCTTCGGCATTGGCACGGTGGAAGCGCGGCGCAGCTGGATGATTGGCCCCACGGTGGCCGGCCGGGTGCTCAGCGTCAAGGTGGACGTCGGCGACACCGTCCAGGCCGGGCAGCTGCTCGCTGAAATGGACCCGGTGGATCTGGACCAGCGCCTGGCCGCATTGGACGCCGCACTGGCGCGCACCGCCAGCACCCAGGCCGCCGCGCAGGCGCAAGTCGCAGACGCCACGGCGCGGCGCGCGCTGGCCGCCGTGAATGCCAAACGCAACCAGGACCTGGCCGCGCAAAACTTCATCAGCGCCGGCGCGCTCGAAGCCCGCCTGCAGGAAAAAGCCTCGGCCGATGCAGCCCTGCAGGCCGCGCAGGCCAACCTCTCGGGTGCGGGCCAGGACGTCATGCGGCAGCGGGCCGAGCGCGCCGCGCTGGCGCAGCAACGCGGCAACGTGCGCCTGCTGGCCCCCGCCGATGGCGTGGTGACCAGCCGCGACGCTGAAGCTGGCAGCACGGTGGTGGCCGGCCAGCCGGTGCTGCGGCTGGTCGACCCGGCCAGTTTGTGGGTCAGGCTGCGGGTGGACCAGGGCCGCTCCGCCGGGCTGGCGACGGGCCTGAAAGCCAGCATTGTGCTGCGCTCGCAGCCACGCACACCGCTGGCAGGCCAGGTCGCAAGGGTCGAGTTGCTGGCCGACAGCGTGACCGAAGAGCGCATTGCACAGGTAACATTTGACGCCGCCGCCCCGGCCTCGGTTGGCGAACTGGCCGAAGTCACGCTGCAGCTGCCCGAAACCCCCACCGCGCTGCTGCTGCACAACGCCAGCATCCAGCGCCAGCAAGGGCAGGCCGGCGTGTGGCGGCTGGACGGCGGCAAACCGGTCTTTGCGCCGGTGCAGCTGGGCGCGTACAGCCTGGACGGCCAGGTGCAGGTGCTGAACGGCGTGAAAGCCGGTGACGAGGTGGTGGTCTACAGCCAGAAGGCCCTGCGCGCCGGCAGCCGCGTGCAGGTGGTCGATGCGCTGGTGAAAGGCCAATCCGGCCCCGCTGGAGCCACCCCATGATCAGCCTGGCCGGGCGCGACATTGCCCACAGCTGGGGCAAGTTTGTGCTGACCGGCCTGGGCCTGGGCCTGCTGATTGGCGTAACGCTGACCATGGCCGGCGTCTACCGCGGCATGGTCGATGACGCGCAGGCGCTGCTCACCAACAGCCGGGCCGACCTGTGGGTGGTGCAAAAAGACACGCAGGGGCCGTATGCCGAATCGTCCAGCCTGAAGGACGACGTGGTGCGCAGCGTGCGCGGCATGCCGGGCGTGGCGCAGGCGGCCAACGTGACCTACTTCACGATGCAGGTGAGCAACGACGATGGCGGCGAAACGCGCGCCATGGTGGTCGGCATAGAGCCCGACGGTCCCGGTGCGCCAGGCTACCTGGTGGCGGGCCGGCAGCTCACGCGCAGCCATTACGAGGCGGTGGCCGACATCAAGGCCGGCTTTGCCCTGGGCCAGCGCATCCGCATCCGCCGCCATGACTACCGCGTGGTCGGGCTGACGCAGCGCATGGTGTCCTCGGGCGGCGACCCGATGGTCTTCATTGCGCTCAAGGACGCGCAGGAAGCGCAGTTCTTGAAAGACAACGACGCCATCGTCAACGACCGTACCCGAACTGCTAATAACCCGGCCTTCAACCGCCCCGGCGTGCCCGGCCTGCTGGACGCGGTGCAGGCGCTGCAAACCAGCAGCCGCAATGTCAACGCGGTGCTGGTGCAGCTGGCGCCCGGCTTCGAGGCCGAGCAGGTGGCCGAGCCGATTCGCCGCTGGAAGCACCTGGCGGTGTTCACGCGCGCGGGCATGGAAGAGATTCTGGTGGCCAAGCTGATCGCCACCTCGGCCAAACAGATCGGCATGTTCCTGGCGATCCTGGCGGTGGTCAGCGCCGCCATCGTGGCCTTCATCATCTACACCATGACACTGGGCAAGATCCGCGAAATTGCGGTGCTCAAGCTGATTGGCACGCGCAACCGCACCATTGCCGGCATGATCTTGCAGCAGGCGTTAGGCCTGGGGCTGATTGGGTTTGTGGTCGGCAAGGTGGCCGCCACGGTCTGGGCGCCGGTGTTTCCCAAGTATGTGCTGCTGCTGACGCAGGACGCCCTCACCGGCCTGGGCGCCACGCTGCTGATCTGCGCGCTGGCCAGCACGCTGGCGATTCGCGCGGCGCTCAACGTTGATCCGGCCACCGCCATCGGATGACTGGAATGAACCCATGACACAAGCCCCAAGCTCCGGCGGCATCCTGATTGAAGGCCTGCGCAAGGTGTACGGCCAGGGCGACACCGCCGTCGAGGCGCTCAAAAACGTCAACATGACGGTCGGCCCCGGCGAAGTGGTCGGGCTGGTCGGCCCGTCGGGCTCGGGCAAAAGCACGCTGCTCAAATGCCTGGGCGCCATCATCGAGCCCACGTCAGGCCGCATGACGCTGGGCAACGAACTGATCTACGACAACGGCTGGACCACCTCTGACTTGCGTGCGCTGCGGCGCGACCGCATCGGTTTTGTGTTTCAGGCGCCGTACCTGATTCCGTTTCTGGACGTGACCGACAACGTCGCCCTGCTGCCCATGCTGGCCGGCGTGCCCAACGCCGAGGCCAGGCGCCGCGCGCTGGAGCTGCTGACCGCGCTGGACGTGGCCCACCGCGCCAAGGCCGAGCCGTCGCAGCTGTCGGGCGGCGAGCAGCAGCGCGTGTCGATTGCGCGCGCGCTGGCGAATCGCCCGCCGGTGATCCTGGCCGACGAGCCCACCGCACCGCTGGACAGCGAACGCGCTTTGGCCGTGATGCGCATCCTGAACCAGATGGCGCAGCAAGCGCAAACCGCCATCATCGTGGTGACGCACGACGAAAAGATCATTCCCACGTTCAAGCGGATTTATCACATCCGCGACGGCCAGACGGTAGAAGAAGCCGGCGAAGGCCGGGCGCTGCTGTGAAAGCGCAGTGACAGACCGGCCGCGCAGGCTGGCCTATTTCGCGGCGTTCGGGAAAAACAGTGGCTCGCCGTTGATTTTGTAACCGGAAATCACGCCCTGCCCCGCTGGCGAGATGATCCAGTCGACAAACTTCTGCGCCTCCAGCGCCTTGGTTCGCGGGTGTTTGGCCGGGTTGACCACCATCACGCCGTACTGGTTGAACAGGCGGGTGTCGCCTTCGACCAGCACCACCAGGTCAGCGCGGTTCTTGAAGTTCAGCCAGGTGCCGCGGTCCGTCAGCACGTAGGCGCCGGTGCTGGCC
>Ga0123337_10002825_pt1 | contig 19256 bp, 35 predicted proteins | sample frozenSSSSmetaG_FD_89792 | JGI IMG/M metagenome (GOLD analysis project Ga0123337, IMG submission 89792) | Glacier valley bacterial and archeal communities from Borup Fiord, Nunavut, Canada, to study Microbial Dark Matter (Phase II) -... | ecosystem: Environmental > Aquatic > Freshwater > Ice >... | reverse complement strand
ATGCCTCGACGATTTTGAAGACCGACTAAAACCAGAACTCAAAAGCTTGCTAGCATTGAATTTCCAGTTCTTCCCAAATCACAAAACGTGACGCGCGACAGTATAGAGCTATGGCTGAAATGGTTCGACGAGCAAAACGTCCGCCACGGTGCCATCGAAGTTGTTTCCGCAAAACCCACACTCCCCTTCCAGGATGACGAAGGACAACACCTGCGCCTCATCGCCGAAACGGAATCCGCCACCGAAGTGCATCCTTGGCACGGCAGCCCGGTGCCCTTGGCCGCCGCGATCGTCGGCCTCGGTTCTGTCACCCTCACCGTCCCTAACTTCGACCAGACCGCCGCTTTCCTCACCAGCGTCCTCGGCTTAGCTAACAGCGCAAACGACTCCGCTCTCTTCGAAACCGGCCCCGGCGGCACCGGCGCACAGATCCGCCTGCTAGGCTCCGCCCAGCGCGGTCAGGAAGGTGCCGGTGGCGTCCACCACGTCGCATGGCGCGTCCGCGACGAAGAGGAACTCCTCACCTGGCAGCGCCATCTCGAAAGCAACGACTGCCCGACGTCCGGCGAGGTCGAGCGCCACTATTTCAAATCGCTCTACTTCCGCATCCCCGGCGGCATCCTGTTTGAAATCGCCACCGACGGCCCCGGCTTCGCAGCCGATGGCGAGGACCCCGAACACCTCGGCGAAAAACTCGCCCTGCCTCCCTTCCTCGAGCCGCACCGCTCAAAAATCGAAGCCGGCATCAAACCGCTCGTCTATCAACCTTCGAAATGACCGGAATAAGAAGAATTCGATTCAACCACAATGGTAGCGAAGCGGACATGGACGAACTGACTGATCCAAAATGCTTCCTCAAATGAACAATATACACGCAGAGAAGAGGGGATGAAGAGACAAGCGTGACGGTGTGACTGGCAACAAGATCCCCATTCTTATCCCTTCTTCCATCTGTGTTCATCCCGTCCATCTGTGGTTCAATTCTTAAATTCCAACCGGATCACCAACCCTCCAACATCATGAACGATTTCATCCACCGCTTCGTCCCCGCTCCTGACGGTAACGTCTCCACCGCCCCCACCCTGCTCCTGCTGCACGGCACCGGCGGCGGCAAGCAGTCAGCAGAGATTAGAAAAGCCGAACAAGGGCGGCTGATCCCGAACAAGCCCGGAATCTAGGGCTTTGCAGGGAACTCGGCAGGCCAGATCAACGGGATCGGCGGTTGTAGAAAAGTGGGGGGAGATCAGGAGGAATACACGGACAGTTTAGAAAACTGGAGGCTCAATCTCCATCGGCGGTCCGTGGGTGACGGAATGGATTGCGACGGCCGAAAACCGGGGTCTTGCCGTCAAGCCAAGCCTGCTGGTATGGCATGAGCAAGGGGCCACCTTCTGGACCGGCCCATTCAACCGAGGGAGCCATGGTGAGCCACACCCGACATTCAGCGGAACAGGTTTCATCGCAATTGAAGCCGGGGTGGAATTTGCAGGCGGTGGGTTCCATGGTCGGAAGATTTCAAAATTGAGGGGTTTGCCAAGGGTCAAAACGGATCGTCCATCTCGCCGGGGTCGGCGGGTTTCGGGTAAACGCGCTCCTTGCGGCGCTCGGGGACGGCGCGGCCTTCGCGGAGGGCGATGTGATTGCGCAGGTGCGACAGGAGGCCGTGGAGGGTCTTGGGGTCGAGCCGCTCGGCAAGGGTGGCCATGGAGAGCGTAGGCTTGCCTGTGCGCTGCCTGGCGGCGGCGAGGAACCAGCCTTCGTGCAGGTGGCCTTTCTCGTGGGTGGCAACGGCATCGCGGTGGGCGGCGAGGGCTTCGCGGATCAGGGCGACGTAGGTTTCGCAGGATTCCCAGGTGTCGTCCTGGTCAACGGGGCGATAGGATTTGGTGCCGGTCCGGTTGAGGACTTCCAGGGCTTCGTCCTCGCGGCCGGAGAGGGTGAGGAAATGGGCCATGACGGGCCGCCAGTCGCTCCGGATGAGTTTGCTGGTGCCAGCCTTGCCCACGCAGTCCATGACCTGGTCGCGCCGCCACTCGTTGTCATCGGTGCCAGGCTCGATCTTGCCGAGGGCGGTTTGATAGTGGAACGCCTCCTTGGCTTGTAGCACCAGGTTCGTGGTTTCCGGGCCGGTGAGGCGTCCGTCTTCGCCGGGAGTGCCTTTTTTCCGCAGGGGCTTTGCAGGGGTCTTGCGAGCTGCACGCGGGCTGGCTGGTTTGGTGGTTTTGGCGCTCATGGCTGTGGTTATTGAAGGGTGAAATCAAGGGTCGGCGTTTCGGCCTCGGTCGAGGCTTCGGGCTCCAGCAACATGCCGCGCTCTTCCGCCCATCCGCGCATCGCGGGAATCACGCGCTGAGGCAGGTGCTTGGTGGTTTTCGCGTAGCGTTTCGGCTTCCGGATCGGGTAGCCAAGAGCGAAGCGGACCTCCTCACTCCAGACCCTGTAGGCCCAGCCTTTCCGCTTTTCAAACGGATAGGCGTCGCGGAGCAAAACGCGGAGTTCCAAAACATCGCCGTGCGGCAGGCATTGGACCGGGCCGAAAACGCTGTTCTCGATCACCGCGTTGATGATCTCGCGGGACTGCCTGCGAGTGGGGCTGACGGGGGTGGAGTTCATGGGAATGGGTAGGATTTGAGAGGGTTGCCGGATGGACGCTGCTAGCTAAGGTCCTTGCAAATGTGCTCCGGCGGCACCGAGCCACTGGGGCGATTTTTACGCAGGCACTTGGTCAATCGACTTGGCATTGTCCCAGGCGATGATCGTGCGGCTCTTGGGGATGCCGCCCTTGTCGCGCTGGAGGCTCGCGGCGATGAATGCCGGTGCCGTGGAACCGAGGATTTCGCGGGCGGTTTTCCGATAGCTCTGGCCGTCCTTTTGAAGTCGGTCGAACTTGGTGACGGAAACCCAGAATTTGGAGAGCTGGCCGCAGGCGAGCTGATCAAGCGTGGCGTGGATTTCCGTTCCTGGTGTGAACGATGCGATGATCTGGTCCGACTCAAAAACAACCGGCACGATGAGGTTGAGCTTGGGTGAACGGGCGAGGAACTGGCGACCTTCGCGGTCGGCTTCCTGGAGGGGAATTTGATCGCCTTCAAGTCCGGCTTGTTCGAGGCGCTTTTCAATCGATTTCAATTCGGCCTGCGCGGTCTTGATGGTGGCGCGGAGTTCGATGCCGCGTTCGATGTCGGAGCTGATTTGTTGGGGTGTCATAGTGGTGGTGGGATGGGTGAGAGTTAGGAATTGAGACGGCCTTCGAGGATGGCGACTCGCCTTTCGATGGTTGAGGTGGCACGTGGCACGGATCGGTCGATCTTCTTCAGCGTGGCGTCGTATTTGCGCTTCGCTGCCAGCAGCTCCTTTTTCGCGGACTTCTCCGCTTTGGTGGCGTCGGAAAGGATCTTCTGATAATTGCGGCCGAGGGTCTTGATCTCGGCTTTGATGACGCGCTTTTCAGCGGCGTCGATGGTGGTTTTCTTGGCGGGCATGACGGTGTTGTTTTTATTCAGGTTCTGAGGCGGGCGCTCCGGTCTCGAAGCGCATGAGATCTGCAATGAAAGTCAGTGGGACGTGGCCGGTTTCGCCGTTGCGGTTTTTCGCCAGGACAAGCTCGGCTTTGCCTGCGGCTTCGGCCTTTTCCTCGGCGTCCTCGGCGTAGTAGGCGGACCGATAGAGCAAGCCGACCATGTCCGCGTCCTGCTCGATGGCACCGGACTCGCGGAGGTCGCTCATGCGCGGGACGCCGAGGCTTTTTCCGGCGCGGCTTTCCGGGCCACGGTTGAGCTGGGCGAGGATCAGGATCGGGATGCCGAGTTCCTTGGCCAGGCCTTTGATTCCGGCGCTGATTTCGGCGATCTCGCGTTCGCGTGAATTCTCCGCCTGCTTGGTGCGGGACTTCATGAGCTGGAGATAGTCGATGGCGATGAACTGGATGTTCTCGTCACGCTTTTTCCGGCGGGCCTTGGCGCGGAGTTCGTTGATGGAGATGCCGGGCGTGTCGTCGATGAAGAGCTTGGCGGCAGACGCGTCCAGGGCGGCGCGTTGGATGCGCATCAAATCGCCCTTGGTGGGGGTATAACCGCGTGAGAGCTGGCTGATGGAAAACTTGGCGCGGGCGAAGACGAGACGCTGCACGAGCTGGAACGCGCTCATCTCACAGGAGAACACCATGCTCGGCTTTTCCAGCGTCATGCAGACGTGTTCCACGATGTTCATCATGAAGGACGTTTTTCCCATCGAAGGACGGGCGGCCACGACGAACATCTCGCCCGCTTTCAGGCCGCTGCTCATGCGGTCGAGTTCTTCAAAGCCGGTCGTGATGCCCTGGCCTTTTTTCTCGCCGGAAAGGAGCTGTTGGAATTGCTCGATGACTTCGTGGACGGTCTGCTTCGTCGTGGGTGCCTTGTTGGTTTCCGCGCCCTCGCGGATGGCGAGCATGCGGCCTTCCACGCTATCGAGAAGGGCGGCGACTTCGTCCGGGGAATCGAATGCCTGGGCGATGGCCTCGTTGGCGTTCTGGATGATGGAACGAAGGACGAACTTGTCTTTGACGAACTGGAGGTGATGCCGGAAATGACCAGGACTGGGCGCGTAGGTGTAGAGGTCGGTCAGTGCCGACGGTCCGCCGACGCGGTCGAGAAGGCCACGGTCCAAAAGCTTCTGCACCAAGCTCACGAGTTCCACCTCGGCACCGGCCTCGAAAAGCTCGATCAGGAAACCATACAACGCCTGATGGCTGGGCAGATAGAAATGCTCCTTCGTGAGCCGTTCCTCAACCGCCACGCCGATCCATTCCTGCGGATCCTGAAGCATGGATGACAGCAGCGACTTTTCCGGGCCAAGGGCGTGCGGAAGAGCGCGGGTGACATCGTCCACCGAGGCAGCGGGCTGTTGGAGGGAAGCGGACATCAGAGGTGGCGATTGAGGTAGCTGTCGGCAAGGATCTGCTGGATCTCGGCGGTTGACTTATCGAGGAGGATGAGCGCTTCGCCGAGTTCCTTGGTGACATCCGACTTGGTGCCGTCTTTGCGGGCCTTGATGGCATCGCCGATCCAGCCCGCGCCAAAGGTGGCGTTCTCCCATATCTTCATGAGGGTGAGGTCTTTTTGCATGGAGGTCAGAGGATCGATTTCATGAAGAGGCGGCGTCCCTCTGCATTGACTTTCCGGAGTGCGGCACCGGCTGCGATGTTAGCCTTGCGGCTTTTCTCCCAGAACGGCTGGAGCGCGGTGCAGTCTTCGCAGAGGGGTTTGCGCGGATTCCGGTAACAAGGGTCGTAGGAGTCCTCGTCTTCGTGGTCGCGGCAGCTCCATCCGCCACGGCGTGCGACGGCATCGGCGAAACGCGCCTTTTCAGCCTTGGCGGCGGATCGGGCTTTAAAGAGTTCGAGAATCAGTGTCTCAGCCTTCGGAGGTTCAGTGGTGGTGTGCATGGATTGGTTAGGCTGGGATTGGGATGGATTTACGGGGAATGAACGAATGGCCGCAGGCGGGGCATTTCCAGCAGCCGCTCACGCTGATCGGGGCGCGGTGGATGAAGGCTCCAGTCCAGATCGTGCCGCCGTCATCAATCATGTCGGGGTTGTCGATGACGTAGCCGGGTTTCATTTCGACGTGGCAGCGGTGGCATTCGGGTTTGAATTCCATGGCGGTTAGTCGGAAGGGAGTGCGTAGTCGCTGACGAGGTTGCGGTGCGCGGTGCGGAATGCCTGGCGGGCTTCGAGCTTCGGGTTTTTGGCCCGGAGTTCCTGGGCGAGGATCACGTGCATGCGCACGGCGCGAAGACGGCCGGACTTGGAGGCGACGAAGGCGACCAGGTCGGAAATTTCCTCGGCGGTTTCCTCGTCTGATAGCTGCGCGGCCACGCGGCGGGAAACGTCCGGCAGTTCGGCATCGGTCAGGCGGAGATCGGTATAGACTCCGATGCGGCTGTGTTGCTGGTCGTTGCTCTTGATGCGTTCGAGGATTTCCGGATTGGCCAGGAAGATGACCGGGCATCCGGTGTCCTCGCTGAAATCGAAGAGGGCGTTGCGGCCGGAGGTGTCGAGCCGGTGCGCGTTGTCGCAGAAGATGGCGCGTTGCGAGCCTTTGACTGCATCGACCATGACGTTCCAGCGTTTGACGTTGTCGCTCCAGTCAGACCGGCGCAGGGCGTTCCAGAGGTGCGAGTTGATGGCATCGGCGCTGCGGTCGGTGCCCGCGAGCTTGAAGTAGATGGAGGATGGATTGGCGATCTGGTAGAGAATGCCACCGGAGGTTTTCCCCTCGCCTGCCGGTGAACCGAAAAGGCAAGAGTGGCCGGTGCGGCGGGCGATATCGACGCGACCAGCGATGGCCTTGGAAACGGAGGTCTCGAAAAGCGCGGACGCGAGGTCGAGCCGGTTTTCAATGGCGCGGATCGTATCAACCGCAACCGCGTCGAAGTCCTTCGGATTGTGATCGAGGTTGTCGTTGATATACTTGGCGATGAACGTCGCGGAAACTCCGAGGAGTTTGCCGAGCGCGGCGTTCGTCAGTTTGCGCTCGCTGCGGATGCGGGCGAGTTCGGTGCGGAGGGCGGGGTTTGTGGGGTATTGCATGGGAATGGGTGATGGGAAGGTTAGGGATGATCAGAGAGGGTATTGCTTGCCATCGGCCTCATTGGCGTCGGCCAGCACACATTCAGCGCACTCGCAAATCTCGTGATGATAGATCACCGCTTCTAGGTAGTGGGTGTGGTCATGTCCTTTGGTTTGGAACATGGCCGGTGGGTCCCAACGCTCGTCTTCTGTCTCGTCGAACGATGTGACCATGATGGCGCGAGGAGACGCGTATTTGACGCCTCGGTAGATCCATTGATCAAATCCCTCCGGAATTGGGGGATACTTCGGGAGCTTTACAGGAGCCGGTGCGATCAGTTGAATGGAGTTTCCGTGATTGGTGCGGGTGGTGGGCATGGGATGGTATGGTTAGGATTCAGAGGAAAGGATCGGCCTCGGGGGCTGTTGGAGCTTCTGGGGCGAGGGCGGCGGAAAGTGGATCCACTTCGGCGCGGCGGGACTGGCGGGCGGGCTTGATCTCGTTGGCGGGCGGCGTGACGTTGCGTTCCAAGGCCTCATTAGTTTCGCGGACCTCGCGGCGGCGCTCGGCTACGGACTGGAAGGCGTGGCGGACGGGGGCGCTGATATCGGCCGTCATGAGGGCGCGGGCACCGAGAAGCTCCTTGGCGATTTCGGAGTTGCTAGGAACGTCGTCCGGCCTGCGCGGTGTCATGCCGATGGGCACGCCTTGCTGATCCATCACGATCAGCTCGTCCGGGCGGAAGGGATCGAGATGGCAGAGCAGCTTGTCGCCGGGCTGGAGGTGGATCACGTGGCCGCGCTCGTTGCGGCAGGTGGTGAAGTAGGTGAGATCGCCGGTGCCTTTGATGAGCGGATCGCTGATGACGATTTCCCGGTTGCTCCTCACGGTGATCGGGATTGCCCAGGCGAGCGGCAGGACCTGGTGAAACTTCCATTTCGACAAGGTGCGGATGGCGGTGTCGTTTTCGCAGGCCCGCACGGCCTCTGCACGGCTCATGCGGCGGGTGCGGATCAGGCCGGGATCGGCGGCGAGCTGGGACTGGAACGACGCCTGGCGATTCTCGTCAAGGTTGGCGAGTTCCGACCGTGGCCGCCAGATTTCCGGCTCGTCGGTGTTCCATTGCCACTCGCGGAGGCAGAAGCCGATCTTATCCCAATCTTTCAGCGCGTGCTCGGGATCGGCATTGATGCCCGCATAGATGGTCCGATAGGCCATGTAGTATTCCATGAAGGAAAACAGGTTCGACTTGACCGACTCGGCGAGGTGGGACGGGAATTTGTTAGCGAGCTTCAGCCAGCGGCGTTCCTCGCGCTCCAGGCCATAGCTTTCCTCCGGAGCGAGATCCGCCTTGCGGCCGGTGGCACCGGGCAGAAGCAGGCCGTGCGTCCGGACGGCGCGGAACATGGATTCAATGGGTGCCTTGTAGCGGAAGTTACCGGCGGACTTCGGCACGAAGAGCATTTCCTTCCAGGTCGCCTGGTTGAATTTCCCGGATCGATCAATCGTGACGTGCTGGTCGGTGATGGCGTGCAGGGCATCGTCAAACGAAGTATGGCCGAGGGCGGTGACAAGCTTGCCGGTTTCCGACGTCCACGAGTTCGCGGTGCCGTGCTCGAACACCAGGCGCGTGCCGCGTGAATCCGTCCGATAGCCGACGGTGGAAAGCAGGCCGAGGACGAACCAAACGAACTCACGTTGCGTGAGGCCACGGTTGATGTCCGCGCTTTCATCCCACCAGCGCAGGCGGATGTGGAAGTCCAGGAACGCGCCGGTGAGATAGTCCAGGGCGTTGAAACCAATCGGGCGCATCGGCTTGTCGTAGCCCACCTCGCGGATGTAGTGGTCATACATCTGGTCATCGAAAAAGATGCGTTCGAGGTAGCCGACGCCGAGGCGCGTGGTGGGGATGGATGGCAGCAGGCCGCTGGCGGTCTTCTTTCCCTGGTGGGCGAGCGCACGCTGATAGGCGTCCGGTCCGCAGCGGCGGATGGTTTCCTGCGAGAGTCCATCAGGGAAACCCTTGGCGGTGATCGAAGGCGGATCAATGAAGCCGGGGATGGCATACCGCGGATTGCCGGTCTTCCACCACATGCGGGCGCGCTCGCGGATCATCTTATAGATTTCCACGCCGGAGTCCTCACGCTGGAGGCGGCAGTATTCCTCGAAGATCCATGACTTGGTGGTTTCTGAAATGCCGCGTGCCTGGCCGCGCTTGCGGCGTCCATCGACCAATGCCTCGCAACCGTTCCGCTTGAAATCGTCGTGCCACTTCTGCACGGCCTGCTCGGAGACGCGGAGCTGCTTGGCGATGGCCTTCTTGATCCGGCCCATCTGACCGTAACCGGCATTGAGCAGGGCCTGCACGGCGTCGAGCTTGGTGAAGAGGTCCTGCTTCTGCTGCGGGGTGATGTTTGCCAGCAGCGAAGGCTGGTCGATCATGGCGAGGATGTTGGACATAAGGAGTAGAGTTTGGAGTGATCAGTTAGCAGTGATCAGGGGAAAGCGCTTGCGGCGGCGTGCGGCCGCAAGAATCTGAATTCCGGCGTGACGGCGGTAGCTGACGGGATAGCTCTCGTCCTCCAAAACCTTCAGCTCGCAATATCCCTGGGTGCCGCTGGCGACATAAGTGCGGCAGGCCTCACAGATCAGGGTGTCAGGGAGCTTCTTATCTCCGCAGACGCAGTTGGAATCGTGATAGGCCATGGGAGTTAGGCGGTGCGGGGCTTGCCGTTGAATTCCCGGCCGTCGAGCAAGCCGATCCATCCGGCTGCTTTGTATTGGCAGATCCAGCGGTTGAGTGAACTGGCGGAAACTCCCAGCGCCTTCGCCTTCGTGTTGACCATTGCGATCTTGGTTCCGCGAGGCGCGGCGATGATTTCATTCACGATCACCAGTTTGACCCGCAGCTTTTCACGACTATCAGAGGAAAGCTCTTGGATCTGTTTCAGACCACCCATGATGGTCTCGATATCAGGAAGTGGATCAGGATAGGACATGGCGGTTAGGACTTGGATGCTTTTGCCTTGGGTTTGATTTCGCGGAGAGAGATCGTGATCTTGACTGGCTCGCCATGCGGATCTGCATCCTGCTCGGCTTGCCAGGCGGCGATTCCGGCCGCTTTTGAAATGGCCTGCGTGTAACTCTTCGCTGGCTGGATGCCTTTGCGGGTGCGCTCGGCGTTCTGATAGCGGACCTTGAGAAGGAGATTGAATTTTTTCATGGAAGTTAGGCTTTCGCCGGGCGGGCGGGTTTGGCGTGCTTGGCGAGGGCCTCGTTGACGTCTTCCAACATGGCGGCGACTTCATCGCGGAGGAAAACGAGGCTGACCTTGCCTTCCTCGTCGGTGGTGGCCGGAAGCATGTAGAGGAGCTTCTTATAGTCGGCGGCGGCGCGGGCGCGGCAGATGGCGCTGGCCGGGCCGTCGAAGAAGTGGAAGGCGAGCTGCTCGTCGGATTCCTTTGCCTGGCGTTTCGCCTTCGCTCCGGCCGGTGGCGCGGCGGGCGTGGGAACGACGTTCAACTCTTCCATCAGACTGGCCTGCGTCTCGCCGTCGCAGAGCGAGGCAATCACGTCCTGGAGGGCTTCACGCTGCTCGGGCGGCAGGGCGAGCGGGTTTTCCGATTGGAAGAGGGCGAGCGCGGTGGCGTTGACAGTGGCACCCTTCTTCGCCCGCTTGAGCTTCGCCTTGGTGGCCTCGAAAATCTGAATGAAACGGTCGGCCGTGCGGTCGGAAAACCCGGCCTCGTCCTTCACGATCTGCGCCCAAGGTCTAAAGTCGCCAACTTGGCGACTTTCTTTTCGGCGTCCCGAGCCCACCGCTCCATGGCTCTTTTTCAGGGTGGCGAGCTGCCAGCCAAGCCATGCCTGGCCGAAGAGGTAGGCGCGGCCGGTGGCACGCACGGCGGCGATGGTCTGGCGGATTCCTTCCCATGCAGGATCGGCCGGTCCGGCTGTGACGACTTCGGCGAGGGCGGTGTTGGGTTTTGATTCAGCGGCGGCGCTTTTCCTCAGCCACGAACCGATCTGGAGCGGTGGCACGCCGAATTTTTTCGCGGCCTCGCCCTGCCCGCCTCTGCCGTGGTCGGCATTGTATTGGTTTGCGAAGCGGACGACTTCGGCTTTCTGGGCGTCGGTGTAGTCGGGTTTTGATGGTTTTGCGGACATGGGCGTTAGAATCGGTTGAAAATGATGGCTTGATGGAGATCGGCGACGGTGAGGCAGCGGCTGGCGGTCTCTTCGGGGATCTCGATTTCAAAGTGCTCCTCGATCTCAAGGATGAGCTGGGTGAAATCCAGGGAGTCGATGCCGAGATCAGCGAGGGTATCGGTGAACGTGATGTCGTCTGTGGCGATGCCGGTGTAGTCCGCGAGCAGGGCGATGAGATTGGTAAGGGTGTCGTCTTCCATCGGTTCAGTCTTTCCGTTCGAGCTTGTAGTTTGTCCGATAGAAGATGTTCGCGGTGCGCCAGGCGTCGGCACCGGCGCGTTGGATGCGGCGGTTGACCAGGGCGCGGCAGACGGCAAAGCCGAGGCCGGTGCCGATCACCACGCCGAGGCCGGTGCTGATGAGGAGGCGGATGGAATCGGGTTCGAAGTCCATGGTGTTAGCGGGTGGGGATGAGGGCTTTGAGGCGGGTGGCGACGGCGGTGAGGGCGATGTAGGTATCGGTGTCGAGGCGCTCGGCGGCATCGGCAGCTTCCTGCTCGATGGTCTCGATCTCGGTGCCGAGATCGAAGGTGGTGATCAGGTTGGGCTCGCGAGCGGCGACCTTGTTAGCGCGGGCGACGGCATTGTCGTAGGCTTGGCGGAGGCTGCTGCCAAAGCGGGCAGCGAGTGGACTGAGGACAGGTGGATGTGGCATGGGATTGGGGATTTTGGATTGAGGTTCAGTGGAAGAAGGAGAGGCATCCGAAGCCGGAGCAGCTTTGGCTGTTGGGGTTGAAAGGGCGGCGGCGGTGCGCGTCCACGGGCGGCAGATCCATGTGGACGGCGCGGGGCGTGGGGACGTGGGAGGTGCCCCCATACTGGCGGGCGGCGATTTCCACGCGGGTCATGTCCGGCTGGCGACCGGCGGCGGGTGCTTTGTTAGCGCGGGCGATGACTTTGGTGAGGTCGATGGGTGGGTGCATGATTTTGGATGGTGGATTTTGGATGATCAGGAGAGGGTGCGGAGGAAGCGAAAGAAGGACTCCAGATCTGCCTTGAAGCGGAAGTCGGAGCGGGTAGGCTCCGGGGATGCAGAAATTTGCGGATGTGGCGCGGGTGGAGGTGTTTGCGGCGCTGGTGCAACTTGCGCAGCGGCTGGACAGGCAAATTCCGAAACGGGGGGAGCCGCTGCCGCCGGAACTCGAAGAAAGGGGCGATGATGCTGCCAGGCACTGGCTGGAGACGCGGGAGTTTCCGGCTGACGATCAGATGGCGAGGGCGCTGTTTCCCCGGCTGTGGTTCGCAAATACGTTCCTACAACACTCGCAAGTGCACGGAATTCCGTTTCCGACAGGGGACACGGCTCCATCGCTTCAAGCATTGCTGATGATAGAGGCTTGGACGGCGGCGGGCTGGCAACAGTGGGAGCGGACGCCGGGGGAAGTTCCTCCAGGTGGATAGTGATGGTTAATTTCATGGGATGGTGTTAGGATTCGGATTGGAGAGGGATGACATGGCCGTGGCCACGGCGGCACTTGGGGCAGATGCCGTAGTCGATGCCGCTGCCGCAATCGACGCGCTCAGCGCTGGTGGAGCGGAGGGCTTGCAGGGCGAGGCGGGCGCGGTGGAGGGACCGCTTTTCGATGCGGCGGAAGGTGGACTCGCTGACCGGGAGGCCGATGACATCGGAGACGTAGGCAAGGCCCTGCGGCTTGATGCGGGCGTCCTTGGGGAGCAGCCCGTCGTTTTGCAGGTCGCAGATCACAGCTAACACAAGGTCAACGCGGCGTTCGGTTTCGGTGGGCATGGGTGCGGTTGAATCAGGAGGCTTGATGGGGCGCGGGCGGCGTGGTGGAATCCGGGGATGAAGTGCCGGAAAAAGAAGGACGGAAAGGGGAGGCGTATTGCCGCACTTGAAGCCCGCGTAACAGGGCTGGAAGAGCAGGTCCGATTCTATCGAGATCAGTGCATGGAGCTGTCGGGACAGACGCACCGTGCAGTCTCCTCCGTAACGGAGCTGCGAAATGCTCTGAGGAAAGATCTCCAAGAAGGCAGCTGATGGCGTCACTGGCGGTGTCGATGTAACCTGCGGGCAGCTTGCCCGCGCAGTCCGATAGAAGTGCCCGGCAGAGAAGAATACGGTGGGTGAGATCAGTAAGGGCCGGAGGAGTGAGGTCGGGGTTCATGGAGGTTAGCGCTTGGGAAGGGCGACGATTCGATCCAGCAGCGACTGGCTGCGGCGGCGGCCGGTGAGCACGTGGGCGAGCTGCGTGAAAGAGCAGCCAAGCTCTGTGGCGGCGGTGCGGTAGCTCCAGCCGGTGGCCTGGAGGTGCTGGCGGGCGCGGGCCACTGGCTTGGGGATGGGGTGTAGCAAAGAGGCTGACATGATGCTTAAATTTCGTAGTAGCCGCAGACTTGGGCGGTGAAGAACTGGGCGATGATCTCGCTGCCGCCTGTGGCAGCGGTCCGGGTAAAAGTGACGGCGTCCGCCGCACAGTTGCACTGGCAGTGCGGGAAGCAGATGCGTTGGCCGGTGACGAGGAGGATGATGTAGGTCTTCATTTTGGGTCGGTTTGGTTTGGTTTAGCGAAGGAACGGGAACGGGCTTGTCGGTCGAGAACGCTGCGGAATGCGGCTTCCAGATTGAAAAGGGTGAGGATCGCGGACATGGGGTGGGTTAAATCATGGCCTTACGGATTGCCGAGCGGATGATCTTTGACCGGTCGGAATCACGCTCTCTTGCGAGAGAATCCAGCTTTGCCAGCAGATCGGTCGGAACCCAAACGGCGACGAGAGTGGCGTCCTGCTGAGTGCGTTTAGTTTGACGTTTTGACATTGGTTTGCCCATGCGGCGCAGCAGTTATACGGTGTTATACACGGTATGCAACAAATAATTGCGTCGGCCTGAAAAATTGGTCAAGGTCCTCGTGTGCCACGGGAGAATCAGGAATTAATTGCGATCCGACTTGATCCAGCGCTTTTAGCGGCGATGGACAGGAAGAGAGCGACCAAGCGCCAGAGCCGGAGCGAATTCATCCGTGAGGCGATATTTGAGTTAGTGGCAGATGCCTCGCTATCAAAGGATCTCATTTATCCCCAGGATCGCGTCGGTCTGTCGAAGGGCGGGCGGCCCAAGAAAATCCCGCTGGCTGCGGTTGAAGGCACCGGCAGGAAAAAGCCGAAGACGGCATAAAAAACATTATAGCCGGACCTTGGAAACCACGTTAGAACCGTCTAAGTGCTAGAACCACTCTCAATTCGCATCCTTCACGCAAAATTCACAGACCTGCCATTATGAAAACCAATTCCGAAGAACCGTTGACCGCCATCATCTTGAAGGCGTTTTCAATCCTCTCTGCCTGCGTCGGCGTTTACTATTTTGCGAAGTGCCTGCTATCAGATCCTCCGGGCAAGGAGTTGGCGCAGATCACCGCCACCACCTTGGATTATTCTAGGAACTTCGCCGAAGCAGTCGTGGGCTGGATGAGTGCGATCAGCTTGTGGTGGATGGCATCGGTTTTATCCTTGCTGGATCGCATTGCAAAAAATGGGGAGAGCCAACTGGCACCGGCTGCCGCCAGAATCACGGATCGCCCGAAAGCTCAGGGGAATTCCCTGAAGGTAAAGCTGGAAGAGGATGCGGGCGGCGTGCCGAAGTATGAGCTTTAATGCCCTTAAGAACAGGCAGGCATGTCCGACACGACGGCGAAATATCTGCTGATTACGGGGCTTGTCCTTGCGGTCGTGCTTTCGCTGATCCGGTGGATTTTGGGCTCTTGAAAAAAGGGGATGCAATCCCCTTCTCCTTAATTTGACAGGGCGTGTGCTATGCTTTCCGCATGGCCAGCCAGCTATTCCTTTTCGAGACGGACGCGACACCCCACACGGATGGAAGTTTCACCGTGCGGCCGAAGCGGCTGGTGGACGGGAAGGAGATCACCGCAGCGAAGGCGGCGGGCATGCTGGGCTTCAAGGATCTGGAGACGGTTTACAACCTGGTGAAGCTGGGGGAGATCAAAGGCTGGAAGCCAGATTCCAAGCGGGGCAACGGGAAATATCGAATCGACCTCGGCAGCGTGTTGGACTACAAGCAGCGGCGAAGCGCGGTAAATTAAAAACAGTCATGAAATTCGGAACGATCAGCTATTGGCGGGTGCAGTGGGCATGGAACCGCCAGCGGCGGTACTCCGGTGACCAAAAACGGACGGCGCGGATCTGCGCGCGTCAGTATGCGGCGGCGCGTGGTTGGATGAATGAATGAAAGCCGGGATGAATCCCGCGCTCCGGCAATGGAGTTAGAAGAATTCTGACCGGTGGTGGCCGGTGGTGACCGGGCGTGTTGAAACGATTCCGCAGAGTCGTGGCAAGGTGCGTGCATGTCCGAAACAACGCCTGCCACGACGCCCAGCAAGTCCTTCCTGCTGTCCAAGACTTTCTGGATCCAGGTCATCGCCGCGCTCAGCACTTTCTTTCCGCAGGTCCGGAGCTGGATCGCGGCCAATCCCGAATCCGCAGTCGGTGCTCTAGCAGCGCTGAACGTGATCGTGCGATTCGTGACTTCCGGCAAGGTTTCCTTTTTTCCACCCGAGTATGTGGAGAAACCCAGCGGTCCAGCCGGGGGGCTGAACCTGCTGTGGATTGCAGCGATGGGCATGACGGCAGCGGCTATGGGAATGGGTCTGCCGTCATGCTCTTCTGCGCAGCTCGCCGCTGCGAGGGCGGTGCCGATCCGGGCGTGTGTGATCACCCCGCAAGGCAAAGTCTGTTATTCCAGCAAGACCGGTATTGATCTCCGCGCTCGCGTTCAGCGCGACAAGTAAGAGTTCACCGCAGAGACGCAGAGGCCGCAAAGGAGCGCTGAGGAAACGATCATGAGCAATTTAGTAGAAATCACAAGGGACTTGCAGCGCGAGCTGGGTGTGACCGTGGACGGCCGGGCCGGACTGGTGACTCTCAGCATGGCGCTGGCTGAGATCCGCGCATTGCGAGCCGGGCCGGATGACATCATCGAGCATCCGGCGGCAAGCTCATCCGAGGTGATCTTCGATCCGCGGACTGAGAGCGTCCTGGCCACTCTCGACCCGAAAGCGGTGCCGATGTTCCGCGAGTTCCTCTGCCTCGCCAAGGGCACGGCAGCGTCCCTCGGCTGTGACTATGTTTTGATTTCCGGCAACCGCTCGTTCTCAGAGCAGGACGCGCTTTACGAACAAGGCCGGTCGAAGCCTGGCAACATCGTCACCAAGGCGAGGGGCGGACAATCCAATCACAATTTCAAGATCGCCGCCGATGCCGGTGTTTTCCTCGGCAAGATCTATCTGGACGATGGCACGGCCGCACAACAGCTCCAGGCATCCAAGGTGCACAAAGCGTGCAGCGAGCATGCAGTTTCCTGCGGCCTCGAATGGGGCGGTTCATGGAAGTCCATCGTTGATCAACCTCACTTCCAAGTAGCCACGGGCAAGACGACCGCCCAGCTCCGCAGGCTCTATCTGGAGAAAGGGTCCGTGCTATGAAATCCGGTGCGACGATCTATCTGCGCGTGCTGGCCAGCCCGAAGCCAAAGCGGACGGTCCACCGGCTGGGAAACGGAAGCCTGCGCTCGCTGATCTGCCGCCTGCAAAATCCGCATGGCGAGCCGCCGTGTGAGAAGCGCGATCTCATCTACGGCCTTGCGATGGTCGAGGCCTGTGACCGCTGGATGGCCGCAAAGGGGAAGGGCTCGATTTTATGATGATGCAACTAGCAGAAATATCGGCGGGTTCTGGGATTTCCCCAGAGGCGGTGGGGATTATCATCGCATCGGTGATTACCGCGCTGCTAGGCGGCGGATACCTGGGCAAAAAGTCGGGAAAATCCGAAGGCAAGGCGGAAGGGAAGGCGGAGGCCATGCAGGTCGGACCGCAGCCGTTCATCGTGCAGCTCCGGGAGGAATTCGCCACGCGCCGGGAACTGGACAAGCTGGAAACCACCATCTTGTCCTCAGCGGTGAAGACGGAAGCCGCCTTCGAGAAATTCGCCGAGCTGACGGCAAAGCAAAACGACAACTTGTCGAAACGCCTGGTCAGCCAGAGCGACCGGCTCAGCAAGCAAATCAACGAGGTCGGCTCCGGTGCCTATCAGGGACGCAACCGGATCCACGTCACCCAGAACGAACACACCGCGCAGATCGCCGCGCTCCAAGCCAATATCGATATGGCCAAGGCCATCGACAGGCTGGCGGATGCGATCAAGCCGCCGATGCACGCCCAGCTCACCCAATCCAGCAACTCATGAAGCCCACCATTTCCAAGGCGATGATCCGCCGCAAGATCCGCGAGGTCCTCAACATCCGTCCCGGTTTCGGCAAGACAGAAAAGTTCCTGCTCGAAGCGGTGAACGAGCTGACCGGCGGCGGCGTGTCCCTTCAGGAGTTGCGCGACGGCCTGGAGTGGAATCACAGCGAGACCTACATCCGGAGCAAGTTTGAAGACGAAGCGGAGGAAACCCTTTGGTTCATCACTCCTGAGGGAATCGCCCAACAAAGCATCTAACGTGAATGGCTGCGAAAAAACGAACAGGAACGCCAGGCTGGGACCGCCCCGCTCCGAAGGTCCGTGCCGACGCCAAGCTGAAGAACCTGGCCGCCGAGGATCAGGAGACGCTGTGGATCCTGCTGCACCCGACCGACTCCACCGTGCCAGCCTACACGTTAGAAGCGGCGATGGCTTACGTTTTAGAGGAATACGATTTGTCGGTCGCCAAATCCGTGTTCTCGGAATGGCATGCCTGGTATGCGCTCAACTTGCGGATGGACGCGGCGGAACAGCGGGCGCTTCAATCCAAAGAGCGGTATGCCAGGCAAAATCCGACAGCGGCCTTGCAGGAGTTGGAGGACTACGCGCAGTTCGTGTTCACCAGCGAGACGCTGGAGAATCAGGATGCTCTCAACTTCGGCCGGTTGAAAAAGCTGCGGTTGGTGGAACGCACCGTGGAGCAGAAGGATCAGGTCATCGCGCTGAAAGAGCGGGAGGTCGCCCAGAAGGACGAGGTGATCGCCCAGGCGGACCGCAAGCTGAAAATGCTGGAGGCCAAGGCTCAACGCATGGATGCGCTGGAAGCGAAGGCCAAGGAAATCAAGGCCGCTGGTGGCCTATCACCGGAAACCCTCGAAGTGATCGAGAAACAACTCAAACTCTTGTGACCAGGCGTCTTCCAGATCATGCCCGGAATTTCAAGGGCAGGGCCAAGAACATCCCCGAGCGGGACACGTTCATGTTGCCCTATCAAGTTCGTTGGATTGAGGATCGCTCGCTTGTCCGTCTGATGGAGAAGAGCCGTCGCGTGGGTATCTCCTATGCTACGGCATACGATGAGGTCCGCCAGCACTCACGCATCGGTTACAATCAGGACACCTGGTTCAGCTCGCGTGACGATCTGACAGCGAAAGAGTTCATTATCTACTGTCAGAAATTCGCCGGAGTTTTGCAACTCGCCGCCGAGAGCTTCAACGAGGAAATCCTTTTCGATGAAGGCCGCAAAAGTGCCACGGCCTCGGTCCAGCGCTTTGCCAACGATACCCGCATCAATTCCATCTCCTCGAACCCGGACGTGTTCGCAGGCAAGGGCGGCAACGTGGGCCTTGATGAATTCGCCCTGCGGCATGATCCGCGTTCGGTCTATGACATCGCCTCGCCGACTATCGACTGGGGCGGCCGGCTCTCGATCATTTCCACCCACCGTGGCGCGGGCAATTTCTTCAACAAGCTGATCCTGGACGAACGCGATCCGAATCCGCGCAAGCATCGTGGAATCTCCGTTCATCGGGTGACGCTCAGCTTGGCGCTGGAAGAGGGTTTCCTCTGGAAGCTGCAAACCAAACTGCCCGAGGACGATCCACGGATGCAGATGGATGAGACGGATTATTATAACTATCAGCGGGCGCGGGTTTCCAGCATGGAGCGTTTCCTTCAGGAATACGAATGCCAGGCAGAAGACGAGGCCAGCGTGTTTCTGCCATACGATCTGCTGGAGGGTTCGTTTTACACCGGCAGCGACAACCTGGTCGAGCACACCGAGGAGACCACTGACTTCCGGGGACACAAGGGACGCATCCGCTACCTGCTGCCCAGAGGCGTGATGCCGTCCTACCTGGCGGCCTATCTCCGCGATCTCAAAGGCGACCTATACCACGGCAAGGACGTGGCGCGTCGGAAAGACCTCAGCGTCGACACCGTCGGCGAGAAGCGTGACGGCATCACTTTCGTGCGGTCGGTGGTCGAGTTCGACCGGGTGGCGTTCAGCCGTCAGGAGGACGTGCTCTATCCGATCATGCCGCTGATGTCCCGGAGCTGCATCGACGCCACCGGCATCGGCACGCAATTCGCGGAGCGGTGCGGCGAGCTTTTCGGCGACTGGCGGGTGGAGGCCATCAACTTCACTCCCGGCAGCAAGCAAATGCTAGCCGGTCCCGTGCGGACTGTTTTCGAGGATCGCGCCACACGGATTCCTGATGACGAACGTTTCATCGGCGACCTCCGAATGATCCAGAAGGAAACCGTTGGCGATCACGTCCGCTAT
>Ga0123337_10002823_pt1 | contig 19277 bp, 16 predicted proteins | sample frozenSSSSmetaG_FD_89792 | JGI IMG/M metagenome (GOLD analysis project Ga0123337, IMG submission 89792) | Glacier valley bacterial and archeal communities from Borup Fiord, Nunavut, Canada, to study Microbial Dark Matter (Phase II) -... | ecosystem: Environmental > Aquatic > Freshwater > Ice >... | reverse complement strand
TCGTTGGGCGCGCGCAGGTCGAGTGAAAAAACGCAGCGCCCCGGCACCACGTTGATCGAGCCGCCCGGCACCTGTAACTGGCCCACGGTGCCAACCGAGTCGGCATCCTGGCCCGCGCGCTGCTCCACAACCAGCGCCAGTTCGGCCACGGCAGTGGCGGCGTCGCGGCGGCGGTTCATGGGCGTGGTGCCGGCGTGGCTGGCCACGCCAGTGACCTCGCACAGGTAGCGCACGCTGCCGTTGATGGAGGTGACGATGCCCAGCGGCAGGTCCAGCTCGTTCAGCACCGGGCCTTGCTCGATGTGCACCTCGACAAAACCGAGGTAGCGTGACGGGTCGCGCCGGAGGGCAGGAATGGCCTCCGGATCCAGTCCGGCATGCTGCATGGCCTGGCGCATCGTGATGCCGTCGGCGTCCTTCTGGTCCAGCCATTCGGGCTTGAAGTCGCCGGTCAGCGCGCCCGAGCCCAGGAAGGTCGCCTTGTAGCGCTGGCCTTCCTCTTCGGCAAAGCCGATCACTTCCAGGTTGAACGGCAGGCGCCGGCCCTGGCGCTGCAGTTCACGCACGCAGGCCAGCGGCACAAAAATGCCGAGCCGCCCGTCGTATTGGCCGCCGTTGCGCACGGTGTCGTAGTGGCTGCCCGTCAGCAGCGTGGGCGCGTTGGGGTGGGCGGCCCGGTAGACGCCCACCACGTTGCCGACGGCGTCCAGCGTCACGTCGTCAAAGCCGCATTCGCGCATGGTGGAGGCAATGAACTGCGCGCAGGCCCGGTGCGCATCGGTCAGGTAGGTCACCGTGAGCTGGCCTTGTTCAAGGTAGCCGGGGTCGCTGTACTGCGCGAGTTGCTCGTGCCAGTCCCACACCAGATTGCCCAGCGTGGGTTCCTGCGCAAACTTGTCATTGAGCCGCAGCTCCACCACGCGGTGAATGTTGCGCAGGCATTCCTGCCTCTCAAGCTCGGGCGGGTGCTGCAGGCGGCGAGCAAAGGTGGCAATGATCTGCTGCTTGCGCAGCCCGGTGCCGCGCGGTCCGCGCACCGCCAGGATGAAAGGAAAGCCGAACTTGGCGTTGTAGTCGGCGTTGAGCTGCTGCAGCGTGGCGAACTCGCCGGGCGTGCAGTCGGTCAGGCCGGCGGTGTCTTGCTCGTGCTTTGACTGCGCCGTGAGGCGCTGGCTCACCATGGCCTTGCCGGCCAGTTCCGGGTGGGCGCGTATCAGGCCCAATTGCGCCTCGGGGCCGGCCGCCTGCAGCACGCGCACCATCGCCTGCTTGAGCTGCGCCAGCGACTGGAAGGGGCGCGCATCAAGTGCTTGTTCGGCCACCCAGGGTGAGTGTTCGTACATGCCGTCCAGCAGTAGCAGCGCCTGGTCGTGCGGCGCGGTATTGATCTGTTCCAGCGTGAGGGCCATGCCTTAATTTTCCTGTGGATCTTGAGGGGGGTGGGTGTGCTGCCAGTGCCGCGCAATGTCGATGCGGCGGCAGACCCAGACATCGGCGTGCTGCTGCACATGGTCCAGAAAGCGTTGCAGCGCCACGATGCGGCCGGGCCGGCCCAGCAGCCGGCAATGCATGCCAATGCTGAGCATCTTGGGCGCGTTCAGGCCGTTCGGGTCGCCCTCAGCGTACAGCGCGTCAAAACTGTCGCGCAAATAGACAAAGAAATCCTCGGCCTGCGCAAAGCCCTGCGGCAGCGAAAACCGCATGTCGTTGGTGTCCATGGCGTAGGGCACGACCAGGCGCGGCACCACCGTGCCGTCGGTGCGGGCCACCGGCGTCCAGAACGGCAGGTCGTCGCCGTAGTAGTCGCTGTCGTAGGCCAGCCGGCCATCGTCGGCCACCAGGCGGCGGGTGCGCGGGCTGTCGCGGCCGGTGTACCAGCCCAGCGGGCGCGTGCCGGTCAGCTGCTCGATGGCGTCCAGGCCCAGGCGCATATGTTCGCGCTCGGTGGCTTCGTCCACCGTCTGGTAATTGATCCAGCGCCAGCCGTGGCAGGCGATTTCATGGCCCAGTTCCACACAGGCCGCCGCCACGTCGGGCGCCCGCTGCAAGGCCATGCCCACGCCAAACACCGTGAGCGGCAGCTGGCGCTTTTCAAACTCGCGCAGGATGCGCCACACGCCAGCGCGCGAACCGTATTCGTAAATGCTTTCCATGCTCAGGTGCCGGTCGGCAAAGCTGGGTGGGTTGAACATTTCCGATAAAAATTGCTCGGAGCCGGCATCCCCGTGGAGCACCGCGTTTTCGCTGCCTTCTTCGTAGTTCAGCACAAACTGCACGGCGATGCGCGCCTGGCCCGGCCAGCGGGCATGGGGCGGGGTGCGGCCGTAGCCGATGAGGTCGCGCGGATAGGGGACAGTGTTCATGTCATGGCTAATTCATGGTCGTTGGGCGGCGGCTTGGGGTCCAGCGTGAGGCTTTGCTCCACCTGCAGCAAATGGGCGTTCATCAGCTGCACGGCCAGCGTTTCTTCTCTGGCGGCCAGCGCCTTGACGATGGCGGTATGTTCGTCATGGGAATGCTCGGCGGCACTGGCGCTCTGGTACATCAGGGTGATGAGGGCGCAGCGCGAGATCAGCTCTCCCAGCACCTGCGCCAACACCTGGTTGCCCATCAGCTCGGCCATGCGGACATGAAAGTCCCCGAGCGCCTGGGTTCGGCCGAGCACGTCGCCGTGCCTGACGGCGGATTTTTCCTGCGCGATGTGGTCTTTCAGGGCCTTTATTTTGGCGGGCGTCACCTCGCGCACAAAGGCGCGGGTCATTTCAGCTTCGAGCATGCGCCGCACGGCAAACACCTGTTGGGCCTCCTCAACCGAGGGCGCCGCCACAAAAGCGCCACGCGCAGGCTCCATTCGGATCAGGCGGTTTTGCGACAGCTGAAACAGCGCCTGCCGCACCAGCGTGCGCGACACGCCGAAATGGTCGGCCAGTTTTTGCTCCGGCAGCTTGCTGCCCGGATGCAGCCTGTGCTCCACAATGGCTTTGGTCAGCGCTTGGACAATCGCGTGGGTGGTGGACGATTCCATCGGGCCATCATAGCCAAAAAGCCAAAACTGTATACACTTTTGAAGGCTGGCTACTTTCAGCAGCGGTCAACTTTCAAGGAATGCCATGGGTTTGAGCACACATGTACTGGATACCATGCACGGCACGCCCGCCGCCGGCATGCGGGCATGGCTTTACACCATGCAGGCCGACGCGGCCGAGCTGGTCAAAAGCTTCACCCTCAACCAGGACGGCCGCAACCCTGACGGGCTGCTCTACGACAGCGCCAGCCTGCAGCCTGGCACCTACCGGCTGGTGTTCGACGTGGCCGGCTACTTCAGGGCGAAGGGCGTGGAACTGCCCGATCCGCCATTTTTGAACCAGGTCACGCTGGACTTCGGCGTGGCCGACACGCGCCAGCATTACCATGTGCCGCTGCTGGTCAGCCCCTGGAGCTATTCGACCTACCGGGGCAGTTGAAGACGGACTCGGCCCGGTGCGCTGTCATGGCGCTGTCATGGACCTGCGCGATGATCGAGATTTTCCGGCTTTTTGGACCCCATGAAAATCAAGTTAAACCGCGCTTCCAGCCGTCGCCAGGCCTTGCTGTTGTCTGCTGGCATGGCTGCCAGTTTTTGGGCCGCTACGGCACTGGCGCAAGCTCCCGCCGCCAGTTACCCTGATCGCGCCGTCAAAATTGTGGTGCCCTTTGCCCCGGGTGCAGGCACTGACGCCATGGCCCGTCTGGTGGCGCAAAAGCTCGGTGAAGTCATGAATGCCACGTTTGTGGTGGACAACAAGGCCGGTGCTTCGGGTGCGATTGGCACGCAGTTTGTGGCGCAGGCGCCGGCTGACGGTTACACGCTGCTGCTGGTGGCTTCGCCCTTCACGACGGTTGCCGCCTCGCTGCCGAGCGCCAACTACGACCCCTTGCAGCAGTTTGCCCCGGTCGGCCTGATCGCCACCGGGCCGCTGGTCTGGGCCGCCAACACCAAGCTGCCGGTCAGCACCATGAAAGAGCTCGTCACACTGGCCCGGCAAAAGCCCGGCGTGCTCAATTACGGCTCGGCGGGTGCCGGCGGCGTCAACCATCTGGTGCTGGAACTCCTGAAGGCGCGCACCGGCACCTTCATTACCCACATACCCTACCGCGGCGTGGCGCCCGCCACCATGGACATGATCAGCGGGCAGATCGAGCTGGTCACCGGCACCATTCCGGCCTTGCTGCCGTTCATCAAAAATGGCAGCGTCAAGCCGCTGGCCGTGACGAGCGCCAGGCGCTCCAGTGCTTTGCCCGGCGTGCCCAGCATGCTGGAGGCCGGTTTTTCGGGCATTGATGTGGTGAATTATTTTGCGGTGATGGCGCCTGCAGGCACGCCCGCCGTCATCATCGACAGCCTTAACGCGGCCATCAACAAGGTCGTGGCGCTGCCGGAGGTGGTGCTGCGTTTCAAGGCCGACGCGGTGGATGCCGTGCCCGGGTCGCCCGCGCAACTCGGGCAGTTCATTGAGGCCGACTACCGCGCCTGGCGCAAGGTGGTCCAGACGCAAAACCTGAAAATCGAGTAGTCGGGCAGGTCCTCAGTCTTGCCCTTCCGTGAGCGTATCGAGCTGGAACTTGCCGCTTTTGTGCCACAGCCAGGTGTCGGTATAAACCACCTTGCCCAGCCGGCTGGGGGCCGGAAACGGCGACGCCTGCCGCACGGTTCGTTCAATTTCCGCGATCACTTCTGGCGCATGGCGCGGCGCCCGCATCCAGTCCAGCCGGGTCACGCGGCCCACGCGGTCTATCTCCACGTTGAGCACGCCAATGGCGTACAGCAGCGGCGGCATTCTGCCCTTGAAGATGCGGTCTGCGTTCAGGCCGTAGAGGTGCGTCGCGCCGTCTTCACGGTAGGCGCGCGGCGAGGTGGCGCCCGAGCTTCTGGCCGAGCCTTTCGAGCCGGCGACGGGACCGATCACAGGGCTGGCTGTAGGCACCTGGGTTTCGGGTTTGGGTGCATTTTTGCAGGCGCTCACCACTGCAGCGGCGGCTGCGCCTATCAGGGTCAGCAGCCAGAAGCGGCGGGGTTTTGTGTCGGGCATAAAAGGTCTCGGTGCTAAGGTGGCGATGATGCCCGCTACGCAAGGCATTGTTGTGGCCATTTTGCCCATTATTTGCGCGCCTTCTCTTTTTCAACAGGTCACCCATGGTTACCAGTAACCCGAGCCGCCACACGGATTTATTTTTGACGCGCCTGCTTTCCCAGCCGGCGGTACTGGTGCATGTGGCGTCCACCCGCGGCTCGGTGCCGCGCGAGGCGGGCACCTGGATGGCTGTTTTTGCCGATGCGCTGGTGGGCACAATTGGCGGCGGTCATCTGGAATACCAGGCCATTGCCACCGCCCGCGCGCAACTGCAGCCGAGCGGCACCCAGGGCGGGCAGGGCGGCGAAACCACGCTGCGCTTTGCGCTGGGCCCGGCGCTGGGCCAGTGCTGCGGCGGCGTGGTGCATCTGCGCTTCGAGCCAGTCAGCGCCAGCGATGTGCCGACGCTGGCGCCGCGCCTGGCCGGCGGGCTGACGCCGGTGGCGCTGTTCGGTGGCGGCCATGTGGGCCAGGCGCTGGCACAGGTGCTGGCGCCGTTGCCGTTCAGCCTGACCTGGATCGACAGCCGAGACGGCGTGTTTCCTGATGTCGCGCCGAGCGTCATTTGCGAGCATTCCGAGCCGGTGCAGGCCGCCGTGGCGGGCCTGGCGCCGCAGTCGCGGGTGCTGATCATGAGCTTCAGCCACGCTGAAGACCTGGACGTGGTGGCGGCCTGTTTGAAGCGCCAGCGCGCGCAAGCCGACTTGCCCTTTGTCGGCCTGATTGGCAGTAAAACCAAATGGACAGCCTTCAGCCATCGGCTTTTAGCCAAAGGCTTTACGCCTGCCGAGCTGGAACACATCACCTGCCCGATTGGCGTGCCCGGCATCATCGGCAAGGAGCCCGAAGTGATTGCCGTGGCGGTGGCGGCCCAACTGCTGCAAACCCTATAAACTCGCAACGGCAGGTCGCAGCGGAGCCGGGAAACCCTGAACCAGGTTTCTTTTGTTCGCGGCCTTTTTTCTGCTTACAGCGCCCGCAGTGGTGAGCAGGTTTACACCCAGCAGCGCCGCGCGCTGCCCGGGTTGAATACGCGGGGAATTATGGAAAGCTACCTTCTTGACTGGGCCAACCTGCTGCTGCGCTGGGTTCACGTCATTACCGCCATCGCCTGGGTCGGTTCCTCGTTTTATTTCGTCTTTCTGGACTCCAGCCTGACGCCACCGGTGGACGAGGATCTTCAACGCCAGGGCGTCAGCGGCGAACTCTGGGCCGTGCATGGCGGCGGCTTCTACCACCCGGTCAAGTTCGCTGTTAAGCCGCCCGTTTTGCCGCCGCACCTGCACTGGTTTTACTGGGAAAGCTACAGCACCTGGCTGACCGGCTTTGCGCTGTTCACCGTGTCCTACCTCTGGAACGCCAGCGTTTATCTGGTCGACAAGTCGCTGTTGGACTGGTCACCGACAGCGGCCGTGGCCACGGCGCTGGCGTTTTTTGTCGTCTTTTGGCTGCTCTACGACGGCATTTGCCGGGTGTTTGGCCCGCGCAAAAGCGGCGACGCCATCGTAGGCGGCCTGGTGGCGCTGCTGGTGTGCGCAGCCTCCTACCTGGCCTGCCACTGGTTTGCCGGTCGTGCCGCCTTCCTGCTGGTGGGCGCCATGATGGCCACGGCGATGAGCGCCAACGTGTTTTTCTGGATCATCCCGGGGCAGCGCAAGGTGGTTGCAGCGATCAAGGCTGGCCAGCCGGTGGACCCGGTGCACGGCCGGCGCGGCAAGCAGCGCAGCGTGCACAACACCTATTTCACGCTACCCGTGCTGTTTGCCATGCTGAGCAACCACTACAGCTTTACCTGGAACCACCCGCAGAACTGGCTGGTGCTGACGCTGATGATGCTGGCGGGCGCCGCCATCCGGCAGTTTTTTGTGCTGCGCCACGGCTACAAGCTGGGCCGCAACCGCCACCCGCTGGCCTACGCCCTGGTGGGGCTGGCCGTGATCATTGGCGTGATCGTCTGGATGAAGCCGGCTGCTACGGATTCAATAGCTGGTGGTGCCCGTCCTGTAAGCGCTACAGGCCAAATTGGCTATGAAAAAGTGCAGGTCGTGCTGGCACAGCGCTGCTACCAGTGCCACGGCGCGCAGGTGCAGATGAAGAACGTGCGGCTCGATTCCGCCGAGGCGCTGGCGCTGCATGCGCAGGCCGTCTACCAGCAGGTGGTGCTGAGCCGGCTGATGCCCATGAACAATGCCACCGGCATCACCGACGCCGAGCGCGCGCTGGTCGGGCAGTGGTTTCTGGCGGGCGCCAAGACCCCGTAACCACCAGATTGGCATCGCTACCAGTCCGCCACCATGCCTTCAGCGCGTATCGACGATTTTTCAAAATGGGCCGCCAGAAAATCCACGAAAGCCCGCACGCGTGCCGACACCTGGTGCCGCTGCGGGTAGACCGCGTGGATGTCAGCCGGCGGGGTCTGGTAGTTCTCCAGCACCTGGCGCAGCCGGCCGCTGCGCAGGTAACGTGCGACGTCCCACTCGGCCCGCATCACGATGCCGTGCCCCGCGAGCGCCCAGTTGACGGCAATCTCGCCGTCGCTGGTGCTCAGGTTGCCGCGCACCTTCACTGTCTCCGTGCGCTTGCCTGAGCTCAGGCGCCAGATGCCATAGGCCTCGTCGCCCTGGCGTATGCCGATGCAGTTGTGCTGGATCAGGTCGTGCGGCACTTTGGGCGTGCCGTGCCGGACCAGGTAAGCGGGTGCGGCACACAGCAGGCGCCGGTTCGGCGCGAGCTTGCGGGCGATCACGCGCGCATCGGGGGGTTCGCCAAAGCGGACGCACACATCGAAGGCATCGTCGCTGACCGGTGGCGGGTTGACCGTGAGCTGGAGCTGGACCTGCATGTCCGGGTGCAGCTTGACGAAGTCCGATATCAGCGGTGCGATGTGGCTGCGGCCAAAACCCAGCGTCGCGTTGACGCGCAGCAAGCCCTTGGGCGCCGCCACCGCGCTGGACACCAGCTGCTCCATGTCGTCGATCTCGGCCAGGATGCGCCGCGCATGGCTGAGGTAGATCTCGCCTTCGGGCGTCGGGCTGATGCGGCGCGTGGTCCGGTTCAGCAACTGCACGCCCAGGCGCGCTTCCATCTGCGCCAGTCGCTTGCTGATGGCCGGCGTCGTCACGTCGAGCTCGCGTGCCGTGGCCGAGAAGCTGCCGCAGCGCGCCAGCAAGCTGAAAAAAGCCATTTCGGAAGGGGCAGAAACAGGTGTGGTCATTATTAACTCAAAGTAAACAATGGAATAACTTTAAGCCGTTCTGTTGAATCGTGCAATCGGTAAAGTCCGTCTTCATCAAGCATTGATTACAAGGACATAACATGAAGGTTTACAAGATTGCCTGCATCCCCGGCGACGGCATTGGCAAGGAAGTGGTTCCGGCGGGCCAGCAGGTGCTGCAGGCACTGGCGGCCACGCAGGACTTCGGCTTTGACTTCAGCTCTTTCGGCTGGGGCGGCGACTGGTTTCGCCAGCACGGCGTGATGATGCCCGACGACGGCCTGGACGCGCTGCGCGGCATGGACGCCATTTTGTTCGGCTCGGCCGGCGACCCGCACATTCCCGACCACATCACGCTCTGGGGTCTGCGCCTGAAGATTTGCCAGGGCTTTGACCAATACGCCAACGTGCGGCCCACGCGCATCTTGCCCGGCATCGACGGGCCGCTCAAGCGCTGCACGCCGCAGCAGCTGGACTGGGTGATCGTGCGCGAGAACTCCGAAGGCGAATATTCCGGCGTCGGCGGCCGCGCCCACCAGGGCCACCCGATCGAGGTGGCCACCGACGTGTCCATGATGACCCGCGCCGGCGTTGAGCGCATCATGCGCTACGCCTTCAAACTGGCGCAGTCGCGTCCGCGCAAGCTGCTGACCGTGGTCACCAAATCCAACGCCCAGCGCCACGCCATGGTCATGTGGGACGAGATTGCGCTGGAGATCAGCAAAGAGTTCCCCGACGTGACCTGGGACAAGGAACTGGTGGACGCCTGCACCGCGCGCATGGTGAACCGACCCGCCACGCTGGACACCATCGTGGCGACCAATCTGCATGCCGACATCCTGAGCGACCTGGCCGCCGCACTGGCCGGCAGCCTGGGCATTGCGCCCACCGGCAACATCGACCCCGAGCGCCGCTACCCGTCGATGTTCGAGCCTATTCACGGCTCGGCCTTCGACATCATGGGCAAGGGCCTGGCCAATCCGGTCGGTACCTTCTGGAGCTGCGTCATGCTGCTCGAGCACCTGGGCGAAAACGCGGCTGCAGTGCGGCTCATGCAGGCCATCGAAGCCGTCACCGCCAACCCGGCCCTGCACACGCGCGACCTCGGCGGCAGCGCCACCACGGCCCAGGTCACGCAGGCGGTCTGCGAACGCGTGGGCGCCGAATGCGCGCCCGCACTTCAGGCGGCTTGAGCTGCCCGGGCACCGGCGTTTTGTGTTGTTTTGTGTTGAAGCGATTGATCTAACTAAAACCCCAAGGAGACAAACCATGAAAAAGCTGATTTCTGCCCTGAGCCTTGCCCTGCTCGCGCCCATGGCGCTGGCGCAAGCCTGCCCTGATAAAAACGTCCTGTACTGGCAGGCCTTTCCGCCGGGCGGCGAGTCGGACCTGTCGGCGCGCCACCAGCAGATGGTGCTGAAAAAGAAGTGCGCGGCGATTGAGACCATCATCCAGTACAAGGCCGGCGCCGGCGGCGCGCTGATGTGGTCGCAAATGAACAGCCTGCCGGGCGACGGCGCCAACGTGGTGGGCATCAACCTGCCGCACATCGTGTTCCAGCCCATCGAAGGTCTGGTGCAGTACAAGACGCAAGACATCACGCCGGTGTTCTGGTTCCACTACACGCCCGACATTCTGGTGGTGCCCGAGCAGAGCCCGATCAAAACCTTTGCCGACTTCCTCAAGGTCGCCAAGGCCGATCCCGGCAAGCTCAGCCTGGGCGGCTCCGGCCAGAACTCGGCCAACCACGCTGCGCACGAGCGCATGAATGCGGCCTTTGGCGTCAAGACCATTTATGTGCCGTTCAAGGGCACGGGCGACATGGCCTCATCCGTCATGGGCGCGCAGGTGGACGGTGCCATCACCTACACCGCATTTGCCATCAACAACAAGACCCGCATTCGCCCGCTGGCCGTGGCCATGGACAAACGCCACCCGCTGATGCCCGACGTGCCCACCTTCAAGGAGCTGGGCGTGGACTGGGTCGATGGCGCCTACCGCGGCATCGGCGTGCCCAAGAGCACGTCGCCCGAGGCGCGCAAGAAGATTTCCGACATGTGGGCCGCCCTGAACAATGAGCCCGAGATGAAGGAGCTCGCCGCCAAAAGCGGGTTTGAACTGGTCAACGTGGGTGTCGACCAGATGGACGCGTTCATGAAGGAAAAAACGCGGCTGTACACCGAAGGCGCGCAGCGGCTGGGGCTGGGTAAGAAGTAAGAACCACGAAGCAGCCGGGCATGGGCGCCCGCAGTGGGCGCCCAGCGCGAAGCGTATATTTTTTGACCTGCCGAGCCGGCAGGTTTTTTTTGATTGTGAGCCCCTTGTGAAGATCATTGCCATCCGCGAGTCCACCCGACCGATCCAGTCCAACATCCGCAACGCCTACATCGACTTTTCGAAGATGAACCTGAGCCTGGTGGCCGTCGTCACGGACGTGATCAGGGATGGCAAGCCGGTGATTGGTTACGGCTTCAATTCCAACGGCCGCTACGGCCAGGGCGGACTGATTCGCGAGCGGTTTGCGCCGCGCATCCTGGAGGCGGCGCCGGAGAGTCTGCTGGACGACAGCGGCGACAACCTCGATCCGCACAGGATCTGGGCGGCCATGATGACCAACGAAAAGCCGGGCGGCCACGGGGAACGCTCGGTGGCAGTCGGCACTATCGACATGGCCGTGTGGGATGCCGTGGCCAAGATCGAAGGCAAACCGCTTTATCAGTTGCTGGCCGACCGCTACGGCAACGGCACGGCCAACCGCAAGGTGTTTGTGTATGCCGCGGGCGGTTATTACTGGCCGGGGCAGGGGGTGCAAGGACTTGAGCAAGAGATGCAGAGTTACCTGGACCGCGGTTATTCCGTCGTTAAAAAGAAGATAGGCGGCGCCTCGCTGGCCGAAGACTGCAAGCGCATTGAAGCGGTGCTTCGCCTGCTGGGGCCCGGGCAACAACTGGCGGTGGACGCCAACGGCCGCTTCGACCTTGCGACCGCCATCAGCTACGCCAAGGCGCTGTCGCAGTACAAGCTGTTCTGGTACGAGGAGGCCGGCGACCCGCTCGACTTTGCCCTGCAGGCCGAATTGGCGAATTATTACGAGGGCCCCATGGCCACCGGGGAGAACCTCTTTTCCATGCAGGACGCGCGCAACTTGATCCGCTACGGCGGCATGCGGCCCGACCGCGACTGGCTGCAGTTTGACTGCGCGCTCAGTTATGGCCTGGTCGAATACCTGCGCACACTCGACATGCTCAAGGAACACGGCTGGTCGCCCGCGCGCTGCATTCCGCACGGTGGCCACCAGATGTCGCTGGCCATTGCCGCCGGCCTGGGCTTGGGCGGCAACGAAAGCTACCCGGATCTGTTCCAGCCTTATGGCGGCTTCCCCGATGGCGTGAAGGTCGAGAACGGCTTTGTGACCCTGCCGGAGTTGCCGGGTATCGGCTTTGAGGGCAAAGCCGACCTTTATCGTGAGATGACGAACCTGGCCAGCTAGCTGAACGCGGAGTTACGGGCCGGTTACCACGGCACAATCCGGCGTGGAGACATTAAATGACAACACCCCAACCCGCCACCGCTCCCCGCGCATTTCTTGAGCATCTCTACCAGGCCGCCGTTGCGCGCGCCCTGCCGCTGCACAACACCGCAGCCTTCCTGCCCCAGCCGCCCAAGGGCAGAACCATTGTGATTGGCGCGGGCAAGGCCGGCGGCGCCATGGCGCAGGCCGTGGAAGCGCTCTGGCCGGCTGGCGCGCCGCTCGAAGGCCTGATCGTGACGCGTTACCACCATGTGCCGCCCAGGCCCGAAGGTTTGCCGCAGCGCATTGAAGTCGTCGAAGCGTCGCATCCGGTGCCTGATGAAGCGGGGCTGGCGGCGGCGCAGCGCATTCTGGCCATGGTGCAGGGCTTGAGCGCCGACGACCTGGTGCTGTGCCTGATTTCGGGCGGTGGCTCGGCCTTGCTGACCTTGCCGGCAGACGGCCTGAGCCTGCAAGACAAGCAGCGCATCAACAAGGAGCTTCTCAACAGCGGCGCGAACATCAGCGAGATGAACTGCGTGCGCAAGCACCTCTCGCGCATCAAGGGCGGGCGGCTGGCCGCTGCCTGCGCGCCGGCCCACGTCGTCACGCTGACCATCAGCGACGTGCCGGGCGACGATCCGTCCATCATCGCCAGCGGCCCGACCGTGCCCGACGCCAGCAGCTGCGCCGACGCAGTCGCCATTCTCCAGCGCTACGGCATCGAGGTGCCGGGCGCCATCAGAGACCAGCTGGCGCAGGGCGCGCTGGAAACGCCCAAGCCCGGCGACCCGCTGTTTGACGGCCATGAAGTCCACATGATCGCCACGCCCCAGCAGAGCCTCGAAGCCGCAGCCGAAGCCGCCAGGGTGGCCGGTCTGGCCGCCTACATCCTGAGTGATGAAATGGAAGGCGAGTCGCGCGAGGTTGGCAAAGTCCATGCCGCACTGGCGCGCGCCGTGGCGCTCAAGGGCCAGCCGTTTCAAAAGCCGTGCGTGATTTTGAGCGGTGGTGAAACGACGGTGACGATCCGCAAGCAGGCGCCCGGTACGCCGAAGGGGCGCGGCGGGCGCGCTGGCGAGTTCTGCCTGGGTCTGGCTTTGGCGCTGCAGGGGCAGGCCGGCGTTTATGCGCTGGCGGCCGACACCGACGGCATTGACGGGGTGGAAGACAACGCCGGTGCTTTGGTGACGCCGGACACGGTGGCGCGTGCGCTGGCCCAGGGCATGAAGATCGCCGGCTATCTGGACCGCAATGACGCCTATGGCTACTTCGAACCACTGGGCGATCTGGTGGTGACCGGGCCGACCTACACCAACGTCAATGATTTCAGGGCGATCCTGATTTTGTAATCAATCCCCCGAGATGCGCTGTTCCTTGATCAGCTTGCCGAAGCGCGCCGTGTCCTCATGGGCCTTGGCGCCGAATTCGGCGGGCGTCATCGGTGCCACTTCACCGCCCAGTCCGGCAATGCGGTCCTTCACGGCCTGGGTGGTCAGTATCTTGTTGATCTCGCTATTCAATCGGGTCACGATGGCGGCCGGCGTGCCGGTGGGCGCATAAAAACCGAACACGGTGTCGGCGTCAAAGCCCTTGAGGCCGACTTCACTGAGCGTCGGCACATCGGGAAACAGAGGCGAGCGCTTGGGGCTGCCCACGGCCAGCAGCCTGAGCTTGCCCGCGCGCACATGACTCAATCCGATGCCGGGGTCAAACATGAAGTCCACCTGCCCGCCCAGCAAGTCCTGCATGGCGGGCGCCGCGCCCCGGTAGGGCACATGCACCGAAAACGACTGGGTCATATCCTTGAACATTTCTCCGGCCAGATGCGGCGACGAGCCGTTGCCGGGCGAGCCGTAGGTCAGCTTGCCCGGATTGGCCTTGGCATAGGCGATGAATTCCTTCACATCCTTAACCGGCAGCGTCGGCTTGACCTCCAGAAAAACCAGCACGCGGGCTGCCGCGGCGACCGGGATGATGTCCTTGGCCGGGTCAAACGACATCTTGGGGTAAATAGCGGGGTTGATGGACACCAGGCCGCCCGAGGTCAGCAGCAGCGTGTAGCCGTCGGGTGGCGACTTGGCCAGCGCATCGCCGCCGATGTTGCCGCCAGCCCCGGCGCGGTTATCGACGATCACCGGCTGGCCGAGCGCTTCCTGCAGGGGCAGGGAAATGGCACGCGCAATCTGGTCCGCTGCGCCGCCGGGCGGAAAATTGACGATGACCCTGATCGGCTTGGCGGGCCAGGTTTGCGCCAGCGCGGCCAGAGGCGTTGCCACAGTTGCTCCTAAAAAAAGAGCTATAAGCGACCGCCGCATAAGCGCAAGAGGCCTGTTTGATTGATATTTATGAATCATGACTGTCTCCGGTTAAAGGTGAACTCTGCCTGTGTCTGAAAAATCTTCAGAACGGGTAATGGCGCGGCGTGGTCTGCACCGTCACCCAGCGCAGGTCGGTAAAGGCGGCGATGCCGGCCTGGCCGCCAAAGCTGCCGATGCCGCTGCCCTTGACGCCGCCAAACGGCATTTGCGGCTCGTCATGCACGGTTGGGCCGTTGACATGGCAGATGCCGGACTGGATGCGGCCCGCCACCTGCAGGGCGCGGGCAATGTCACGGCCAAACACGGCGCTGGACAGGCCGTACTCGTTGTCATTGGCGCAGGCAATCGCTTCTTCCACGCCGTTCACGCGCACGATGCCCTTGACCGGGCCGAAGGACTCCTCGCTGTAAATCTTCATCAAAGGCGTGACATGGTCGATCAGCGTCGCAGGCATCAGCGTGCTTTCAGCCTTGCCACCGCACAGCAGCGTGGCCCCGTGCGCCAGCGCATCGTCAATCAGCACATTGCAGCGGTGCACGGCATTCATGTCCACCACCGAACCCAGCACCACCGGGCCTTCGCGTGGGTCGCCCAGCGGCAGGCTGGCCGCCTTGGCCGCCAGCTTCGCGACGAACTCATCGGCGATGGCCTGGTCGACGATGATGCGTTCGGTCGACATGCAGATCTGCCCGGAGTTGGCAAAGGCGCCAAAGGCGGCGGCGTTCACGGCGGCGTCCAGGTCGGCATCGTCCAGCACGATCAGCGGCGCCTTGCCGCCCAGTTCCAGCAACGCAGGTTTGAGGTGCCTGGCGCAGTGGCCTGCGATGATCTTGCCGACGGCGGTGGAGCCGGTGAAGTTGACGCGGCGCACCGCCGGGTGGGCAATCATCGCTTCCACCACGGCAGCGGCGTCGCCCGGTGCATTGGTGATGAAGTTGACCACGCCCGGCGGCAGGCCGGCTTCCTGCAGCGCTTCAATAATCAGGCCGTGCGTGGCCGGGCACAACTCCGATCCTTTGAGCACCACGGTATTGCCGCAGGCCAGCGGCACGGCGATGGCGCGCACGCCCAGGATCACGGGCGCATTCCATGGCGCCATGCCCAGCACCACGCCTGCCGCCTGGCGCACGCCCATGGACAGGCTGCCGGGGACATCCGAGGGAATGATCTCGCCGGTGATCTGGGTCGTGAGTGAGGCGGCTTCGAGCAGCGTGCCGGCCGCCAGGTGCACGTTGAATCCGGCCCACAGGCCAGAGGCGCCGGTTTCGGCCGCCATGGCAGCAATGAAGGCGGGCGCCTTGGCTTCGAGCGCGTGGGCCGCTTTGGTCAGCAGGGCGCGGCGTTGGCCTGGGCCGGTGGCCGACCAGGCCGGGAAGGCTTTTGCGGCGGCTTCGACGGCGGCAATGGCGTCCTGCACGCTGGCCGCCGGGGCGAGGGTGGCGACCGTGCGGTCCAGCGGGTTGCGGCGCTCGAAGGTGGCGCCGTTGCTGGCAGCGGTCTGTGCGCCGTTGATCAGAAGGGAAATGCGGTTCATGGTTGGTTTCCTGTTGGGAAAAAATGGATGTTATTTGCTATAAAAATAGTAGCTGATTGAACTTGCTGGATATGCGTAAGAGGCCTATTTATGCCTCAAGCGACGTCCACTTCGACCAGCATCGGGCGCGGTGACTGCAAGGCTTGCTGCAACACGCCGGCGAGTTGGGCGGCATCGTTCACGTTCACGGCGTCGCAGCCCTGACCCCTGGCGAGCGCCAGAAAGTCAAGCTCGGGCAGGTCAGTGCCTTGCAGGCTGTCGCCAGGCTTGAAACCGAAGGTGGGCGCGAACTCCTGCAGCGCGGCGTAGCGGCGGTTTTTCAGAATGATGAAGGTGATGGGTAGCTTCAGTTGCGCCGCGCTCCACAGCGCCTGGATCGAATACATGCTGGAGCCGTCGCCGAGCAGGGCTATCACCTTTTTGTCCGGTTTGGCCAGTGCCACCCCGACGGCTGCGGGCAAGCCATAACCCAGGCCGCCGCTGCACATGGTGTAGAAAGTTTCGCTGTGCAGCATCGGCAGGTAGGCCTGAATGGCCGGCCGCGAACTGGGCGCTTCCTCGACCACGATGGTGTGGGCGTCGCGCACCTCGGCCAGGGTTTGCATGACAAAGGCCACGCTCATCAGCGGGCTGGGCTCGACCCGGGCACGCAGTGCGCGCGGTGGGGGTAATTCGCGCTGCGCCAGCGCAGGCGCTGCAGGGCGGGCCAGTAACTCTTGCACGCCCAGACGCACGCCGCCGACGGCGGAGGTGCCCACAGGCGCCCATGCGGCAATGGCCGGGTCTTCAATCAGCTGCACCAGCTGGGTACCTTCGGGAACATGCGGGCCAGCGCCTTCGACGTGGTAGGTGAACGCGGCCGCGCCCAGCGCAAAAATCAGGTCGTGTCCGGCGAGCAAGGCGACGATTTTTTCGCGCATGGCCGGCAGAAAGCCGGCGAACAGTCGGTGGTCTTCCGGGAAGCCGCAGCGGCCCGACATAGGCGCGACCCAGACGGCGGCGTTGTGGCGTTCGGCCAGCCGCACCACGTCATCCCAGGCCCGGTCCCGGTCCACGGCCGCACCGACGACGAAGGCCGGGCGTTTTGCCGCATCGAGCGCGTCGCCGATGGCGGCGAGTACCAGTGGTTCCGGACGGGTTTCGGTGCTGACCCGGCGCGGCAGGACGGGCTCACAGCGGCGTGCCCAGTCATCGGCTGGAATCGACACCAGCACCGGGCCGCGTGGTTGCTGCATCGCGATGTAGTAGGCGCGCGCAATGGCCAGCGGCACGTCTTCGGCGCGGGCCGGCTCAATGCTCCATTTGACGTAAGGCTTGGGCAGTTCGGTGGCCTGGCCCGAGAACAAAAACGGCTCGAAGGGCAGGATGGACCGGGCCTGCTGGCCGGCCGTGATCACCATCGGCGTGCGGTTTTTGTGGGCGGTAAAGATGTTGCCCATCGCATGGCCCACGCCGGCCGCCGAATGCAGGTTCACAAAGGCGGCGTTGTGCGTGGCCTGGGCGTAGCCGTCGGCCATGCCGACCACGACGGACTCCTGCAGGCCCAGCACGTAGCGAAAGTCTTGCGGAAAGTCCAGGAACAGCGGCAACTCGGTCGAGCCGGGGTTGCCAAAAATGGTGGTCATGTTGAAGGCGCGCAGCAAATCGAGCACGGCTTCACGGACAGTTGTCGTCATCAGTTGAGTCTCCAGTAACGGTGCGGCGTGGGGAACAGCGCGGCAGCCAGAAGGCGATCTTCGGCGCATCGGGTTTATAGATCAATAAAATACAAAGACTAATTAATATTCGCCAAATGCATATCAACGAGATTGACCTCAACCTGCTGCGGGTGTTTGATGCGGTGTACCGGGCGCGCAGCGTCAGCCGGGCCGCTGATTTGCTGGGCCTGACCCAGCCGGCCACCAGCCAGGGGCTGACCCGTCTGCGCCTGCTGGTGAAGGACGCGCTGTTTGTGCGCGCGCCGGGTGGCGTCGCGCCCACGCCCAGGGCCGAGCGCCTGGCTGTGGCGGTGCAGTCGGCGTTGGGCACCCTGGTGCATGCGCTCAATGAAGCCGAGCAGTTCAACCCGGCGCAGTCACGCAAGGTCTTTCGGATTCACATGAGCGATATTGGCGAGGCCCGCTTTCTGCCTGACCTGATGGTGGCGTTGCGCCAGCTCGCCCCGGGCGTGCGCCTGGAAACCTCGCCGCTGGCCAGCGGCGATATTGCCCCGGCGCTGGACCGCGGGCGCATCGACTTTGCGTTCGGATTTTTGCCCACGGTCAAGGACACGCAGCGCGTGCAGCTGCTGAATGACCGCTACATCGTGCTGCTGCGCGAAGGCCACCCCTTCATCAAGCGGCGCCGTAGCGGCCAGGCGCTGCTGGACGATCTGCGCCAGCTGGAGTTTGTGGCGGTGCGCACCCATTCCGACACGCTGCGCATCCTGCAACTGCTGCAGCTCGAAGACCGGCTGCGCCTGACCACCGAACACTTCATGGTGCTGCCGGCCATTGTCAAGGGCACCGACCTGGGGGTGGTGATGCCGCGCAACATTGCGCAGATCTTTGCCTCAGCGGGCGGCTACGCCATCATCGCGCCGCCGTTTCCCTTGCGCGACTTCACGGTGTCGCTGCACTGGAGCCGACGTTTCGAGGCCGATCCCGGCAACCAGTGGCTGCGCCAGACCATCGTGGCGCTGTTTGCCGAAACGCCCGGCGGCAAGTCAGCCCGGTAGGCTGTGCTCGTCGCGCGCTCCACCAATCACTTGCCATAGGCTCTTTATCGCTATTTAATTGATAGCTGCTTGTGCTTATGGGTATTGCGCTACAGCCCGTTTAGATCAATAAATTTGACGTCCGGTGGAGTGCCGTGCCGTGGTAGTCTTGCGGCCATGTTCAAAGGCCTTCCGTCCTTCCTGCGCCATGTCGGCCCAGGCGTTGTCACCGGCGCCGCCGATGATGACCCGTCCGGCATTGCCACCTACACCCAGGCTGGCGCGCAGTTTGGCACAGGGCTGCTCTGGACGGTGTTGTTGTCGCTGCCCTTCATGATTGCCATCCAGCTGGTCAGCGCCCGAATCGGGCGTGTCACCGGCAAGGGCGTGGCGGCCAACCTGCGCGAGCACACACCGCGGTCATTCTTGATGGCCATGGTGGCGCTGCTGGTGGTGGCCAACACCATCAACATCGCGGCCGATATTGCCGCCATGGGCGAGGCGCTGCAGCTGGTGGTGGGCGGCGGTGAGCATTTTCATTCGGTGGCGTTTGGCATCATCACGGTGCTGCTCCAGGTGTTTGTGCCCTACCGAAAGCTCGCGCCCATTTTGAAGTGGCTGACGTTGTTCTTGTTTGTTTATGTCATTGCCGTCTTCATGGTGCAGGTGCCCTGGGGCCAGGTGCTGTATGACCTGGTGATTCCCAAGCTGCAATGGACTTCCGGCTACTGGATGATGATTGTGGCGTTGCTGGGCACCACGATTTCACCCTACCTGTTTTTCTGGCAAGCCTCGCAGGAGGTCGAAGAGTTGCGCCTGAAGGGAGGCGGGCGAGGGACTGAGGCGGAAATACGCGATGATTTACGGCGCGTCAAACAGGACACCTGCATC
>Ga0123337_10002820_pt1 | contig 19293 bp, 16 predicted proteins | sample frozenSSSSmetaG_FD_89792 | JGI IMG/M metagenome (GOLD analysis project Ga0123337, IMG submission 89792) | Glacier valley bacterial and archeal communities from Borup Fiord, Nunavut, Canada, to study Microbial Dark Matter (Phase II) -... | ecosystem: Environmental > Aquatic > Freshwater > Ice >... | reverse complement strand
TTCGCGGCGCGCGGCAGCGGCACGGAGCCGAAGATGAAGTTCTACGTCTTCGCGAGTGCAAAGGTCGGCGGTGCGGCGGAGCTGGCCGACGTGAAGACGAAGGTGAAGGCCGAGCTGGATCGCGTGAAGTCGCTGATCGAGGCCGACGCGAAAGCGCGGGCGGAAGGGTAGGGCGCTGACAGCTTAAAACAAAAAGGCCGCCGGAAATTTCCGGCGGCCTTTTTGTTGTCCGAGACGAATCAGATCAGCAGGAGCGCCGGGCTTTCCAAGACCCCCTTGAGGGCGGCGAGGAATTGCGCGCCCACGGCACCGTCCACCACGCGATGGTCGGCGGAGAGGGTGAGCGTGAGCGTCTGGCCGACGACGATCTGGCCGTTTTTGACGACCGGCTTCGTGACGGTGGTGCCGACGCCGAGGATGGCGGCATTCGGCGGGTTGATGATCGGGTAGAACTTCGGGATGCCCATCATGCCGAGATTCGACACGCAGAACGTGCCGCCGGTGAATTGATCGGGCTTGAGCTTCTTGTCCTTGGCCAGCTTGCCGAGCGACTTGGCTTCGGTGCTGATCTGGAAGATCGATTTGTTGTGGGCGTCCTTCACCACGGGGGTGATGAGACCATCGGGGAGGGCGACTGCGAAGGAGACGTGCGCGGCGCTGAGGTAGCGAATCTGCGTGCCTTCCCAAGCGGCGTTGACGTCGGGCACCTTGCGGAGAGCCTCGGCGCTGCCTTTGAGGATGAAGTCGTTGACGGAGAGTTTAACGCCGGCTTTTTCGAGGCCTTTGTTGAGCTGCTCGCGCAGGGAGAGGAGCGGCTCGGCGTCGATTTCGATTTCGAGGTAGAAGTGCGGGATGGTGGTCTTCGACTCGATGAGGCGCTTGGCGATGACGCCGCGCATGGTGGAGACGGCGACGGTGCGTTCTTCCTGGATCGGACCCTTGGAGCCGACCGCGCCGCCGGCGAAGGAGGCGCCGCCACCGGACTTGGGGGCGGAACCGATCTTGGCGGAGCCGGACTTTTCGGCGGCGAGGACGTCCTCGCGGACGATGCGTCCGTGCGGGCCGGAACCTTTGACCAAGGAGGGATCGATGCCTTTTTCGGCGGCGAGTTTCTTGGCGAGAGGGGAGATCTTGATGCGTTCGCCGAAGGTGGCGGGAGCGGCCGGAGCGGCGGCGGGTTGGGTGGCAACCGGAGCCGGGGCGGGAGCGGCGACAGGGGCGGGAGGAGCCTCTTGCTTGGGGGCGTCGGCCTTGGGGGCTTCGGCAGCCGGAGCGGCTGGGGCGGCGGGCGCGGCGACGGTTTCACCGGGCTTGCCGACGGCGCAGAGAGGGGCGCCGAGGGCGACTTGTGAACCCGCAGGAGCGAAGATTTTGAGGATGGTGCCGTCGAAGAAGCACTCGAGCTCCATGGTGGCCTTGTCGGTCTCGACCTCGGCGAGAATTTCACCGGATTTAACGACGTCGCCTTCTTTTTTGAGCCATTTGACCAGCGTGCCCACCGTCATGGTGTCGCTGAGTTTCGGCATTTCGATGATGTTGGCCATGGAACTGAAAGTTTAAGATGTAAGTTTAAGTTGAAGGGGTGGCGGGCGGGATGAGGAGCGGAGGCTGAACTTAATCTTCAACTTCCGACTTCAACCGGCCCGCCGACGGCGGGTCTTAGGCGACAGCGGCGAGGGCGGCTTTGAGGACGCGCTGGGGGTTGGGGAGCTGTTCGGTTTCGACGGGCGGGCTGTAGATCGCGGGGGCGTCGATGGTGGCGAGGCGGTGGATCGGGCCGTCGAGTTCGTCGAAGGCTTCGCGCTGGATCATGTAGGCGAGCTGCGAGCCGACGCTGGCGAAGGGTTTCTGCTCTTCGACGATGAGCACGCGGTGGGTCTTCTTGACCGAGGCGAGGACCGTGTCGAAGTCGAGCGGGCGGATGGTGCGGAGATCAACGACTTCGACGGAGACGTCATGTTCTTTCTCCAGAATGTCGGCGGCGGCGAGAGAGTGGAGGACGGAGCGGCCGTAGGTAACGATGGTGAGATCGGTGCCTTGGCGCTTCACATCGGCCAAGCCGAGGGGGATGAGAAGTTCAGGATCGTCGGAGACCTCGCCTTTTTCACCGTAGAGGATGGTGTTCTCTAAAAAGAAACAGGGGTCGTTGTCGCGGATGGCGGACTTGAGCAGGCCCTTGGCGTCGGCGGCGGTCGAAGGGACGATGACTTTCACGCCGGGATGGTTGGCGAGGACGTTCTCCGGCGTATGGGAGTGGGTGGCACCGACGTTGGTGCCGCCGTTGGCCGGGCCGCGGATGACGATGGGGCAGTTGATAAGACCGCCGGACATGTAGCGGACGTTGGCGGCGTTGTTGAGGATCTGGTCGAAGGCGACCGAGTAGAAGGACCAGAACATCAGCTCCATCACGGGACGGATGCCGAGCATGGAAGCACCGACGCCCATGCCGATGAAGCCGGCCTCGGAGATGGGCGTGTCAACGATGCGCTTGGGGCCGAATTTTTCGAGGAGGCCTTCGGAGACTTTGTAGGCGCCGTGGAAATTGGCGACTTCTTCGCCGAGGAGGACGACGTTTTCGTCGCGGGTGAGTTCCTCGGAGAGGGCGGCGCGGATTGCTTCGCGGTAGGTGAGAACAGCCATGGAAATTTACGATTTCAGATTTATGATTTACGATTTCTCGGAGCGCGGCGCTTAGTCGAAGAAGAGGCGGCCCTTGGAGGTGCGCTGGTCGGGATTATCGATTTCCCAGTAGACGTCTTTCTGGATGTCGTCGGGGGTGGGGTAGGGGCTGGCCTCGGCGAAATCGGCGGCGAGGTCGGACTCGGCTTTGGCCTCGGTGTCGATCTGCTCGATGATCGCATCGGTGAGGACGCCTTCGTCGATCAGCTTCTGCTGGAAGACTTGGATCGGGTCCTTGGTGCGGCGGTATTCTTCGATCTCGTCGCGGGTGCGGTAGGTCTTGTCAGGGTCGGCGACGGAGTGGCCGCGGTAACGGTAGGTGTCGATTTCGACGACAGCGGGTTTGGATTCCTCGCGGGCGAGCTTGAGGAACTTGTCCATCGTGGCGCGGACTTCGTAGAGGTCGTGGCCGAAGCAGGTGGCCCAGTTCATGCCGTAGGCTTCGGCGCGTTGGGCGAGGCCGGGACCGGCGGAGGAGCGCTCCTGGCTGGTGCCCATTGAGTAGCCGTTGTTTTCAACGACGAAGATGACGGGGAGATTCCAGAGGGCGGCGAGATTGTAGGCTTCGTGAACGGCACCTTGGTTGACCGCACCGTCGCCCATGAAGGCCATGGCGGCGCCTTTGAGCCCCTTGTATTTGAGAGCGTAGGCGAGGCCGGTTCCGAGGGGTATCTGGCCGCCGACGATGCCGTGGCCGCCCCAGTAGTTAAGAGAGGGGGCGAAATAGTGCATCGAGCCGCCCTTGCCTTTGGAGCAGCCGGTGATCTTGCCATAGAGCTCGGCCATCAAGGCCTTCGTGTCCATGCCGACGGCCATGGCGTGGCCGTGGTCGCGATAGGCGGTGATGACGTGGTCGTCCTTGCCCATGAGAGAGCAGCAACCGACAGCGACGGCTTCCTGGCCGATGTAAAGATGGAGAAAGCCGCCGATTTTCTTGGCTTGGTAGGCGCGAAGGCTGCGCTCCTCAAAACGGCGGATGCGCACCATCTTGCGGTAGAGCTCGATCTTCTCGGGTTTGGAGAGGTTGGCGTTGATCGGAGCCTGGGCGGATGCGCCGCAGACGGACGCGGAAGAGGCGTCTTTTTTGTCGATGGTGGAGTCGGCTTTTTTACTCACAGGAGGTGCGTTTTGAGTGTTAAAAAAAGAAGTCTTCGTCAGATGCCCGAGAAATCAAGTGTTTACTAGGGGCAAGCAGGTTTGGAAATAGGTGAAGATCGTTGGCGGGTGTGGATGGGTATATCAAGGGGAGTCAGGTGTGATCTGTTCGACTTCCACTTGCAGGGGTTTTCCCGGGGTGCAGTCGGCGCGCAACGCGACAAACCGGTCCTGATAGCGGTCGTAAATCGGCCAGAGGGCGGTGCGGTCCGTCTCCGGCAGAGTCAGTTCGTCAATGTCCTTCCGTGCAAAAAAACCGAAACGCCCTTCGTGCATCGCCGGCGGGAGTGCGGAGATGGGGCGCTTGCATTTGAAGAGGAAGAGCAGCCAGTGGGCGTCGCCTTCGTAAGACTTCTCCGCGATCATCGCGAAGAGATGGAGGTCTGCGGAGGTTATGATGAGTCCGGTTTCCTCGCGGGTTTCGCGCACGGCGCATTCGAAAGGCGATTCGCCCGTGGTGGTTTCCAGCTTGCCGCCGATGGGACTCCACGAACCGAGATTCGGGGGTTTGGCGCGAAGGAGGAGAAGCTGTTCGCCGCTGTCATTTTCGATGAATACAAGGACGGCGATTTTGTAGCGCGCGGGTGAATGCATGAGTAAATCGAACTGGATGAAAAATATTATGAAGTCGCGGGAGTTTGAGCGTGACGCGACACGTGTGATGCACAATGATTTTGAAGATATCCCCTGTATGAAGCCCCTCATCTGTCGTTTCCTCATGTGGTCAGGCATGCTTGCCGCCGTGACCGTGATCCCTGCTTTTGCCCAAACCCCTGCCGCGCCTCCTGCCCCCATCGAGGTTTCTGGCATAAAGTTCGGCGCCGCTCGCACCGGATCCGGAGCTTGGTATGAAACCGAGATCGAGGTTCAGGGACGGCCGGGTGTCGCCACAGACAACGGTAATTTTATCAATCGTGTTAAGGTCACCCTGAATATCGGAGTTTTCAGTGTGAAGTCCCCGCAGGCTTCCAAAATTCCGGACACATATTACCGCGCTTCTGCCGAGGCCGTCGGTGTTGAGACCGGCGGTGGCAAGACGGTTTTCCGTTTCTATCTGCCGCCTGAAATCGTCAAGCGCGACAAGATCACCGGCGATCTGAAATTCTATCTGGTGGAGCTGTTCGTGGGGGGCAAGGCGCTGCCCCTTACTAAATATCACTACCCTGCGGCCACGTTCACCAAGCCCGAGATTGTGGAAAGCTTCCGCAGCAAGGTGTCGTCTGAAGCCGGGGCAAACGACGGCATTTTACTCCCTCAATATCTCACACCTTTTGCGTTCGATAACTCTGGTCCCATCCCCTCGTTTATCAGGGTTGAGAGCACGCATTGAGATTCTGCTTGCTGCATTTTGGCACTTCTGAAATCGCTCACTTTTACCCTATGTCCTCTTCCCGCGTCCTTGCTGTTGACAGTGGCGCCGGCCATGTTGCTTGCGGTGTATTCACCTCCACCAAAGCCGGCCGGCTCGTGCTGGAGCAGTTTGCCCTAGAATCATTCAATCCCGATGCCGCTCTGGAGGCGCAGTGGACTGAACTGGTTTCCCACTCTCTGGCCTCCGTGGCCAAGCGCGCGAGTCTTTCCGGCCCGGCCGTCCTGTGTGTGCCGGGACATCACACGCTCACGAAATTCGTCAAGACGCCCGCCGTTGAGAAGTCGAAGCGCGACAAGGTGGTTCATTTTGAGGCCCAGCAAAATATTCCTTATCCGCTTGGAGAGGTCGTATGGGACCATCTCGCGGTCAGCGACGACGGTCTTGACCTTGAAGTGATGCTGGCGGCGGTGAAGCTGGATGTCATGGACGGCCTCTGTGCCGCTGTTGACGAGGCGGGTGTATCGGTCAAGTCGGTCTCACCCTCGGCGCTGGCACTCTATCGGTCATTCAAGTATAACTACCCTGAGGTGACTGACGGCGTTTTGGTGGTCAATATCGGCGCCCGTTCGACCAACCTGCTCTTCATAGACAACAAACGCTTTTTTGTTCAAACCATCACGCAGGCGGGCAACAGTGTCACGCAGGCGATTGCCGACGAACTCAAGCAAGACTTCGTGCATGCGGAGTCCTTGAAGGTTCAAGTGCTCTCCGGAAACAGCGACTTGCCCGAAGCTTCCCCTGGGCGTGCCACCGTGTTGAACGCGGCCCATTCGTTTGCCACCCGCCTGAATCTCGAAATCACCCGCAGGACGGTCAATTACCGTCGTCAAAGCGGTGCCGAGCAGCCGGTGTGCATTTACCTTACGGGTGGTGGTTCGCTCATCCCGGAGCTGATTCCGACGTTGTCCGAAAAACTCAAGATCCGTGTCGAGCACTTTGACGCGCTTCGCAACGTGGACGTGGCCCCTGCGGCGGAAGCTGCGCGCGAACACGCTGCCGTCCTGGCGGATCTCGTGGGCCTTGCCACCCGGTTGTCGGACAAAAACGAGCCGGCTTTCACCCTGCTTCCTCCGGCCATCGTTCAAGGCCTCGCCTTTTCAAAGCAGCAGCCTTTCTACGTGGGCGCGGCGGCTTTGCTGGCGGTGGCATTGGTTCTTCCCATCTGGAGTTTCAATCAGCGCGCCGAGCTCGCCACGCTTCAGGTCAAGGCGCTTGAGGCCCAGATGCAGCCACTCCGGCAGCTTAAGGATGTGGATATTGCCAACCTCGAGAAAATCGAGGCTACCAAAAAAGAAGTGGCGGCCATCCAGAGCCTCTTTGAATCGAAATCCAATTGGATCAATTTCTTCACCGACCTTCAGCAGCGTCTGGTGAAGGTTGAGGACGTGTGGCTGGAGAAGCTGCAGGTTCTGCGTCCGACCAACGATTCCGCAACCGCCACTGCGGCGGCCGGCGGGCTTTTTGGCGGGGCGCCTGCCGCGGGCCAGCCAGCCTCAGCCGCGCCGGTCCCTGTTTTGCGCCTGAATCTAAGCGGTCGCCTCTTGGACAAAAACAACCCTGTTTCGAAGGTCAGCCAAGATTCCTACAACCGGGTCAAATCGCTTTTGGCGAGTTTTGCGGACGACCAGTTTATCTCATCGGTCGAGAAAGAAAATTTCAACCCCAACCAGCCCGGTATCCTCGGCTTTGACTTCATCCTTGTGGTCAATCCCAAGAAACCGCTCTGACCCCCGGACCCTCCATGGCCAGCTTCAAGTCCAATCCTGTTTTTTATTCTGCCCTCATAGTCATCGGCGTGGTCGTCGCCGGTGAGGGCTGGTGTATTTTTGAGCGCAGCAATGCGGTTCAAAAAAGCCAGAAACTTCTCGTGCAAAAGCGCGGCGAGCTTGCGGCACTGCAAGCCGTTGATCCCTATCCCAGCGCAGCCAACAAGGCGGCCGTGGAGGCCGATCTCCTTCGCACGCAGAACGCCCTCGCGACGATGCGCGAGGAACTCAAGGGCCGCGGCCCCACTGCCGAACAACTGCGCAATGCCAAGGTTCCGGCCGAGCCGACGGATGTTTTTTTCGACATTGCCAACTTTGTCGAAAATAACCGCGTCAAGGCGAAGCAGGCAGGAGTGAAGATCAAGGCCGATGAACGTTTTGGTTTTTCCGTCTACGCCAGCGCGGGGCCGGAGCGTGATTTGATTCCCCAGGTCTTCCGTCAGCGCCAGATCGCGCAATACTTGCTGGATGCCCTTTTCGCCGCGAATCCCCGCGAGCTGTTGTCCCTCCAGCGCGAGCGCCCCCAAACCAACGCGCAGTTGGCGGCCATTGCCGCCGGCCAGGTAGCGCCCGCGGTCGCAGCCGAAGCGAGCGGAACCAACATTGATTTGTTTGAAATCGATTCCCGTCTTTCAGCTCGCGTGCCGGGTTTTGTCAGCGCCACCGCCTTCCGGGTCACGTTTATCGGTGACACCGAATCCCTTCGCCTCCTCCTCAACAAGCTGGCTGCCTTTGAACTGCCGCTTGTTGTGCGCAGCGTGGAAGTCGAGCCGTCAACTGCTTCGACGACGACGGCCAATGAGCCGGCCGCCACGGCGGCCAACTCGCTGAGTGCGATTTTTGGCAATACGCCGGCCGCCTCGGCTGCTTCCACCGAGCCCGTGAAGCCGAAGCCTCTTGTGGCCAAGGTGCTTTCCAAATTTACCGTGACCATCGAGCTGATCGATCTTGTGTCCGCAACCTCCAACGCAGCCACCCCGACCCCCTGATATGGCCGCAAAATCTCAAGACAAAATCATTTTTGGCGTCGCGTTGCTCGTTTTGCTTTCAGCAGGAGCATGGGCATTTTTGCAGCAATCCAAATTGGCTGCCCTGCGCAACGACCCGGTGACCGGTGGTGGTTCCAAGGCCGCCTATGTGCCCGCAGGGATTGACGCTCCCAAAGTCAGCACCAGCACCTGGCCGACCGCGCCCTCTCAGACGCGTGGCCCGCTGTGGATCTACCACGTTTTCACCCCGCCAGAAATTTATTACACCGAGGCAACGAAGGAGTTTAGCGTGACTCCGCCGACCCCGCCAGCGCTGCTCGAACAGCCAAAAGTGATTCCCTTTGGCCTTGAACTTGTGGAGATCAAGCAGGACGTCTTCCGTCTTCAGCTTGTGGGCTACGTGGGCAACGCCGGCACCTACATCGGCACGTTTGAAAACACGGTCACGGGGGACACGTTCCTTGCCAAAGCCGGGAAGAAAGTGCCTACCCTCGGCCTTACCATCCGCGATTTTGACGTGAAACGCACTTTGGTGCCCGCCAAGGATAGCATGCCGATCTACGAAACCGTGGCCACGGCCGTGGTGATCGACGACAAGACCGGCGAAGCGATTACGCTGACCAATAAAGAGCGGCGCATCAAAGGCAGCCCCATCGCGATTTTCAAGGCCACGCCTGGCGATCAGCTGTTCCAGCAAAAAACGGGCACCTCTTTCGCCGTTGGAGACGTCAACTATACCGTGGGCGTCGTCACGAGCGAACCCGCTTCGGCCGAGGTCACGAAGCAAGCGCCTGATTTGAAATCTCCCGAGACCAAGACTCTCACCATTGCCCCTCCTGCTGCTCCCGCACCTGTCGCCGCGCCTGCTCCGGAAACCGCCAAGCCCGATGCGGCGCCGGCAGTTTTCCCTCCGGCGATGGCGCCTGCGGGCAACTAATTTTACCATCGCATCCCCCTTCACCAATCTACACCTAAGAGCATCCCCTAAATGAAAAAGCTAACGCTCCCCAAAACGCTCCTTGTCCTGCTGGTTGCCCCGGCAATGTTGGCGCTTGTGTTACCCACAGGTCGTCTCATGGCGCAAAGCCAGACTGAGACCAAAATTCGCCTGATGGCCGACGCCCTGCGGGCTCGCGACGGCGGCGATCTCGACACCGCGAAAAAAGATCTCGAGGAATTACTGGCCCTCTCCCCGAACGACGCCACCGTGCAGCGCTTGCTGGGCGGCGTGAACACCGCGATTGAGGCCAAGGCATCCGGTGCGCCGGCAGTCGCTGCGACGACTGCCTCCACCCCGGCCGCAGTCGCTGCCGCGCCCGAGCCGGTTGAAGTTACTTTCCCCAAGCCTGACGCTCCCGCCCCCAAGGCGGTCGTTCAGACGCCCGAACAAGCCGCCGCTTCTCAGGCTGACATACTTGCGACTCAAGAGAATGCGCGCATCAAGGGCTTGCTGAAGGATGTCGATGCCAAGGAATCCGAAGCCCGCAAGCTGGCCAAGGCCGGGCGTTTTGATGACGCCGCCGTCGTGCTCGCCGCCGCCTCCAAGACCCTTCCGTCCAACCCAGCTACTCAAGAGACGCTGGCCGATCTTCAAGCGGAACAGAACGCCTTGTTGATGGAAAAGGCCCATTATCTCCTTGATCAGGGAGACACCGATGGTGCCCATGCGGCGATTGAAGCCTACCGTGCTGCGTCCGCCGACAACAAAAAAGCCGATAAGGTTTCCAGGAAAATCGATAGCGTGGAGCTCAATCCATCGATGCCTCCTATCGATCCCAAGTCCAAGTTTATCGTCGATCAGAAGGAGATTGCCAAGCTGGTGGCCAAGGGCCGCAGCCAATATCTGGCTGCCGATGCTGATGGTGCTCAGGAAAGCTTCCGTCACGTCGAGGCTATCGATGCCACCAATCCCGAAGCGAAATATTTTCTTGCTCGTATTGCCAACGAGAAGGCCAAGGTTGGCGTTTTAAATCGGACCAAGACCCGCGCCCAGATGGTTGAAGAAGTGACCAATGCTTGGCAGCGCCCCAGCGTTTATATTGAGACCGTTGGGGGTGGGGACCCAGACAAGAATAAGGATACCCTGTTGAAGCAAAAACTGAACACAATCCAGATCCCCAGCGTTAATTTCCAAGGGGTTGAATTGAGCAAGGTTGTCAGCACCCTGACCGCAATTTCCCAAGAATACGACAAGAGTGAAGGTGCCACGGGCGTTAACATCGTTTTGATCGATCCGAGCAATAAAAACCCACAGGTCAGCATCACGCTGAGGAATCTTTCCCTAAAGCGTATCCTTGATTTCATCACCGATTCCACTGGGTATCAGTATGAAATTCAGGCTGACGCCGTCGTGCTGCGTCCGGGCGGCGAGACGACGACACTCGAGACTCAGTTCTTCCCCGTCACCCGCTCCACGGTGATTCGTATGACCGGCGTGAGCAATGCCGCTGCCGCGACCCCGGCGGCCGCTGCTGACCCGTTTGCCGCCGCACCTGCGGCTGGTGGCGGCGGTGGTGGCGCCGGCAGTGGAGATGCCGCCTCGTTGAGGGCTTTCCTCCAACAGGCTGGTGTGAACTTCGAAGGAACCCCCGGCTCCAGTTTGGCGTATGATGGAGCTGCCATCATTGTCACCCAATCAACCCGCAATATTGAGCGTATCCGTAACATCCTGAATCGCTACAACGATGTTCGTCAGGTTGAGATCGAGGCAAAGTTTATGGACGTCCAAGAGGGCGCTTTGGATGAACTCGGGGTCAACTGGACTGCGGCGCGCACCAGCAACAATGGGAACAGCTACCTCTATTCAACGGCGAACCGCTCCTTGGCCGGTGCGCTGAGCAGCGGGGGGACCTCCAGTGGTGGTTCCATTGTGCAGCCGGGCGGAACGACTCCCATCGTTGATAACGCGCCTGGCGTTCCGGGCTCCGCGTATCTTGCCTCGGGCTCTTCTGTTAGTGGCAGCTTTACGAATGGTATCAGCAACGATTTCGCCCTTCTGACGGGCGTTCTCGGTGGCTTTAATGTAGAAGCTACCATCCGTGCTCTTTCTCAAAAATCCGGCACGGATTTGCTGAGTGCCCCCAAGGTCACCGTCCTGTCTGGCAATCCGGCCAACATCGTGGTCGCTCAGGAGCTCCGGTATCCCCAGAGCTATGGTGAAGTGCAGAGCCAGGTCGGCAGCTCGGGCAACACCGGTGGCGGTGCGGCCGGTGTGACGATCACGGCGGGCACCCCGCAGGAATTCACGACTCGCAATGTTGGCGTCGAGCTCAAAGTCACGCCCACGGTCGAGGATGACGACTACAGCATCAGTCTGGATCTTGATCCCAAGGTGACTGAATTCGAGGGTTTCATCGAATACGGCGGCCAAAGCGTGGCGATCTCGGGAACGACCACGGTTACGGTTCCGTCCGGTTTCTTCCAGCCGATCTTCTCGACCCGCGAGGTTACCACCAAGGTGACTGTCTGGGACGGTGCGACCCTCGTCATGGGTGGATTGACCCGTGAAGAAGTCAGAAAGACCAGTGACAAGGTTCCGATCTTGGGTGATGTCCCTCTCATCGGTCGTTTCTTCCGTTCAAAGGGCGAAACAAGCCAGAAGCGTAATTTGCTGATCTTCGTGACCGCCAATCTTGTCAGCCCCGGTGGTTCGCCGAAGAAGCAGCAGTTGCGGAGCGTTGCTCCGGCTTCGATCTTCCAGAATCCGACCATCGTGACCCCCGGCAGCGCCGAGGCACGAGTTCGCGGCGGCAAGTAAGCCTGCAGCGAAGTCGTTTTATTTCGCGCCGTCACCTTAACCGGTGACGGCGCTTTTGTTTTTCGAGGTTGGGTTTGGCATTTGCCAAGCGGCCTGCCTGCGCTTGGGTTTGGCCATGGCGAAATGGCTTCTTATCGATGGGTTCAATCTGGCCTACCGCTGTTTTTTTGCCGTGCCGGAGCTGACGCGTGCGGACGGATTTCCCACCAATGCCCTGCACGGCTGGGTGAAGTCACTCTGGCGTCTGGCCGATCAAGAGAAGCCTGTGGCAACCTTGGTTTTCTTTGATCTGGGTGGCGCCCAGGATCGCCTGGCCCTGCATCCGGAATACAAGGCTCAACGTGAAGAGATGCCGGAGGCTCTGCAAAAACAGATCGAGCCTCTGAAGGCGCTAACCCGGGCGATGGGCTATGTCGGTATCGAGCAGGACGGAGTGGAGAGCGATGATCTGCTGGCTTCGCAGGCGGTGGCGCTGGCCGCACAGGGGCACGATGTGCTCATCGTAAGTGCGGACAAAGATTTCGCGCAGATCGTGGGCGAGCGCATTAAAATCCTGCTGCCGCCGCCATCCGCCAATCCGAAGCTGGGCTGGCGGTTGTTGGATGCAGCCGGTGTGACGGAAAAATTCGGAGTGCCTCCTGTGCAAATTGCCGACTATCTGGCGCTGGTCGGAGATACGTCGGACAATATTCCCGGCATCTCCGGTGTCGGCCCCAAGACGGCGTCGAAGTGGTTGCAGGAGTTCGGCGGCATCGAGGGCGTGATCGCGCACGCGGCTGATCTGAAACCGGAGCGCTTTCAAGAAGCGGTGCGGACCGGGGCGGACAATATCCGGCGCAATCTGAAGCTGACGACCCTTAATCTGAATTTGCCCACCGTGAAGGCGGAAACCACCGAGGTGCGTCCGACGGAACTTTTGGCCCTGCTGGAGGCGATGGAAATGAAATCAAGTCTTGCTGAAGCCCGTGCCCGTTACGAACAGCCCGAGCTGTTGTTTTAACTGACGCCCCGCGGAGAAGACGGAATGTTTCGACGGGAAACCGGTCCCTTATTTTTTGGTCGAGGGCGGTTGGGTGTCTTCCGGGGCAAAGATGTAGCCGACTCCGTGAACCGTGCGGAAGCTGTCGAGGCTGAGGCTGTGGCGTTTGAAAAGCTCGCGCACTTTCACGATGTATTGATCGAGCGAACGGCTTTTCACATCCGCATGGATGCCCCACACCGCGTGGATGAGGGCTTTGCGGGGAATGACCACGCTGCGATTTTCGTGGATGTGGGCGAGGATGCCCAGTTCCTTGCGACCGATCTTTTCGATTTTACCTTTCGGAAACTCGATTTCCAGCCGGATGGGGAGCACCTTTGCGCCGCAAAACTCAAAAGGTTCATCCATGACCCGCACGTTTTTCGTGAGGTTCATATCGGTCGTGGATTCAGCGCGCCGAAGCACGGCGCGGATGCGGGCGACTAGTTCAGGGAAGCCAAAGGGCTTGGTGATGTAGTCGTCGCCGCCCAGCTCAAAGCCACGGACTTTGTTTACCTCCAGAGCATTTCCGGTAAGGAAAATCGTGGGGATGAAGATATCGTTGCTCTTGAGATCTTCGAGCAGGGCAAAGCCGGTCTGGTCGGGGAGGTTGACATCCAGCAGCAGCAGATTGGCGAAGTTCTTTTTTAGGAAGCGCAGGGCAAGGCCGCACCGGTTGTAAATTTGGGTCTGCATACCCGCTTCCTCAAGGTGTAGGCAGATGAGTTTGGCCAGTTCCTCTTCATCCTCGACGACAAGGATCAATGGCTTCGGTTCAGCGCGCATGGAAAGACGGATATCGGGATGACATTGGTTTTACTAAAACGTGACAGAGGCATTTTTTACAATTAAGGCGTCCTTGTCAAAAGAAACGTCGGCATGTTTGCGGACGTGGCACGCGGAGAATAGACTTGAAGGCCTTTCGCGCGGGGTGTCCCTTGGCCGCGTGTCTGCCAATGCTCCCTTGCTCATGCTCGGTCTGCCGAAAGGTAGTCTGGAGGAATCCACCAAGAACCTGTTTGCCAAAGCAGGTTGGAAGATAACCACGAGTTCACGCTCCTACAAGCCGTCGATCGACGATCCCGAGCTTGATGGCCGTTTCGTGCGCGCCCAAGAGGTGAGCCGCTACGTGGAGCACGGGTTCTTTGATTGCGGCCTGACCGGCTACGATTGGGTTCAGGAAAACAACTCCGACGTCGTCGAGGTGTGCGACCTTGTTTACAGCCGCGCTTCGACGTTGAAGTCGCGCTGGGTGCTGTGCGTGCCTGAAGATTCGCCGGTCAAGACGGTGGCGGATCTCGCCGGCAAGCGTGTGGCCACTGAGCTGATGAACACGACCAAGCGCTACTTTGCCGAAAAAGGCGTGGCGGCAGAGGTCGAGTTTTCCTGGGGCGCGACCGAGGTCAAGGTTCCCGATCTTGTCGATGCTATCGTGGATATCACCGAAACCGGTTCGTCTCTGCGTGCGAACAAACTCCGCATCGTCGATACGCTCCTCTACACGAACACCAAATTAATCGCCAACAAGGCCAGCTGGGCGAATTCCGCCAAGCGTAAGAAAATCGAAACCATCGCGCTGCTTCTGCGCGGTGCACTCGAAGCCGGCAGCAAAGTCGGCCTGAAGCTCAATCTTCCCAAGGCGTCGCTCGACGCGTTGCTCAAGGCGCTGCCCTCGTTGCGTAACCCTACGATTTCCCCTCTGAGCTCGCCTGAATGGGTCGCGGTTGAGACGATCATTGATGAAAGCGTCGTTCGCGAAATCATCCCCCAACTCAAGGAACTCGGAGCCGAAGGCATCGTCGAATATCCGCTCAACAAGGTTGTTTACTAAGCGAACCACGCTTTTTTGAACCATGGCCAAAGTCACTCTCGGTCTTCTTCAACACGCCTGCGGTGCCGATCCCAAGGCGAACCTCAAAAAAACCCTTTCGCTGACCGAAAAGGCCGCGAAGCAGGGCGCCCAGATCATCTGCACGCAGGAGCTGTTTCGCTCGCAGTATTTCTGCCAGAAAGAGGACCACGCCTACTTCGATCTCGCCGAGTCCATCCCCGGGCCGAGCACCGAGGCGTTCCAAAAGATCGCCAAAAAATACAAAGTCGTGATCGTCGCGTCGCTTTTTGAAAAGCGTGCTTCAGGTCTCTACCACAACACGGCTGTCATCATCGACGCCGACGGCAAGTTGCTCGGCATCTACCGGAAGATGCACATCCCGGATGATCCTCTCTTCTACGAGAAGTTCTACTTCACGCCGGGTGACACCGGCTTCAAAGCGTGGGATACGAAATACGGCAAGATCGGCGTGCTCATCTGCTGGGACCAGTGGTATCCCGAGGGCGCGCGGCTTACCGCCATGCAGGGCGCGGAAATTCTTTTTTATCCGACGGCCATCGGCTGGCACCCCTCCGAGAAAAAGGAATATGGCGTTAACCAGCACGGCGCCTGGGAGACCATTCAGCGTTCGCATGCCGTCGCCAATGGCTGCTACGTCGCGGCGATCAATCGCATCGGGTTGGAGCAACCCATCGGTGGCGACGGTCTGGAGTTCTGGGGCCAGAGCTTTGTGGCCGGCACAAGCGGGCAAATTCTCGCGAAGGCTTCGGTCGATAAGGAAGAAGTGCTCATCGTTCCCATCGAACTCGGCAAGGTTGATGTCACCCGCACGCACTGGCCATTTTTGCGCGACCGGCGCATTGATGCCTACGGTGATTTGACGAAGCGTTTCATCGACTGAGCAAACGCATGCCCGCTAAAAAACTGAAAGAGACGCCTGCGGCGCTTGGGTTCCACATGCCGGCCGAGTGGGCGCCGCAGACCGCCATCTGGCTTTCGTGGCCGCACAAGCACGCCTCGTGGCCCGGCCAGTTCCGCCCGATTCCGTATGTGTTCGCCGGAATCGTCGCGCAGATCAGCCGCTTCGAGGAAGTGCGTATCAACATCGCGGCACCGCTGCAAAAGCGTGCGTGGTCCTTGATCACGAAGGCCGGTGCCGATCTCACGAAAGTTACTTTTTACGATCATCCGACCAACGACGCTTGGTGCCGTGATCATGGGCCCATTTTCGTGAAGAACGAAAAGACTGGCGAACTCGCGGTGACTGATTGGGTGCACACCGCTTGGGGCGGAAAATACCCGCCTTACGATCTCGACAACACCATCCCGCCGCTCGTCGCAAAGAAGCTCAAGTTGCGTCGTTTTGAAAACGACATGGTGCTCGAAGGCGGTTCCATCGAGGTGAATGGCGAAGGGCTGCTTCTCACCAGCGAACAATGCCTGCTCAATAAGAACCGCAATCCGCACCTCACGCGTGAGCAGATCGAGCAGAACCTTAAGGATTACCTCGGCATCAAGCAGATCCTCTGGGTGGGCGATGGCATCATCGGCGACGACACCGACGGCCACATCGACGACATTACACGCTTCTACAAGCCGGATGGTTTCATCACTGTTACCGAGCCGAACAAGCACGATCCGAACCACGCGATCCTCGCTGTGAACTCTGCTCGTCTCGCGGCCTTCCGCACACCGAAGGGCAAGAAATTCGACATCGTTGAGCTGCCCATGCCGAAGCCGTTTGCGTTTCAGGGGCAGACGGTGCCCGCGAGCTACGCAAATTTCTTGATCATCAACGGTGCAGTGCTCGTGCCGAATTTCCGCCAGAAGAAACGCGACGCCGAGGCCAACGCGATCATCGCTTCGTGTTTCCCTGACCGCGAAATCATTCCGGTCGATTGCTATCATCTCATTTGGGGATTGGGCACGCTGCATTGCATTTCGCAGCAGCAGCCGGCGTGATTTTTGTTTTTATGAAAACGTTTTTTGCCGTCGTGTTTACGGGCCTAGTTCTTGCCTTGGCGGGCTGCGGCTCCGTTGGGGCTGACCTAAAGACAAGCGTCAGCGAAAAATTTGATGGTCCGACCTATCGCACGAAGGTCGTGACAGCCGATGGTCGTGCCGCCTACGACGCGGCCAAGCAAGCGGTTGAAAAACTCGGTTTCCGTGTCGTGGGCGGCGGGGCTGCTCAAGGGCATATTGATGCGTTAAGTGGTTTGTCGGCAAACGATTCGTTGCAGGGGGCGAGTCAGCTGGTGATGAAGGTCAAACTCAGCCCGGTGGCCGCCGGCGGCACGACAGTGGCGGTGCTTCTTACTGAGCAGGTGCAGGATGATTTTAACAAGGGTGCCGGTCAGGTCACCGAGACGCCTTTGCGGGAGAGCGCGCTTTACGAGGTCTTTTTCCGCACGGTTGAGCAGGGGTTGGCGGCGAAGTAGGGCAGGGCGGCCACCTCTGGAAACGCCGGATTTTGCGCTTGCGGCTGGGTGCGGCGTTCGGCGATGGTTTACCTTCGCGGCATTTAGTCGGTTCCGGTCGGTGTCGCCGCGACGCTTCCATCGACCCTCAACGTCAGTTAACCATCAACCAACGGTCCTGTTCACACGGGATCATCACGGAAGATCGGCGCTTTGAAGCAAGCGGCGGTATTTCGTCTGTTCACATGAGTTCTGTAATGCAAGAGCTGCTCGCTCAATCGTCCTTCGATAAGCTTAAAGAAGGTGCAATCGTCCCCGGTGTTATCACCGAAATCCGCCAGAACGACGTGGTCGTTGACATCGGCGGCAAGTCCGAAGGCGTCATCCCCGCCAACGAGTTCATCGACATCGGCGAACTTCAGATCGGTTCCACCATCGACGTGTTCGTCGAAAAACTCGAAGACAAGGGCGGCGCTCCCGTCCTCTCTTACGACAAGGCCGAACAAAAGAAGAACTGGGATAACATCCTCACCAAGTTCCCCGAGGGCTCCATCGCCGCGGGTCGCGTCAAGGCCAAGGTCAAGGGCGGCCTGATCGTTTCGATCGGCGTTGATTCCTTCCTCCCCGCCTCGCACATCGATATCCAGCCCCCGAAGAACCTCGATCAATACGTCGGCCAGACCTACGATTTCAAGGTTCTTAAAATCAATCTCGACCGGAAGAACATCGTTCTCTCCCGCCGCGAGCTCATCGAGGAACAGCGCACCAACAAGCGCAAGAACCTCCTCGACTCCATCCAGCCCGGCCAGGTCCGCAAGGGCGTGGTCAAGAACATCACCGACTTCGGTGCGTTCATCGACCTCGACGGCATGGACGGTCTTCTCCACATCACCGACATGAGCTGGGGCCGCATCACGCATCCCTCCGAGCTCCTCAAGCAGGGTGAAGAGATCCAGGTCATGATCATCGAAGTGAACCGCGAGAAAGAGCGCGTTTCCCTCGGTCTCAAGCAGACCACCAAGAATCCCTGGGACGAGATCGAGCACAAGTTCCCCGTCGGCGCGAAGGTTCACGGCAAGGTCGTCAACCTCGTTCCCTACGGCGCGTTCATCGAGATCGAGCCCGGCGTCGAAGGTCTCGTGCACATCACCGAGATGTCCTGGACCAAGCGCATCTCCAAGCCCTCCGAGCTCCTCAAGGTCGGTCAGGAACTGGACGCGGTTGTTCTCGGCATCCAGAAGGATGACCAGAAGATCTCGCTCGGACTCCGCCAGCTCGAGCCCAACCCGTGGGACATGGTTCGCCACAACTATCCGCAGGGCGCCCGCGTCCGCGGCAAGGTGCGCAACATGACCACCTACGGCGCCTTCATCGAACTCGAAGAAGGCATCGACGGTATGGTTCACGTCTCCGACATGAGCTGGACCCGCAAGGTCAACCACCCGTCCGAAGTCCTCAAGAAGGGCGACGAAGTGGATGCCATCGTTCTCGATGTCGATGCTTCCCAGCAGCGCATCAGCCTCGGCATGAAGCAGCTTGCCGTCGATCCTTGGACCGACATCGACTCCTTCTTCAAGATCGGCGACGTCGTCACCGGCACCATCTCGAAGATCACCTCCTTTGGTGCCTTCGTGGAGCTCAAGGACGGCATCGACGGTCTTGTGCACATCTCGCAGATCAGCGAGGAGCGCATCGAGAAGGTGAAGGACGTGCTCAAGCCCGGCCAGGAAGTGACCGCCCGCGTCATCAAGATCGACCGCGAAGAGCGTCGTCTTGGTCTCTCGGTCAAGGCCGCCAACTACTCCGAGCAGCAGCTCGCCGCCGAGACCGCTTCCTTCGAGGCGCTCAACCGCGACAGCTCCGGTGACATGATGAACCTCGGCGACATCCTCGATGCCGCCTCGGACAAGAAGGAGTAAGTCCTTCGCATCAACGTCGTCGTCGTTTTGACGATCCGTTTAATCTCAAAGCGCCCGGCCAAAAGCCGGGCGCTTTTTTGTGTCCGGTTTCTGAGGGTAGGGCGGGACCGCTGGGCCCGCCGCGAATGACGGACATCGATTCGCATACGCATATCTAACCGGACAGCCCAGCGGTTCGTCCCTACCTTAAGACGCATAAAAAAGCCGACCGTTGCCGGTCGGCTTTTGAAGCACATGGGCCAACCAACTCGTAGATTTAGTTGCTCCCGACTTTGGACGACTTGGTTTGCATGAACTCGCGGATGACCTCGTGGCGGGCGCGAACCTGATCTTCGATTTCGATCTCTTCGACGCTGCGCTGGTGCTCGTGGCTGGCCATGGCCTTGCGCA
>Ga0123337_10002818_pt1 | contig 19298 bp, 11 predicted proteins | sample frozenSSSSmetaG_FD_89792 | JGI IMG/M metagenome (GOLD analysis project Ga0123337, IMG submission 89792) | Glacier valley bacterial and archeal communities from Borup Fiord, Nunavut, Canada, to study Microbial Dark Matter (Phase II) -... | ecosystem: Environmental > Aquatic > Freshwater > Ice >... | reverse complement strand
ATAACACTTAAAAATCCTGCACCTGCACTTTTCAATAACTGTAGCAGACCAAGCGGTTCCATCTGAAAAAATTGACTCAATGGTTTAAGAAAAAGTAGTAACATCAAAATAGATACAGTAACACCGGTAATTATTAATACAAGATTATTCTTGTACATAATTGTGGTAATTATGGAGTAATAAAAAGAACGATTGATCAGGGTAAGAAAGATGTTAGCAGAAAGCAGTGCGGCAAAAACCATCGACCGGGTTAAGGATTCACCATACCCCTGGCTTACAGCATACTGATAGATACCTAAAACGCCCACCGTAATAGCAAGGCCCTGTACGATACTTATCATAAGCTCTTTGAAATTAAAGAAGGTTGTTGTGACAGACCTCGGATTTTGCAACATGGTATTTCGTTCCATTGGTTCGTTTTCATAAATGATGGAACAGGTAGGCCCCATTATCAATTCAAAGAAAATAATGTGCACCGGGGTAAAGATGTTGGGGTATACCCAACCAAGGGCTAAAGGAATAAATACCGCAAGTACAATAGGGATATGAATAGAAATAATATACCGTATGGCTTTCTTCAGGTTGGAATAAATTCTTCTGCCCATGGCTATCGCATCTACCATCTTGGAGAGGTCGTCGTCTACAATTACCAGGGAGGCAGCCTGCTTGGCTATTTCGGTTCCCTTGCTGCCCATAGCTATTCCTATATGGGCGGCTTTAAGCGCAGGGCCGTCATTTATACCGTCCCCCGTCATGGCTACTATTTCATGATTTTGTTTCAGCGCATTTATTATTTTCAATTTGGCTTCGGGGAACATGCGGGTGAAGATATTATTTGCCCTTACCGCTTCCTTTACATCCATCTCACCCGACTTCATCAATTCTTCACCCGTAATACTTTTCTCATAACCCCTGAATCCGATCTGTTTGCAAATAGCTGTTGTAGTAGCAGCGCTATCGCCTGTTATAATTTTCAACGCTATTCCGGCATCATAAAAATTTTTAAATACCGACTGAATATTTTCCTTTGGCGGATCATAAAAAGCTATCAACCCTTTAAAATTAAATTTTAATTCCTGTTGTTTTTGAGGATAGTCATTCCCGCTAAAGTTGGATACTCCGACACCCAGCACCCTGTAACCCTGTGTGGTAAATTCATCGAGTGCAGCTTGTATTTGGATAGTTTCCTCAGCAGTTAATCCTGACACATTCATCAATGCTTCAGGTGCTCCTTTCGCAGCTACTATCCTGATACCCGCACTGTTTTCAAAGACATGGGTCATCATAGGCGGTTTGCCGGATAACGGATACTCGTGCACTATTTTATAGAAGGGTCGTTCATCATCAGCACTCACTTTGGTATAGCTGTCATGCAACGCGATCTCCATCGGATCAAAAGGGATCGGTTCACTTGACCACATTGCCAGCCTGAGCAATTCCTGTTCATCTTCACCAGGACTTTCATTTATGTCCTCTATTTTTCCGGTCGACAATACAAAGATCTTTACCAGGCTCATTTTATTTTCCGTGATGGTACCCGTCTTATCGGTGCAGATGACCGTAGCGCTGCCCAGTGTTTCAACAGTCTTCATTTGTTTAACCACCACACCGAGTTTCATCAGCCGCCATGCACCCAAAGCCATGAATGTAGTAAATGCTACAGGAATTTCTTCCGGTAAGATACTCATGGCGAGCGTAAGGGCTTTCAGCAGGCTATCGGGTACACTACCGGAGTGGCTATAATTTATCACCCAAACAACTATAAATACTATCGTTCCTGCAATGACCATTTTTTTTACAAAATCGTTAATCTGTATTTCTAAAGGTGTCTTTTCTTCTTTTATATCTTCGAGGCTCTTACCAATTTTTCCTAGTTTGGTTTCGTTGCCAATAGCTGTAACCGTTATGATGGCTAATCCCGTGGCTACAGTGGTGCCGCTATACACGCTGTTATCTGACTGTGACTGATCTTTATAAACAGCCAAAGACTCTCCTGTCAGAGTAGCTTCATTTACAGAAAAATCGTTGGAGTGAACAATAATGCCGTCAGCAACAATTGAAGTGCCTTCTTCGATAATCATATTGTCGCCAATTACTACAGCAGCGCTTTTTAGTTTTTCCTCTATCCCGTTTCGAATGACTTTACAATTAGGTTGTGTAATGTCTTTTAATTTTTCTAAAGCGTTGCGACTTCTTGAGTCCTGGTACAATGAGATTGCCGAGACCAGTACAATGGCGACAGCTAAAAATATACCGTTACCAATGTCTCCGCCAATGAAATATATGGCGGATGCTACCAGCAATAACAACACCATCGGTTCTTTTGCCAAACGCTGCACTGCATCTATAAAACTATTTTCTTTTTTGTAATCCAGGCTGTTTTGTCCAAACTGTATTCTTGCTTCCTCCACCTGTTTGTTGGTTAATCCTTTGATATCATAATTATTTATTGGCATAATTCAAGTATGGTATTATGTAGATTATTGTTTGAAGTATTTACTATTAGCTTTCAGCAGATTACCAACTGGTAGATTTCTTCCTGATAGATATTGCATCTGCTAAAATAAAAGATACCATCATTTTTAAAAATAAGCTAAACCATTTTTAAAGCTGAAATATTATATTAAAAAATGGATGTCATGAATGCTTCGATTTTCATCTTATACAATTTGTTAACGTTTCCGTAATGTTTCTGCTACATTAATTTAACCTTGAGCCGATAGTTTTGCTTGAAATTTTTTTTATGAAGCAACTCGTCTCTCTTGTATTTGTTTTACTGACAATGATTTTTCACAGTCCCCCACTTTTAGCGCAGCCTTCGATCGTTAAAGGAAGAGTCATCAGTACCGGTGCCAAGATTCCTGTTGATGGCGCTACTATATTTGTTAAGAATACTAAGATAGTTACGACTACAAATACGGCGGGAGAATTTTCTATAAACGCTACAGCCGGTGATATCCTGGTAGTAAGTTACATAGGCTTTGAAACAAAAAGTTTGAAAGTGGCAGGTAACTTTTTAGACATCCCGTTATCACAAAGCGCTGTTGAATTAAATGAAGTAGTGGTAACCGCCACGGGGATAAAAAAAGAGGTAAGGCGTTTAGGATATGCTGTGCAAACGGTAGACGCATCAAAACTTACACAGGCGCGCGAGCCTAATCCTTTAAATTCCTTAAAGGGAAATGTTGCCGGGCTGTCGGTAAATATAAATCCTGAGATAGGGCACGCGCCTTCTGTTTCCCTGCGTGGGGACGGCTCTCCCATGTATGTTGTGGATGGAGTTCCTATGACTTCTGACACTTATAATATTAACCCGGATGATATAGAAAGCTTCACCATTTTGAAAGGCCCGAATGCTGCGGCCTTATACGGGTTTGCGGGACAAAGTGGCGCCATCATCATCAACACAAAAAAAGGGAGTAAAAATAAAAAAGGGTTTTCTGTCGACTTAAATTCAAGTACCCAGTTTAATAAAGGTTTTATCGCTTTACCAAAGGTTCAGGATGAATACGGTCCGGGTGAATATGGTACTTATGCTTTTGGAGATGGCAAGGGAGGTGGTGTGAATGATTATGATTACGATGGAGGATGGGGACCAAAATTAGACGGCAGGCTGCTTCCGCAATATGATGGCTTATTCGACGCCAATAAAATTTATACTACTAAATTTGAAAATGGGCTAACCTACACAGGTCACTCTTCCCCTACTCCATGGATTGCCCGTGGTAAAGATAATCTGCAACGCTTTATCCAAACCGGTATACTATCCGCTAACAGTATTTCATTGAGCTCATCGTCGGAAAAAACGGATACGAGATTTTCCCTAGGTAACACCTACCAGAAAGGGATCATTCCAAATACTTCTTTAAATAATTTTAATTTTACCGGGAGCATCATGCAACGATTGTCTGACAAACTCACCCTTAACACTTACTTTAATTATAACAGGCAGTCCACCCCCAATCTTCCGGATGTTAACTACGGACCTAACAGTATCATTTATAATATGACACTATGGGGAGGTGCAGACTGGGACATAAGTGATATGCACAATTACTGGCAGCCGGGTAAAACAGGTGTACAACAAAAATATGCTGAATACTGGCGGTATAACAATCCCTATTTTATGAGCTATGAATGGTTAAGGGGCCACTATATGAACAATGAATATGGTTACATGTCGCTCAATTATAAATTGAACAAAAATATCGATTTCCTTCTCCGCCCTAGTGTGAACGCTTATGATTTTGTAAATACGGAAAAGATGCCTTACTCCGCTAACTCGTACAGAAGCGCGGCATTAGGCGATTACCGCGAAGACAGAAGGGCATTGTTCCAAACTAATATTGAAGCGCAGGCAAGATACCAGAAAAATAGTATCCTTGGATTTCTGGATATACAAGGTTTACTGGGAGCCAATGTTAGGAGCTTTAAATTTAATTCAGACTATACTACTACTAACTACCTTAATGTCCCTGGCATTTATTCATTCTCTAATTCTTTGAACGCAGTGCAGGCTACTTCATTCAATTCGGCCATGAAAGTACTAAGCGCTTATTATTCTTTTGATATCGGATACAAATCGTATGTAACACTAAACACAACAGGGCGTGTAGACAAATCTTCCACGCTTCCTACTAACAACAATACTTATTACTATCCTTCCGTAAACCTTGCAACAGTGATATCGGAGTATGTAAAACTGCCTGCGGTAATTTCTTTTGTAAAAGCAAGAGCGTCTTATGCGGAGAGTAAATCGGGTGGCACATCAAGAACTTTTTCTCCTGATATCGCAGGCCTTGCCGGAAGCGAATATGGATATGCTTACCCTTCTCCTTATGACGGGCCTTCCTATCAGTTTGCACAGACCTATACTTTAATACCTACCTATAATAACCAGAGCAGCGCCGGTTATACCAATCAGTCAATCAACAGCAATATTAAAACCAATAGCAGAAGGGCGATAGAGGTTGGACTGGATATGCGTTTTCTAAAAAACGCTATCGGGCTGGATATTACCCGTTACCATTACAAAAATACGGGGATAGTATCCCAGGGAATATCAAATTCAAGCGGCTATTCCTCTTACCTCACAAATGGCAATGTGTATACCAATGATGGCTGGGAGATTGCTTTAAATGCTACCCCGTTTAAGCATACGGATGGCTTCAGCTGGAATGTCGCTGCCAACTGGTTCACCTTTAAAAAAATATGGGTAGACAATGCAAATCCTAATAATTATTCACACAACGATACAAGAACGGATCTTGTTTATGGTAACGCTTTTGTACGTACGCCCGGTGGTCAGTTGGTACATGATGCTGCCTCCGGTTTGTTACTGAGGTACTCCGATCTTGGTGTAAATGCACAAAAGGTGTACGGTCATGCAGACCCCGACTGGCAATGGGGTTTGATAAATACTTTCAGTTATAAAAGCCTGTCTTTGCGTTTTCAGTTCGATGGTATGGTTGGCGGCGTAATGGAAGACTATGTTCGTAAAAAAACATTACAGGGCGGACGGGAAATCGAAACGGCACAGGGAGCATTTGGAGATGCCCGGCCCAACGACGCCAAAGGTGCTGCCAACTACTCTTATATAGGTGATGGTGTTATATTAACCGGGGGAGCTATAAAATTAGACCCTATTACAGGCCAGATCATTAACATGGATAAACTATCCGCATCCCCAAATATTACAAAAGCCTCTGTTCAGGGTTACGTATCGAGAATGGCAAGTATACCCGATCTCGATATCATAAGTAAAACGTATGCAAAGCTTAGAGAAGTTTCTGTTTCTTATGCATTACCACAAAGCTTCATTGGTGCCAGGTCTTTTGTCAGACAGGTTTCATTCTCACTGGTGGCGAGAAATCTATTATACTTCTTTCCCAGCCGTTATAAAGACGTGGACGTTGATCAGTACACACAAGACAGTGGTTCAGGCTTACAAACACCTACCACGAGGAGTTATGGTGCGAACCTTACTATTTCATTTTAATGTACAAAGAAAAAGCAATGAAACTTTTAAAAAATATAATAGCGGCAGTAGTTCTAGTGATTGTAATTTCATCCTGCAATAAAACCATCAATGACCTGCAGATCAATCCTAACAAAGCCTCAGGCGTAACACCTGACCTCTTGCTTGGTACAGTGTTGACAGATGTATCGGGTACTGGCAGTGTGGGAAAATTAGGTGGAATTAATTCATGGGATAATGTTCACAAATACAACCAGTATTTCTTAGCGGCTTACGGGTACTATGGAGACAATCAGTACAACTGGCAAAACGGTTCATTCGACAGCTACCTCGTTTTAAATAATGTAATGCAGATGGAGAAAGAAGCTGCAAATAAAGGTTTGCCTGCGGTAAATGCTTATGAAGCGATAGGCAAATTTATCAGAGGCTGGTATTATTATAACATGACTTCTATGATGGGTGACATTCCTTTGAATGATGCACTTCAGGGTAACAATCAAACACCGTCGTACACATCACAAAAAGAGGTATTTAAATATATCTTAAACATACTCGATACTGCCAATACACACCTCGCCTCATTGATTTCGTCAGGTAATACTATTACGTCTTCTACCCAGGATATATTCTTTGGGGGGAACTTATCAAAATGGCAAAAAACGGTCAACTCATTTAAGTTACGGGTACTCATCTGTCTTAGTACTAAAACAGGAGATGCAGACCTTAATGTTGCTGGTCAGTTTGCAACGATGGTAACTAACCCTGATAAGTATCCCATATTCAATGGCCAGACTGATGACCTCAAATATACCTACGTCCCTACCTATAATCAATACGGTCTTAACACCAATAATTTTGGTTCTACTTCTACGCGTTACGGTATGGCACAAACGTATGTAAAAACACTTACCGACTTAAACGATCCGCGTGTATTTATTACCTGCGAACCAGCCTGGAAGATTGTTGATTCATTCAAATATTCCCCTACCGATTTTAAATCTTTTGTTGGTGAGAGTACCGGTCAGTCGATCGATATCATCGAGACCAAAGCCAGCGCCAGGTTGTTTTCTTTTATCAACCGGAAAAGATACTATTCAACTTTCACCGGAGAGCCTGATGTTCTTGCCGGTTACAAAGAGCTTTGCTTTAATATGGCCGAAGCAATGAATCGTGGCTGGATTACCGGTAATGCCGAAGCATGGTACAAAAAGGGGATCACTGAATCTCTGTCATTTTATGGCATAGATTCATCAAGAACAGATTTTACCGCTTTTTTTTTAAAGTCAGGTGGTTTAAGCGACATTGCTCCATATCCCTTTACTTTTAAATTTGCCGACTACTACAATCAGCCGGCAGTAAAATATGCAGGCGGCACAGCGGGATTAAATCAAATCGTTCTTCAAAAGTACATCGCTTCATTTCAAAATTCAGCCTGGGAAGCTTTTTTTAATTACCGCAGAACCGGCGTACCGGCTTTTAAAAATGGTACCGGGTTAGGTAACAATGGAAGTATTCCAAAACGCTGGGGCTATCCCAGTTCAGAACAGAACCAGAACGCTGCAAGCTGGAAAGCAGCCTTGGCAAGCCAGGGACATGCATCAGATGATATCAATGCCTTGATGTGGCTGCTGAAGTGATGTCAGCTGTGAGGTATGAGGTAAGGGGTTTTAGGCACTATTACCAGCCTGATAGAAGGTATGCATAGCCACGGAGACATAGAGACAGGGAGGAACACGTGGCCAATATAATAATCAGGTACCGTGTTTGCCTGTGCCACTTTGCCTCCGTGGCTCAACTGCCTCATGCTATAGTGTATCATAACAGCCTCGGATGGTTAATTATTTACAACCTAAAGTTTAAGTCAGCAAGGCCTATATTTGACAATACATTTGCAGTTTGGAGAGGATGTTTGCAAACAGAAATCCGCCAAATAGATCGCCGCATAAATGTTTACGCGATGCGCTGATACCTTTAACCAAATGAAGTAATAGAAATGCAGGAACAGAAGAAACATACTCAACTGATAGCTGATGAGATAGTCCAACTTTTTGAAGAGTATGGTGATGAAGATTATGATGGAGAACCGGTTTCGCAATCTTCGCACATGATACAATGCGCGATGCTTGCAATGGAAGAAGGTGATATGGATATTACCATCGGCGCTTTGTTACATGACATAGGCCACTTGCTGAAACATATAATGCGTACGGAACCAATGGCGAATTTCGGGGTAGTAAATCATGAAGGCATTGGTGCGGCATATTTAAAAGAAAGAGGTTTCCCTGAAAAAGTATGTGCCATAGTTGCCAACCACGTGGCAGCAAAAAGATATCTCGTGGCTACAGATGAATTATACGCTATGAAATTATCACCGGCAAGTAAAGAGACATTGAAATGGCAGGGCGGCCCTATGGATGATGATGAAGTGACTGCCTTTAAACAACAGCCTTTTTTTAATGACATAATAAAAGTGCGTTTGTGGGATGAGCAAGCGAAAAAATATCATACCCCTGTTTTGCCATTGAGCTATTTTAGGCCGCTTATGGCTGCCTGTTTAAATGACCTGCTTTTATGATTCAACCTGTTGAATTGGTAGTGTTCGACATCGCCGGAACCACTGTTGAAGACAACGGTGAAATAGCGATAGCTTTCCAAAAAGCTTTACAGTTTTTTGGTTATAACATACCTGTTGAAAAAATAAATCCGCTGATGGGTTATAAAAAAACAGAAGCAATAGAACGATTGCTGAAGGAACAAGGAATCAGGAAGGAAGAAATTTCCACCGGCTATATAGAAAAAATACACCAGCTGTTTTTAGAAAGTATGATAGCATTTTATTCAACGACTGCCCAGCTTAACCCATTGCCGTTTGCAGAGGAAGTGTTTGCTTCTTTAAAAGAAAGAAATATACTTATAGGACTGGATACCGGTTTCTCAAAAGAAATTACCGGTATTATTATCAACCGTCTTGGATGGTTAAAAGATAAGAAAGTAGACCATGTTATTTCGAGTAATGAAGTGACAGCAGGCAGGCCATTTCCTTACATGATAAAAGAATTAATGATAAGGGCCAAGGTTAAGGATGTAAAAAAAGTAATCAAGGTGGGAGATACGGAAGTGGATATAAACGAAGGTAGAAATGCCGGCTGCTTATACTCCATAGGCATCACTACAGGTGCGTTTACTAAAGGACAACTGGCTGACCATACGCCTTCTTTCATCATCGATCATTTAAAAGAACTCATTCCTATCATAGATAACATTCAATAGTATACATGTTTGTATCTGCTGTTTTACAAAGAAGGCTGGTGGTATCACCCGGCTGGATAAAAGCTATATATGCTGCGCTTTGTTCATTCAGCGTATACTTTTGCATGTATGCTTTCCGCAAGCCTTTTACTGCTGCCGGTTTTGAGGGATTAAACTTTTTACACATAGATTACAAGGTGTGGCTTATCACCGCCCAGGTGTTTGGTTATATGCTTAGTAAATTTTATGGCATCCGGTTCATTTCTTCTATGCAAAGAGAAAACCGGGCAGCGACTATTGTAAAGTTAATCATGATCTCCTGGGTGGCTTTATTGCTCTTTGCCGTTACGCCGCCACCCTGGAATATCGTCTTCATTTTTATAAACGGCTTTCCGCTGGGTATGGTGTGGGGACTTGTTTTTGGATATCTCGAAGGAAGAAAGCAGACTGAATTTATGGGCGCGGTTTTATCAGTAAGTTTCATCTTTTCTTCAGGCTTCGTCAAAAGCATAGGTAAATCTCTTTTAATAAACCAGCATGTTTCTGAAATGTGGATGCCTTTTTTCACCGGTGCTTTTTTTGTACTGCCGATGCTGCTTTTTACATGGCTGTTGAATCACCTGCCACCACCCGACCAGCAGGATATCGCTTTAAGAAGTGTAAGAAAACCAATGACCGCCACAGAGCGAAAAACTTTTATAGCTTTGTTTTTACCGGGTATTATCATGATTGTTTTTACTTATGTTTTGCTGACGGTATTACGTGACTTCAGGGATAACTTCGCCAATGAAATATGGTCGGAGTCGGGTTATAAAAACCAGGCTGCAATTTTTACACAATCGGAAATACCCGTGTCTTTAATTGTCTTGTTATGCATGAGTTTGCTTATACTTGTAAAGAGCAATATTAAAGCGTTTATGATAAATCATTATATAATTATCGCCGGCTATGTGCTAGCGCTTACTTCTACATTGCTTTTTACACACCAGATGATTAGCGCTTTGGTCTGGATGATTAGCATAGGGACAGGCTTGTATTTGAGTTATGTCCCGTTCAATGCGCTTTACTTCGAACGCATGATTGCTACCTACAAGGTAAAAGGAAATGTAGGTTTCATTATGTACATAGCCGATGCTTTCGGATACCTGGGTAGTGTGGTTGTTTTACTTCTTAAACAATTTTTTGGGATGCGTCTGTCATGGACCGCCTTTTTTACAAACGCAGTTTTTATTATCAGCGTTATTGGCATAGCCGGGACTATTGTCTCCACTATTTACTTTTACCGGAAATATCGTATGGGAGAATACAATACTCAAACAGCTTATGCATAAAAGTGCCATTGTTATCGGTGCGGGAATAGTTGGACTGGCTATGGCAAGAAGCCTTGCTGAAAGAGGCTATAACGTTGTTGTTTTTGAAAGAAATGAAAAAGCAATCGGAGCGTCGGTAAGAAATTTTGGGATGCTTTGGCCTATCGGTCAACCTAATGGAAAGATGTACGAGCGGGCTTTGTTAAGTAAGTCAATCTGGAAACAGGTTTGCGAGGAAGCTGGTTTGTGGTATGAAGAAAAAGGAAGCCTGCATCTTGCTTATAATGACCTCGAGCGTGAAGTCATTCACCAGTTTGCCGATGCAAATAAAAATACCAGACCAGTAACAGTTATAAGCGCAAAGGAAGCAGTTGGCAAAAGCAAAGGGATCAATCCAGAAAATTTACACTGCGCGCTTTTTAGTAACGATGAAATGATTATCGAATCAAGAGTCGCAATGGAAAAAATCCCTTCCTATTTAAGCGGTAAATACAAAGTGACTTTTCATTTTAATACAGCGATTACTTCCATTGATTATCCTTCTGTTACAAGTGGAAAAAGGAAATGGAGCGCTGAGGAAATTTATATTTGCAGCGGCGAAGATTTTGAAACATTGTATCCGGAAGTTTTTGCGGATAACCAGTTTACCAAATGTAAACTGCAGATGATGCGGCTTGTTACTCAGCCTGATAATTGGCGTATCGGTCCGTCTTTATGTGGCGGGCTTTCTATGATCCATTATAAGAGTTTTGAAGTAGCTGCTTCTTTACCAACGCTCAAAGCGCATTACGATGAGACGATGGCAGATTATATTAAATGGGGCATCCATGTAATGGTATCACAGAATGCCGAAGGTGAATGTACCATTGGCGACAGTCATGAGTACGGGCTTGCGCATGATCCCTTTAACCGGCAGTTGATAAACCAGCTGATAATTGATTATTTAAAACAGTTTGTACAATTTAAAAGCTGGGATCTACTGCAAAGTTGGAATGGCATTTATGCCAAAACCACCAATGGCAAAACAGATTTTGTCTACAGTCCCGAACAGGGAGTAACCATTGTAAATGGCTTGGGCGGCGCAGGAATGACACTGGCTTTCGGATTGGCGGAAGAACTATTAAGTGCACAGTAATTTTAAATTATTCTAGCTTCTTATCACTTTAAAATATGTATATCAATCAAAAGTTTATTTTATTTTACCTTTTTACTTTTATCAGTTTTATTACTTCCGCTCAAAAAGCCATTGAAATTTTATCCGTACCGGGAAAGGACTCTTTTACACAGATAAATGTAAAGGGAATATCGGTATTGCCCAGTGGCAGGTTTGTTACACCTGCCGGTGAAACAATTCAGATTACACATGATCCTTTTGGCATGGCTGTCTCTCCTGATGGCGCTAAAACAGTAACCTTACACAATGGCGTATTTACCATCATAGATAACTCAACACTGGCTGCTACAAGAGTCCCTTCTTATGATAGTACGATAGTATCCCCATTATCACATGGTTCGTTTCTTGGCGTTGCCTTTTCACCTGACTCTAAAACGGTTTATTTAAGTGGCGGAGACAATGGCGCTGTAATAATTTATGACATTCAAAAGTTGCAACGTACAGATTCGATATCATTAAATGGTAACATAGATAACAATGATTTTGAAGACAGCTTTACATCGGACCTGGTGTTTAATAAAAACAAAAATGAATTGCTGGTTCTGGACAGAGGGAATTTCAGGCTGGTAAGAATTGATCTTTCAACAAAAAAAATTACCGCTTCCATAAAAACAGGGCGTCAGCCTTTTGGATTGGCATTAAGTCCTGATCATGCGATTGTCTTTGTAGCAAACGCGGGGGTTTACGATTACCCTTTGCTGCCTGACATTACGGAAAAGAATGCTGCCAACTTATTATTGCCTAATCATCCTTATGCCGACAACTCCAAAGAATCAATTAACGGATTTACTTACCAGGGTAGAAAAGTGCCCGGCGTAGGAAGCCCGCTGGCGCAGGAAGCCATGAGTGTTTATACCATTGATCTTAATACCAATAAAGTTATTGATAAATTTAAAACGGGCCACCAGGTAGGACAGATGATCGAAGGCGCAGAAGTAGTAGGTGGCGCGAGTCCTAACGCCATAGCGGTTGGTCACAGGTTTGCTTATGTAAGCAATGCCACGAACGACAACATATCGGTTATCGATTACCGTAAACATATAATTATTGGTCATATCCCGATTAAGGTTGACAGCCATATCGATCATTACCGGGGCTTGCTGCCTTTTGGTATCTGCTTAAGTAAAGACGAAAAAACTTTATTTGTCGCACTGTTAGGTTTCAACGCCATAGCCGTTATTGACGTTGATACAAAATTTACCAAAGGATTAATTCCAACAGGCTGGGGTCCGGCAAGAGTACAACTAAGTAAAGATGAAAAGCAATTGTATGTAATTACCTGCCGCGGTTATGGCGCCGGTCCTAACGGTGGTAAAAACTTTATAAAGCCTGTGCAGGGAACTTATATTGGAGATATCCAGCTTGGCACTTATCAAAAAATTAAAATGCCGGAGACAGGCGAATTAAAAAGATATACAAAACAAGCTATCGACAATACTTTTATAAGAATGTCGGTAAAACAGGATGTTGACAATCCATTACCTCTTGCGCCTGGTATTAAAGGCAGTCCGATAAAGTATATTGTTTATATAACAAAAGAAAACAGAACCTATGATGAAGTAATGGGTCAGTTGCCGTCAGGTAACGGGGATTCAACGCTTGCCCGATTTGGTGTAAGGGTAACTATTACCGGTAAAAACAATAGCCTGGTAAATGCTGATGTTGCTCCAAATCATTTGAAGGTAGCCACGGAGTTTGCTTTCGATGATAACTTTTATTGTGATAGTGACGCCTCTATTCATGGGCATCACTGGATGATGGGCGTCATACCCAATGAATGGGTGGAAACAAATTCAAGCGCAGATAAAACAGCTAAGCTATTCTCAAAAGCGGCTGGCAGAAGGTTTCCCGGCTCAACGGGAAGTATAGACCCTGAAGATTATGCAGAGCGTGGCGGACTATGGGAGGCACTTGAAAGAAGCAAAGTATCGTTCTATAATTTTGGTGAAGCCAACGAAACGGCACATGTACGCGAAGAATGGCAGGATACCGCGACAGGCGCCGCACATGCGGTAATGGTACCCATGCAGAAGGCATTATTCAGCAGAACGAGTCACGACTATGCAGGCTTTAATACCAATATCCCCGATCAGTTTCGCATGGACCAGTTCGAGAGAAATTTTACACGCATGTGGCTGACAGGTAAGAAAAAAATGCCGCAATTAATTACGATGCAGGTGCCTAACGATCATACCGCAGATACCAGGCCCGCTGACGGTTATCCCTACCGTCATTCTTTTATGGCGGACAATGATCTGGCTGTTGGCAGAATTCTTCATTTTCTTTCCCGCACCCCTTACTGGAAAAATATGCTTGTTATCATTACAGAAGATGACCCGCAAGGCGGAGTAGATCACATAGATGCACACAGAAGTATTTTAATGATGGCCGGACCTTATGTAAAACGCGGATACACTTCTCATACACATGCCAACTTCGGCTCTATCTTAAAAACGATTTATAATATTTTAGGTGTCCCTTATGTAAATCAATATGATGCTACTGCTTCTTTGCTACAAGATTTTTTTACGGGCAAGCCCGATTATACTCCTTATACTTTAGTAATGCCCTCGAAAAATATTTTTGATCCTCAGCAGGCGATGAAACGTTACAACAGGAATATCGACTGGCATAAGATTTTGAAAGGTCCTGAAATGGATGATGAAGACGAGCAACGAAAGGAACATTATAAGGAGAAGATAAAGAACAAATGAATACGACTGCTTTTATATCCGCTTATAAATTGTTATACAATTTTTGCATAGGTGCTATTTGTATTGCCACAACTTACGATCTATAAAAAAATAATATGGTCAATCATTTTATAAAGATAGTCATGTAATTAACTGGTGAGAATATCTGCAATTAAATTGATACCGATCCTACCCTATCCCTGCAGTGAACTTTTCCTTTTTCAATCACCAGCTCACCTTTATTATGCATCTTGCGCATCGTTCTTATAACAGTCTCCACTCTCAGTCCCGTCATATCAGCGATCTGCTGCCTGGTAAATTTTAGTTGATTGCAGTTGTGATAAAAATTTTTATTCTCCTGCTTAAGTTGATTGAGTACAGTAGCTATCCTCTTTTCAGGACAATGGGAAGCGAATGATTTTATAATTGAAAGTTTGAATCTTAACCTTTTTGTCAATAACCTTGTAAAGGCAAAATTAATCTGGCCATTCTCTTTAAGTAATTCAAGAAATCTGCACTTACGAAGCCGTATTATTACGGAGTCTTCATCAGCAATAGCACTAGCAGCATAAACCTCATCATCAAAAAGTGGCAACTCGCCAAAAGATTCTCCTGGTTCTACAATGGAGTGAATGCATTCTCTACCATAATCATCTATATTAACCCATCTTACTTTACCGCTGATAAGTTGATGATAAAAAAAACATGTTTGCCCTTCTTCAAAGACAGTGTCATTGGCTTTTAAGTTCTTATAAGCAGCTCCCATTGTTAGTAATAAATCAATATCAATCATTATAGTTTATTTATTATAAAGCAGATGATTAAAATTAAAGTAGTTCCTGGTGTTTGATCATGACCAGGTTGAACATATTATATGACGGTGGTCATAATATAACTGCTAACAGGCATTTAGCATGCAGTTAGTAAATAAGTAATGATTTATCAGTTGCACTCAACCATGCAAAAAATTTGATGTCATTAAGACTCTCATTTATAAAGATCAGCCCTTTTTCAGCATTAACATTATTCTATACTACTATTATGATTAGACGCATAAAAAATGTTTTTATTAAAAGCTACATTGGACAAATTAGTTTATATTAAAAAATTGTGATATGAAAAAAATACTTGTAATTGGATCATTTGTATGTTTTATTATTTCTTGTGGAGACAATAAAAGTTCAGATAAGGCAGGTGACGGAGCTGGTAAAGAACCTTCATCAGCAGATAATAAAAAAGTTAGTGACAAACCATCCTATGATCCTCACAGGGGAGAAGGTAAATTTTCAAATGTTGTATTAGGAAGTGCGCTGGATGTAACTATGGCAGAAAAAGGCAATAAAGTTTTTGGGGTTAAATGCAGCGGATGTCATAAAACGACCACAGAAAAATTAGTGGGTCCGGGTTGGTCAGGTGTAACCTCCCGTCATGCTCCTGAATGGATTATGAATTTTATTACAAATACGGATGCAATGATTGACAAAGATCCTAAAGTACAGGCACAACTTGAACTATGTCTAGTTCGTATGCCTAATCAAAATTTATCAGATGATGATGCAAGGAACCTGCTTGAATTTATGCGTAAAAATGATGGTGTTAAATAATTATCTTCCATTTTTTTAACTGCTGTAATCACTTTACTAGTAACGGTGATCGTGAATATAATTGTTCTATTTAAATTAAGTATTATGAAATCATTAAAAAGTATTGCACCTGGCCTCGTTATTCTTGTATTGATATTAAACCTCAATGCCTGCAAGCCAAAAAACGTAGGCTCGGCAGTGAATGGCGATGCGGCATCAAAAACGTTTGTCGCACCAGGCAAGTATGATGAATATTATAATTTTGTTTCAGGTGGTTTTAGCGGGCAAATGAGTGTTTACGGCTTGCCTAGCGGGAGGCTGTTGAAGGTAGTCCCAATTTTCTCTGTTAATCCGGAAAATGGTTATGGGTATTCTGAAGAAACAAAACCTATGTTGAATACTTCACATGGATTTATCCCGTGGGATGATCAGCATCATTTGGATCTGTCTCAAACGAATGGTGAAATCGATGCAAGATGGATATTTGCAAATGCTAACAATACACCGCGTGTTGCAAGAGTTGATCTCACAACTTTTCATACGGAGGAAATTATCGAATTGCCCAATAGCGCGGGAAATCATAGTTCGCCGTTTATTACTGAAAATACAGAATACGTTATTGCAGGTACAAGATTTAGCGTACCTCCAGACGATAAGAATGGTGACGTTCCTATCAATACATATAAACAAAATTTTAAAGGCACCATAAGTTTTATTAGTGTCGACAAAAGTTCCGGCTTCATGGATCTTGCCTTTCAAATACAATGCCCTGCCGTTAATTTTGATTTAAGCCACGCAGGAAAAGGTAAGTCAAGCGGATGGTTTTTCTTCAGCTGTTACAACTCCGAACAGGCAAATACTTTATTAGAAGTAAATGCTTCCAAGCGCGATAAAGATTTTATCATGGCAGTAAACTGGAAGAAAATTGAAGAACTGATCAAAGCCGGCAAAGGTCGTAAACAGGCTGTAAAATATGCAAGCAACCGTTATGATGAAAAAACCCATACCGCCACGTCGGTTATAAAAACCGAAGTAACGGTTATGGATGTAAAAGATTTTCCCGGGTTGGTATATTTTATCCCTTGTCCTAAATCTCCACACGGGTGTGATGTAGATCCTTCAGGTGAATATATTGTTGGCAGTGGAAAGTTGGCTGCTTTAATCCCGGTTTTTAGTTTTGATAAAATTACGAAGGCGATTGCTGATAAGAATTTTGCCGGCGATTATGAAGGTATATCGGTTATAAAATACGAAGCTGCTTTGTACGGTGAAGTTAAAAAGCCGGGTCTTGGTCCTTTACATACAGAGTTTGACGATAAAGGAAACGCCTACACTACGATGTTCGTATCAAGTGAAGTAGTCAAATGGAATGTGAAAGATTTGAAAGTTCTCGATAGGGTTGCCACTTATTATTCTCCGGGTCATCTAATGATTCCGGGCGGAGATTCAAAAAAACCAACAGGTAAATATTTAGTTGCTTATAACAAAATTACAAAAGACAGGTTTTTACCAACAGGTCCTGAACTGGCACAAAGTGCCCAGTTGTTTGACATCAGTGGTGACAAGATGCAATTAATTCTTGACTATCCCACCATTGGCGAACCGCACTATGCACAGGCACTTTCAGCAAGCATGATTCGCGATAAATCAGTAAAGTTTTTTAAGATTGAAGACAATAGCAATCCGTATGCATCGAAAGGAGAAGCTACCACAAAAGTGGTACGCGAAGGAAGCAAGGTACATGTTTACATGACCGCAATCCGCTCTCATCTTACCCCTGATAATATTGAAGGGATTAAAATGGGTGATGATGTATATTTCCATGTAACCAATATTGAACAGGACTGGGATGTGCCCCATGGCTTCGCCATCAAAGGTGCATCGAACGGCGAATTATTAGTAATGCCCGGTGAAACAGCCACTCTAAAATGGACGCCGGACAGAGTGGGTATGTTCCCATTTTATTGTACAGACTTCTGCAGTGCGCTGCACCAGGAAATGTCGGGTTACGCAAGAGTGTCACCAGCCGGAAGCAATGTGCCAATAAGTTTTAGCACAGGTACAAACCTTCCTAAATCAGATAGTATTCCTAAGAACCAGGATGCGGCGGCCCGGTAATGATTTTAAGCAAATGTAGTATAACATCATCCGTTAGTTGCTGCGTTGTGTTATCAGGCTAAATGGATTATTGTCTGACATAACACCGGTGATAATTATTCTACCTCCGTTAATTGAGGATACTTCGTATGAAAAATATTAGAATTTCAACAGTAACCAGGGTACTGCTTTTTATGTGCGGACTTGGTTTACTAAGTGTTTTATTTTTACCAATCTGGCGCATAGATCTCCAGGCGCCACAATATCCTGAAGGATTAAGGCTGTTAATTTATGCCAGTAAACTAGCCGGGAATGTAGATATTATTAATGGACTCAATCATTACATCGGCATGAAAACATTGCATGCAGATGATTTCCCGGAATTTAAAATACTGCCGGCAATCATTATATTTTTTGCTATTTTTTTTATGATTGCCGGTATTCTTGCAAAAAGAAAATGGGTCAATATCTTATGTTTAGTATTTATTCTTTTTGGCATTTTTGCAATGGTTGATTTCTGGAGGTGGGAGTATGATTACGGTCATAATTTAGATCCTGCTGCTGCTATCATAGTGCCGGGCATGGCTTATCAACCACCTCTAATTGGATTTAAACAATTGTTGAACTTTGGCGCTTTCTCAATTCCTGATAAAGGCGGATGGACGTTTGTAGCTGTAGGATGTGTTCTTCTAAGCTGTGTGTTATTTGAATGGAGGAATCGCAGGAAACAGGCTGTTCAAACAACTTTAATACCATCGTTGATTGCTACAATGTTGATTTTCCTGATTGGTGGCTGCAGCGTTGATCCGCAGCCCATCCGTCTGGGAAAAGACAATTGCTATTTTTGTAAAATGGCATTTAGTGATAACAGGTTTGGCGCCGAACTGATTACGCACAAAAGCAAAGTTTATAAGTTCGATGATGAGCATTGCATCATTGCTTTTATGAAGTCAGACAAAACAATAAAACAACAAATCGCTGGAATTTATTTTGTTGATTTCATGTATCCTCATCAATTGCTAAATGTTAATCAGGCCATCTTTTTTCAAAGCCCCGCCTTTAAGAGTCCGATGAATGGGAATATTGCAGCTTTCACAAACGAAGATAATCTTGTCAAAATCTTACCCGGGTTTGCAGGAAATAAAGTATCATGGGAGGACATGCAAAAATGAAAGTGTTCTGTTTCATAATAGGTATATTAACAGGCAGCCCATT
>Ga0123337_10002816_pt1 | contig 19304 bp, 13 predicted proteins | sample frozenSSSSmetaG_FD_89792 | JGI IMG/M metagenome (GOLD analysis project Ga0123337, IMG submission 89792) | Glacier valley bacterial and archeal communities from Borup Fiord, Nunavut, Canada, to study Microbial Dark Matter (Phase II) -... | ecosystem: Environmental > Aquatic > Freshwater > Ice >... | reverse complement strand
TTTTTTTAAATTTTCATACAGCTCAGGAAACTTACAGCTCAGGAAACTAACAGCTCAGGAAACTAACAGCTCAGGAATTAACAGCTCAGGAAACTAACAGCTCAGGAAACTAACAGCTCAGGAAACTACCTGTTAATACAACTAATAGTGTAGATACGTCAAGAGCCAGAAGTATTATTTCTGGCTCTCTGTGTGTTTTCGATAAGAACCGATTTCTTGGGTAATCGTTATTTATTTCCAGGATAATCTCTCTTGGTCTCACCTACATAGACTTGTCTTGGGCGACCAATAGGCTCTTTATTCTCTTTCATTTCTTTCCACTGTGCAATCCAACCTGGTAAACGACCAAGCGCGAATAATACAGTAAACATATCAGAAGGAAAGCCCAGCGCCCGGTAAATAATACCCGAATAAAAATCAACATTTGGATACAACTTACGATCTATGAAGTACTGGTCTTTTAAAGCTACCTCCTCTAATTTTTTAGCGATATCAAGCACTGGATCAGAGATACCAAGCTTGTCTAAAATATTATCACAGGCGACCTTGATAATTTTTGCCCGTGGATCAAAGTTTTTATAAACCCGGTGACCAAAACCCATCAATTTGAATGGATCATTTTTGTCTTTAGCCTTGGCTACCCACTTGTCAACATCACCACCATCTTCTTTGATCTGCTCAAGCATTTCTACTACTTCCTGATTAGCACCACCGTGTAATGGGCCCCATAAGGCAGAGATACCAGCAGAAATAGATGCAAACAGGTTGCATTCTGATGAACCTACAATTCGTACTGTTGAAGTAGAACAATTTTGCTCATGATCAGCGTGAAGAATGAACAATACGTTCATAGCCTGTACGACGACAGGGTCAATCAGTATATCTTCTGTAACCTGACCAAATATCATGTTCAGGAAGTTTGAAACGTAATCAAGTTTATTCTCAGGATAAATAACAGGATGACCTAGTGACTTCTTATAAATCCAGGATACGATGGTTGGCATTTTTGCCAAAAGCTGTATAATGGTTTCATTCTGTGCTTCAGGATTTGCATACCGGTCAAGTGATTCCGGATAAAAGGAAGACATAGTAAAAACCAGTGTGCCTAACTGACACATCGGGTGAGACTTTGACGGAAACCCATCAAAGAATTTTTTCATATCCTCATGAATAAGGGTATGACGGGAGATTTTTGTTTTGAATATTGTTAACTCCTCTGGTGTTGGTAATGTGCCGTAAATTAACAGATATGACACTTCTACAAAAGAAGATTTTTCTGCTAATTGCTCTATCGGATAACCCCTGTACCTGAGAACACCATTTTCACCATCAAGATATGTTATCGAACTTTTCGTTGCCCCTGTATTTTTGTATCCTGAGTCAAGCGTGATATAGCCTGTTTCCTCTCTCAGTTTTGAAATATCTATGGCGTGTTCGTTTTCAGTTCCCGTAAACGTGGGTAGTTTTATTACTTGATTATCTAGCTTAATTTCTATTGTTTCAGACATATGATTTAAAAAGTGAGTCTTGTATCAAATATACAAGCATTCTCATTTCCTAGTAAGGACAGGCCAAAATTTATTGCTTCGTAAAAATTTTAATATAAACTTTACTTCATAATTATTTTTTATATTTTGCAAACTTCATAGGTAGAATTGATGCCCGTAACAGGGAATTGTTTGGATAGCTGGTAGGGGTGCCAGCTATTCTTCTATTTTAGAAATAATAGCATCACTCGTTATAATTTTCTTTTTTAATTATAAACTCTACGTATTGATGTTCGCTAAAGTGTCCTTTTAATCAGCTTAATAAGCCCTTGCAAAGAGAACACGTTGAATTGATGCGTTACCTGTTTTGATACAAAATCCCGCTTCCAGCGTATTATTTAATGGAATACACCTTATGGTTGCCTTGGTTTCATCTTTAATAAGTTGTTCAGTTTCTGGGGTACCATCCCAATGGGCCGACACAAATCCAGACTTTTCGTCGAGTAAATGCTGGAATTCAGTATAGGAATTTGCGGTCCTGATATTTTCATTTCTAAAATTCAGTGCCCGTTCAAACATCTGGTTTTGAATTTCTTCTAGTAAATCTGTCATGCGTTCTGAAACGGCTGATAGTGCCCAATTGGTTTTTTCACGGGTGTCACGTCTGGCAACTTCGACAGTCTGGTTTTCAATATCTCTTAGCCCCAATGCCAACCTGACAGGAATTCCTTTCAATTCCCATTCTGCAAATTTAAAACCAGGTCTTAAAAAATCGCGGGTGTCAAAATGAACCCTTATATGTTGTTGCTTTAATTTAGCCGTTATGTTGGCTACGACAAGTCTAATTTTTTCAAGATCTTCTTCGGTTTTGTAAACGGGAACAATTACAACCTGTATTGGTGCCAGTTTTGGAGGCAATACTAAGCCATCATCATCTGCATGAGCCATAATCAGTGCCCCCATTAATCTGGTTGATACCCCCCAGGAAGTTGCCCAGACATATTCCTGTATACCCTCCCGGCTGGTAAATTTTACATCAAAAGCTTTTGCAAAATTCTGACCCAGAAAGTGAGATGTACCTGCCTGAAGGGCCTTACCGTCTTGCATCAAAGCTTCTATGCAATAGGTTTCTATGGCACCAGCAAATCTTTCATTGGCAGATTTAATACCCTTGATTACAGGCAAAGCCATCCAGTTTTCGACAAAATCAGCATATACTTGCAGCATTTGCTCTGATTCAATAATGGCTTCTTCAGAGGTAGCATGTGCAGTATGACCTTCCTGCCATAAAAACTCAGAAGTTCTTAAAAAGAGCCGGGTTCTCATCTCCCATCGTACGACATTCGCCCATTGATTAATTAAAATCGGCAAATCACGGTAAGACTGTATCCAACCTTTGTAAGTATTCCAGATGATAGTTTCTGAAGTAGGTCTTACAATCAGTTCTTCTTCAAGTTTGGCGTCCTGGTCAACGACAATTTCACCTGCTTCATTTGTTTTAAGACGGTAGTGCGTGACAACAGCACACTCTTTGGCAAAGCCCTGAACATGTGATGCTTCTTTGGTAAAAAAGGACTTAGGAATGAACAACGGAAAATATGCGTTTGAATGTCCTGTTTCCTTGAACTTACTGTCTAGCACAGACTGCATGTTTTCCCAGATAGAATAACCATAAGGTTTGATCACCATGCATCCCCTAACCGGAGAATGTTCAGCCAGACCCGCCAATTCAACCAGTTCATTATACCATTGTGAATAATCGGAAGCCCTTGGTGTTAAATTTTTTGCCATATATAACGCTTGGTATAGAATTTGATTTTAGATCAATGTGCGTCAAACTTACACTTATATACTGCGTAAATCTGATGTCCCGAAGTTAAAAAATGTTATATTAGCTACGATTAAAAAAATACGAGAGATGAGAGCCATTTATAGTTTATTATTTATCGGGATGCTTGGGCTAAGTGCCTGCTCAACCACCCAAACGGCTAGAAGAGAGTCAGTTGATGACGATGTGTATTACTCAAGAACGAACAGGCCATCAAATAACGATCAGCTTGATCAGGTTCAGAATAATAATCAGTCTGGACAAAGCAATGGCCGTAACAATTCTTACAATTCACAAAACGACCAAAACACCAATCAAAACGCCCAGAATAACAGTCAGAATGACCAAAATAATGGGCAGACCAACCAAAATGGTCAATCTAACCAGGGTTCCCAAAATGGTGATACTACCCAAAACAACCAGTCAAACAATCAGGATAATCAACAGTATGATAATTCGTACTATGACAACTTCGACTATGCTGGCAGAATAAACCGGTTCGGTTACCCATCTTATGGGTTTGGTTACTATGATCCTTTCTACAGCCCCTACTGGTACAATTCCGGATTTAATATTGGAATGGGCTACGGCATGGGCTGGGGCTATCCAAATTATGGTTTTGGAGGTTATAGTGGGTATGGTTATGGAGGGTATGGAGGGTATGGAGGTTACGGTTTTGGACTAGGTTTTGGTTATGGTTGGGGGGGGTATGGTTATGGTGGCTACTACGGTGGTGGTTATAATAATGGTTACAGCAACGGCGGTGCACAAGGCGGTTCATTTAATGCCGGTGGAAATCCTTACTCACCAAGACGTTTCAGAACTGATGCTTCAAATATTTCTCTAGCCACTCGCAGTTCAGGAAATTACATTGCACCTTCTTCTGGTTTTAACAAAAGAAGTGGATCAATGATTCAACCTGCTTCTTCTAATGTAGCACCTGTAACAGGCAATAATAACATAATTTCAAGAGGCAACTATATTGCACCTTCAGGAGGTTCAGCAAACGGTTCACCTGTATTAAACAATAACAGAAACACTATTGGTTATTCTTCACCTAATGCAACAAATGGCAGAATAAATACTACTTCTGTCAATACTAACAGGGCGAACGTTTTCAGGTCTAACCGGTCAGGTCAGAACTCTGGTTATTATTCTCCGGCACAGCAGGTAAGACCTTCAAACGGAAACTACAACAACAGCAATTACAATAATAGCCGTAATTCATACGGAATTACCCGCCCTAATAACGGCTATAATTCACCAAGATTCAATGTTGCGCCCAGGTCATATAATGCACCAAGCAGATCATATAGTGCACCAAGCAGATCGTATAGTGCGCCAAGTCGTTCATACAGTGCACCATCTGGTGGTGGTAGCTTCGGTGGTGGTAGTATCGGTGGTGGTGGCGGAAGACGCGGTCGTTAATATATTTCTAGCAGGCAACTCTGCCCCAAACAACGAAAAAACCAGTAAAGTATCAGGTCAAGCCTTTTATTTTACTGGTTTTTTTGTTGCAGGGGTGCTAAATGTTAATTTTCACCTTTCCTGATAACTATTTTTTATATGAATGCAAAACACGTGTTAATTGTGCTGAGTTTAAGCAGTCTTTCTTTTTCAGTTCTAGCTCAAAACAGAGAAGCTGATATCCTTCGTTACTCCCGTGCTGATTTAGGTGGTACCGCCCGCACACAGGCAATTGGTGGTGCTCAAACTGCACTCGGTGGAGATATTGGAAGCTTATCATCGAATCCTGCAGGACTTGGGTTCTTCAGGAGATCAGATTTTTCATTTTCTCCAACCATTACAGACATTAGAAATAACACCAGTTATCTGGGAAACCAATATAGCTATGATAAAGGTGCTGTTAATTTTGCCAATATCGGTGTTGTTTGGGCCCGGTCAACTCCTCAGGCTGATGAAGGAAAAAAGTCTGCTGGCTGGTTATCTTATGCTTTTGGCCTGGGGTATAACCGTACCAATACATATAATTCTAATTTTTCTTTCAGTGGAAAAAATAAGTTAAGCTCATTTACCTATTACCTGGCTGATCAGGCGAATCTATATGGAATCAATGTTGATAATTCTGGTAATGCATCAGATAATACACTCGCAGGTCAGGCTTATAATGCTGCTCTGATCAACAGCCAGAAAAACGGTAATCAGACAACCTATCAGCCAGGAACTTTTCCATCGGGCAGTAACCCCGCCAATCAATCAGGTTATAATTACCAGGCGGGAAGAACTGATGATGTAAATATCAGTTTTGGAACAAATTATGGCAACCAGTTTTACCTGGGTGTTGGTGCCAATCTGTCGACGTTAAGATATAGTTATGCATTCAACTTTCTTGAAACAGGCATCAACAATACTCAGACACCCACAATTAATGTGCATGGCTTAAATTATACAGAAAATTTTGATGCTGCCGGCACGGGTGTTTCTGCAAAAGCAGGCCTTATTTATCGTCCTGATGCTTCAATTCGTTTAGGTGCCTACCTGCAGACTCCAACCTGGTACCATATAACAGAAGCTGTCAATAATACGATGGTTTCAAGTACAGATGCCACAGGTGCCCCACTTTATACACCAGCAGCTTCAAATGGTGGCCTTGCATCTTATGATATGAAGACACCCTGGAAATACAATTTCGGGGGTTCATTCTTTTTCAAAACGTTCGCATTTATTTCAGCTGATGTAGAACTGGTTGATTATAAGTCAGCAAGTTTTCATTCAGCAGATTCAGTCAGTCTTTTGATCAATAAAAATATACAGTCAATTTATCGTTCTGCTGTTAATTACAGGCTGGGTGCAGAGGTTAAAGCTGGAATATTTAGTTTTAGAGCAGGTTATGCGCTGTATGGCAATCCTTATTCAGCAACTACACTGCTTAGTTCAGCAACCACTTCATATACCGGCGGTTTAGGATTAAGAACAGGTAATTTCTATGCCGATATCGCAGTTATCAATACCCAGTTTAATTCTCCGTATACAGCTTACCCGATTGCTGCCATAAGCCCGCCTTCACCCATGGTAAGTATAAACTCAAACCGTACTGATTTCGTTTTAACACTTGGAAGTAGGTTTTAACAAAACTAAAAGCATTAAATTTTATTAAATTTCAAAACAAGCATATGAAAGAAGGGGTTATTCTACTTTGTTTCTACCCAATCTGAATATTATTCATGGCATACAAAAACCTAAAACATTTTATTTCGGTACTTGAGGAGGCTGGTGAGCTAGTGCGGATCAAAGAATATGTTGATCCCAGACTTGTCATCACTGAAATTACCGACCGTATTTCAAAGCAATATGGTCCTGCACTGCTTTTTGAAAATACAGGAACTGAATTCCCCCTGTTAATAAATTCAATGGGGAATTATAAACGTATGTGCATGGCCCTGGGAGTTACTGATATGGATCATGTCAGTAAAGAAATCGAGGGCCTTTTTAAAATGCTTACTGCCCCAAAAAATTCTTTTCTTGATAAGTTAAAAATGCTGCCACAACTGGGGCAAATTTCTTCCTGGATGCCAGTTACCCGTAAAGGACGGGGTGAATGTCAGCAGGTAATTATGGATACCCCTGATATTACGAAATTACCAGTGCTGACATGCTGGCCAGAAGATGGGGGCCCATTTGTTACTTTACCAGTAATACATACCAAAGACCCAACTACAGGAATCAGAAATGTTGGCATGTACAGGATGCAGATTTATGGACCTGACCTCACTGGCATGCACTGGCACAAGCATAAAGTTTCTGCCCGGCATTTTCAGGAGTATAAAAAACTGGGTCAGCGTATGCCACTTGCAGTAATTCTGGGTGGTGACCCTGTTTATACCTATGCCGCTACAGCGCCTTTGCCAGATGGTATTGATGAATACATGCTTGCAGGATTTCTTCGCAAGCAAAAGGTTGAACTGGTACAATGTATAACCCAGGATGTACAGGTGCCAGCTGATGCTGATTTTGTTATTGAAGGATATATTGATCCTGAAGAAGATTTCAGAATGGAAGGCCCGTTTGGAGATCATACCGGGTATTACTCACTGGCTGATTATTATCCTGTTTTTCATATCACGGCTATTACTCATCGTAAAGATGCTGTTTACCCCACGACCATTGTTGGCATTCCACCTCAGGAAGATGCATGGATCGGGAAAGCAACCGAAAGAATATTTCTGGCACCTATCAAAATGACAATGGTACCCGAAATTGTTGATATGGTTCTGCCAATGGAGGGTGTATTTCATAACCTGGCATTGGTGAAAATCAAAAAAGACTACCCCGGGCAGGCCTTAAAAGTGATGAATTCACTCTGGGGTGCCGGGCAGATGATGTTTACCAAAATGCAGGTACTCGTTGACCAGGATGTTAATCTGAATGATAATCTTGCAGTTGCCCAGTATATATCTGCAAATATCGACCCTGTACAAGATATCGTTTTCAGCCAGGGACCAACCGATGTACTTGATCATTCGTGTTCAAAAATGTCTTTTGGTGGCAAAATGGGTATTGATGCTACCAGCAAACATCCTGAAGAAAAGAGGTCGTTCACAGATTCAGGCATGCAGGTTGAAATGGCTATCGTACCAGAGTTGGTCAAGCAGGATTTTCCAGAAATCTATGACATAAATAGCAAACTACTGGTTATGGGAGTTTCTCTGATTTTTATCGCTGTGAAAAAAAACAGAAGAAACCATATTAAAGAGCTACATACCGCACTCAGCCAGCGCCCTGAATTCAAGCAAGTTAAAGTTATCCTATACCTTGAACATACCCTCGATGTACAGGATATTGGTGATGCTGTCTGGAGATTCTCCAATAACGTAGATCCTAAACGTGACCACGTATTGACCGAAGATGAATCAGGATCAGGACATATGGGCTTTGATGGAACCCGCAAAACACTTGAGCTGGATGGTTTTGACCGTGACTGGCCAAATATTCTTGCCTCATTACCTGAAACTATCGAAAAAGTAGATACAATCTGGGATACCCTTGGCCTGGGACCTTTTATAAAGTCTCCATCTTTGAAATACAGGAATCAACTTTATGGTTCAGGAGCAGTTGTAGCAGATCACGTTTAAAATAAACGAATAAATCTTTGTGTTAATAGTACTTCTAATGTACTATGCTGAATAATTATAAGAGGCCCATACACAATTTGTATGGGCCTCTTTTGTGAATACTATTTTCAAAACACATCCGTTTAGATTGTGAAAACAGCTCAATTATCGCTCTTTTGTTGATATGTTAATATTTACCCCGGTTTGAGATCAAACCGGGCTAACGTTTTACTGTATCTTCACAAAATCTAACGTTTAAAACATGCCTAATTTTACAAACTTCATAAAATCAGCATTTCAGCTGATTTTTCTTTTTAGTTGTGCATTTTCTGCAGCTGCTAAAGAGCAAATTCCTTCTGATTCAATACGAAGAGAAATCTACAAAAATCATCCTGTGATGATCTATAGGGTTAGTAGCAAAGAAACAATATACTCTATTTCACGCAAGTATAATGTATCACCGAAAGAGGTGATTTTATTGAATGATGGCCATCAAAGTCTGAGAGTAGGTGATGAAATCAGAATTCCATTAAAAGGCCAAGCAGTTTCAGAACAGAATAAATCAGGTATAGTAACATCTTCACCCGTAGAGCAGTCATATACTGTTGAAAAAAAAGAAACTGTTTATTCGATAGCCCGCAAATTTGGCATGCAGCCTGCAGAGGTTGAAAAAATCAATGCCCTGACTAATACTGTTTTAAAGCCGGGACAATTGCTTACTATTATTCCATACAAGAAAAACGAATCTTCAGTTATAAAAACGCAGACGCCTATTCTACCAAAAAAACCTGATAATCAGAATGAAGATGCCGACCAAAAATCAATAGAAAAGCCAATTGGCCCTGAGAAAAAACCTAATATCCCGGCTACCGGACTTTATATTGTACAGACAGGAGAAACTGTTTTTTCAATAAGTACACGTTATGGCATCCCCGTAGCCCGTATTGATGAACTTAACCATCTGGCAAATAACGGCATACACGCAGGAGAGACATTGAAATTAATCGCGGCTGCAGCAGAACCAGTAAGTAAGGCAAAACCCGACGAGAATGATCAGCAGCCGGCTGAGCAGCATAAGCCTGCACCCGCTTCAACACCCATACATGTACCTTCAGTCGACACTCCAAAACCTGTCAGGCAGCCAGAAATTATTCTTGCCCCGGCAGAACAACCTGCATCTTCAAATCACATCTCAAAAGAATATAAAGAAGAAGGACTGGGTTTGTGGCTGAATAATAATGATCTTAACCAGGCCAGAAGTGTAGGTTTGCATAAAACGGCTCCGGTTGGAACGATCGTCAAGGTGACTAACCCTATGTCAAGGAAAAGTATTTTCATCAAAATAGTGGGGTCATTTCCAGTCACTGCAGAAAGTAAGGATGCAATGATTATCATTTCAAAATCTGCGGCTGAACTTATAGGCGCATTAGATCAGCGATTCAGAGTTGAATTAAGTTATGCTTATTAATCCTGATCCAATAATCGTTGGTATTTCAGGTGGAAGTGGTTGCGGAAAAACATATATTTTAACTAAGCTGATACATGAGTATCCTGAGAAAGATATTTGTCTGCTCTCTCAGGATCATTATTACAAGCCCCTTTCTACCCATGTAGTTGACGAAAATGGATCAGTAAATTGGGATCTGCCTGAAGGAATTAATGAAGAAGAGCTGTTTGCTGATATCACGCAGCTTATTGCAGGCAAACAGGTTAAAAAATGGGAATATACGTTTAACCATCCTGAACTTGAACCCGGTCTGATGCTCTTTAAACCAGCCCCAATTCTTGTTATAGAGGGGCTATTCGTATTCCACCTTGAACGAATAGGAGGGCTGCTAGATATTAGGGTATTTATTGAAGCCAATGAAGCGCTAAGACTTGAACGCCGCATTGCAAGAGATATGGCAGAGCGCTCGCTCAGTAGAGAACAAATACTTTATCAATGGAACCATCATGTAAAACCTGCTTATGATCATTATCTGGCTCCTTATATTTCATCAGCTGACGTAACTATACTAAATGAAACAGAAGAGCCTTCACTTACTAAGTTGCATGAGGCAATCAGTGCAATAAGAAGCAGTAAAAACTATTTGGCCGAAAAATAAACATAGGTAATACCATCCCCACCGCGGTCGGCATGTTCATCTTCTACCCTACTTGTTACGGGAAACTTCTTCAGGTATTCTCTGATCATCTTGCGTAAAATACCATCGCCTTTCCCGTGAATAATTTTTAAATTAGAGATATTAAGCATTAGAGCACGGTCCAAGAACCGTTCAAGCTCATAAATTGCTTCTTCTCCCCTTCTTCCCCTGACGTCAAGTTCGGGACTGAAGCTGATCATGTTTTCGGTGATATGATTGAGATAAGAAGAGCGGGCAATTTTCTTTTCTTCCTTCTTATCAAGCCGTTTAACCCTGTTGAGTTTAACAACTGTTCTTAGAGAACCCATAGAAACAACAGCATTATCGCGCCCTGTAGAAATGATTTGTCCAGGGTTTTCCTGACCTTCTATCAATACCCAGTCACCCTCTTTCAGTTCTTCCTTTTTTTCTTTTGTTAGCTCAGCCAGGGAAATAACAGGCTCAGGCTTTAACTTTTCAAGTTCTTCTTCAAGAATCAGCCGACTAAGTTTGGTAAGTTCTTTATCAGCTTTATTTACTTTAATATCATTTATCGTACTCTCTACCAGTTTATTGGCATTACGAATGATTAATTCAGCTTCCTTTTTTGCCTCTGTCAGTAATTTCTTTTTGTTGTCATCTAAAAAGCTTTTGAGAATCTCATTCTCTTTCAGCAGTGTGGCTAGCTTTCGTTGCATCACACTCACCTTCAATTCCTGATCAAATAACTTGACTTTATCCTGCTCAAGACTCACCAGTAAATGATCAACCCGTTTCTGCTCTTCACTGATTTTTTCATGCGCCAGTTGTAAAACCCGCTGGGGCAAACCAATTTTACGGGCTATTTCAAATGCATAAGAGCTACCAGGTTTACCGACTTCAAGCCGGTAAAGTGGCTGAAGATGAGCCGTATCAAAAAGCATTGAAGCATTCACTATACCTTTCTGTGACCCTGCAAAGTTTTTTAGATTTGAGTAATGGGTTGTGATAATTCCACGAACCTTTTTCTCATTCAATACCTGCAACACAGCTTCGGCTATCGGGCCACCAAACTGTGGGTCGGTTCCTGTTCCAAACTCATCGATTAAAATCAGGGTACTGGCATCTGAACGTTCGACAAAAAGCTTCATATTGCTCAAATGTGCACTATAGGTACTCAAATCTGACTCAATACTCTGATCATCTCCAATATCAATCAGGATATGCTGGTAAAGCCCAAATTTTGATGAGGGGTCTACCGGAATTAGTAGTCCCGATTGTAACATCACCTGCAAAAGACCGATCGTTTTCAGACAAACAGACTTACCACCAGCATTTGGACCTGAAACAAGAATCATCCGATTTTCATCATCGATTTTCAAATCAAGCGGAACTACTGTACCCCCTGTTTTTTTAAAGTTCAGGTAGAGTAGCGGGTGCCTGGCGCTCCAAATCTCACAAGAAGAATTTTCAAGTAATTCAGGAAGGCTGGCATCAAGCATTCTGGCCAGAACAGCTTTTGCCCTGATAAAATCAATCTTACTTAATAAAGAATGATAACTTAAAAGTAAGGGATAGAATTCCCGCAGATTTGAAGCAACCTGTTTTAAAATCCGAATCTTTTCCCTTCTTTTTTCGAATTCAAGATCACGCAGCTGATTATTGATCTCAAACACATCTGCTGGTTCAAGATATACTGTTTGCCCTGTAGCCGATTCATCGTGGATGAAACCTTTTAATTTACGTTTGTATTCAGCAAGAATCGGAATACACATACGGCCGTCACGAATCGTCAGACTTCCATCACCGCTCCAGCCTTGCTTTTGCGCTTCCTTATGTTGCTGGTCTACCTTGCGCCGGGCATCGCGTTCTAACGAAGAAATCTGTTTTGAGATTTCCCGGTACTCAGGAGATGCATCTGGTCTGAGTTTGCCTGTTTCATCAATAACTTTTTCAATACTTGTAAGCAGAGATTTCTCTACAGGCATATCTGCCAGAAATTGATGTAAGAGTGGGTATAATTCAGGCCTGTCTGTAAAGTATTTAAGGATATCAAAAATGGTTTTCAGGGCAAAACTCAATGCTAATAGTTCTTCTTCATCTAAAAACGCACCTTCGGTTTTAACCTGTATGGCAAACTCTTTTATAGGCAGATAATTTGAAGAAGGAAACGGGGCATCATGTTCAAGTATCTGCCTGAATTCTTCAGTCTGCTGTAATAATTTTTTCAGTTCATCAAATTTGCTTAAAAACCGCATTGACTCAACAATAGACCTGCCCATTTCACTCAGGCAACATTCTTTTAAATGATTTTTTATCTCTGAAAAGCCCAGTTTATCAGCAATATGGTTGGGGTATAACATGTATTCTCGGGTAAAGAGTAGTTGTATCGCTACTGTAATAACGTTAATTCTTATTTCGTGTTTGTGAGCCTGGTCTTCTGATGTAGTTTGCGCAAAGAGTCAATTGACAGAATATGCGGCATTTGTTTTTGTATGGTACCTGATTCAAGTGACCTGGTATGCAGGGTAGATTTATTTGTCTTACCCAGGTCAATCTTATTTTTGACAGAGCTTACCGGATTTTTTTTGGCATCGTCGAGTGATAGTCTGGTCTGCAATCTGCTGAGATCAGTAATCATTCTGGCATATATAGAATCCATCTCCGCAGGACGCTGAATATAATAACTAAAACTACGGTCAAACATGGCTGTATCTATCTGGTACTTGCGAAGAATCAGGTTGCGAAAACTTTTATTTTTCCAGGCGATCGAATCACTAACGTCCTTTACTGTAAAATTTTGATTCGCAACAGCATCAGCAAGATGAAGATCGGTAAGTATTTTTCCCATTTTTTCAGGGACTATAATACCCTTGGGAACTACATTATTATTATGTATACATGAAAGACTCAGCATCAGCAGGATACTCACAACAAGCTGCGGTAAATAGTGATAATTAGTATTCTTAGTTGACTTGTATAGCATGAAAGCAGACCCTGAACAATATATTTGTAAAAAAATCAAAATTAGGCATTCATGAGCATAGCCGAAAATATTAAAAAACTGAAATCCGAACTTGACCCCAAGGGTGTTAAACTCGTGGTTGTTACCAAGACACAACCAAATGATAAAATTATGGAAGCATATAACTGTGGTGAACGCCTTTTCGGCGAAAACCTTGTGCAAGAGCTTCATGAGAAGCAAGAACAGCTACCCAAAGATATCTCCTGGCAGATTATTGGACATTTACAGAGCAATAAAGTAAAGTTTATTGCCCCCTATATCAGTCTGATACAATCAATTGATAGCTTAAAACTTTTGCAGGAAGTCAACAAGCAGGCTCTCAAAAATAAACGTGTAATTGATTGTCTTTTTCAGGTATATATTGCTGATGAAGAAACGAAATACGGGCTTGATTTTAATGAACTGGTTGATATTTTAAGATCCCCAGAGTTTACTGCCCTTGAAAATGTCAGAATTACTGGCTTGATGGGCATTGCTACGAATACTGAGCACCAAAAGCAGCTTAAAGATGAGTTTGAAGAATTACATGTATTTTTCGAAGGCATAAAAAGTAGTTTCTTTCGCGATAAAGATTATTTCACAGAAATATCTATGGGCATGAGCAATGACTTTGCGGTAGCGGTCGAAGCAGGCAGTACACAGGTCAGGGTTGGTAGTTCAATTTTCGGAAAAAGAAAAAAAATCAGTCATGAGAATTAAAGACGTTCAGATCAGACCTGCTGTAAAGGCCGATTGCACGCAATTGATGGGCCTTATTCGTGAACTGGCTCTATTTGAGAAAGCTCCTGATGAAGTTACTGTCAGCATGGAAGAATTTGAGAATGCTGGTTTCGGACCAAACCCAGTTTTTACAGCTTTTGTTGCCAGTAGAGATCAAACAGTCATTGGCTTTGCGCTGTGCTATGTAAGGTATTCTACCTGGAAAGGGCGCAGGCTTTACCTCGAAGATTTATTAATCACCGAGGCTGAAAGAGGCAATGGCATTGGCTCCCTTTTATTTGATGAATGCATTAAAGAAACTCAGAGACAACGGTATGATGGCATGGTATGGCAGGTACTTGACTGGAACGAACCAGCTATTAATTTTTACAAGAAATATAAGGCTTCTTTTGACGGTGGTTGGCTCAATTGTGTCCTCAGTAATTCACAGGTCCAAGGGTTGATTTTATAGCAGTTATTGGATATATTTTAGGGAGAAACGGGTGCATTTAAAGATGCCAAACCTATTGATTTAGGCCTGGGGGTGATTGATTTCCCTGAACTGATGAAGGCTCTTAAAGAAATCAATTATAGTGGAATATGCAGTCATGAACATGAAGAAGATATGACTGACCTGCTGCCAGGATTTTCATAATCTGCTGGATTTTTCAAGGGGGTCATGCGAACGACTTGAGCTGATTCTTAAATACTGGCTATTATTTCGCAAATTAGCGCTTCATGAATAGTCAATCGCAGATTCAGGTACATAAGTTTGGTGGCGCATCTTTAAAAGACGCATCAGGATTCAGAAATGTTGCCAGGGTAATTAAAGCCATACAGCAGGAAAATACTAATAGTCTGTTGCTGGTTATTGTATCTGCTTTGGGTAAAACGACAAATAAACTTGAAGACCTGGCATTTTCATTTTTCAGTAAAAAGCAGGAAGAGTGTTTACAGCATCTTAGATCGTTAAGGATGTCACATCTGGCAATTCTCAATGAACTTTTTGAAAATCACACGCATCCTGTTTATAATGAGATTTCTAACTGTTTTACTGAAATTGAGTGGATCATTGAAGATGAGCCCCATGATTCTTATGATTTTGTTTATGATCAGATTGTTTCAATTGGTGAACTTCTGAGTAGTAAGATTCTGACTGCATGGCTAAGCGCTGAGGGAATTACAAATAGCTGGTTTGATGCCCGTGATTATATTGTGGCTGATAATACCTACCGTGAAGGAGTAGTAGATATGGAGAAATCGGGTAATGCGATTTCCTCATTAAAACCACTCTTAACAGATAAAATTGGCGTGACTCAGGGTTTTATTGGTAGTACAACAGAAAATTACAGCATCACCCTTGGCCGTGAGGGTTCTGATTATTCAGCAGCAATATTTGCACATTGTCTCGGTGCAGTGTCTCTAACTGTTTGGAAAGATGTACCTGGGATTATGAATGCCGACCCATCCGAATTTAAAGAAGCAGTAGTATTACCACAGCTATCATATAGTGAGGCCACAGAGCTTGCTTATTATGGAGCCACCGTTATACATCCGAAAACATTAAAGCCCCTGCAAAGTAAAAATATAGTGCTTAAGGTCAAATCATTTATAGACCTCCAAGCTCCCGGTACCCTGGTAAATGAAAATGCAGGTATCCCTGAGTTCCCATCTTATATTTTCAAGAAAAATCAATCAATAGTTACCCTTCAAACTCCTGATAATTCGTTTATTCTTGAGAATCACCTGAGTCATATCTTTAAGATTTTTGCTTCTTGCAGGGTAAAGATTAATATGATGGAAAATTCTGCACTTCGTTTTTCAGCTGTTATTGATGAAGGCAGAAATGGTGATAATTTCAAACTCTTACTGAGTGAACTCTCAGGTATGTATATCCTTAAATACAATACCGGGCTCACCTTACTAACGGTCAGAAATTATTTAAAAGATGTAAAAACAGCTTATAATTTCATCATCGGACATGAAGTAATTCTTGAATCAAGAACAAGGCATAATATTCAGTTTGTTTACCGATAACCAGCGCAGATCCCCTATAATTTATTGAAAACCAGTATACTGATTCAATTTTGCATTTAGATTTTATCATATGAGAAACAAACTCAACGGGCTATTTTTACTGATTGGCCTTATTTATTCCAGTTCATGCAAGCAGGCGCATACCCATTCGCAAGCAGAAAGCAATGCAGATTCAACTGCAATTAGTTCTATTAATGCAGCAGGTTTTACTGAGCATATCGGTAAACTGGCTTCAGATTCTTTTCAGGGAAGAAAGCCATTTTCAAAAGGTGAAACCCTGGCCATTGATTATATAAAAAACCAGTTTCAAAAACTCAAGCTCTTGCCAGGCAACGGGCAAAGTTATTTTCAGGATGTACCGATGGTTGAAGTTACTTCAACACCTGGCACCTTAACTATCACTGGTACTAAAGGAAATCTAAGCCTGAACTATCTGACTGATTTTGTAGCTGTCAGCCGGCATGAATCAAATGAGATCAATATTGTGAAATCAGACCTTGTTTTTGTAGGTTTTGGTATCAAGGCACCTGAATATGGCTGGGATGATTATCAGGGCCTTGATGTAAGGGGCAAAACAGTTATTGTTATGGTAAATGATCCTGGTTTTTATGATTCTACCCTATTTAAAGGTAAAACAATGACTTATTATGGCAGGTGGACTTATAAGTATGAAGAGGCAGCCCGGCAAGGTGCAGCAGGCTGTATCATCATTCACGATACTGCCCCGGCCAGTTACCCTTGGACTGTTGTCAGGAGTAGTTTTTCAGGATCAAAACTGTATTTAAAAGAAGCAGACAAAGGTTTAAACAGAGCTGGTGCCGAGGCCTGGATTACGACCGATGCTGCAAACAAACTCTTTAAACTGGCGGGTCATTCTGATGATCTACTGGCTCAGGCAAAGACAAAGGGTTTTAAAGCTGTTGATTTACACCTGGAGGCAAGTTTGAAACTGGTAAATGAAATTAAATATGCCATGTCGCATAATGTTGTTGCAAGATTAGAAGGCACGACTCATGCGAATGAATATATTATTTATTCAGCCCATTGGGATCATCTGGGTATAGGTGAAGCAGTAAAAGGTGATTCAATTTATAATGGTGCAATTGATAATGCTACAGGTTGTGCGGCTATTCTAGAAATTGCCAAAGCATTTACCCTGCAAAGCAAAAAACCGGAACGCAGTATTGTATTTATTGCCCTTACATCTGAAGAACAAGGTCTTCTGGGTTCAGAATATTATGGTACCCACCCTATTTATCCGGTAAAAAAGACCGTTGCTGATATTAATATTGATGCACTCTCTAGCTTTGGAATTACAAAAGATATATCTGTTATAGGATTTGGTCAGTCAGAACTTGATGAGTATGCAAAAGCATCAGCGCTTAAACAAAACAGGGTAACGATGAAAGAGCCTAATCCATCAGCTGGCGCTTTTTTCAGATCAGATCATTTTAATTTTGCAAAAGTGGGTATCCCTTCACTGTACACAGAAAGTGGAATTAATTCTATCGCCCATGGATCTGCCTGGGGTAAAGCACAAAGCGAAGATTATACTGCTCACCGCTATCATCAGTCTGCAGATAATTTTGAGCCTGCAACCTGGGATTTTAGTGGGATGGTTGAAGATACCCGACTACTTTATGATGTAGGTAATACCCTTGCCAATGAAAGAAACTTTCCAAGCTGGAAAACAGGCTCTGAATTTAAAGTGATCCGGGAGAAATCGCTTCGTTAAGCTGATCCCAAATAAATTGCTTCGTCAAGCTGATCTTGGATAAATTGTTCTGTTAAGGTAATCCCGGATAAATAGCTTCGTCAAGCTGATCCTGGATAAATCGCTTCGTTAGCTGATGCCGGATAAATTGATTGCCTGACATACTAAACGAGGTAAGGTTATTAATGCCCAAATGAAGGTTGTATTGTTTATTAAAAATTAAAGGAACGAGCCCGGTAATTTATCGGGCTCATTCCTTTAAAATCTAGTTTGCTGTAGTACTGCTCTTTAATAATCGATTGCCCTTATTTTATTAGTGTCTTCCACTAATAATGGTTGTATATCCAGACATCGTTCTATAAGCTCCATTCATATTTACATGCAGTATGTAATAATATGTTCCATCTAATAAATTAGAACCATCCCAGATTTTACCATTTTGCATATAGCCCTGTGCTTTGTAAACCTGATTTCCCCATCTGTTAAATATTTCGATATCATTATCAGGATAACGGTCTAGGTATTTTATCTCAAACAGATCATTATCACCATCCCCGTTAGGCGTAAATGCTGTAGGGATTATGATATTACCTGTAATTTTATTGACAATAGCTGTCGCATAGTGATTTTTAAATACTGTATTCGGAGCAGCTGAATTTACCCATGCAGTATTGATGATTGTACCCAGACTTGTGGTATGTACGAATACTGTCATGGTAATTTCCTCACCAGCTGCTATTGAAGGAATAGTCCAGCTTACCGCATTACTCGTACCATTAAAACCTGATATACCTGTTTCAGGAGTTGAAGACACATAACTCAATCCACTTGGAAGTGTATCGGTTACAGTAACTGAGCTTGCTATACCTGGCCCTGTATTTTTAACCTTAAAAGTATAACTGTACGTGTCAGTATAAACTGTAGGTCCAGCCTGCAGCGTTAGACTTAGGTTTGATTGAGGTAACTGTGCTCTAGGCAGCACAATTACCGTAATGGTTGCAATATTAGATACAAGTGCTGGATTCTGTAAGTTTACAGCATCATATTTAAAGGTTTCTGTACCAGTAAATGTCATAAATGGTACATATTCAACATCACCATTTGCTAGTACCGTGGTATTGCCATTTACAGCTGATGACCTGATTCTGATAGTCAATTTTGGAAGCAATGGGCTGATAAAATTACTTAATACCGGAATAACTATAGCACTACCCTGATTGATAGTAATGGTATCATTTTTTGCAACCAGTACCGTTGGCCTGACGCTAATATTTATACTTGCATTATTCGAATAACAACCATTTATATCAGCGACTTGATAAGTAGCACTCACCTTTCCT
>Ga0123337_10002814_pt1 | contig 19306 bp, 16 predicted proteins | sample frozenSSSSmetaG_FD_89792 | JGI IMG/M metagenome (GOLD analysis project Ga0123337, IMG submission 89792) | Glacier valley bacterial and archeal communities from Borup Fiord, Nunavut, Canada, to study Microbial Dark Matter (Phase II) -... | ecosystem: Environmental > Aquatic > Freshwater > Ice >... | reverse complement strand
TTCCTTTAGCCATCCATGAGTAATTACTAAATGAGTGCTTATAAAGTACCAAAGAAACAAAGTGCCAAAGTAAAAAGAGGCTTAACTTAGCTATTTAGGTGCATTATTATAGAAGGAATTATTTCTTGAAGTGAATAAAATGCTTAGGAACTTTGTTACTTTGTTACTTTTCGACATGCCTTTGAAGAACATGTTTCTTATTTCGAACTCATGTTATTAAACATTGGCAGCTTCAACCAATGATTTTCGATGGTTGAGCAAAGGGTTTACATACATTTGCAGGAACATACAGCGAATCGTTTCTGCATTGCCCGGAATTTCTGCTATCGCTTTTTTTAGCAGGATGCAAAATTTATTGTATTGATCTTCAGTATAATGGTTTGAATTATCGGATGATTTATTCAACAGATCTTCTGCAATGTAATTGTTCGGCCATAGTTTAAAATTAAGATAAACCTGTTTGTCAATATAGTCAGCAAGTTTTTCAATCTGATCATTAATAGTGGTTTCTTTGGTAAATAAATCAATTTGCCCGGAGATTGGTTCTCCAAAAGTGAAATGAACCTTTCCTTTAGGATCAACGAGCCCGTGACCCATACTTCGCAAATCATCCTCCTGTGTTTTTTCGAATCCTTCTGTATGTTTTTTGTACAGTTCATCCACCTTTGAAATGCCACAGGGTTCAATTTCATAAGAAATAGAAAGTGGAACAATCTGCAATTCCTTAAATCCTTCGTCAAACTCATTTATATTACTTAAATTAAGCATTTTGAGTAATGCTGTCTGAGTTTTGTCGTTTCCATCTTTGGTCCTGCCTTCACGTTGGGCAAGCCAAACTGATGTATTTTTACTGGTTATATCTCTCCGGATGTATTCTGAAAGTTTTTTTGATGCCTTCAACATTTCTCTGGATGGAAGATTGCGGTGAACAACAAAGGCACGATTTAGTTTTACCGCATATTCGATCCATTTCCCAATCAGTAAATTATCACCAATTGCAATTTCAGCAGTGTTCATACCTTCATGAACAATTAGATAATTCAGTATTGCTGAATCCAGAATTATGTCCCGGTGGTTTGAAATAAACAAATAACTTTTGTTTCTATTCAGATTTTCAAGCCCGCTGGAGGTTAATCCATCTGTTGAAGGTTTCAGGATCAAATTCTCAACTAATTTATAAACAAACTTACATTGCAGATCTTTCACAGTATGGATTTGCGAGAGTTCCAACTTGACCTGCTCTATTTTTTCCGGAGCCTTGTAAATAAATTCTAAAATGTGTTGAAAATACGCATCCTCAATGAGTAGTTGAATATAGGTGTCGACTTCAGAATCGTTAAAAGGACGTATATCGTCAAAGTTAATTTTGGGAATCATGCACAATTTTTTTTGAAATGCAAATATAACAATTGAGAACGAACAGGAGGAGCAAAAATCTATTATTTTGATTTTTTCATCGTGATATAACAACTTGGTTATAGCTGAATTACAAAATTAATTAATTAGAACTGATATCTGAGTTGAACTTTTAGCTCTGATTTTGTGTTTATTTCATCAAGTTTTTGTGTTTCGGTATGTGAAAACTGATGTGTCGCAGCACCCTTGATCCAGATCGACAATTTCTCATTGAACATTTGCCTGAAATTTAAATAAGTTCGGATTCCTTTTCCATAAAGTGCAGGGATTGAAAAAGAATAGAGCACATCATTTTCATAAGCATAAAGCCTCGAATTATAACCATCAGTGTCAAACCATGCCAACCGTCCGTTCATTGAAAATCGTTTACCAACAGGTTTGTAAATTAAATCCTGATAAGCCAGAATACCTTGTTCCGCATCCAATTTTGAATAAAGCGACAGTTCAATTCTACTTTTTAGACTTAAGTTTTCATTTATTTTCTGTGAAAAGTGTAATCTAAACCGGTTAATTTGTTGAGGTTCATCATATTTATAATTTACAGAAATGACCTTCAATTGTTTTTCTTCCTGAAAAAAACGCATATAAAGTTCAGTCCTCTCCGATGGTATAAATGACAATTGTGCAAATAATTCAGTCCCATTAGATGGAGCACAGGTTGTATATTTGATCCACCGATATTGAAAAAAATCGACATAACTTCGAAAAGTCCATTTTGGAGCCGGGAAGAATTTAAAGCCAAGATACAACGCATGTTCGTCGTTCGCACGCGATGATTCAGTGAACGCATTGGAGAAAAAGCTAAAATAAGTTTTGTTGATATTTCGGTAAACGGCAGTAAATTCAACCATGGATACTGGTTTCAATAATATTCCCGACAACAAGGCTTTTCCATTATTGGCACTGGCAGCTGCCTCGCCAAAAAAGAATACATTTTTCACTGAACCTTTCCAGTCGATGCCAGCAATAAAGTTTTCTTTTCCTTCCCATAAAAATTGGTTGCATGGTTCGTCGGTTCGATCCATCCCTACATTAAAGCGAGTATAAACTGAAGTGAATCCTAACGTCCACCGCTGATATGAAAAACTGATATTTCCACCGCCAACCATTTGTTTCAGAGCATTTTTGGAGGCAATTTCGGAACGGGTCCGATGATAACCACTAATTTGAAATGCTCCGAAATAAGGGTACCCTTCGATGGTATCAATATTTGCATCCAAAGTACGGAAGGAAACAAACGGCATAAAAGATATAGGTCCCAACTTCAATCGGCTGGCAATTCCACGAAAAAATTGGTTTTCGTCTGTTGATGAACTGGATCGAATTCCTTGTCCTGAGTGGAATATCTGTGTGGTTTCCAATGATTTACCCATATAAAATCCTTGGTTGGCTATTAATCCCTGTCCAAAATTAACATGATAATCCCCAATAAATATTCTCTGTCCAGATTCTCCTATTCTGAAATTGGCATACCCACCTCCATAATCAAATCTGTATTTATTTGAACCTGCAAAAAAAGCTTCACCAGGATCTTTTTCCGCGACCATCCCATACTCAAGACGATTGGATGTATGTTTAAACCGCAAATAATATCGCTCTGGGGAACCCTCATAATTTGAATTTTTAAGTCCACTTTGCGAATTTGAAAAAGCCCTTGTGGAACGCCCAAGTAATTCATTTTTCGATTTTTTATTTCTGATGTTTTCTTGAATTTCGAAACTGATAAATGGCTCCAATTTTTGCATTAAATCCTGGTTAAATCCATTGATAGCAGTCATTTCATACAAGCTATAAATCTGTCCTGTTTTTGTTCTGAATTCGATTAAATCATCTATCTGAATGTCGGACAGGAAGTGTAACCGTTGCAAATCTTCTTTGGTTGCTGAATTAATTGCCAGCGGGTGCTGTCCCAAATAGGTTAGGTCATCCAGTATTTCCTGAAAATCTAAATTCTCATCCATTTCCTGGCCCATAGACTCTATTAAATCTTCAAGCGTTTGTTGAATGGCTGGATCTTGTCCTTGGGCAGCAACCACAATAAAAGATATTAATAGGATCAAACAAAAAATTTTCAGCATCAGAATTGGTATTGAAATGAAAGCGAAGGTGAGTTGCCCAGATATTGATTGTATGCCACAGCCAAATCTATTTCCAGCTTTTTTACCGCAAAGCCCATTCCTGCTGTCATTTCATAAGGCTTGCCAGAAATGCCGGTGCGGATAAAAAGCTTGTTTAAGATAGTGTATTCCAGCCCGGTTTTAATATTCAATGGATACATAAGGTCTTTTTGAAGTTCTGCTACAAATCCAAAGGATTCGGAAATTTGTAAATATGCACCCATATTGAAGCGGGAAGGGTAGGAGTATTCTCTTGAAAATGTTTGTATGCTTGTTTTATAAGGATTCAATGCATGGAGGCCCAATAATAGCTGATGGGTCAGCTGGTACTGGAATCCCAGTTCCACTCCCGGTGAACCAATTGACCGGTTTTCCTCAGCCATAAAAAAGCGGTAGTAATTAAACTGAATCCCAAAATGAAGCCGTGAATTTAAACTTCGGGCAAAAGCGAATCCAAATTTCTCCTGGCGAAAGGTAGTTTTACCAAATTGATAAACAGAAAATGCAACTACTGAAGAAAAAATGGGCAGAATAAAAATACCCGAACTTGTGGATAATTCTTTTACCAAAAACCGGTTTTGAAACGAACCGCCAATTGTAAGGCGATCGATTTGTGTAATTCCTGCCTGGTTCCCGAAAACCGACCAACAATCAGCCAGTCCTACTGAGAAGCCGGCTAAAGCCTGAGACCGCGACCCAGACATAAATACTTCCTGCGCCTTCGAAACGGGTGCTGAAAGAATAATAAGTATGAATATTGAAAGCGAGGGTAACAATTTCATAACATGAATGCAAAAAAATGGTTCCTAATAGATTTTCAGGTACCATTATATTGCATACAAGTTACGACTATTTTGTTAATAACTCAGGTTTAATTGGTCTTAAATTTGAATTTTATTTCTGCCAGATCTTTATTTGCTTTTTCAATTTTGGATTTTAAGCTTTCCTTAAATATATAAAGTTTTTCTGCAAGTTGTTGATCTCCAAGAGCAATTATTTGAGCGGCAAGAATTCCCGCATTTTGCGCTCCGTTAACAGCCACTGTTGCAACAGGTATTCCAGGGGGCATCTGCACAATTGCCAGCAACGAATCCCATCCGTTTAATGAGGCATTTATGGGAACTCCGATGACAGGAATTGTGGTCATCGCTGCGATCACTCCCGGCAAATGAGCTGCCATTCCGGCAGCAGCAATTATTACCTGAATACCACGTGATTTGGCACTTTTTGCAAACGTTTCAACAGCTTCTGGGGTACGGTGAGCCGATAAGGCATTGATTTCAAAGGGGATTTCAAATTCGTCCAACACTTTGGCCGCTGCTTCCATGACCCCTAAATCGGAGGTGCTTCCCATGATAATACTTACTCTTGGTTCCATGTTTTGAGTATTTGATGTTTTCAATAGAAATTAGTTTTGTTACTTTGTCGCTTTATTTTCAGGGCAAAAATAAGTCAAAAATCTCGAATAAAAGATTCCACAGCAACTGAATATTACAAATAAAGCATAATGAAAAACGTAACCATTCTTGACAAAGAGTTTGAACTTTTTATTCCTTATGAAAAGATAAGGTCAGTCGTAGAAAAAATGGCTGAAAAGATGAACAAGGATTTAAAAGATAAAAAACCTTTGTTTATATGTATTTTGAATGGATCATTCATGTTTGCAGCCGAAATATTCAAACGCATTACAATGCTCGATGCCGAAATTTCGTTTGTTAAACTGGCATCCTATTCAGGTATCTCCTCCGCCGGATCAGTGAAAGAACTGATTGGGCTCAATGAGGACTTGACCGATCGTACTATTGTTATTCTGGAAGACATTGTTGATTCTGGAATTACAATTGCTCAAACCATTGAGCAAATTAAAAGTAAAAACCCTTTAGAAATTATTATTGCCACACTGCTTTTAAAGCCGGAAGCACTTCAGGTAAAAGTACCTCTCGATTATATCGGGATTGAAATTCCAAATGACTTTATAGTTGGCTATGGACTGGATTACAATGGCAGAGGGCGCAATTTAATAGATATTTATAAAGTAACCGAAAAGTAACTATTTTTTTAAATGTTAAATATTGTTTTATTTGGCCCCCCGGGGGCCGGAAAAGGTACCCAGGCTGATTTTCTAATTGAAAAATTCAACCTGATCCATCTTTCTACTGGTGATTTGTTGCGCAGTCAGATTGCTGCTAAAACTGAAATGGGAATTGAAGCAAAAAGTTATATGGATAAAGGCTTTCTAGCTCCCGATTGGATTGTAATTGGTATGATCAAATCAAAACTTCAAGAAAATGTGAATGCCAATGGTTATATTTTTGATGGTTTTCCACGTAATGTTGAGCAGGCTTGGGCGCTTGACGTGTTGTTAGATGAAATAGATACTCCTATTTCAGGGATGCTTTGCCTTAGTGTGGATAAAGATGAATTAATTAATCGCATACTTTTCAGGGGATTAACCTCCGGACGTCCTGATGATCAGGATGTTTCGATTATTCAAAACAGAATTTGTATCTACAATGAAAAAACCCTGCCTTTGACGAATTATTATTTAGCTCAAAATAAATACTTTAAAATTGACGGCATGGGCTCCGTGAAAGATATTGCGAATCGGTTAATTGATACAGTGAGTTTACTTTAAGCTTCTGATAATAAGAACAAAAGATGAGTGGCCTATTGTCCATTCATCTTTTTTTTGCATATTGCGCCTCTCAAATTAGAGTTTAAATAATGAAATTAGCAGGCAAGATTCCTCTCGTTTTGTGAAGCTCTAAACTGACTTTTCACAACTTTAAACGTTGAACTTTAAACTTATTATCAATGGCAGATACAAATTTTGTAGATTACGTTAAGATATTTTGCAAATCAGGAAATGGCGGTCCAGGATCGACTCATTTAAGGAGAGAAAAGTCAGAACCCAAAGGTGGTCCAGACGGAGGCGATGGTGGACGTGGAGGGCATATCATTCTGCGGGGAAATGCACAAATGTGGACTCTTCTTCATTTGAAATACCGTAAACATGTATTTGCAGGCCATGGTGGATCGGGTGGAAAACAATGTAGCACGGGGGCTGACGGTGATGATGTTGTGATTGATGTACCATTAGGAACCATGGCCAAGGATCCTGAAACCGGTGAATTTCTATTTGAGATAACTCAAGATGATGAATCCCATATTCTTGTCCAGGGTGGACGGGGAGGGCTGGGAAACACACACTTTAAATCGCCCACTCAGCAAACACCTCGTTTTGCACAGCCCGGCGAAGAATTGATCGAAGGTTATTACACGCTAGAACTAAAAATTTTAGCTGATGTGGGCCTGGTAGGTTTTCCTAGTGCAGGTAAATCGACCTTGTTATCTGTTGTCTCAGCGGCCAAACCTAAAATTGCCGATTATCCGTTTACTACCCTTGTTCCCAATCTGGGAATCGTAAGTTACCGTGATAATCAATCCTTTGTAATGGCTGACATTCCTGGGATTATTGAAGGCGCTCATGAAGGCAAAGGCCTCGGACTTCGTTTTCTTCGTCATATTGAACGCAATTCCATGCTTTTATTCTTGGTTCCTGCTGATACAAAGGATTATAGGAAAGAATTTTTTATTCTGATGAACGAGCTGGAAAAATATAATCCTGAATTACTTGATAAAGAGCGTTTTTTGGTGATCAGCAAAAGCGATTTCCTGGATGAAGAATTGAAAACTGAAATATCGGAAGTTTTGAAGGACATTCCACACATGTTTATTTCATCAATAACCGGTGAGGGAATCCTGAGCCTGAAAGATAAAATTTGGCATATTTTAAATAAATAAATGTATAAAGTGTTTAAAGTACAGAACGTTATAATTGTGTAAAATACTTTTAACGTCATCTGTCTTTAGGCATTAAAATTTACTTTAGGCTCTTCACACACTTGCTTGATGGAACAGGAAATCACCCACATATATGAAGTTTTAGCTCATCATTATCAACTTGAACTTGATAAAAACAGAATCAAAGTTCGTGTTGTTTCATGGCTTCGCCTTGCTTCTTTCCTATCAATTATCCCGGTTTTTATTTATCTGATGCCCCTTAGTCATTTGTTTGGGTGGATCACTGTATTGTTATGTCTGTCAGCTTTTTTGTTATTGATCAAACAATCAGTGATTGCTGAAAAGCTTCTGAAATATTACCAAAATTTAGTTGAAATAAATATCAATGAGATCCGTGCAATCAATCGCGATTTAAGTAAGTTTGATCCGGGAAATGAATTTATTCATCCTGATCACGACTATTCTTATGATCTTGATTTGTTTGGGGAGAACTCGTTTTTTCAATTTCTGAATCGCACCGTTACTTCAGGAGGAAAAAACAGATTGGCTGAATCGGTGCAGAAAAGCAGTCAGGATCCAGAAGCCATCAGACAAAAGCAATTGGCAATTAATGAATTGGCTGACAGGCTGGATTGGCGTCAAAAATTTGTTGCTTCAGGTCGAAATACCGAAAGGAATAATGCTGCTGAACTCATATTTCATCAGAATGAGATTATTCAACTAAAGCATACCTCTTTTCTGAAAATTGTTCTTGTAATCATTCCAGCCATTACTTTATTGCTGGGTGCACTGTGGATTTTTGATTTTATCCCCAGTCCATTTTTCTACCTGGCCGTTTTGGTGCAATGGATACTGTTCATTACTTATTCGAGAACAATCAGTGAATTCAGTAAAGCTTTTGGGGTTAGAACAAAGATGCTCAATCAATATTCTGATTTATTGTTACTTATTGAGAATGAAGAGTTTCAGTCTGAATATCTGATTTGTCAAAAGGACAAGCTTTACAAGGAAGGAAAATCTGCCAGTCAAATCACCTCTTCACTTCAAAATATACTGAATGAATTGGATTACAGGCAGAACATCCTTATCGGATTTATTCTGGATTCACTTTTCCTTTGGGATATCCGATGTGTATATCGCTTGCACAAATGGCAAAAAAACTTTGGCAGTCAGTTGAAAGAATGGTTTGATGTAATTGCTGAAATTGATTCAATGATCAGCTTGGCAAACTTGAATTACAACCATCCTGAATGGGTTGTACCGGTCATTTATAACGAAGGGTTTTTAATTCAGGCTGAAAATTTAGGACATCCACTTATTGCCAAAGACAAAAGGATTGACAATCATTTCGAACTGATCAAACAGGAACAGATTGTAATTATTACAGGGGCCAATATGGCCGGCAAAAGTACCTTTCTGCGAACTGTCGGGATTAACATGATCCTGGCCTCACTGGGCTGCCGGGTTTGTGCATCAGCTTTTGGTTTCACCCCTGTCCGGTTGTATACCCACATGCGCACAACTGATAATTTGATGAAAGATGAATCGTATTTCTATTCAGAGCTGCTGCGTTTGAAGCATATGCTTGATTTGCTGAGAAATGGGGAAAATCTTTTCATTATTATTGATGAGATGCTGAAAGGTACCAACTCGATTGACAAGTTAAGTGGCTCCATAGAATTGCTCAAGCAACTCATACGACTTAAAACTCATTGCATGGTGGCTACTCACGATCTCAAACTGACAGAGTTGGCCGGCAACTATCCTGGTACAATTAAAAACCAATGTTTTGATGTAAATTTGGCTGGGGATGAATTACAGTTTGATTATAAACTAAAAGATGGTGTGACCAGCACCATGAATGCAACTTTCCTGATGAGAAAAATGGGGATTATACAGTAGTAAATTCCTTGCAACTGGTTTTATAAATTTATGCACCCAACTGGTTTATTATCAGTATTATCGGTTCAAATAATTCAATTTTATTTCTCCTACTGCGTCAATGGTTTAAATGGATTATCCAATCATGTTTGTGGCAATTGGCGCTATATATTTCTACAAACAATATAATATAGTATAATACAACTGATTAACTTCTTAATAGAATCAATTTTGCTTCTGTAACTATTTTTTCAACCCTCTACTTTAATCTATGTTTGACAATTGTTTAATAAAATACTTTTACGAATATAATGGTTTCAAGCTATTCTTCTTCATGTTTCCATTGTTCTACCTATACCGTACTTATATCATTGTATTGTTAAATTCAAATTAAATTCAAATTAAATTCAAATATAATTGGTACTTCTTTGAATAACAACTGTATTATATACGAATTATATACGAATTATATTTGAATTAACACAAAGAATGGTATAAACACGGTATAAAAGAAACAGGGGCAAAATCAGGCTTGATGCTTCTTAAAAATAGAGTAAATGAGGAACACATTCTATTTTTGAGGGGACGAGTTTTTTAATTCAAACCATAAAGGTGGGTTCTTAATAAAACCAACTTTATTTTTAATAAACCTCAATAACTTAGATTAATATTATGATCTTAAACTTTTTATGCTTTATGAAGATTAAGCCGAACCTCACAAATTTAGAAAGTTTTGATTATAAAAACAATCAATTGTTAAAGATTTAATAAGTCAAATTAAAATAAGGTAAAAAAAGATAAGGCTCTTGAGGTTGTTGATTAGTTAAGAAAGTTAAAGGGTAATAATAAGACTATTTAAAAGCCTGGTATTTACATGTCCCTTTGCTTTCTCTACAATAATATCAACTGATCCTAAATTTAACTTATTATGAATTGATGTAAAAAAGAAAGCCCTACAAATAATTGCAGGGCTTCGAACTTTAAATCTTAAAAATATTAGACTATTATGCTAGTTTAACATTTACCGCGTTTAATCCTTTTCTTCCTTCTTGAAGTTCGTAAGTTACGTCGTCATCTTCTCTGATTTGGTCAACCAATCCTGAAACATGAACGAAGTATTCCTTGTCAGATTCACTGTCTTTAATAAAACCGAATCCTTTAGATTCGTTGAAAAATTTAACTTTACCTGTTTTCATAATAATTAATAAAAATATTGAAATATTGTTGCAAATATAAATAATTTTCAATGGAAACTTAATAAAATATAAAATAAAACTGATTTAGCGTAAAATAAATTAAAGTTAAGCATTGTCTATATGACTTTGTGGAAATTTGAAACAATCTAAAATTTATTAATCATCAGAAAATCAGCATTTTTTGAATAATCATTGATCAATTGTTTAAAAGATCATTGCTTATTGCCTGAAGCGTTTGTTTTTTAAGATTTGTTTTTACGAGTACCGAGATATTGTGATGGCTGCCACCATAAGAAATCATGCGGATCTGGATGTTTTTCAGGGCCGAAAATACCTCGGCGGCAAAGCCAGTCTCTTCAGCAATTAAATCACCAACGATACAAACGATGGTCAGGTCGGTATCAACTTCAACTTCGCCATATTCTTTCAGTTCCGAAACAATCTCATTCAGGTGTTTTGTATTATCGATGGTCAGTGATACTGATACCTCAGAGGTTGAAATCATATCAATCGGAGTCTTGAAGAACTCGAATATCTCGAATACGTTTTTCAGGAATCCGTAGGCATTTAACATCCTGTATGATCGAATTTTGATGGCTGTAATTCCATCTTTGGCTGCCACTGCTTTGATTCCATGGCCGATGGATTCGGAGGTGATCAGGGTTCCTGAATCACTTGGGTGCATCGTGTTTTTTAGGCGTACAGGTATGTTTTGCAATTTTGCCGGCAGTACTGTCTGTGGATGCAGGATTTTTGCACCGAAATAGGCCAACTCGGCTGCTTCATCAAAAGATAGCTGGTCGATTTTTTTTGTATTTTCAACATAACGAGGGTCATTGTTGTGAAATCCATCAATGTCAGTCCAGATTTCAATCTCCTCGGCTTCGATGGCTGCACCAATTAGCGAGGCCGTGTAGTCGCTTCCGCCACGTTGAAGGTTATCTATATTACCTTCCGCATTCCGACATATAAAACCCTGAGTAATATAATAATCAGCAACTTCTGACTGTTGAAGTAACTTGGCAATATTTTCGCGGATGAAATACGAGTCGGCTGCCTTTTCGCTGTCAATTTTCATAAAATACAGTGCGGGAAGGTTCACACATTTGTGTCCGTTTTCGAGCATTAGTTCAGTAAACAGACCTGTTGAAAGCAATTCACCCTGGGCAACAATGGTATTTTCTCCTACCTCATTAAAATCTCCCGATGTGAGTGATTTAATGGTTTGGAATATTTCTGAAACAATCTCTTTCCCCTTTTCCTTCTTATCCGCAGTAATATATAATTCGTTGACCACTTTGAAGTATTTGAGTTCCAATTGGCTAATTACCTGCCTGGCTGCATCCTTGTTTTTTTTCTGAAGGTAATTGGCAATTTCAACCAATGAATTGGTCGTTCCCGACATGGCCGACAATACAACTATCTTCTGATTTCCATCCGCAATTAGCTGCATCACAGCCCGCATGTTTTGCGCCGACCCTACAGAAGTTCCTCCAAATTTTAATACCTTCATGTGATTATAATTTGATTATTAATTGTTACATGTAACTTACATGTGAAATATTGATCATTGATTTGTTTAACTAATATGCGTTTTTTTTTGTAGTGAAACTACTTATATATAAGGAGTTAACTAACTGTTTTAAGTCATGCAAATAGGTGGATTATTTTTTGAACCCGTTGCCTGATTTGTATGATGGAAACTAATTATTGTTTAAAGTTTAAAGTCGAATGTCTAAAGTTAGGGAATAATTTTCAACTTTAAACCTTTAACCTTCAACTTTTCTTAGAATGTTCCAAAAATAGAATGCCTTGCAGAATTAAAGAAGATGGTTGAATAAATATGAAATCCTTCACGGTTAGTATTTAATTTTCGTTCGATATAAAGAACTGGTTGACCGACTTGCAAATTCAACAGCCTGCCAATCAATTGATCAGCTTTGATGGCTTTTAATTTCTGTTCACCACCTTTGATTTCAATCTGATAGTGAGCACGTAAAGTTTCAAATAGAGATTTATTTTCGAATGAGCGGCTTGAAAACCTCGACAAATTGATGTTTGGAATATGGTTAATGTCATAAAAAACCGGTTGTTCATCGACCAAACGAAGGCGTTCCATATAAATACAACCCGATTCGATTTCGATTTCGGATAGCTCGAAAGGAAAATTCTCAGGCCATGGTTTAATTTGTGGCTTTTGCAATATCTGAGTTTGCAAATACTGGTCCCCGATGGCCGATGCTGTTCCCGAAATACTCAAAATTCCAATTTCCTGTGGCGGTTTACGGACAATGCTGCCTTTTCCCTGTCGTTTTTGGATAAAGCCTTCCTGAACCAATGTTTCCAATGCCTGACGCACCGTTGGCCGGGTTATGTTGTGAACAGCACACAGTTCATTTTCTGAAGGCAATAAACTACCTTCTTCATAAACTCCCGATAGAATATGTTTACGGAGAATTTCATAGATCTTCTTGTATTGCGGAATTTTATTCTCGTCCGACATAATAGTATGATTTTGAGCCAAAAGTAATATAAAAATTTAATATTTCAACTTTAACTTGTAAATACAAGTATAATAAGTTAGTTTTGATGCCTCCAATCATAATTCATTGTAAACATTTATTTGATGATGTTTTATGAGGGTTAGTTTAATATAGTTGTATTTACAAGTTGATAAAGTTGTTAAAACAAATCAGATATGGCAATTCCAGTTTTAATGCCTCGTCAGGGGCAATCAGTTGAGACCTGTATTTTAGGTGAATGGTATAAGAAAAAGGGGGATGCCGTGAAAGTGGGCGATCTTCTTTTTTCTTACGAAACAGACAAAGCATCGTTTGAAGAAGATGCCAAGGTGGATGGTATTTTGCTTGATATCTTTTTTGTTGAAGGCGATGAAGTTCCGGTTTTGGTGAATGTGGCCGTTATCGGAAATGCCGGGGAGTCAGTTCATGAATTTAGTCCGGGTGGTGCTGTAAATGCACCTGTTATTTCTGAAACTATCGCTTCTGCAACAAAAACAGAAGTAGAAGAATATGCTACGGAAGTTAAAATGGTGGTTGAAACTTTAGGAAAAGTAAAAATATCGCCCCGTGCCAAACATGCTGCTGAAAAAATGGGTGTGGCCTATCAACAACTTCAAGGTTCAGGCCCTGAAGGAAGAATTATTGAAAGGGATATCGAAGCGGCTGCATTGGTGACGCCAAAACTAACTCCATTGGCCCAGGAAAAGTTAAAAGCAGAAGGTCTGAAGGTTGGCGAAACTACCAATGGACTGGGTGGCAAAGCAGTGGCAACAGACTTGGTTTCATACAATCCGATTTACAGCGACGACTTTGAAGTGAAGAAACTGACCAACATGCGTAAGCTAATTGCCAAAGCCATGCATGCTTCATTGCAGAATTCTGCTCAGCTCACCCACCACATGAGTGCAGATGCCCGCAAGATTATGGCACTGCGCAAACGTTTCAAGAAAGCATTGGATGCCGGCCAAATCACACAAAACATTACCATTAACGATTTGGTATGTTTTGCAACAATTAAAGCATTGAAGAAATTCCCGCAGGTAAATACCCATTTTGTTGGTGACAGTATGCGCTGGTTTAAAAAAGTGCATCTTGGCCTGGCGGTAGATACTGATCGTGGACTGATGGTTCCTGCTATTAAAAATGCGGATGATCTTTCGCTTGAAGGTTTATCAGCCCAGATGAATTCTATTGCAGCCCAATGCCGCAAAGGAAATGTAAGTCCGGAGTTGCTGGCTCCTGAAGCTGCTACATTCACCATCTCTAATCTTGGAAATTATGGTGTGGAAATGTTTACCCCGGTCATCAATATTCCGCAGACAGCCATTTTAGGCGTTTGTACCATTGTCCCCCGTCCAAAAGATCTGGGAGATGGAGTCTATGGATTTGTGCCGATGATTGGCTTGTCGCTTACCTACGACCACCAGGCATTGGATGGCGGTGAAGCCACGTTGTTTCTGAGAGAGATTAAAGAACAGATCGAGAATTTAGAAATATGAAAAATAGACACAAGATATTAGACACAAGATAATAGATATTAGACACAAGATATTAGACACAAGATATTAGATAATAGATATAAGATGCGAGACATGCCTTCCAGATCCGGCATTTCGAGAAGATTGGATTTGTCTAACATCTAACATCTATCAACTAAAAAAACTGAAATGAGCAAAATATACGATTTAGCAATTATAGGTGGTGGGCCGGCAGGATATGTAGCTGCGGAACGAGCGGGAGCCAAGGGTCTGAGTGTCATCGTGTTCGATAAACGTGCACTGGGTGGCGTTTGCCTGAACGAAGGTTGCATCCCCACCAAGACTTTACTGAACTCGGCCAAAGTGCTTGAGTATGCACACGAAGCTGAAAAATATGGCATCAAGGTGGAAAATATCTCCATTGATTTCAAAAAAATAATGGCCCGCAAAGATAAGGTGGTCCGTAAATTGGTTTCCGGAGTTGGAGCTAAATTGAAACATGCCAAGGCTGATGTTGTGATAGCCAATGCGGTAATCAGGGAGAAGAGGGGAGAGGTGATCACAATTGATGCCGACAACCATGAATATCAGGCTACCCGTCTATTGATCTGTACTGGTTCTGAAGCGGCCGTTCCACCTATTCCAGGTTTGGATGGTTCGCTGATTGTGACCAATCGTGAAATACTTCAGTTAAAAGAGTGTCCAAAAAGTCTGGTGATTATTGGTGGCGGTGTGATTGGCAGTGAGTTTGCTGATTTTTTTAATGCCATGGGCACCAAGGTTACCGTCATTGAAATGCTTCCGGAGATATTAACCGGGGTGGATGAAGAAATTGCAGCCTTTGTTCGCAAAGAGTTTGAGAAAAAAGGAGTGGCTTACCACCTAAATGCCAGGGTGACCAAACTAAATGGCAAAGAAGTGGTGTTTGAGAAAGATGGACAGGAACATCGTATTACGGGCGATGAGGTATTGCTTTCTGTAGGGCGCAAAGCCAATGTTGCTGGAATCGGGTTGGAAAACATAGGGGTTGAATTTACACCTCGAGGTATAAAAATTGATCAGAATTGCCGCACCAATGTGCCGAATGTGTATGCAGCAGGTGACATTACAGGATTCTCATTACTGGCTCACACAGCTAGCCGTGAAGGTGAAGTGGCTGTAAACCATATATTGGGCCGCAAAGATGTGATGCGCTATGATGCTATTCCGGGAGTAGTATATACACATCCCGAGATTGCCGGAGTTGGCCTGACAGAATCTGCTGCCAAAGAAAAAGGTATTGAAGTGGAGGTGAAACAATTATCGATGGCCTATGCCGGAAGGTTTATAGCAGAAAACGAAGGCAAAGATGGTTTTTGCAAAGTAATTGTTGGTAAAAAATATAAAGAAATTCTTGGAATCCACATGGTAGGTGGAGCCTGTTCAGAAATGATATGGGGCGCCTGTGCTATTATCGAATCTCAATTGCGCATTCAGGATGTGGAGGAAATCGTTTTCCCTCACCCCACTGTTAGTGAGATTATTAAAGAAACAATCTTCCTATTCTAATTCCAAGTTTCAGATTTCAAGTTCCAAGTGGAGCGTTGCAGTAGTTAGTTTTAAATAAATAAGTTAGTAGCAATATCAAAGATGAAAAATAAACAGTTCCAAGTTTCAGATTTCAAGTTCCAAGTGGGCGCTTTGAATGAGATTTACGTTTAATAACAAAATTATTGATATGTCGAAAGTTGAACGATTTGAAGATTTAAAGGTATGGCAGTTCTCTAGAGATTTATGTAAGATGATTCATAAACTTACCTTAAAGGATCATTTCTTTAAAGATTTTAATCTTGTAGGCCAAATAAAATCTTCTTCAGGATCGGTTATGGACAATATTGCTTAAGGATTTTAGCGGGATGGTAACAAAGAATTTATTCAGTTTCTATCTATTTCAAAAGGTTCATCCTGAGAATCGAGATCGCAGCTTTACCGGGCAATGGACAATGGATATATCACTCAGGAAGAGTTTGATGTTGCTTATGAAAAAAGTTTGGAAGTCAGCAAAATGCTGAAAGGTTTTATTATTTATCTAAAAGAATCTGAATTAAAAGGAAACAAATTCAAATGGAAAACCTACGCACCAGACTTGGAACTTGAAATTTGGAACTTGAAACTTGAAACTTGCTTATCAAGAAGCAAATCATATAAAAACGAAAAATTTAAATACAGAACAATATGCCTAAGAGTCAATTTATTGATCCATCAGAAGTCAGGAAAGCTGGTGAAGTTACATTCAGCCCGATTCCTGTAAATCAGTACAACAAAACTGTTGAAGAAGAGAAAGCAAATTTCTCAAACGAGGATATGCTTAGGATTTACCGCGATATGGTAGTGATCCGTGAGTTCGAAACCATGCTGAATCTGATTAAGATCAGGGGCGATTACAACGGTATTGCATACGATCATCCAGGTCCTGCCCACTTGTCTATCGGACAGGAAGCTGCTGCTGTAGGTATGGCTTATACGCTGGGAGTTGAAGATTTTATCTTTGGATCACACCGTAGCCATGGCGAAATTCTGGCCAAGGGGTTGTCTGCTATCGCAAAATTGAATGACGCACAGCTGATTCAGGTGATGGAAAGTCATTTCGACGGAATCACATTTGCCCCTGTCAAAAGCAATCACACCGGAACGGTAAAGGAACTCGCTGTGAAATTTCTGATTTACGGTACGCTGGCCGAAATCTTTGCCCGCGAAACTGGTTTCAATAAAGGATTGGGTGGTTCGATGCATGCTTTCTTTACTCCATTCGGTGTATATCCCAACAATGCCATTGTAGGAGGTTCTGGCGATATCGCAGTTGGTGCTGCTTTGTACAAAAAAGTTAACCGAAAACCGGGTATCGTCGTTGCCAACATTGGCGATGCTTCGATGGCTTGCGGACCAGTGTGGGAAGGTCTTGCTTTTGCTACCATGGACCAGTTTACACAGTTATGGGAAGGCGATATGAAAGGCGGACTTCCGCTGATCATCAATATCATGAATAACCAATACGGCATGGGCGGACAAACCAGTGGTGAAACCATGGGTTACAACATTGCTGCGCGTATCGGTGCAGGTGTGAATGGCGATCAGCTTCATGCCGAACGGGTGGATGGTTACAATCCACTTGCTGTGATTGACGCCTACAAACGCAAACGTAAAATTATAGAAGAAAAACGTGGCCCTGTGTTGCTCGATGTGCTGACTTACCGTTATAGCGGTCACTCGCCTTCTGATGCTTCATCCTATCGTTCGAAAGAAGAAGTGGAAGCTTGGGAAGCACATGATTCGATTGCATGGTTTGGTGCCGAATTGGTGAAAGCCGGTGTTGCAACTGAAGATGCTTTGCTTACTATTAAAGGTAATACCATCAGCCTGATGGAATCGAGCCTTAAACTGGCTATCGATGAGAAAGTTTCGCCTCGCATGGATATGGCTAAATATCCAAACCTGATTGGAGAGATGATGTTTGCCAACGAATCGGTTGACCGCATGGAAGATCGTGCTCCTGATGTAAATCACCCGATGGCTGAAAATGCACGCGTTCAGCAACTGGCTAAAAAAGAACGATTTGCTTTTGATGAAAATGGCAAGCCTCATTCAAAAATAAAGACTTACGCTTACCGTGATGGAATCTTCGAAGCCATCGTTGATCGTTTCTATAAAGATCCGACTATGATTGCTTACGGAGAAGAAAACCGCGACTGGGGTGGCGCTTTTGCTGTATATCGTGGCCTGACAGAAGCGCTTCCATACCATCGTTTGTTCAACTCGCCAATTTCGGAAGCTTCGATTGTCGGTACAGCCATTGGTTATGCCATGTGCGGTGGCCGAGTGGTTCCTGAAATCATGTATTGTGATTTCCTTGGTCGTTGCGGCGATGAGGTGTTCAACCAACTTCCTAAATGGCAGGCCATGAGCGGAAATGTAATTAAAATGCCTGTCGTATTGCGTGTTTCTGTAGGTTCTAAATATGGTGCACAACACTCACAGGACTGGACTGCACTTCCGGCACATATTCCGGGACTGAAAGTTGTTTTCCCTGCTACTCCTTATGATGCCAAAGGTTTGATGAATGCTGCCCTTCAGGGAACCGACCCTGTGATTTTCTTCGAGAGCCAGCGTTTGTACGACATTGGTGAGCAGTTTCACAAAGGCGGAGTTCCTGAAGGTTATTATGAAATTGCAATTGGCGAGCCTGATATCAAACGTGAAGGAAAAGATGTGACCATATTGACCATCGGTGCAACGCTTTACCGTGCGCTGGAAGCTGCAACTATTCTTCAGGAGAAGTATGGTATTTCTGCGGAAGTGATTGATGCTCGGAGTCTTGTTCCATTTAACTACGAGTTGGTAATCGAATCGCTGAAAAAGACCGGTCGTATAGTGATTACCGGTGATGCTTCTTCACGCGGATCATTTATGAAAGAAATGGCACATACCATTACTGAAGTGGCCTTCGACGAGTTGGATGCTCCGCCGGTAGTAGTGGGTTCACGTAACTGGATTACTCCCGCTTACGAACTCGAAGATTCATTCTTCCCTTGTGCCGACTGGATTATTGATGCCATTCACGAAAAGATACTTCCTCTACAAGGCCATGTGGTGAAAAATAACTTCACCAGTGCCGAGCAGATTAGAAGAAATAAAATGGGTGTGTAATTAATAGCGGAAGTTTTAATGTTATTATATGTTAGTCAACAGCCCCTGTTGTCCGAAAGGATAACGGGGGCTTGTTATATTAAAGATTTGGTATAGGCGTTTAAGTCGCTGTTAATTTAGAGGAGAGTGCTACCTTTGTGGCGTGGAAAATAGAGAAAAATATACAGGCGTGAATTCGATAGAGTTCAATAAGTATTTTCAGACCGATG
>Ga0123337_10002813_pt1 | contig 19307 bp, 20 predicted proteins | sample frozenSSSSmetaG_FD_89792 | JGI IMG/M metagenome (GOLD analysis project Ga0123337, IMG submission 89792) | Glacier valley bacterial and archeal communities from Borup Fiord, Nunavut, Canada, to study Microbial Dark Matter (Phase II) -... | ecosystem: Environmental > Aquatic > Freshwater > Ice >... | reverse complement strand
GCCGCGATCGAAGAACATCTCTGTATATCATCAGCTTGTGTGCCCCCCTCCCCATCCCTCGCTCCCTCGCCCCATCCTAGTCCCCCCCCCCCAAAAACCCGCCGCGGGGCGCGGGGCCGGCCGGCCGCTCTGACCCCCAGCTCCATCACTGCTCTCCATCCCACACGAACCCTCCAGGGCAAAAACTGGTAGAGAATGGGAACCTACCAATCGTCCCAATAAACTGCACCTTAATCCCCGTATGCTCCAGCCTCTTGCCGTCCTTGGGCCGAACCGTCACGGCGCCCTTCACGCTCTCCCCATCCATGTACAGCGGCGCCTTTTCGCGCCGGTTCTTGTCCAGCTTGACATCCACCATCTGCCGGTCGCTCGTGTCGTCCAGCACGATGTCGATGTCGACGGGGGTGCTGAAGAAGTACGCCATTGCGGCGGGCCGGGTGCGGAGGGGACGACTCACTGTGTGAGAAGTTGGAGACTCAATGCGTATCGGTGGTGTCTTTCGGCATAGAACACGGGGTTGATGCCGAGCAATAAGAGGGAGTCAATTGGTATGAGCAGCTATGTTGGATTGTTGACAGGTGTGCGAAGTATGCGGACGCTGGAGAGCGTTGCGTGCGTATTGGAGTAGCTGTAGATAGGTAGGTTGTAGGTTGTAGGTTGTAGGTTGTAGGTAGGTAGGTAGGTAGGTAGGTAGGTAGGTAGGTAGGTAGGTAGTAGAGGGTAGGTAGGTAGGTAGGTAGGTAGGTAGGTACGTAGGTAGGTAGTAGAGGGTAGGTAGGTAGTAGAGGTAGAGAGAGAGTGCTGTAACTCGCGGCCTGCGCCTGCCGCTGACCGACGTCAAGGCCCAGGTCCATAGACGCTAAAGACTAAAAGAGCATAGCGCGGATCGCAGGGCAGGTGGCTTGGGGGAACTACTGGATGGATATTATTTATCACTTACCCTTCATACCATTTATTATGATTCAATGTTTATTTAATGCTAAAATATACCAACTTTCCCTAACATGATTTGTTCGGCTACATAATAAAATAATAAATTGTAAAAATAAAGAAAATCCTTCCTAGTTTGGAAACTGCCGTATTTACTGCGTAGCTAGGTACTAATCTGGGGGTGATTGTGTTGGCGTGCATCGTGGTGGCCATCTGATTAGATGATAAATACAATACAAACCTAAACCTTCTTCTCATCTCATCCAACTCCCCGAACTCCTTACTTTCAGAGACCCGAAGTGCTTCCATTTCATTCTCGGATACGCTGCTACCGGATCGTAGCCAACTGGATTGGAATGAGTGCCCAATGGACGTAATCGTCCCCGTATCCCCAAAATCCTAATGCCGAAGGCTGAAGCACTGCCTCGGCCACACTCTCCGCCTGCCCTCTTTCTTCAACAGGTCCAATGCCAGAAATCCGCCATAGAATTCAAAACTCAAACAGCGTAGCCGTGATATTCCTGTCCGTCGGGCTGCCCGTCGCTCCAATGTCATGGAGCAGGGCCTCAATAGGTAGGTTGTTTGTCCGAAAGTTCTCGCTGAGGAAGGAACGGAAGGAGCATAGCTCACACATGCAGTTGGAGAGCGAAGGATGGAGAGCAGGTATGTATTGTATTGTATTGTACAGGAGAGTAAAGGTTCTGGGCTCAGGTCCGAACTGGTGCAGTATCACTACATTGTCATTATCATTATTTTCGTCTTAGTTTCTGTGCGGTTTCCAAAGATTATCCAATATCCATCCCACAAACATTATTATCCCATAGTGACCATACCCAATATCCGACATCTCCATCATATGTTGCATCCTTTCTCCGAACCCAATTCCCATGCACACCTATACTTCCGTCCAGCGCACCTAATCCCAAACCAATATCTACAACACTCGCCCGCGCCTCTCCAGTCTAGATCCCATTACCGTCACAGGTAAAGACTCCTCCGACCAGATCCGCAGCATAACTATCAATGATACTCTGCACCGTACTATACGTGCCCACCGTTAGGAAGAAAACCCCGATCACAAAAATAAACACATTAAGCCCCAACATACACCATCCCCACAAACTCTGCTCCTGTAACCAATTACTCCCCCCATCTACTCTCCGCATGCGTATATATGCAACGCTCCAGAAAACGAACCCAAAGAAGCTATCAAACAACGAACTCATCAAACTCAGCAAATCACTGAAGAAAGGAATCAGCTCCGCGATAATGAAAGCGCCGAGCCAAGTCACCGCGAGAATCCCAGCCCAGCATCCCCATCCAAACCATGTGTGCTCGCTCTTATGTGCCGTGCCGTCGAAGAGGCGGAAGAAGATGAAGCGCGCGGAGACAGCTGCATATAGAACGCCGAGGAAGATGAGCGTGGGAATCATAAAGGAGAAGGAGACCTTCTTAAACACCTCGTTGCCAAGCGATCCGAAGGCCGGGGCCGTCATATATTGGTTTCCCGTATAGACGTAAATCACCGCGCCCACGATGCTGAACATGAAGATCTCCGCAATAGTAACAGCCCACAGCGCCTTCGGAAAATCTTTCGGCTCACGCATCTCAGCGATGAAACTCGGAAGCGTGGTTTGACCGATGAAGGTGTAGCTTATATTCAAGAACGCACCCATGGCAGCGATGAAGGTTGTGCCGGGGAGAGGGAACGCAGTGACGACGGGTTCGCCGAGGGAGGGAGAATATCCTAAAGGATGCGGCTCGATGCCTGAGAAGATTGTGGCAAGGAGCACGGAGATGAAGGTGAAGAAGGCGGAGAGGAGTGCCAGCGTAGAGAGACCGGCAAATGTACGCGGCAACGAGCAAATCCAGCAGATTATGGCGGAGACGATGGAGAAGACGACGGTGCATTGGCTATGGTTCGTTATGGTATTGAGGTATTTTGCGGTTACGAGGACGTGTAGGCCCTGAACTTGTCAGCGGGTATGAAGTGCGAAGGAGAGAGGTTTGGCTACTTGAATGAATGTGTTATTTAGAATGAACATTACTGCGGTTGCATACCAAACCCACTTCTTGCCCCAGAACAACATCTGGCCAATATCGCAAACGTCTCTGACTTCCGGATGACGGAGACAGAACTCCCATAGTACGAGAGATGTATACAACACAACGGCAGCCACGGCGACGGTGAGAATGAGACCAGGCACAAGACCTAAAATGGAGTATGACCAAGGAAAGGACATAATAGCCAAGCAAATATACTCTGAGAAGAGCAGGAAGGCGGTCTAGAAGTCGTAGTTAACATCTGATCGCATAATGCGTGAGAAATTCAGCAGGGCCATTCGATGTTTTGCAATGAGCATAAAAAATGGCACCCTGTGGAGATATCTACCTTCTGCCAGCTACAAGTCCTATATTGCAGCCCATTCCCTACCTCCAACTCAATCTGCTTCCCTAAAATCTCACTTCCAGCAACCCAATCGGAGTCTGAGTCCGGGAAGTCCAGCCCCTTCAGATGTCGCAGAACGGGCGCAATTCTGCCTCCCACTTTCTTATCGGGTTCGCTGCCTTTGTCGGTTGTCAGGACTCCATCGATCTGCTTCTCCGAGATGGCAGCGGCGGGTATGTTCGAGATTGGCAGAGAATCGGAGTCGCGCTCTACCTCCATTTTCGACTAGGCCAATGGATGATTGGCTCGAAGTGAGAGGGTAGTGAGAAGGGGGTGGTGAGACCGAGCTGCATTAACCACTGATGATAAGGTGGTGGAACTGGAACTGGAACTGGAACTGAAGATGAAGATGAAGATGGAGATGTGTGATGTCTGATGTAACAGGAGGAGGTCTCTTAAAATCGAAGAAACTGGGGCATATATAGGTACCGATAGCTGAGAGTATCCAGTGGCAAGACGTTCGGGAACAGATGGCAACAACAAGTATCGTTGTCGTCAAAATTAAGATCGAAGCTTATGAATCCAACTTACCTCCTAATCCTTACCTAGGTAGAGTAGAGCCATGGCGTGGCATGGCAGGAAGCCGAAGCGTGGGAAGTCTCGAGTCCTGAGTCTAAAGCCCAGAGTAGCCCCGAAGTAAGGAAGATCCGCGATGGCCATCGCAGCAAATCACATCACCATCATCCACACATACCTATCCACGCATACCTATCCACGCACATATTATAGCCACATCCAGCCATATCCACGCATCTTGTCAGATCCAGATCCGCCGTCTCTGCCAACCGTTTAGTCTCTTGCTGCACGCACAGATTAGGTATTATACAGACTTAGACCTTACGTAGTCTAGTAGTCTAGAGGCTGTTGAGGTGCAGCGGAAGCATGATCACAGTCGGCATCGGGTCCGCCAGATAGATAGGTAGAATGCAGAAGCAGAACACGAGTATTATCCGCCGAAGCTTAAGATGAAAAACATGCATCTTCCACGTCGGTCCCGCGCTGTCGGTACGTCAGTATCAGCAATCAGCATGAGCCGCCTTGACAGATGACGTTTGAGAGCCTTACAGTTTGGTAACAGGTTCGCCGATGGGCCGGCGGCTGGGTCGTCGTCAACGATCCCATCTGCTCGTGTCTGTCCATCGTGTCTGACTAACTAACGCCCTAGGTACGTACCTAGGTACCTAACTTTGAAGTCTTCCATGATCAACAGATCCCCTCCGGAGTCCAAGGTTATAAAAACGCATATTAGTAATATACATATCTATCCATTATGTCGGAACGAAGAATTACAGCTTTTTAAAATACTTAAGAGAGAGGGCAGAATAGACGTGACTGCGTCAATCATAACGAGCTCATTTGAATGTTTGCATGCATTTAATATCTCTGTCAAACAGTCCACCTAGGTGACCGTGTATCTCCCCCCCACAGGCGCCCTCCCCTCCACCTCTGCCGCAGCCATCGTACCTTCCTTCAACAGTCTCATGAGTTCCCTCATTGCGTTCGTAACCACAACCTCTGTATCTCCCTCAACTAGGATATAGAGCTTCGGATCCCCGCCAGCTTGCACCTCCTTTCCAGCAGGATAGAAACTTCCCTTCGTCGTGATACTCGTCCCCGTAGCTTCCAAGATCTTGGCAACGTTCGTCCGGTTGGTGACAGCCCAACGCGCCTTTTGGGGGAAATCGTTGATCTCGAGCGTCGCATGGAAGGCGCCTGCATCGGGACCTTTGTTGTCGATTGGCACGCCAGAACGCAGTTGCCCGGTCTTGTTGAGGCGGGAGTTGATGGCGTCGATGGCAGAAGCGACCTTGTCGAGAGGGTTCTTGGAGGTTGATGCCGCGGCGGTTTCGGTGCGATGCACGGTGATTTTGCCATCGAGGTCGATACCTTTCGGCACTCCAACCAGTTGCGTGGGTGCTGCTGCTGCAGGTGCTGAGGTGGCCTGGACGATAGAAGCCGCTTTGAGAAGAATATCATCATCGCCTTTCTCTTCTTTCTCCTCCTCCTCGTCGCCATCAGTCTTATGTGTCTTGCGCTCGCGCATTCGCGCAGCCTCGCGCTCTTGATCAAGACGTTCAAGGCCTTTGCCACCGAAGCCAGAGCTGTCCTGCGACTTGCCCGTCTTGACCTTGGCTCGGAAGGCTTTGCGCATTTCGTTGAGACGCTCAGGTACAGGTTGTCCACTTTGCTCAAGCGCTTTCGCAATGCCAACTGAATATTGCTCCTGCTCTTCTGTGATGAATGTTACCGCTGTGCCAGTATTGCCTGCTCTACCTGTACGACCTGCTCTGTGCACATAATCTTCCAAGTGATTTGGTGCATCATAGTTGACAACGAGCTTTAGCTGTTTGACATCTAATCCTCGAGCAGCAACAGAAGTCGCAATCATGATTGGTGTCACGCCTGCTTTGAAATCATCGATTGTAGAATCTCTATCGATCTGATCCTTCCCTCCGTGAATGGACATGCAAGGATAGCCCTTCCGCATCAGATCTTTGAGCAAATCATCCGCTTTCTCTTGACGGTCAACGAAGATAAGGGTACGAGCATCCTCATCTTTGTCATACAGTTCACCTAGAAGTTCGAGTAGTCGGATAAACTTGTCTTTCTCCTCTCGAACCTCTACGATTTGAGTAATCTCCGGAGCAACTACACTTCTTCCGCCCACAGTAATCTCCACTGGATCATTCAAGGTCTTCTTCGCAAGAGCATCCATGATGCGGGGCATCGTAGCAGAAAACATAATTGTCTGTCTATTTGGGCGGATATTGGCGAAGATTTTCATGACTTGTGGTTCGAATCCCATATCGAACATGCGGTCTGCCTCATCAAGGACAACATATGTCACACGCCTGAGGTTTGTTACTCTGCCTGAATTTGCAGCTAAGAGATCGATCATACGACCTGGAGTGCAGACAATTATTTCTGCACCACGCTTGAGGTCGGCAATTTGGTCCTTAATAGGTGCACCTCCATATGCGCAAACAGCACGGAGATTCATGGATTTCAGGAAAGGCTTCGCCTCCTTATGAATTTGAGTTGCCAGCTCTCTCGTTGGTGTCATGATCAGACCAATAGGTCCATCCGAGCCTTCGAGGGGACGTTGATCACGGATGTGTCGGAACATAGGCAACATAAATGCCATAGTCTTTCCAGATCCCGTCTTAGCCACGCCTATGACGTCCCTACCTGACATTATAGCTGGAAGAGCCTGCATTTGAATAGCAGTAGGTCGCTCATATCCAAGCTTCTTGATGACTTCCAAGGACTGGATATTGAGGCCGCATTGAGACCATTTCTGGACAGGTTTTGGTACTTCCCTCCCAGAAACTTTGATGCCATCAAGCTCTAGACGAAGATCGGCAAGCTCAGCCTCTGTCATATCTGCAAGTTCAGCGGGTTCAGTGTAGAAGTTCTTTCGGAATGGTTCGAGGTCCAATTTTGCATAGTTGATACAAGGCAGTTCCTTCTTCTTTCGTACCTTGCTTGCCATGGCCAAAATGTCTTCGGGTTCGGAGTCCAGCGCACCAAGCTCTGTGTCATCATCGCCAAATATCGGTTCTGGCTCCTGCTGACTCTTACTCTTGCCTTTATTGAAATTTGTGGTCGACTTTGGTGCTGCAAAAGGATCTCCCATTTCCTCCATGAAGGCATCTAGCGGATCAATTTCTTCCTCTTCCTCCTCTGGTTGAGATGGTACTTCCAACGCTTCTATCATTGTGACGTCTGCATTCAGACCGTGGGATTGACTCTGATTCTCCGCATGGATTCGCTCTTCTCGCCTCTCAGCCGCGGCTCTGGCTGCAGCTGCAGCCTCCTCTTCAGTCCCGGCAGCTTCCATGTCGATATCATCACCTTCATCGCCTTCTCCTTCCTTTGTTTCATGACCGTTAGCCAGCGCAATATCATCGCCTTCATTGTCTGCCATGGGTAGGGACGGCAGCCTTTCAAGTTTCTTTCTGGAACCCTCATCATCTCCAAACACCAAGCCCCTCTTCATAGAAGTTCTGTCAGACTCTTGGGCATTCTTCGCTCCAAGGCCAAAGACGCTCAAATTGCCACGAGATTTGGGCAGCGCAGATGCTATCATATTAATCAGCAACAGGTCAAGTGTATAGCAGGATAAGAGTAGCTTGCCTTTGGATGAACTGGAAAAAGCTGTAATATTCTTGTCAGCTTGAAACCCCTTCACCACAGACGGTAAGATAGCGGACGCTTTGGCTAATTCCTTAGCTGGAATATTTTTATCAAGAGTCCCAGCAGCAGCATTATTCAGCTTCTCCGTGGCTCGTTTTGCAATCGCCTTTGGATCGAACTTTCCGGCATATGGTGCAAGAGGGACAGGTGATGGGATCTCCTTGTCGATGGCAGGAGATTCAGGTGCTGCAGATGGTGAGACGTTGGCTCTGGCATCAATCTCTTCAAGCAACTTTCGAGTACCACCCGCATCGAGTTTCTCCTTCTTCTCCTTCTCTTCGGCCATCTTCTTTTTCCATGCTTCTAATTTGGCCAATCTCTCTGCTTTCTTCTGCTCATCGGTATGCCCGGTAGGTACTGGAGGCTTTGCAGCCTGTTCAGCATTGTTAGATTGAGCTTTATGAGTATGGAAGAGTGTGATACTGACATCACTACGCTTTATGTCGACGTCTCGCATTGCCCTCCTATCTCGACCACCATCCAGTCTAGACCGCGCATACGAGTTAGTATGATCCTCGTGGCGTCTATGAAGCCTATCACGGGAGTCATCTCGCCTATCACGGTAGTCTCGATCGCGGCTGCGTCGTCGCCTTCGGTCTGGAGAGCGGTTCCTGTCCACATATCTCTCCCGAGAAGATCTACGATCCCGAGATATATCTCTCCTTCTGTAATCATCATCCCTTCGGTCGATGGAGCGATCTCTTCGACGAGGCATGTCCCGGGAGTCTCTGTGGCGTCGCTGTGCATAATCGTCAGCTGGTGATTGCGCACAATTCTCCTCATAGCGTCTCACATCGATGCTTCTAGAGCGACTCCTCCGCCGTGGTGGCACTCCCCGAGGATTATCTCGGCGATCTGTGTCTCGTCGAACGTCATCATCTCTTCTGCTTCGTTTGGAGGAGTGGTGAGATCCTGTAGGCGATGGTGAGCGAGAATCCCTTGGACGCGCCATGTTCGCGCCGTTAATGACTTAGTGAGAACTACTTTGATAAGCTTCTCGAAGTCCTCTGCTATATTGATATAGAACGGCTGATAGATTCGTTCTGGTTGAGGGCCGGCCGCACTGGCTCGTGTGCTGGTGCTGGTGCTGGTGCTGGTGCTGCAAGGCTGATGATCGTGAAGCTTGGGGGGCGAGGCACAAATACAGAAGGTGGAGGTGAAGTTGCTGTAATTTGCGGAAAGTGGCCATTTCGCACACCCTACACCGCAGAAATGAAAATCCGAATGCAGCATATGTACCTAGGTACCTAGCTAACGTCGGGCGCTTGACCTTACCAAGTCGCGTGTCAGGTACATACGTACCTGCTAACTGCTACTCAACTATACATACCCAAGACTCAAGACTCAAGACTCAAGTCAAGAGTTCCTTGGGCATGTTTCAGGCCTTAACAGTACTCTACTGAGATTTCCATCACGTTACATATATCACTATACGCCAACCACCAAGACTCAGGTGATCCCACATACAGAGAGCACAACATCAATTGACCTGCAGCTCTTTACGATGTTTTTCGCCATTGGCAGGGCAGCAATTAGGAGGATTGGGGGAGCTCCATCCGCAGGACGCGCACAGCAAATCCACCGCGTTCTACTCAGCCAGAGCCGAAGCAATGGACTGCAATCCCAAACTGAAGGTCGCACTTTACCAATACTTCTTTCCGGCAAGCGCTTCTACGGTGCTACTGCTTCGAGGCTTGCAAAGACAGCTACGACGACCGGAGGCACCCAAACCGACCAAAAAACGACCAAACGCGCCAATCCCGCAAAAAAGTCTGCATCTGCTGCAAAGTCTGCCAAAGCAAAGACAGCTGTCAAACCGGCAACGCCCAAGAGGAAGGTCCTAACGGAGAGACAGCTGGCGAAGAAGGCTGCGGATAAGGAGAAACAGCAGGCCAAGAAGACCGCGGACAAAGAGAAAGCCAAAGCAAAGGCATTAAAAGCAAAGGAGAAGAATGCTGCAGAAAAAGTGAAATCCAAATTAGTGGACCTGAAGGCAAAAATCTTAACGCCGCCCAAATCTCTCCCAGAAACGTCATTCATGCTGTTATTTAAAGAGACCGTCAATCAGGCGTCAGAAGCTGGTGGCCCAATGTCAGCTGTCAATCTCCTTAAAGAATCAGCGGCTAGGTACAAGACACTGGATGTTTCAACGAGAGAAGTAAGCCTATTATTTGCTATCGCCGATACCCGCAGAATGCAAGCTCACAATCTCTAGGCCTATGACCACCAGGCAAGCGAAAATAAAGCCACGAATGCCGCCAACTTTGAAGCCTGGATTTTGTCCCATACGCCCCAGCAAATCTACGAGTCTAACAGGGCTCTGAACCATCTGCAGCGTCTGGGAAAAGCCAAAGGGCGCAAGATTGCCGATCCCAGACTCCCTAAGGGGCCATTGCCTCCGCACATCCTCTTCCTTAAGGCGAGGTATGATAGCGGCGATATGAAGGGAATCTCTCTCGTTGAGGCGCAGAAGGCTCTTAGTGAAGAGTGGAAGAAGTTATCAGCTGCAGAGCGCAAGGTATGTCCAATTGAGAAACTCATCTACTTGGTGTAACGCAGGGTAACGTACATGGACTGACATTGTCATAGCCATTTGAAGAACGCTCTCAAGCACGTAAAGAGCAGTGGGAAAAAGGAATGATCGCGCTCTTTGGAACCATCACGCCAGCAAAGAAGACAGCATAATCTGTACCGTCGTCCTTGATAATGTGGTATAACAGAACATATAAAGCCTTCTCCTTTTCCTCTATTGGTCTAGAGACATGAGCTCTTAAGCATTCTGTTGCTTTACATAGAGATCGCTGCTGTGGTAGCAGACGCCGTCGCTGGAGGCGATAGATCCCACGTGTAGCCTCAGGGCATGTTCGAATTTCTCTACTGTTGGCTGGGACTTCATACGATAGGACTCTTGTACAAGTTTATATTATATTGTTTTCCTTCTTGTATGGGACGCGGAGTGGCTGGGCCGATGGGGACAGGGATTGTTCCTTTTTAGGTACGACAAGACATATATGAAGTTAAAATTCATGCTTGGCTTGAGACGTGGGTTTGAAAGGGATAAGGAGTCTCAGTGAAGGCTAACGGTGCAGAAAGTGCGCCATGGCGACAAGCGTTATTTGAAGCCGAGACTCGCCGAGACAGGCGCCAACAAGGCTTGCTTCGTACACCAAAGGCTGAGAGCCGTTTTTCCGTTCAATACTTATGTATTCATAAAGTCAACTTTATTATTTCTTTTCCTGTCATCTCGTCTCACTCTTCCAATTCTCAACCCTTCTCGGCGCTTCCTTCACCTTTACATTGTGTTTCTCAACCTCTCACACAGAGAAAGTCTCGCTCATACAGCGGACCATACCATGCAACCCGTCCCGATACACAACGACGAAATCTTGAGCTTAAAATAGCAGAAGATGTCGAAGACATAAGCAGAGCGCCGACAGAACAGTAGAGCGTCAGGAAATGAAGATCCGAAGATCGGAGATGAGCATCACGGACAAGTGATTGGGAATTTAGCTTGATAAGACGGTAGATAATGGCTCAGCAGAGCGCTCAACGGTTAGAAGTAGGGTTCTGGCCGCGATATGGTTTTATTGAGATTGAGTTTTTCGAATAAGAAAAATATAATTTGGTAGAGAGATACGTCTTAATCATGGAGGTGCGAGAAGAGACAAGAGGATACGTAGCGTAGGACTCGGAGTGAGCTTGAGTTAGCGTTTTCCGAACTTGCCAGAGTTAATTTGGTCGTTAGTTTCAGTCCATTATAATCTACCAAAACTTGATATTTGCCCCCAGTATCCTACACTGTCGGCAACTCTTACACACCACCCCCCTGCTCCTTCCACCTCCTCGCCGCCTCCAACAACCCTCCCAACCTCTTCCTCCCCTCCTCCTCCTCCCTCTCAGGAAAGACAAAGTCCGTATACTCCTCATAAGTTCCATCCCCGACCAATCTTCTCCTCTTCGTTTTCCGTGGCTGCCTCTTCCTCGCCTCGTCTCTTGTCTCCTCGCTCCCATGCGTCATCTCAAAGCTCAGCCTCGCTGCCAGCAATGCTGCTCTCTCCTCTTTCATCTCTCGATCCTTAAGACTCCTTTCCGCGCGCTCAAACACCTTCCTCGCCCTCTCCTTCGCCGCCTCGCTGATCGGTCTCTCATGCTCATCCTCTACTTCCTCTTCCTCTTCATCAGGGACGTTGATTTCAAAATGCGCGTAACTAATCCAAACCTTGACATGTCCCGTCTTCTCGAGCAACTCCTCATACAGTTGTCTCGTTCGTTCATACTCACCCTCTTCCTCCTCAAAATCAATATAACTCTTCCACAATAGCTCCGGCATATCGAGGACCTGCTGGTTTGCCGCCAACTCATACACCGCCCTCGCTCTCTCCAAATCATCGAGACCACGCTCCAGCTCCGCGAATTTGATCCACGCGCTCGAGTTCGCCGGATTAAAAAGAACCGCCTTCTCATACAGTGTCCTGCAGCGGGCGAACTCGAAGAGCTTGAGCTCCAGCCCAATGTAGCCTTTGAAGAGCTTATCTTTCGGACACATGCCTATCGCAGTTCCGAGAAGTTTTCTCGCTTTGCCTAGCTCTTTCTGTCGAACTTCAAACATCGCTGCTAACAGCCAGATCTTGGCGAATGTGAATTTTTTGTGTGGAATTAAGCGTAGACATTCCGAGTAGATCTGCCTTGCACGGGTGATGTCATTGGCGTCGAGCTCTTCGAAGATGGCGTAGAAGATCCAGAGGTAGATGTACCGCCTCCAATGTCTCTTTTCTTGGCTCGGTGGTAACTGCGCGATGGCTCTCTCGTAAACATCTCTCACTCTATCAAAATCTCCTGACGAATCCTCCAACCGCGCATAGTCGATCCAGGTATCGTAGTTCTTCGCATTCTCCTTCAGCTGCTCCTCATACTGCACTCTGCGCTTACTCAGGATAACATCCTCGACGCCCTCGCGGTCGCCGAATTGTTTCTCAAAGGTTGTGTAGGCTTTGTGTAGTACTAAAGATTTTGACCGAGGAAGGCGGTCTAAGGCATATTTGTAGATCGCCCGTGCCCGCTCGTATTCTTTGAGCTTGGCTTCATATCGGGCATAGGCGATAAAAAGTCGCTCGTCCATGAAGTCTTCTCCCAACGCTTCCACGGCCATGCCGAAGACTTCGCGGACCAGGTCACTGGTACCATATTCCTCTTCGAAACGCGCCCATTTGATCCAATTCCTCGGTTCCGGGTGCACAACTGTGAATCTTGTGAAGATGTCTCTTGCGCGCTGGTATTCCCCATATCTCTTCTCCAATTTGATATACGCGCTCCATGCCGCCTCATCGGGCTCCCAACTCATCCACCTCTCAAGGACTTGCCGTGTGCCTGGGATATTACCCAGCATCTCCTCCATGTATGCATACTTATACCACAACTTATCCACCCTCGGCAAGATCGTCACTGCCCGATCCAACAAATTCCTCGCATGGTTGATATTTCTCGTCTTCATCTCCGCCTCAATATACCGAATCCACAGCGTCACACTCGTGGCATCCACATCTAGCGCTCTCTCAAAAATACTCCTTGCCCGCTTAAACTCCTTCTGCTCCAATTCCCATGCCGCATATCGCATCCAATTGTTCATGTTAATCCGATTGCGCTGGACATAGTCTTCGAACTCTTTACGCTTGCGTCCCTGGAACTCGTGTAGCTCTTCGAGGTCGGCGAAGCGCTGCGTCGGCGCGACGAGGCCAGGCTCTTGCCTGTCGACGGCCTCACGAAGGAGCTGCTCGGCAGAGATTTGTTGGGGCGCCGGGGCTTTATTTTTGACCCGTGGAGGGCCGCGCGAAGACTCCATGATGGCGATGGAGAATGGGATCGTGAGGGAGGAATGTGATAATGTTTTGAGATTGTGGTTGGAAAATCTGGGGCAATTCGAGATATTTTGGATCGTGAGGTTGACGCGCCAAGAAGGCTGAAGCCACAGATAGTGCTAGCGGCCGGAGAGTGGGGGGATTGGAGCGCTCCGTACCTATTTTGTAGTATTGTACCATTTATGTAGTTGTAGTAGGATACAGTATTGTACTCTGCTAAAAGGAGTTACATATGTACATACATGCCAATCAACACTGCTAATTGTTCCAGAGAGCAATTATCATTGAGCTTGAGGTTGGTTGATTTTGTGAATTTCTCTAATCAGGCCTTTGGGGGTTTTAGAATAGATATACAGTTAGGGTGACGGGTCAGAGAATTCGCTTGAGGTTTGTAAATCAGAGGTTCCTCGCATATACAGAATTACTCTAATATTATGACATTCGGACGATTAGTGTAGTGGTTATCACGTTTCCTTTACAGATGCGTCTCCGGACCGGAAAAGGTCGCAGGTTCGATCCCTGCATCGTTCAGTATAATTTTGCTTTTTAATCCCGTGAAAGCTGCTGAATCGAAGTGGTATCGTTATTTATTGCTGCTTGGATTTTGGCTCAGGAAGATGACGTGCGGAGGAGAGCCTGTGTGTTAAATTGTGCTAGGCTTATCTACATCTACTGTTAAACTGGGTCACGTGCACATGTGCTTTTAATACCTCCATGCATGTCTCGGTCACATCCCCCGCTCGTCAAAGGCCATTATCGGATTTGTGCTGGCTCACAAGGTTACATACTTCCATTCGATGCTGCTGTTACTGGTGCAATAATATCCACGACAAAGGATTGAAGCCAGTATAGGGCCCACATTGATGAAGTTATCAACAGTCGCGTCTGCATCCCCCCAAAATTTACAAATCATCTATTTCTGCTTGTTCAGCTGTCAGGTACCTACCATTCATTCATTGTTCACGTCCCCTCTTGCTCTTGTCCCTGAAGCTTCGCAAATCTCGCTGCAAAAGCAGCAATGCGATCGATGACGAACCAGCGCCTACCATAGATGATAGCTCAAACTTGAGTTGTCAGCAATGATGGAGACAGAGACGGTTCTTCACCAACAGATTTCCTCTGGATATCGCAATCTTCGGCCCCAAGTTTCCCACAGCCTTCAGCATGGTCAGACCCATCTATCCCACCAAAGCCTAGGGTCGCAAAATGGCCTGGACTTGAGCGGCCTCGTCGACAACGACGCTGTTTTCCAGCAAGATCTGCAGCGTCTGCAGAATTCTTCACATGCGCAGGACTTTCATACTACGAACTCCTTTGACAATAATCATGGGCATCGACATATGCATCACCAAGCTACGGGGAGCCCACACACGCCTCAACAACATCAATCGCATCATCAATTTCCCATCTTAACGCCGAATCCGATACAGCACAATTCAATTGCCAAACTGCAACAGGATGAAGACATATTTGGAAGTCCTGATGGCTCGGACCAGAAGAGTAACGGGCATTTAAGCACAAGAATTGTTCCTGATCCTCCAAATCTTGATGAATGGCGCAAGAAGCTGTTCGATGTGGACGAGATGATAACCTTGAGTCAAGATCAGTAAGTACATCGGTGACTCGATTCACCACATGTGCTGATCTCCACAGGTTCGAAACGTACTTTGCACATGTCGACAATGTCTACTCCCATCGCTCAACGCAACGATATAAACGCAAGCCTTTCGTCTCCCATTATTTTGACTGCCGCTTAAAAGGTAAGCACGTTCGCCTCCCTTCCCTAACGATCCCTTCCGTGCTTCCGCTAAGATAGATTGTCGTTTGAAAGGACGGCCACCCGGTACACCTAAATCCGAAGACCCAAATAAGAAGAAGCGCAAGAGAACGGCACGTGAGCGCGACCTGTGCGATGTAAAAATCAAGATTACGGAATACTTCCCTGGCGCTATGCTACGACCGGATTTTGTCCCTGATGGAGAGCAAGATGGTGATGAGCAACAACACAGTGGAGAATATTATTCGTCAAGTTCTGCTGGCGGACTTCATTTGCAAGATCCGCAACGGTCCTATGGTTTAACAATCAACGGAGTTGTGCAAAACCATCCTGGAAGTACTGGAGAACGATATTATACCATCCAGCGCGTCAATGGCAATGGTGGAAATGGAAAGGGGGATGGAGTTGCTGGGCCTCACAAACATACGCTTGAGGAAAGCGACAAGGTTAAAAAGAATAGTGTCCAACGTTTCCTAATGAAGAGGGATAAAGAGGAGCGGAGGACTATGGTTAGTAGACCCTTAAGCAAAATACATACTTTCCTCAGTGCCCTTTCTATTTCAATTTCTATTCCTCAAGTGAGCAAGTTGTGAAACATGATATGTAGACCGTGTACAACTCGCTTAGAGCTTGTAAGAAAACGTCTACATTCAACTCATTCGTCATTGGAGTCTTATTTCAAGTCTCTGCCCAGAATCTAATATAGTACAGAAATCCTTTATCCGCCGCGCCACCGGCGCAGCCCTCACAACCATCCGCAAACGCTCCAAAGACACCGACCTAAAGCTCTTCGGGACTTGCTCCTCCCCCTTCGCACAACGCGTCTGGATCGCTCTTGAAACCCTCTCCATCCCCTATCAATACATCGAAGTCGATCCCTATAAAAAGCCTGTCACCCTCCTCGAGATCGATTCAGATGGCCACGTGCCTACGCTGCGGCACGGAGCGTGGGGATGCAGAGATAGCGCGGTACTAGTAGAGTACCTCGACGATCTTACCGGGCCGACCGAGGGCTTATTACCAAAGGATTTAAAGGAGAAGGCGAGATGTAAGCAGTGGGCTACCTACATCGATCGCCACATAGTCCCAGCCTTTTACGCGCTTCTCGCCTCGCCTCTACCGTCTCCCTCACCTGCACATGCGAAACTACAATCCTGCATCAGCACGCTTGTCGAGGCCGCAGCTTCCGATGGGCCTTTTTTCATGAATGACAGGCTGGGATTTGTAGATGTAATGTTTGCGCCCTGGATCGTGAGGTGTAGTCGTGTGCTAAAAAAGTTCCGCGACTGGCCAGATCCGGAACAGGGAAGTAGGTGGGAGAGATGGATGCAGGCGGTGGAGGCGGATGAGAGGATTCGGGCAACATGTAGTGGAGAGGAGGTGTATGAGGATGCAGTGTCGAGATGGACGCAGGGGAAGACAGGCCAAGGAGATTTAGGGCTGGGATGGGGGGAGTTGGAGGGACACGGTGGGGGATATGAGTTGCCTTGAGGTGCGTTTTCTCCTGTGCCTGAAGGTATGATATCCAGATAATGATTTATGCACATGGCGTTTATGGTGGGAGGGGATAGTTTCGATAGGCCTCATTCGGCTGGCATCGTTTGTATAACATCAACCTACAACGTACGGAGGGTTCCAATGGATTCGTCCTCGTGTTGCACACATTGCGTGAATAATAAATAGCATGAAATTCGAACCAGTAGTCAACCATTAATCAAGATCTTGACTCGCTTTCTTTTCTTGTGTGTGTTTGGGGGGGGGGAGTGGGGAGAGGGGGACCCTCAACAAGCCAGAAAAAAGGACATCCACCAACGTTGGTTACGATGGCCCAATGCCGATCGGAGAAAGGTATAACGAAGATCGTATATGCAGAGGTCAAAAACAGTGTTCATAATCAAGGTGTTCCTTGACTCGCAGTGGAATGCGGCTTCTGTGGATCGAACACAGTGCCTCCAGATATCACGTGACGACGTGGTCAGCTGATTAGCTGAAGTGGACTTCAGTCTGGCGCTCTCCCAAGTGAGCTAAAGCCGCTTGGTTATTGTTGAATGTGGATAGATATCGTTTATTAATATCATTTTTCAAAGGACAACAATTAAATACGGTACGGTATCATATAACCCGACAGAGAATGCGAGACCAGAAGCATAGGTCCACCCACTATCGTGCAACTGAAGCAGCACCTACCATGTAAATGCTACTCAGCGATACGAGCGTTACTCAGCGATCCGAGTCCCTGCAAAATAAAATATAAATGTTGAAGTATATCCACCACAACAATACCTATTAAATTGAAAAGAGCATCTAAATCTTAAAATAATATCCGCTCTTTCATTCTATTATAGCCTCTAAATTACTCTAGGCCATCAAAATAATTATTTATGGCTAAACGCTCGTATCGCTGAGCAGCACCTACTGCACAGATATACAGTCTCTTCACGATTTTCTGGCATGGTCGGTGGGTTGGTACAGCAATGAAATGCCGGATTAGGCAATAACAGCCTCTGAAAACAGCCAAAAACGCATAAATTACCTATTTTGGCCTGTATGACGCTAAAGTGTTCGTGCCAAAAAATCGTGAAGAGACTGTACTATCTGTGAACAACACATTTATAAATACAAATTCGGCAAATGCCAATCTGCCACAAAAACTTCAAAAATGAAAATGATGGATGTGCCACCTTTTCGATTTTGCCGCCTAGCTCAATGCATCATCATCTTCACAACTCACTCCCAATTATTAGATAGGAGACTCTCTTACAATCATCACAATATCAATATCTCGCTATATATTGCCACTCTAGCTATATCCTTTATGATGTTTAAACTTAGTAACCATTTTGATACAATGACAGAAGCTAAAGAAGCTATCAATGTTACAATCCTCGATGCCAGTCAATCAATTGTACCAAGTATACAAGAGTGATCTAATCCGTCACTTTCAATATTTTATACCGCAAATGACTGGAATACCACCCAAATTATCATAAATGACGAAAATGTCACCAAAAAATATTTTAATGATAAAAATACCCAAATCGTTAAAAAATACGACAAATGTCTGAAATGCCATCCAAATTATCATCATAAATAACTCAAATGTCATAGAAAATAATTAAATGACATAAAAAATACAGCAAATGTCTGAAATGCCACTGTTTGTTTAATAAATGAGTAGAATTCCACTGATCAATTTCAAAATGACTGAAATGCCACTGTTTGTTTAATAAATGACTAGAATGCCACTGATCAATTTCAAAATGATTGAAATGCCACTGTTTGTTTGATAAATGACTAGAACGCCACTGCTCAATTTCAAAATGACTGAAATGCCACTGTTTCGCTTATTGCATTTGAAAATGACTAGAATGCCACTGTTTCTATGAAATAATGACTTAAATGCCATGGTTTTAGCGCATATTTGTCAGAAATTTCTTAGCAATTTCTTGGCAATTTTTATGAATATTCCTATGTGGCTTCTTTTAGTGATTGCCTTTGGAAAGCAACAACTGTCAACAATGCCCGCTCATGCTAGGCTCAATCATGCGATATATAACAACAACAACAGCATTAAAATGACCATGTCTTAAGCCATTTAGAGCAAATGAGTTCAAAGCCAAGCTGAAGCTAGGGCACAAATAGTTAAGTTACGGCAACAGAAGCTTGAAGATGAGCTTAAAGAAACTGCATTTGAAGAAGAATTACGGCAAATGTCTAATCTGCCACCCAAATTATGATAAATGACTAATCTGCCACCTTTTTTTTTATCAAAATGACTAATGTGCCACCTAAATTTATGAAAAATGACTAATCTGCCACCCTTTTAAGGTTTGTCACCTTACCTATTCTGTTAGTCTCACCGCCTTTGTGACTTCTACTCTTAGTCACTCATGATACGATGACACTGTGTTTACGCACTTCACTAATTCTCACAACAAGTATTAGGTCTTAAGAGTCTTCTAATGATAATAGTCAATTAACGTAGGTCGTGGCGTAAATGCCATAATGGCGTAAATGCCATAACACAAGTACCTTAACACTCAAAACTGTATATAGAGATACATAGTCACGTGATAATTTAATCGAATGTTTAATTAAG
>Ga0123337_10002811_pt1 | contig 19308 bp, 20 predicted proteins | sample frozenSSSSmetaG_FD_89792 | JGI IMG/M metagenome (GOLD analysis project Ga0123337, IMG submission 89792) | Glacier valley bacterial and archeal communities from Borup Fiord, Nunavut, Canada, to study Microbial Dark Matter (Phase II) -... | ecosystem: Environmental > Aquatic > Freshwater > Ice >... | reverse complement strand
TTCATCACGAGCCGGCAGATCCGCGACCGGCTCGACCGCGAGCTGCAGTCGAACGTCGCGCTCAAGGTGCGCGACACCGACGAAGACGGCATATTCGAGGTGATGGGCCGGGGCGAACTGCACCTCACGATCCTGCTCGAGAACATGCGCCGCGAAGGCTACGAGCTCGCCGTCTCGAAGCCGCGTGTCGTCTTCCACGACGTCGATGGTGTGAAGCAGGAGCCGATCGAGCAGCTCACGGCCGACGTCGAGGACCAGCACCAGGGCGCGGTCATGCAGGCGCTCGGCGAGCGCAAGGCCGAGCTCGTGAACATGGAGCCCGACGGCATGGGCCGCGTTCGCCTCGACTACAAGATTCCGGCGCGCGGCCTGATCGGCTTCCAGAACGAGTTCCTGAACCTGACCCGAGGCACGGGCCTCATCAGCAACATCTTCGACAGCTACGAGGCCTACAAGGGCGAGATCGAGGGACGCAAGCAGGGCGTCCTCATCAGCCAGGACGACGGCGAGGCGGTGACGTATTCGCTCGGCAAGCTCGACGACCGCGGTCGCATGTTCGTCAAGGCGGGCGATCCGCTCTACGAAGGCATGATCATCGGCATCCACAGCCGCGACAACGACCTCGTCGTCAACGCGGTGCGCGGCAAGCAGCTCACCAACTTCCGCGTCTCCGGCAAGGAAGACGCGATCAAGATCACGCCGCCGATCCAGCTCACGCTCGAATACGCGGTGGAGTTCATCGCCGACGACGAGCTCGTCGAGATCACGCCGAAGTCGATCCGGATCCGCAAGCGCCACCTGAAGGAGCACGAGCGGAAGAAGGCTTCGCGCGAGGGCTGATTTCCCTCAGACCAGCTCGGCGTTGATCGCGGCGAGGGCCGCGGAGCCGGGGCAGAGCTCGCGCTCGGCGAGGCGGTTGAGCGGCACGTCGACGGTGTTGAGGTGGCCGTGCAGGTCTTCGGCGCCCGCCCGCACGTAGAGCAATCCGGTGAGGATCTCGCCGCGTGCCTCGTGCGCCGCGATGTGGCTCATCGCCGAAAGGCGATCGCCGGCGTCATAGCCGCTCGCGAGCTTGCGCAGGCGCAGCACGCTGCCGTCGTGCTGGGTCACCTCGATCACCTCGCCGGGCGCGTACGCGGCGGTGATCGCATCCCGTCGCGGCATGAAATCGAGCCGGTTCACCGCCTCGTTGTGGGCGCGGACGTAGTCGTAGCTCTTCGTGCTGCCGGCGTGGTTGTTGAAGGCGACGCACGGGCTGATGACGTCGATCAGTGCCGCCCCGCGGTGGCTGAGCGCGCCCTTGATGAGCGGCACGAGCTGCTCCTTGTCGCCCGAGAAGCTCCGTCCGACGTAGCTCGCGCCTAGCTGCAGCGCCATCGCCACGAGATCGATCGCCGTGTCGCTATTGACCGCGCCCTTCTTGCTCTTGCTGCCCTGGTCGGCGGTCGCCGAGAACTGCCCCTTGGTGAGGCCGTAGACGCCGTTGTTCTCGACGATGTAGGTCATGTTCACGCCGCGCCGCATCGCGTGCGCGAACTGGCCGAGGCCGATCGACGCCGAGTCGCCATCGCCGCTGACGCCGAGGTAGAGCAGGTCGCGGTTCGCGAGATTGGCGCCCGTGAGCACCGACGGCATCCTCCCGTGGACGGTGTTGAAGCCGTGCGACGCGCCGAGGAAATAGTCGGGCGTCTTCGAAGAGCATCCGATCCCCGAGAGCTTGGCGACGCGGTGCGGCTCGATCTCGAGCTCCCAGCAAGCCTGCACCAGGGCGGCGGAGATCGAGTCGTGGCCGCAGCCGGCGCACAGCGTCGAGATCTTGCCCTCGTAGTCGCGCCGCGTGAAGCCGAGCTTGTTCGCGGGCAGGGTGGGGTGGTGCAGCTTCGGCTTGGCGAGATAGGTCATGCGGCGAGCCCCCTGCTCTTTTTCTTGGCCGCGATCGGCTCGACGTTGTCGGCGCGGATGCGGCTCGCGATCGCATCGATGATGAAGCGCGCGGTGATCGGCGTGCCGTCGTAGTGGAGGATCGGCTGGAGCCTGGCCGGGTCGATCTCCTGCTCGGTGACCAGCATCATGCGCAGCTGCGCGTCGCGGTTCTGCTCGATCACGAACACCGTGTCGTGATCAGCGATGAAGCGGTCGACCGCGGCACTGAACGGGAAGGCGCGGATGCGCAGCGCGTCGACGTGCACGCCTTGTCCTTGCAGCGCGTCGAATGCTTCATCCATCGCCGGACTTGTCGAGCCGAAGTGGATCGCGCCGAAGCGCGTCTTGCGCTTGGCCTTGCGCAGAACTGGCTGGGGCACGAGCTCCTTCGCGGTCTCGAACTTCTTCAAGAGGCGCGTGACGTTGTAGAGATAGTCGGGCCCAGCCTCCGAGTAGCGCGCGTAAGCGTCGCGCGTCGTGCCGCGCGTGAAGTACGAGCCCTTGCTCGGATGCGTGCCGGGCAGGGTGCGATACGGGATGCCGTCGCCGTCGACGTCGAGGTAGCGGCCGAAGTCCTTGCCGGACTCGAGCTCGTCGGCGGTCATCACCTTGCCGCGGTCGTAGAGCCGGGAGTCGTCCCACTCGAGCGGCTCGCACAGCCGATGATTCATGCCGATGTCGAGATCGGTCATCACGAAGACCGGCGTTTGCAGGCGGTCGGCGAGATCGAGCGCCGCGGCGGAGAACTCGAAGCACTCGCGCGGATCTTCCGGGAACAGGAGGACATGCTTCGTGTCGCCGTGCGACGCGTACGCGCACGAGAGCAGGTCGGCCTGCTGGGTGCGCGTCGGCATGCCGGTCGACGGGCCGCCGCGCTGCACGTCGATGATCGTCACCGGGATCTCGGCGAAATAGGCCAGACCGATGAACTCCGTCATCAGCGACACGCCCGGGCCCGACGTCGCCGTGAAGGCTCGCGCGCCGTTCCAGCCGGCGCCGACGACGATGCCGATGGAGGCGATCTCGTCCTCGGCCTGGACGATCGCGAACTTGTTTCGACCGGTCTCCTTGTCGACGCGCAGCTTCGAGCAGTATTTCTGGAAGCCCTCGGCGAGCGACGAGCTCGGCGTGATCGGGTACCACGCGCACACCGTCGCGCCGCCGTAGACGCAGCCGAGGGCCGCCGCCGCGTTGCCTTCGATGAAGATGCGCTTGCCGACGGCGTCGCGCCGCTCGATCTGCAGACCGAGCGCGTCGTCGAAGTATTCGCGCCCGTGGTGCAAGCCCATCATGAAGGCGTCGAGGTTGGGCTGGAGCAGCTTGGTCTTGCCCTGGTATTGCTCGCCGAGCAACGTCGCGATCACCTCGGGCTCGACGCCGAGCATCGCCGCGAGGACGCCGACGTAGACGATGTTCTTCAGCAGCTGGCGCTCGCGCGGGTCGGTGTAGCGCGTCGCGCACAGGTCGGTGAGCGGCACGCCGAGCACATGGATGTCGTCGCGGAAGCGCGACGGGGGCATTGGCTTGGAGCTGTCGTAGAGCAGGTAGCCGCCGGGCTCGAGCTCGGCGAGATCCTTGTCCCAGGTCTGCGGGTTCATCGCGACCATCAGGTCGACGCCGCCGCGCCGCGCGAGATAGCCGCGCTCGCTGACGCGCACCTCGTACCAGGTCGGCAGGCCCTGGATGTTCGACGGGAAGATGTTGCGCGGGCTCACCGGAACGCCCATGCGCAGGAGGCTGCGTGCGAACAACTCGTTCGCCGACGCCGAGCCTGAGCCGTTGACGTTGGCGAACTTGACGACGAAGTCGTTGACCGCCTCGATGCGCGGCGACGTGCCCGCTCTGACGTTGCTTGTCATGTCAGGCCACCACCTTCGTCTTGCTCCGGCAGCCGCTGCCGGCGCGCGTCTGCGCGATCATGAACCTCTGCATGTCCCAGGCACCGGTCGGGCAGCGCTCGGCGCACAGGCCGCAGTGCAGGCAGACGTCCTCGTCCTTGACCATCACGCGGCCCGTCTTGAGCTCGTCGGAAACGTAGAGCGCCTGATCGGCATGGCGCGCCGGCGCATGCAGCCGGGTGCGCAGTTCGGGCTCGTCGCCGTTGACGGTGAAGGTGATGCAGTCGGTCGGACAGATGTCGACGCAGGCGTCGCACTCGATGCACTGGCTCGACGCGAACACCGTCTGCACGTCGCAGTTGAGGCAGCGCTCGGCCTCCTTGAAAGCGGTCGCGGCGTCGAATCCGAGCTCGACCTCGACCTTGATGCTGCGCAGCGACGTGTTGATGTCGCTCCAGGGCACCTTGCTGCGCAGGTCGTTGGTGATGTCGTTGTCGTAGCTCCACTCGTGGATGCCCATCTTCTGCGAGATCAGCGTGACGCCCGGCGCAGGCCGCTGGGTCACGTCCTCGCCGTGCAGGAACTTGTCGATCGAGATCGCTGCCGCGTGGCCTTGCGCGACGGCCCAGATGATGTTCTTCGGCCCGAGGGCCGCGTCGCCGCCGAAGAAGACGCGTGGCAGGCTCGATTGCAAGGTGACCGCGTCGAGCACCGGCATGCCCCACTCATCGAAGTCGACGCCGCTGTCGCGCTCGATCCACGGGAAGGCGTTCTCCTGGCCGACCGCGACGAGCACGTCGTCGCATTCGAAGATCTGCTCGGGCTCGCCGGTCGAGACGAGCTGGCGTCGGCCCTTGTCGTCGCGCACCGCTCGCACCTTGTCGAAGCTCATGCCGGTGAGCTTGCCGTCGGCATGCAGAAAGGCCTTGGGCACGAGGCAATCGAGGATGGGAATGCCTTCGTGGATCGCGTCTTCCTTCTCCCACGGAGACGCCTTCATTTCCTCGAAGGGTGAGCGCACGATGACCTTGACGTCGCTGCCGCCGAGGCGACGCGAGCTGCGGCAGCAGTCCATCGCCGTGTTGCCGCCGCCGAGGACGATGACGCGCATGCCGATCGCCGTGACGTGGCCGAACGAGACCGACGACAGCCAGTCGATGCCGATGCGGATGCGGGCGGCAGCCTCGGCGCGGCCGGGGATCGACAGGTCGCGACCGCGTGGCGCGCCCGAGCCGACGAACACCGCGTCCCATGACTCGGCGAGGAGGGCGCGCATCGACTCGACGCGCTTGCCGCCGCGGAACTCGACGCCGAGGCGGAGCACGTAGCCTGTCTCCTCGTCGATCACTTCCTCGGGCAACCTGAAGCGCGGAATCTGCGAGCGGATCATGCCGCCGGCCTTCTCGTCACCGTCGCAGACGACGACGTCGTAGCCGAGCGGTGCCAGGTCGCGGGCGACGGTGAGCGAGGCCGGTCCTGCGCCGATGCAGACGACGCGCTTGCCGGCCCGCTGCGTGGTCGCGCGGGGCAAGCGCTCGGTGATGTCGTCCTTGAAGTCGGCCGCGACGCGTTTGAGGCGGCAGATCGCGACGGGCTCCGGCTTCTCGGCCTGTGCTTCCTCGACCCGGCCACGACGGCAGGCGGGCTCGCACGGCCGGTCGCAGGTCCGTCCGAGGATTCCGGGAAAGACGTTCGACTCCCAGTTGACGAGGTAGGCGTCGCTGTAGCGGCCGGCCGCGATCAGGCGGATGTATTCGGGAACGGGGGTGTGGGCCGGGCAAGCCCACTGGCAATCGACGACTTTGTGGAAGTAGTCCGGATCGCCGATGACGGTGGATCGCAAGTCTCCCTTTCCTCACCGTCCGCTGTCGCGGCGGTGCACTGCATTGGCGCATGAGCGAGAAAGGCGATCCTAGGCCCGGGTCAGGGCCTTGTCAGCAGGGTTTGCGCGCCGGCTTGCCGAACGGGTGAGCACCTCGTGAGACTGTTCTTGCGTACAGTGCTGTTCGGACGTACAGTCACAGGCCCAGGAGAACTCTCATGCACACGACCATTCGCCAGAACTACATCCCGAAGCCCGAGCGCACGCCTCAGTGGCTGCGACGAATCTGGGGTTGGCTCTGAACGTCGGTCCCCAAGTCATTCGCTCAGGCACGCGCCCTGTGCGCGGTCTGCGGACGGAGCCGATGGTGGTCAGACTGTCAAACCATCGGCGCCGAACACAACGGACGAATCAGCGAACGGACGAATCAGCGCAAGGGTGAGTGCGAATTAGGTTCAGCGGAGAGATCGCGATCATAGTTGACATAATATACATTGCAGCGCTTAGGAATGTAGGAGCCAATTAGTAACGTCGCGTTTTGGCCAAGTAGAGATGTCGCAGAGTCGGCCGCCCGAGGTCCGGGGGGCTGAGGTGACGTGCGACACGCCGCCGGTGGACAAGTCTCGACCGAGCTAGTTGCCAGAGCGCTGATGCAACATTCGAATTTGGCTGGCCATGCGACATCTGAACTTGGCCTTGGCCTTGGCCTTGACAAGGAAGGCGTCTGCAAGAAGCCAGAATCAGCCGAACGAGGTCTCGAACGGATCCGCCGTCTCGATCGCCTCGTCGAACGCCTTCAGCTCGACCAGCGGCTTCTCGGGCCGAGGCTTGTCAAGCGGGCGGCAGATCGTGCTCTTCAGGCGGGCCAGGCGGTCCGAGCGCTCCAGGGCCGCGAACACGGCTTCCGGCGAAGTCATCAGGGCGAAGGGATTGACGGCTTCTTCGGTGGTTTGCATCGTGATCTTTCGTGGGCCTGTGGGATGTGAACCACTGTAGGGACGCCGGAGGGGTCGCGAAAGCTGGTATCGGGAGAAATCCCTTGTCAGTGCGTGCCTGACAAGGCTCGTCAGTGGAAATCCAATTGCACGAAAATTCTCATCGTCACAACGACTTAGCGGTGGGTATTGAGGTTCGATCGGGGCTGCGAGCAGATTGCCAGCAGAGTGCGATAGTTCGACTTTCTCAAGCGATGGATGAGGTTCGTGGAACACTCATCGCAAGAAAAGTCGTTCAAAATTTTCGGATGTGGCTGCGGCGATCTCCGTCACCGGCAGGCCCTTGATCTCGGCCAGCTTCTTCGCTACCCAAGGGACGTACGCCGGTTCGTTGACCTTGCCTCGAAACGGCGTCGGCGCGAGGTAGGGACTGTCGGTTTCGATCAGGCAACGATCGAGCGGGACGAACGCTGCGACGCTGCGCAGGTCGTCGGCATTCTTGAAGGTGAGGATCCCGGAAAACGAGATGTGGAAGCCGAGGTCAAGAGCGGCCCGCGCCACCTCCGCGGTTTCGGTGAAGCAATGGAACACCCCGCCGGCATCGCCGCCCTGCTCTTCGCGCAGCAGCCTCACCGTGTCTTCGGAGGCGCTGCGGGTATGGATCACGAGCGGCTTCGAGACCGCGCGTGCGGCCCGGATGTGGACGCGAAATCTCTCCCGCTGCCACTCCATCTGCGCCACGCTCCTGCCGGCGAGGCGGAAGTAGTCGAGGCCGGTCTCGCCGATCGCCACGACCTTGGGACCGGCCGCCAGCGCGACCAGGCCGTCGACGCTCGGCTCGCGGCTGTCTTCCTCGTCGGGATGGACGCCGACGGAGCACCAGAAGTTGTCGTGCGCCAGCGCGAGCGCATGGACCGCATCGAACTCGTCGAGCGTCGTGCAGATGCACATCGCCCGGTCGACGTCGGCTGCCGCCATCGCCGCGCGGATGTCGGGCATCCGGGACGCGAGCTCGGGCGAATTGAGATGGCAGTGCGAATCGACGAACACGATGGCTGACCGGTCGATCGAGGGAAGCGAGCAAGGGTCGTCGGACGGCGCAGGCGCCGGAGCCGGGACCGTCAGATGGTCTGCGTGGGCTTGACCGACGAGATCGACGTGCCGAGAGCCTCTTCGATGCGCTGCCGCAGGGCCCGACTCTTCTCGTCGGAGGGAAAGCGCACGCCGACGCCCTGGGTGCGTCCGCCAGAGGCATTCGCGGGCGTGATCCAGCCGACCTTGCCCGCCACCGGATAGCGCTGCGGATCGTCGGGCAGCGACAGCAGCAGATAGATGTCCTCGCCCAGCTTGTAGTCGCGCGTCGTCGGCACGAAGATGCCGCCCTCGCTGAACATCGGCATGTAGGCGGCGTAGAGCGCTCCGCGCTCGCGGAACACGAGCTGGATGACGCTCGGCCGGCTCGCTGCGGCGACGGCAGGAACGGCGGCCGGGGCGGCGCGTGCAGCAGTGCTCATCGGACCGAGTTTAGCGACAAGCCCTTGCCTGCGCAGCTCGGCGAGCGCGGCGTTTTCAACGCTTCGCGGCTCTGCTCGACCAGATTCTCGATCGCGAGATCGAGGCTCCACGGATGTTCTGCCTCCTCGGAGAGCCTAACGAGCTCGCGCGACCAGCGCAGAAGCGCGACCGGATCGGCGCCGGGCACGATGCTGCGATCCGGGAAGTAGCGCGGCGCTGCACCGCAGGCGATCGACAGGGCGTCATGACAGACCTTCTGCAGCGTCTCGACAACCACCGGCAGAGGCCAACGCTGCAGCGTCGTCGCATCGCCGCGCACCAGCTGCGCCGGCAAGCCGCGCCAGGTCTTCGCGTCGACGCCGCGTGCGGCCAATGCAAGCGCCTCTTCGGGCTGTCCGCCGCTCGCGGCCAGCATCACCGCCGGGTCGTCGAGGCCGTGCTCGGCCAGCCACGCTTCGGCCTGCACGCGCGGTGGCAGCGTCAGCACGATGCTCTGGCAACGGCTGCGGATCGTCGGCAGCAGCCGATCGGGCGCCGACGAGCACAGCAGGAAGCGCGCGCCGCCCGCGGGTTCCTCGAGCGTCTTCAGAAACGCGTTGGCCGAGATCGGATTCATCCGCTCGGCCGGATGCACGACGAGGTATTTGCCGCGACCGCGCGCCGATGTCGTGGTCGCGAACTCGATCGCAGCGCGGACCGCCTCGACGCGGATGTCCTTGCTCGGCTTCTTCTTGCTGCCCTCGCCGCCCTCCTCGCCCTCGCTTGCCGCGGCGTTCCAGCCGAGCGCCTCGCGCAGCGCATCGGGAACGAGGACAACCAGGTCGGGATGCGAGCGCGCGGCGATCAGGCGGCAGCTCGCGCACGCGCCGCACGGGCGCTCGCCCAACGGCACTGCCGCGCTTTCGCACAGCCACGCCGCGGCCAGCGCCAGCGCGAGCTCGAACTGGCCGACGCCGCTCGGTCCGTGGATCAGTAGCGCGTGCGCGTGCGAGCTCGCGAGCGTGCGCTGAAGCGGTCCGGCGATCCAGGGCGGCGCGGTGTTCGTCGTGTCGATCATCGCCGGCTGCTCGTGGACGATTGCGCGCGCATCACGGTGGGCCTGCGAGGTCGGCGAGCGCCGTATCGATCTGGCGACGCACGCTCGAGCGATCCGCTGCGGCGTCGATGCGAACGATGCGGACAGGCGCCGCTTCCAAGCGCGCCAGGTAGCCAGCCCGAACGCGCTCGAAGAACGCCAGGTCCTCGGCCTCGAACCGATCGGCCGAGCGCGCCTCGGCACGCCGACGCGCCGCCAGCGCCGGCTCGACGTCGAACCACAGCGTCAGGTCCGGCTGCAGGCCGGACTGCACCCACGTCTCCAGCGCTTGCAGCACCGCGAGATCCTGGCCGCGACCGAAGCCCTGGTACGCGAACGTGGCGTCGGTGAAGCGATCGCACAGCACGACCTCGCCACGCTCCAGTGCCGGCACGATCACGCGCGCGAGATGGTCGCTGCGCGCCGCGAAGACCATGAGCGTCTCCGCGACGCCACCCATCGGTTCGTTGAGAACCAGGGCGCGCAGCTGCTCCGCCAAGGGCGTGCCGCCCGGCTCGCGCGTGCACACGACCGTCAGGCCGCGCGCGCGCAGGCTCTCGGCCAGCGGCTCGATGTGCGTCGACTTGCCCGCGCCGTCGATCCCCTCGAAGGTGATGAAGCGACGTGTCACGGCGTGCCGGTCTTGCGCTGGTAGCGATTGACCGCGCGATTGTGATCGGCGAGTGTCTCGCTGAACTCGCTGCTGCCGTCGCCGCGGGCGACGAAGTAGAGCGCGCGCGTCGCCTCGGGGTGCACCGCCGCGATCAGCGCCGCCTTGCTGGGCACCGCGATCGGCGTCGGCGGCAGGCCGGCGCGCGTGTAGGTGTTGTAGGGCGTGTCGGCGACCAGGTCGCGCTTCCTCAGATTGCCGTCGAAGGACGTGCCGAGACCGAAGATGACGGTCGGATCTGTCTGCAGCGGCATGCCCAAGCGTAGCCGGTTCACGAACACGCCGGCGACCTTGCCGCGGTCGCTCACCACGCCGGTTTCCTTCTCGACGATCGAGGCCAGCGTCAGCGCCTCGTCGGCGTTGTGCAGCGGCGTCGCCGGATCGCGCTCGTTCCAGGCTTCGACCAGGTGCTTGCCCATCGCCCGGTAAGCGCGCTTGAGCAGCGCGATGTCGCTCGAGCCCTTGCTGTAGGCATAGGTGTCGGGCTGGAAGCGTCCTTCGGGCGAGACGCCGGGCGCGCCGATGGCCGTCATCACCTCGGCGTCGCTCATCGCCGAAATGCCCGGCTTCAGCGCGTCGGCGCGACCGAGCTCGGCGCGGATCTGGCGGAAGGTCCAGCCTTCGTTGAGACGCACCGTCGCCAGCGTCTCGTCGCCGCGGACCATCTTCTCGAGCAGTCGCATCGGCGTCGTGCCGGCGGAGATCTCGTAGCTGCCGGCTCGGATCAGGCGCGCCTTGCCTGACCAACGGAACCATTCGTAGAGCGCCAGCGACGAGGTGAGCACGCCGGCGCGGACCCAGTCGTCGGCGATGTCGCGCGGCGTGCGGCCAGGCTCGATCGAGAGCTCGACGACGTCGCCGGCAAGCGGCAGCGGGCGCTGCAGCCACCACGCGGCCGCACCCGCCGCGGCCAGGCCGACGAGGACGGCGAAGACGACCAGGACACGCAGGGTTTTCATGGCCGCGCCGCGGCCTGTCGCGCGCGATCCGTCAAAGCCCGTGTCTCTCGCCAGTCATGGCGGCTGATGATAATGGCGCATGCACTCCGTAACGACGATCGAGGGAGTCTGCAGGCTGACCGATCGCGGCCTGATCCGGGCGAGCGGCCCCGATGCCGCCGCCTTTCTGCAAGGCCAACTCACCAACGACGTCCTCACCTTGAGCGAAGACACAGCGCGACTCGCCGGCTTCTGCTCGGCGAAGGGCCGCCTGCAGGCGAGCTTCGTCGTATGGAAGGCGGCCGATGGCGACTTCCTCATGATGTGCACCGCCGACCTGCTCGTGCCGACGCTCAAGCGTCTCTCGATGTTCGTGCTGCGCGCCAAGTGCAAGCTGAGCGACGCGACGCGGGAGATCGAGCTGCACGGCGTCGCCGGTGCCTCCGCGCAGGCCTTGCTCGGCAATGCGTCCGGGTGGCAGACCCGTTCGAACGGCGCCGGTACTGTCGTCGCCCTGCCCGACGCTGCCGGCGTGCGGCGATGCATCGTCGCCATGCCGGCGGCCACGCCGTCGGGCATCGTCGACGCGCCGGCACTGCCCCTCGACACCTGGCGCTGGCTCGACGTCCAGAGCGGCATCGTGACGATCGAGGCCGCGACCGTCGACCGCTTCGTGCCGCAGATGGTCAACTTCGAGCTCGTCGGCGGCGTCGACTTCCAGAAGGGCTGCTATCCGGGGCAGGAAGTCGTCGCGCGCAGCCAGTATCGCGGCACGACGCGCCGGCGCACCTTCCTCTTCGATTGCGAGACGACGCCCGTGGCTGGTCAGGACGTCTTCGTCGCCGGCGATGCGGGCGAGGCCGCGGGAACTGTCGCGAACGCGGCGCCGCGGCCCGGCGGCACGGGCGGCAGCGCGCTGGTCGAGGTGCGCCTTGCTGCGGTGGCGAGCGACGACCTCTGCCTCGGCTCGCCGAGCGGCCCGCGCCTGCATCGCGTCGAGCTCGGCTACCGCGTGCCGCTCGAGCCCGAACCCGCGACGTGAACGCCGTGCGCCACGCGCGCGAGCTGTTCGTGTGGTACCGCGTCGCCGGCGACCGTGCCGGCGCGGCGCGTGCCGAGGTCGATGCGATGCAGAGAGCACTCGAGGTGCTGTCCCCGGGCCTGCGTCCGCGCCTGCTGGTGCGCGACGGCGGATCAGGACTGCAGACGTGGATGGAAACCTACGCGATCGTCGACGACGCGATGACCGCGCGGATCGCATCCGCCGCCTCGGCGCTGCTGCCGCTGATCGACGGCGACCGGCACGTCGAGATCTTCGAGCCCGTCGAGCGAACCTGACCGCACGCGTCAGAGGACGCGCAGCATCTCGACGTGCGCGATGCCCGCTTCGTCGAACTCCGGACCCCGACGCGCGAATCCCGCCCGTTCGTAGAACGGCGCCGCCGTGATCTGGGCGTGCAGCACGGCCTCGCGATCGCCGCGCGCACGTGCCGCATCGAGCAACGCGTCGAGCACCGCCCGGCCGACACCGCCGTGACGAAACGACGCGGTGACAGCCATGCGCCCGATCTTCGCGACGCCGGGCACGTGCTCCAGCATCCGCCCCGTACCGAGCGCTCGCCCGAGTCGGTTGAAGGCGACGGCGTGGACCGCGTCCGCGTCGGCTTCGTCCCATTCCATGTCCGCCGGGATCTGCTGCTCGGCGATGAACACCTCGGACCGGATCGGCCGTGCCGTCGACTCGAGCGCCTTCCACGTGCCGACGCGCACGTTGACCGTTGCCTCTCCGGCTTCGAACGCCTCGAACAGCGCGCGCAACTCGGCCGGCACCGGCTTGGCGACCTTGGCGACCGGATCGGCGAAGACGTAGACCAGCTCGCAGCTCACGAGCAGCTGGTCCTGGCGGAAGGCGCCGCCGGTGAACGTGATCGACGAGGTCCCGATGCGCGTGCAGCGCATGCCGATCTCGAGCACGTCGTCGTAGCGCGCCGAGCCGAGGTATTCGAGCGTCGCCTTGCGCACGAAGAGATCGCCGTCGAACGAGGCCATCGTCGCCGCGTAGGGCAACGCGAGGGCCCGCCAGTAGCCGGCGATCGCGGTGTCGAAATAGGTAAGGTAGTGGCCGTTGAAGACGATCTGCTGGGCGTCGATCTCCGACCAGCGAACACGCAGTCGTTCGAGGAAGCGGAAATCGGATCGTTGCATGGCGGCGAGGTGTGAAACGGCCGGCAGTGTGCCAGACTGACGCATGGCCCTCATCAACTACATCACCCAGGTCCAGCTCGATTTCGGCGCCCTCGCCTTGCTGGCGCAGGAGCTCGATCGCGCGGGCATCAGGAAGCCGCTGCTCGTCACCGACGCGGGCGTGCGCGCCGCCGGACTGCTCGACCGCGCGCTCGCGGCGATCGGCAACCGTCCGCACGCGATCTTCGATGCGACGCCTTCAAATCCGACCGAGCGCGCGGTGCGCGCCGCCGCCGACGTCTACGTCGCCGAGAAGTGCGACGGGCTGGTCGCCATCGGCGGCGGCTCGAGCATCGATCTCGCCAAGGGCGTTGCGATCGCCGCCACGCATCCCGGACCGCTCGCGACCTACGCGACGATCGAAGGCGGCAGCGCGAAGATCAGCGAGCGCGTCGCGCCGCTCATCGCCGTGCCGACCACGGCGGGCACCGGCAGCGAGGTCGCGCGCGGCGCGATCGTCATCGTCGACGACGGCAGGAAACTCGGCTTCCACAGCTGGCACCTCGTTCCCAAGACGGCACTCTGCGACCCGGAGCTCACGATCGGCCTGCCACCTTTGCTGACCGCCGCCACCGGCATGGACGCGATCGCGCATTGCATGGAGACCTTCATGGCCCCGGCCGTGAATCCTCCCGCCGACGGCATCGCGCTCGACGGCCTCGAGCGCGCCTGGCACCACATCGAGCGCGCGACGGCCGACGGCAACGACCGCGAGGCCCGCTTCAACATGATGAGCGCGAGCATGCAGGGCGCGCTGGCGTTCCAGAAGGGGCTCGGCTGCGTCCACAGCCTGAGCCACAGCCTGGGCGGCGCGAATCCGAAGCTGCACCACGGCACGCTCAACGCGATGTTCCTTCCGGCGGTCGTGCGCTTCAACGCGAGCGCTCCACAGGTCGTCAAGGAGCGCCGGCTCGAACGGATGGCGCATGCGATGGGACTGCACGGCGCCGAGCACGGCGGCCATGCGGGTGAGTCCGTCGCGCGGGCGATCGTCGATCTCAATCGTCGCCTCGGCCTGCCGTCGGGGCTCGCGGCGATGGGCGTCGATCGGGCGATGTACGAGCGGATCATCGATGGCGCGCTGGCCGACCACACGCACAAGACCAATCCGCGCCTGGCGACGCGCGACGACTACGCGCGGATGCTCGACGACTCGATGTAGATCTCGGTCGTCGAGGACTCGTCGCACGTCGGCGTCTCCTCTTCGGCCGGCCGCGTCGCCAGTGGAACCTCGACGGGCCACGCGGCAAGGTACTCGCGCCAATGCGGTTCGTCGAGCACCGCGACAGTCTCCCGCGCCAGCGCGATCTCGCACGCGTAGCCGCTCTCGTCGAGGCGCGCGCGCATTTTCTCGAAGCGGCACCAGAGCAGGTAGGTGTTCATCGCGTCGGTCTCGCAGTAGCGCCGGATCTCGTCGGTGCGGCCGTCGAGATAGGCGCCGTAGACCTGCGAGCCGTCCATGCCGAGCTTGCCGGGGAAGCCGCACAGCTTGGCCATCGCGTCGAGCGGCGCGTTGCCGCGCGGCTGGTACATCGCGAGCAGGTCCATCAGGTCGATGTGACGCAGGTGATAGCGGCCGATGTAGCTGTTGTAGCGGTATTCGCGATCATCGTCGCCCATGTCCCAGTATTTGCCGGCGACGACGCCGTGGCGCAATCCGCGCTGCTGCAGCACCGGCAGGTCGAAGCCGCCGCCGTTCCAGCTCACGAGCTGCGGCCGGCGCCGTTCGATGCGGTCGAAGAACTCCTGGATGATCTCGCCTTCGTGGCTGCGGCCATCGGCCTCGCCGTCGACGAAGGAGCGCACTTGCAGCCCGTGCGCGTTCCTGAAGATGCACGAGACGACGAGCACGCGCTGCAGATGCAGCGGCATGAAGTCGCTCTTGCCGCGTTCCTTGCGCTCGGCGATCTCGGCGGCGTAGACCTCGGCGTCGGTGAGCGACGGCGATGCGCCGCGCAGGGCACGCAATCCGGCGATGTCGGGAATCGTCTCAATGTCGAAGGCGAGGACCGATGCCATCCGATGTTCTCGCTAGCGCGGCGGCAGCAGCCGCGCCGGATCGATCGGCCGGCCCTGGCGCCGGATCTCGAAATGCAGCTGCACGCTGTCGGCGTCGGTCGATCCCATCTCGGCGATCTTCTGCCCGCGCTTGACGGCCTGGTCGTCCTTCACCAGCAGCGCCTGGTTATGCGCGTAGGCCGTGAGGTAGGTCGTGTTGTGCTTGAGGATGATGAGGTTGCCGTAGCCGCGCAGGCCAGAGCCGGCGTAGACGACGCGACCGTCGGCTGCCGCGAAGACCGGATCGCCGGGCTTGCCCTTGAAGACGAGACCCTTGTTGCGCGCGTCGTCGAACGGCGTCGCCACAGGCGCCGTCGCGGGCCAGGCCCAGTTGACGTCGTCGTCGCCGTCCTTCGGCGCCGCTGGCGCTGGAGCTGGCGGTGCGGCGGCGGCCTCGCGTGTCGCCTGGCTCGCTGCCATCGATGGCGCCTGCGGCACGATCGCGCTCCCGGGCTTCGGCTCGAGCGGTCGTGTCTCGACGCGCGCCGTCGTCACCGGCCGCGCCGTCGCAGCCGACGGATCGACGCCGGGCGGCACGATGCGGATCACCTGCCCGACCTCGACCAGGTTCGGATTGCCGAGGTTGTTCCAGCGCACCAGGTCCTTCCAGTTCTGGCCGTTGTCGAGGCCGATCCGGATCAGGGTGTCGCCGGGCTTGATCGTGTAGTAGCCAGGTCGGCCGGCGTTGCTGTCGGGCACGACAACCTTCGCCGCCTCGCCGCTCGTGATGAGAGCGCTCGCGGCAGGGCTGGCCGCGGCGACCGTCGTGCGCGGCGTCGCCGAGCGTTCTTCGACCGGGGCCCGGTTAGGCGTCTGGGCACAACCGGCGACGAGCGCGGCGGCGGTGAGGGCGAGCAGGCCGGCGCGGCGATGGGCACGCGCGGGCGAGGCTTCGTTCAAGGGCATTGAGTCGTTTCGATCTTCATCGTCAGCGGGCAAGTCCCGATTTTAGAGGGACGAACTTCACCGCTCCGTCGACGCTGTGGACATAGCCCTGCTCGGTGCGGTCGACGACGACCAGCACCTGTGCGCCGGCGCCGCGCAGGACCGGCGCGACGATGCGTCCGCCGACGGCGAGCTGTTCGAGCCACGGCGCCGGGATCTCGCTGCCGACTGCCGCCGCGATAATGCTGTCGTATGGTGCGCCGGGCGCGTGACCGAGCATGCCGTCGCCAAAGACCAGACGCAGCTTCGTCGTGCGCAGCGGCGCTAGCAGCTCGCGCGCCTTGTCGTGCAGCGGCTTCATGCGCTCGACCGAGATCACGCGCCGCGCGGCATGCGAGAGCAGCGCCGCCTGGTAGCCGCAGCCGGTGCCGATCTCGAGCACTGCACCGAGGTCGTTCGCCGCGCGGGCGTCGGCGCCCTCGAAGAGCCGCATCATCATCCGCGCGACGACCGACGGTTTCGAGATCGTCTGGCCGTGGCCGATCGGCAGACTTGTGTCCTCGTAGGCCTGCGTCGCGAGCGCGGCATCGACGAAGGCATGGCGCGGCACGGCGGCGAACGCCGCAAGCACGCGCGCGTCCGAGACACCGTCGGCGCGCAGCCGCTCGACCATGCGCCGGCGGACATCGGCGGAGTCAAGGCCGAGCCCGACCGGGCGCGCGATCCGGGAGACGTCGGCGTGGGCTTCGGCGGCGTGGCGCTGCGGTCGCAGCACGGCGCGCGGCGTGTGCGCATCGGCGCCCGACTTGCGCGCGCATGAAGACGCCTCGCTGACTCCCAGCCGACCGAGCGCGAGCGGAAACTTGCGCGCCGGCCGCTCGGCCGCGGTCATCCTGCGTCCCGCTCGGCCCAGGTCCGCCACGCCGGCAAGGTCGCGTGGTCGGTGAGATCGACGTGCAGCGGCGTGATCGAGACCTCGCCGTTGCTCGTGGCGTGGAAGTCGGTGCCCGGGCCGGCTTCGCGCGCATCGCCCGCCGGCCCGATCCAGAACAGCGTCTCGCCGCGCGGGCTCACCTGCCGGATCACCGGCTCGCTCGCGTGGCGGCGACCGAGGCGGGTGATGCGGCGCGGCAGCGTGTCGGCGTCGGCGCGATTGGGGATGTTGACGTTGAGCAGGTAGTGCGAGGCCGCCGGCGGCTGGCGCAGCACGTGCTCGATGACGCTGCGGGCGACGCGGCTCGCGGCGTCGAGCTCGGCCCAGCCCTTTTGCACCTGCGAGAACGCGATCGCCGGGATGCCGAAGAGAAAGCCCTCCATCGCCGCCGCGACCGTGCCCGAGTAGAGCGTGTCGTCGCCCATGTTGGCGCCCTGGTTGATGCCGGAGACGACCAGGTCGGGCCGGTGCTCGAGCATGCCGGAGAGCGCCAGATGGACGCAGTCGGACGGCGTGCCGTTGATGTAGCGGTAGCCGTTGACCGCCGTGTAGATCGAGAGACCGCGGTTCAGGGTGAGCGAGTTCGAGGTGCCGCTCGCGTTCTGCTCCGGCGCGACGACGTCGAGATCGCCGAGACCTTCGCACGCCTTGACGAGAGCGGCCAGTCCGGGTGCGAGGTAGCCGTCGTCGTTGGCGATGAGGATGCGCATGGCAGAGATTGTAGGCAGTCGACCTCGGGCACGAGACGCGGCCGCGGGGGCTCTGCGTATCATCTTTGCAGCCCGGCGTCGTCGCGGCCTCTGTTGCCCTGAAAGGTCCCGTCATGCACGCATGGCTCTGCGAAAACCCTGTCGGCGTCGAGGCGCTGCAATGGAAAGAGCTGCCGACGCCGGAGCCGAAGCCCGGCGAGGTGCGCATCGCCATTCGCTCGGCGAGTCTCAACTTCCCGGACCTGCTGATCGTCCAGAACAAGTACCAGATGAAGCCGGCCCTGCCCTTCGTGCCGGGCTCGGAGTTTTCGGGCGTGGTCGACGCGGTCGGCGATGGCGTGACGCACCTGAAGGTCGGTGACGCGGTCGCGGCCTTCGCCGGGACCGGCGGCTTCGGCACGCACGCCGTCGTCAACGCCAAGCTCGTCATGCCGCTGCCGGCCGGCTTCGACCTCGACGACGCGGCTGCCTTCATCCTCACCTACGGCACGACGCACCATGCGCTCGTCGATCGCGCGGCGATGAAGTCGGGCGAGACGCTGCTCGTCCTCGGCGCCGCGGGCGGCGTCGGCACGGCGGCGATCCAGATCGGCAAGGTGATCGGCGCGCGCGTCATCGCGGCGGCGTCGAGCGACGAGAAGTGCGCTCTCTGCAAGTCCATCGGCGCCGACGCGACGATCAACTACACGAGCGCGAACATTCGCGACGAGCTCAAGAAGCTCACCGACGGCAAAGGCCCCGACGTCGTCTACGACCCGGTCGGCGGCGACCTTGCCGAGCCGGTCTTCCGCTCGATCGCCTGGCGCGGCCGCTACCTCGTCGTCGGCTTCGCGCAGGGCGCAATCCCGTCGCTGCCGCTCAACCTCACGCTGCTCAAGGGCGCGTCGATCGTCGGCGTGTTCTGGGGCGATTTCGCCCGGCGCGAGCCGCAGGCGCACGCCAAGGCGCTCGGCGAGCTCGCGCGCTGGTATGCCGAGGGCAAGGTCAAGCCGATCATCGACCGGCGCCTGCCGATGAGCGAGCTGCCCGCAGCGTATGCACTGATGGGAAGCCGCACGGTGCGCGGCAAGCTCGTGATGAAGAACGGCTGAACCGGTCACTGCGGCCTGGCCGCAGTGACGAGACGCTACAGAACGCGACGCGCCTGCCGATATCGGCAGCATGCTGCGCCGGCCTGTTCTGACTTCGCTCGTGCTCGGACTGTGGTGCGTCGTCGTTTGTCCAGCGCACGCGGCGGATGCGCCGAGAGCGCCACCCGCACCGGCGCGCATCGTCGATCCAGTGAGGGCGAAAGCTCAGGAACTCGAGAAGCAACGCCTGTTGGCCAAACTCCATGCCGACGCGCCCAAGGTCGTCGAAGCGCACAACGGCACGAATCCACTCGACGCGCCGATCTTTCACCGCTACGACCGGCCCTGATCGAAGCACTCGGCCCGACTGGGCGTGCTTCTCTGAAAAACCGAGCCGACAGTGACTTATTGGCGTGCAGTAGTGGCGACTTCGAGGCCGTCCTCAAGCGAGAGGATGCGCACGGCGCAGGCGCGACGCTATGGTCCCTGCATGCAGTTCCCGGACTCGACATTCAGCGCCTTGCGCATCGACAGAGACCGCTTCGATCGCTCGTGGACCCGTCTGCTCTGGCTCGCCGTCGCGCTCACGCTCGTCGCGGCGAGCGCCGGCTTGCTCGCCGGAGGCTGACTCCTACGGCTGCGGGCGCAGCCCGGAGCGAAGCGAGGTGGGGTGGCTGATGGGGCTCGAACC
>Ga0123337_10002805_pt1 | contig 19329 bp, 18 predicted proteins | sample frozenSSSSmetaG_FD_89792 | JGI IMG/M metagenome (GOLD analysis project Ga0123337, IMG submission 89792) | Glacier valley bacterial and archeal communities from Borup Fiord, Nunavut, Canada, to study Microbial Dark Matter (Phase II) -... | ecosystem: Environmental > Aquatic > Freshwater > Ice >... | reverse complement strand
GCTGGCGGAAGATGCGGCGGTGCGGGACAAAAAGCTGGATTCACTGATTTATGACGTAACCGACTTCACGGCCAAATCAACCGGGATACCCAGTTCGCTGGCCCGGATCATCCGGGAGCACCTGACGACGGATAAAGACGATCTGTAACAGGCGAAACAAAACACCCGGTCTGAACCTCAGACCGGGTGTTTACACCACCACCGTAAGCAATCAATAATATCATCGGACTGCCTATTCAGCTGATCGACCGAAAACGAATGGACGAGGCGGGGCAGTTTGCAACCTGTTCGCTCATCGTTACTCCGCTTATCGGCAGTCCTTCTTGGGGAGTTATGAGCGGGAAGGGGACTCGAACCCCAACCTACCTCTACCGAAAGAGGTTGTTCTACCATTAAACTACACCCGCTGTTACTGAATTTGGCGAGCTGACCAACTGCTCTACCCTGCTGTTACTGGCACAAATATAAGCATGTAGATTAAATCAGCAACATTGCTCATAATAGAAAACCCCCGATCTGCTTAGGCCGACCGGGGGTTTTCTATTATGAGCAATAAGGTAGGTTAACTGTGCAGCAGCTCTCGCCCGAACAGGACGGTATTGGCGAACTGACTGATGCTGAACAGCGGCACTTTGTAAGGTTTAAGGACTTTTTCGCCTACGCGCTGAATGGAGCGGTAACAGGCCATCATCCACGCCTGGACAAAGAAACGGGTTGAACGGGTGAGGTGATCAAAGCCTTTACAACGATTGTAGCCAATCTCGAAGATGGCAAAGTCGCGAAGGGGAAACTCCTGTTCTCGGCCACGGGGGCCAGTGGGGTGCGGGGCGGGCAGCAGGGCCAGCAGTGTGGCCAGTAAGGCGGCAATCAGCAGTAATGCAGTCATGGTACCGGGGGTTAAACGTGAAAATAAGGTAGACTAAAACAAAGTGAGTGCTAATATAGCTACTTACCGCTAATCTGCAAGTAGCTATATTAGGCGTAGGTAATTAGCCCCATTACGATACGGATTCAGCGAAGTCGATGGCCATCTGTTTGGCATCCTCCAGTGTTTGGGCAGTCCACTCCCCGAGCCCCCAGGTTTCGGGGTAGGCAAAGAACTCCTTCGACTCTGTGCCGCGCATTTCCTCGTCGGGTACCTCATCCGAGTAGGTGAAGCTGACCGTTACGCCTTTGGGGTCGGGTGTGACTTTGGCATCCTTCTTATACATATCCTCTCCCCACCACGCGAGTTTATTCTGCGCAAACTCTTCCTCGTTGCTGGGGTGAAAGCCGCAGGATTCATGCGTTATGGTATGGCCTATGCCATAGCCAAAAAACGCCCGGTGTGACCAGCCATACCACTTCTGTTCAGTGGGGTTAAAGCCAATGCAGCAGGTAAATCCATCGGGGGTTTTCTTCTGAAGCTGCTCGCTGATGCCTGCCTGGTAGAGCCAGCGCAGGTCTTCGGTCAGGTTAGAAAACGTCAGGTACCCGCCATCGGTGCGGCTGACGTACATATCTATCCATTGAGGATTTTCATCGCCTTGTGCATTCCATGGTTTGACCTCGGCGATCCGGTTCAGCCACTGGTCGAAGGTTTCTTTCTCGGTTGTTGTGTTGTCCATCTTGTTTGCGGGGAGTTAAAAATTACTCGGCGGCTGATTCGGGCTGGGCGTCAGGATGTGTGAGTATATAGAACGTGCAACTGTCTTCATGGCCCGGGTTTGCGTCTATACTCGTCCAAAAGCTGAGCGAAAACAGCCTTTCACAGTACTCTAAAATGCACACCTCTTTGTCGAATATCGCCAGCATGGTAAAGACCGCCAGCCCGTAAATTGTGTCGTCAATTTCAGCGGCCAGCTCAATGATGTTGTCTGCATCTTCGTAGCATTCCATGAAAACCTGAAACTTCTTCCACGAGTGTTCTTTGTTCTCTTGTCTCAGAAGTTTATGGCGGTTATCTGAGTCGTTGGTTGACCAGTAGGAACTCCAAAAAGACAACAGCACCGGCAGGAACTCAGACTTCCGGATTCCCCCGTCAATATAAATGGCGGCCCAAACATCAAGTTCTGTAGAGCATGGAATGTCGTCGATCATGCGCTTGTCAATGATGTAATTGATTTCATTGGAAATGCGCTCATAGTCACTAACCAGATAGCCTTCTTCCCCCCCTACATCAATGGTTATTTCTAACTCGCTCTGAGTGACCGTGTATTGTTCCGGTAACAGGCCGGTATGCGCTTCAAAGGCGGCTTTGTAAACGCTGAACGGGTTGACCTCCATTTGCATACACTTATTTGGTTGACTTTTTGGCGGCCTTTTTGGTGGCGGGCTGATCGGGCTGGGGTGGCTCATTGGCCGGCGCATCGTCCGTGGTGGCGGGTTCAGCGACAGGTTCAGCGGCCACCGTATCAACAACGACGACGGCAGACAGGGGGTGGTTGTCGGCAGCGGGTTCCTCCATCTTCTCGGCCAGCATATGCGCCAGGGCCATCCCCTGTTTATGGTTCTGCTCCATCAGCTGGCTGATCTGGTGTTGCTGGGCGAGTAACAGAGCGACAGCGGCGTCGGGGGCCAGCAGTAGCGTCTGCTTCCCGTCTCTGGTCTTGTCAATCACGTCTTTGAGCGCGATCACCTGCCCGAATGAATTGCCGTAGCGAGACACGAAATTCAGGGCTTCGGTGGGCGTTTCCACCACGATAAGCACGTCCGGGTGGTTGTTAGCACCTTCCCACATAATCCGATCGAGGTCCACGTGGCGGTGGTGCTGGTTAATGTGACTGATTACGTGGCGGGCCTGGCTGATGCGGGCGGGTTCAGCGACGGGTTCTTCCTGGGGTAGCATAAACGGATTGGTTAACGTGAAAAATAAGGAAAACTGGTAAGGGGTTGAATCTGCCATACGTAGCGGGACGAATCGAATATGAAGCGTTTTGCTCCCGTCACGGTGCGGATGGCGAGGTTGTTATTCTGGTAGTTGAGGACACGACCCCAGACGAAGTGGGGCGGCTCCTGGCGGTGTTTGTCGTAGCGGATGGCCATCACTTTGTCGGCCATCTTCATGTTCGGTCCCCAGCCAGCCAGGCCCGTGGGTTTGCTCCCGGTCGTCCGGCGCGAGGCTTTAGCTTCAATTACCGGCAGGCGGTAGTCAGCTTGCCGGTGGTAGCCAAACCACGAGGCCATCATCAGGTAGTTCGAAACGGGCTCGGCCATGCTGGCGAAAGAGTCGTGCCTATCCATTTCGGGGTGCTCTTTTCTGATGGCCTGCGTGAATTGCTGTTTGATTTCCTCAGCACCCTGTTGGGTCGTGGCGATCTGCATGGCTGTCCCGGCGATGCCACCGGCTCCGATAATCCCTATTCTTTGTTTCATGATAATTTAGCGATCAGAAGCTGGTGCGGCGAATCTCTTCATCGAGGCCTTCGGTGTTATAGTTGTGTTCTATATAGGCCAGCCGCAACTCATTCATGAGCTGGCGGTAAAATCGCTGCTGCGGGTGTCGCCCATTCTGGTCGAGTTCTTCCAGCTGCTGATTTGCCTCCCGAAATATGCGCTGGTTAGTCCACGGGAAGTTGTCTTTGATGCGCTCGTAGGTCTGTCCCGTCTGTCCCACCAGCAGCAGGACCAGCCAGATGCGGGCCTCGTCAATGTGCAGGGTTTTCTTCTGCTTCCACATCGGTTTGCGGCCCGGTCGGTGGGCATCTTCTTCATCGAGTGCCAGGGCCGGGTCGCCGTATTTCAGGATCGGGAAGGTGATTGGCTTCTCCGGCGTGTGAAAATGCCGGATAATCAACGCCTGCATCAGTACCTCGCGGGTCGGCGGTTCCATGCTGGCGGCGAAGTGGCGCAGCTCGTACTGGGTCTGTCGGAACTTGAGATCATCGACCTCCAGGCTCAGCGTATCGTTCCGGCTTTCAAGCCGCTCTATGCGTTGCTGAAGGCGAGCCATAGCGGCCTCGACCTGTGGAAAAGTATTCATGCCGTATTATACAATTGAAAAGGGATAATTGACGATATAAATATCTGCATTTACATATTAAATAGCAAATTGTACATAGCATCATGTAGATAGAGGATGGCAAATTTTGGGGCAACCAAATGAACCCCCCTGTTGCCATGAACGAAGTTGAATTTGACCCCGCCGCTTTGGATGTCTCTCTGGGCATCGACAATCAGGACGCCCCGCTTTCGGACGTCAGTGAGGATATCCGGCTTCATGCCGACGACAGGGCGCGGCTGTCCGATCTGGCCCATCAGCCATCACAAGGTATAACGCCCCCGGCGGCACCGGCTACGCCCGATCCGGCTCAGGCCAGCGTTCCTGAATACCTCAAATCATTCATGCCTGCGGCTCCCACGGCACCGGCAACGGAACCGGTGGCTCCCGACTGGGCAGCCCGCTGGCAGGAGCAGTTCAATGAAGCCCCACCGGCTGATTCGCCACCTGATGCGGACTCGTTCGAGAGTGAGGTCGTCCGGCGCGAAGCCGTGGACAATTTCTTTCGGGCCAACCCCCAGGTTCACAACCTCTACGCCATCACCCAAAATCAGGTGCCACCGCTGGAACTGCTGGAAAGTGCGGTCAGGGCGGATTTGAAGCAATCGGGTCTGCGCTCAAAGGCCTCTTATGAGGCGGAGATGAGCAGCTATCTCGATGAAGACGGGCAGCTCACGGCCGATGGGCAAAAGCGGGTCGATGAGGAAAAGGTATCGGCGGGCCAGCAGCTCAACCAGCTTCAGCAACAGGCCCGTGACCTGGCCGACAAAACGGCCACCGACCTGGCGGCCTATAACCAGCAGCTTCAAACGCGGGGGGCCTCATTCAAGCCATTCGGCATCGACCTCCCTACCGATCAGATCACGGCGATGAACGACGATATCCGCTCGGGCAAAGTCGATGCGTGGCTGGACGATTTCAGCAATCAGGAAAAATCCATTGACCGCTACTACTGGCTGGCCACGATCATGGACGATCACCGGCTGGCCACGCTGGTAAAACAACTTGACCAGCGCGGATTTCGCCACGGCAGTGGTCGGCAGCTGGCCGGAAACTTCAACTAATTCTCACCGGGATAACCCCCAAACCAACGCAAATCAACGCTCATGCCCCAAAATCACCCACTTTCTGACACCCGAGTCATTCGGACCTCCAAGCGACTCGTCAATGACATGGAGTCGCGCAACGACCTCTTCTCCGACAAGCAGCTGTACACCAAAGTGGTGCGGATGGAGAATGCCATGTCGCCCTTCTTTGTCTTCGGTTCGGTGCTGGGTAACCAGGGCGGGGCGATGGACGAGATGTTTGAACCCGTTGGCCAGGGTATCGGCGCGGAATGGATCAAGATGCTCGAAGAGTCCGACTTCTACGAGCCGATGCGCGTATTGGACCGCAGCCGCGTTCCTGACCGGCTGGTGGCGGGTAAGAACTTCGAGATCACCCTCGACCGGGCGGATGGCGACCCCGATGAAACGCTGATGACGCGTGACGAGGAAACCCTGTTCCGGGTTGAATCGCGCCGGGCCGGTACGCTGGGTGCGGACTACACCCTGCAATACATTGGCCTGCCGGGTACGAGTGTGCCGGGCGCTTACTTCCATGTCAACGACCCGATTTTTGCGGGCTACGGTAACTCCAAAGGGCACGGCAGCACAACGTCCAACCAGTTCGTTGACGACTCGACCAAGCAGACGACGTTCTTCAACCTTTCCAACGTACAGCGCTACGGCCTGACCGAACAGGGCGGGGCGATGGCCGACGAGGTGTATAAGTTCGCGGTAACGGAGGGCATGGATGGCAGCAAAACGACCAACGAGTTCCGCACGGACATGCCGGTCAAATTCATGCGCAAGCTGCTCCACGCGGCTGACCACGCGCTGATGTACAACACGCCCAACTTTGACCCACGCACGAAAACCATTGCCAACCGGTCGGCAATGGGCCGCAGCCACGAACGCCCGTACTACGCGGGTCTGTACTGGCAGCTGGATCAGTGTCCATGGAAGTTCACCCACTACAAAAGTGCATCGTCTGACGAAGGGGTACAGAAGCTTGATTTCATCATGCAGTACTTCTTCAACAAGATGGGCGGCAAGCAGACGCTGTTTGCCATGTGCCAGGGCGCGGGTGCCGAGTGGCTGCGGGCGACCATCCTGACGGGTGGCCTCAACAAGTACAAAGTCAACCTGTTCCAGACCGTAACCGGTGGTGATAAACTGAAGATCGGTTTCGAGGCGGAGGAATACATCACCTCGCACGGTCGGCTGGTCATTTACGACATCGGCCAGGCCATGAGCAAGTGGGGTGCTGAGTTCGACCGCACGAGTTACAACGGCGTCTCCTACCGCAAGCGCACCAATGATATCTACTTCATCCCTGGTGCGGTGAAAGGTGACGGTGGCCGGACCAAAAAGCCAGCGCACATCTACTATAAGGAAGGGAACGGCATTTCGCGCGGCTTCGCTTTCGGCTACATGAAAGGCATCACCGGTGAGCAGGGATTCTCGGCGGATCAGCTGATGAACATGCAGGACGAGTTCGTTCGCCGCAACGCCAGCAACCAGCGGTTCCGGCTGGACTCGGCCGTTGACGGTCGTGAGTTCCACGTCCTGATGCAGCACGTACCCTACCTCGATGCCCGCAACGTGGCGCGGCTGCGCTTACAATAGTTTCCGGCCGTTCGGGGCGTTGACGGGCCAACGCTCACAGCGCCCGGACGGCTGGCATTTCAGGTGATTCATCCTTTTTTCAATTCGACCCAATGACTACCCAACTCATGGCCAACGATGGCCTATCGCAAATCGTCACAGCCCGTCTGCTGAGTGACAACCCCCTCAAGGTCGGTGCCAACACCTACGGCCAGCCCATGACGGCCCTCGACGGCTTCATGGCCCTTATTCGTGGGGTGATGCAGAAGTTCTTCTACAAAGACGAGGCGGGCCGCAAAGGCTATCTGGTTATCGAGAAGAGCCGGACCTTCGACCTGACGAACGAAACCGACCGCCACAACTGGAAGACGCTGCAAGTACATCTGGCGGCTTTCCCTGAAATGGCAAAGGAAATTCAGCTGGTTGATCCGCTGAGTGATTCCAAAACCAAGCTGGCCAAAACCAAACGGCGCATCGCGCTGGGGCAGCTGCTGGTCGAACGTGAACACGACGGGGAGTTTCTGGCCAGCCTGTACCGCCGCCTGATTGGCCCGGCGCAGGGGCTGACGACGGGAACGATGGCGCAGGCATTACTGGAAAAAACCGAAACCGACATTGACCTGTTCGGCACAACCAACTGGATTTTTGAGTCGGCCACCTGGCAGATTGAAACCCTGCTGGACCGGGCCATCGAGCGCGGCCTGCTGCTGGTTGACGGGGAGTTCTACCAGAAACCCGACCGCACCATTTTCGCCGAAGGACGCCCCAAAGCCATCTATATGCTGGGTACGGATGTGGGTTTCCGCCATTCGATTGAATCGCAGCTGATTACGCCGATCAATTACGAACAGGCTGATCCGGGCTTCTCGGTCGATATGAGCGACGATCTGGCCGACCTGGCCAGTTCGGTCGCGGTGCCGATCGTGCCGCTGAAAACCAACGAATACGGTGCACTCGATGAGGGTGGCGAATCCAATCGTCTTCAAACCGAACTCGAACTACTGGTCGATCAGCTGGTGACGAGCAATCTCGCCCGTGAGGATGCCGATACGGGTCGGATGATGCTGGACGACGTGGCGATGGATTTCGCCAACCGCTCCGAACTGATTGGCCACCTCAAAGCGAATCCCACGACGCTGGACCTCTTTCGGGGGCTGGTCAACGCCTAACGCTCCTTTCTAAGCTGCTATGAACGCCCGCGAATTATATACACTCTACCAGAGTCTCGCCGACTCGGCCCGCCAGCCTCATCTGGTACCGGCCCGGTTTGCGCGGCTCTACTGGGTGTGCGCGATTGAGTGGCTGCTTGAGATGGCGAAAGCTCCGGTGTCCGAATTTGTGCGTCAGGCAACGTCTGACTTTCGCATGACGATCAAAGGAGTCGGGGCGGTCGTCGGGTTGCGAAGTCTGAAAAAACCGGCGCTGTGCGTGCGTTCCCTGCGGGTGGATTTCGGTCTTCGGCGCGTGGGAATACCGGTAGAGCCGGTTGATTCGGACGCGCTGGGGGAACGTTTACAGGACCCGTTCGAGAGGCCGACCGACGACGATCCCTTGTACTGTGAAGAAGACAATGGCGAGCTGACGATTTATTCGGATACCACACCCACGGCCTTTATCCTGAGCGTGTTTGCTTATCCGGCCCCGCTAAACTTTGACTCTTCGGTGGCGGTGGCCGGTGGCCCTGAGGTGCACATTCAGATTCTGCGGCGCGTGGTCGCGGAGAAAGACTTGATTGACGAAAAATACAACCGATATCAACTGCTCGCGGGTCAGAAAATTCCCGCTGGTGAACAACCCCTTTAAACCCCAAAGTCCATGTCCTTCCAAAGCGAAGTATTCTTTCACGACCGCCAGCCCGGTGATTGTCGTCCCCAGGCCGATATGGTCGTCTATTACGATGGCGTGTCGGCTGACAAGCCGTATGTCGAAGCCGGTACGCTGGCGTTCCTGGGCGGCAAGGCCAATGTGCCGGATCAGGGTATTGGCTACACCGGACACGCCCACGACGCCCTGCGTATCGCCTATGGCGGCCTGTTCAATGGTGGGGCAGGCGTCAAGTACCGCTGCCCCACGGCAGATTCGCGCCAGCGGCTTCGCTTCACGGTAGCGGGTCCGGGTTCGGGTGACTGTAACGTGCCGCGTCCGGCGCTGGTATCGCTGGAGCTAAAGCCTCTTGACACCTGCGGCAAAGCCTATCAGTACGAGGATGAGATTCCGCTGTTCCTTTTCCGCAAGTGCAGCAGCCTGGAGTCGGACTGTCAGATTATGGAAAACCTCGCCCGTCAGTTTAACGACCAATACGCCCATCTGGGTACGGCCGTGACGGTGATGGACGGGGCTATCTACGCCATGGACATCATCACGTCCCTGCCGGGTCAGACCTTCCGGGTTATGGGCATCGAAGGCCTTTCGCCAGCACGCCAGATTGCTCCGGGCAGCAAGCGCACCTTTACGCGCTCGCTGGTGCAGGACTTCTTCGGCTCGACTCCTGATCGTCCGGTGATTTTTAACGGGGTGGATGCCAACCTCAACGCCGCTGAGCTTTTCTTCACCCAGGAGGTTGAGGACAGTCTGATGCCGGGTTCCTCGTCCAACCTGTCGGTGACGCCGGGTGGCTTCTCCACGATCCGCTCAAGTATTCTGGTGCTGTTTGAAGACAACGTCAATGCCAACGCGGCGCTGGCCGAGCTGAAGGTGCTCATGAAAGGCGGTGGCAACAAGTACCTGGCCAAAACGGTGGTAGATGACTGCGAGGACGTGCTGTTGTTTCCGTATAGCATCATGCGGGCTGACGCCGGTACGCTGGCCGATTTGACCGCCGTGCAGACCCAGTACCCAACGGTGAAGAACATCTGGCGGGCGGGTTACGTGGCGGGTAACAGCTACTACGAGGTGCTGACGACGACGGCTGCCACGCTGCCCGCACCTACGGTGGCCCAGGCGGGTGACGTCGTGACGGAAGGTACGGCACTGGTGCCGAAGCCATATAGCGTGTCGGCCTGCCCACCAGCAACACCCTGCGTGGACTGCCCACCGGTCAGCTACGCCATTTACGGATAGTCGGTGACGCTTCGTAATACCATAACGCACCTCCGCGCTCAGCCGCAGGACGCCCTCTATTACATACAGGGCGTTCTGCGGTATGCGTTGTACCGCAATCCACGGCTGCGGTTTCTGCTGCGCTGGCATATTCTGGCGCAGTACGAAGAGCGAAAGAAGCTGGCCCAGCCCTGCTACTTCGCCGGTGAATGCCGGTGCTGCGGCTGCGACACGCCCCAGCTGTTTTTTGCCGACAAACCCTGCTCGGCAGGAAAGAAAGCCTTTCCGCTGTGCGCGGGGCAGACGCGGTGCTACGGGCCGATGCTGAGCCAGACTGATTTCTCTCGATCGCGGATTGGTTTCCCCCTAAAGTCATGAATGAAAACTTTCTTTTTAGTCCCGAAACGCTGAACGTGGGCGAAATCGCCGTGGGTCAGATTGGGGAGGGCGTCTTCCGGCGTCAAGCCGGTGGCCTCTCCATCAGGCGCATCGACGTAGGCTGCGGATGCACCACCGTTCGACGCACCGAGACCGAGATCAGCGTCAATATAAGTATAGGCGCGTTGCCCGAAGGGGTCACGGTGCAGGGCCTGAAAAGCTACGCGCCGGTCAAGCACCTGACGGTCGTCTTTGAGGACAACACCTTTCAGACCCTCTACGTGACCGCTCGGGTCTATGACCCCCGTTAAAACTTCTTTGGCTTAACTTTTCTGTCTCCGTGGATACAACCGGCAAACTCAAACAGGCACTCGTAGTGGGTGCAGCGGCACTGGCCCTGATGGGACAGCCTGTACCCGCGCTGAGTCCGCAGGCTGAGGTAGCGGGGCTGGAGACGGTACTGGCGCAGCCGGAGTCGGTACAGATCACCTACCGGCCCGTTAGCCTGCTAAACCACCTGCCCGACCCACCGGCCCGCAAAGGAGACAAAAGCTGGCAGTTCTGGGGGGAGCAGATCAAGCGGTGCCGGTTTGGCTGGAAAGCGCCCAATGGCCACTACCTGACGGGGTACCAGTATTTCTACCTGAACTTCATGAAAATCCCGATCCAGGATAAGGATCGGGCGATTGCAGACTGGGCCGAGCCGTACTTCCGGGATAACGACGAGATTATTTTCTCCCAGCTGTGGCGCAATACGAGCCGCAAGCTCAGTTCGGGTAAAACGACCTCAGCCCGCAATCACGTCGAGGCCAAATGCCGTTCGATTGGCTGGACCCAGATTTCGCTGCTGGGCGTGGCGATGTGGACATTTGTCTTCCGGCCCGACCGTGCCATCGGCCTGGGGTACAGTGACGACGAGGTGATCGATATTGAACGGCTCTGGTTTCAGGAAAGCTGGGCCAGGCTACCGGTGCTGCTACGCACGTGGAAGGGTCAGATTCTCGAACCGCTCTATAACAACAAGGACACCTTTACCGTCGGCTACAAAGACCCGAAAAACCCCAAGATTACCAAACCCCACAACAGCGTTCAGTTTACCATCATCAGTGACAAGGCCGGTGTCTTCAAAGGGCAGCGGCTGAACCTTATTATCGCCATCGAGGCCGGTAAGTGGACGGGGGATAGCCTGAAGAACTTTTACTCGGAAAACCTCGACTGTCTGGAAATGGGTGACTACAAATGGGGCATGTTCCTCATTGGCGGTACCTCCAACGTCATTGTCAATAAATCTTCGAACTATAAGGAAATTTACTTTCGGAGCGAGAGCTTCAACGCGACGCGTCACTTCACGGCCAAGACGATGGTGCTGCTGGGTTACTGGAACCTGGAAACGGGCGTCAGCGATCAGGCCCGTGCGCTGGCCTTTATCATGGGCCAGCGCAAAGAGCGCGAGGGTGACAGTCAGGCGTATCAGCAGTACATCATTGAAAACCCGCTGACGGAGGCCGAGTGTTTTACGCCCAACGAAAGTTTCGCCTATGACACGGCCTTGATTCAGGCGCAGATCGGCTTTGTCCGCAGCAACGGCTACGAAAGCATGTGGCGGCGGGGGCGTATCGACTACGAGAAAGACTTTACGGGCCACCGCAAAACGGGCAAGCTGAAATTCTTCGAAGACCCGGCGGGTAAGTGGCTGGTCAACCTGGAAGGGTTGCCGCGTCCCAAATTCAAGAACCTGTTCATTGCTGCGCTTGACGACACCTACAAAGGAGCCGAAGAAGAAAAGCTACGCGCCCGTGACAGCCGCAACTGTCTGGTGATCTATTGCCAGCCCAGCAGCCTGTCGGTGGGTAAGTCGGATATGCCGGTGGCCATCTTCCTGCACCAGACGCCTGACATGGATGATATCTATGAGGAATGTCTGCGGGGCCTGCGCTACTGGGATGTGAGTCAGTGCCTGTATGAGCACAACCACGACGGCTGGGTGAAGTTTCTGCGCAACGCCGGTGAATCGCGCCGGATTGTGTACGTGGGTACCAAACCCGGCCTGGCCGTCAAAGGGCGGGTAAAGACCGAACTGACGTATCTGGGTACGAGATATTTCACCGACAAACGCTACCAGAGCATTACGAGCATTCCGCTGCTGGAAGCCCTGCTGCTGTGGGGTGGCAAAAGCAACACGGACATCGGGTCCGCCTTTCACCTGATCCTGCACCTGCTGGATTCGACCAAAGACAGTCTGCATATCATCACGCGCCGCAATGAGTCGGCGGGTCAGAACGACTTCTCTCCCGGCTCCTGCGTGGTGCTGGGTCCGCAGCAGCCGCCTTCTTTCGCCAGCGCGTCCCAGGCTTTCTACGAACCGGACAGCCCGCCATCCCACAGCCCCGACGACCCCGCTTATTACGGGTCGTCAGGCCGGGATGGCAAAAAAAGAAAGCTCTCGATGCTGGGGCCTCGTGTGCCGCTTGCCCGGCTTACCTCCCGGGCCAACCCCTACTTAAACTGACAAAACCAGGTATATGAATGATGCCCTGACAATCTACGCATCCCAGATCTCGACCAGCGAACTGCTGGTGCGCGACCTGACGCTGCCCCTGCGCTACGACGAGGACCAGACCGGCCAGTTTTACCGGTTGACGCTGACCGATGCCACGGGCCGGGTGGTGCTGGTGGCCCAGACGAACGATACCATTTCGCGCGAGTGGACCCTCGGTGCCGGGCAGTACATGGGTCAGGATCACTTTGATTCGGGCCGCTACCATCTGGTACTGGAGCGCATGGGTCCGGCGGTGTTTGCCCGACCGCTGGCCAATTACTTTGTGCGTACGAAGCTCAAAACGGGCGATAGCGTCTGGGTTCAGCGGAACGGGGCGTGGCTGAATGTGACGGCTGAGGGTACCATTAGCGGTACCGGCGCTGACCGGTCATTCGAGTGGCATCTGCTCAACAGCTACGAGATTATCTCGGCGTGGTACGTGATGGGGCCATCGGGCATGGTCACGGAACCTGCTCAACCCATCGTCGATATCAAGCAGCTTTCTACCTACGACAACGAAAATGGGCAGCCGGTGTCCCTTTTGGCGGGCAGCACCGATTTGATCTGCTGCCGGGCCGAACGCGACATCTGGACGGCTCAGGTGCTGGAGTTGGCCCGTGGGTGGGGTCTGGGCCGCCAACCGGCATCGGGCCGGGGCCTGACACCCCCGGCCTTACAGCGCGAACTGCTGCTCTTTGAGGTCGGCGGTTATTTGACGCTGATGGAAACGGGCAGCGTGATTGACCCCGGCACCGTCGATGATTTGCTGCGCATCGCCCAGGCCCGACTCACTGAACTAACGGCTGACCTCCTATGAATCCACTTACGCCCAATCCCATTCAGCGGCGCGTGACGCTGCTGGCCCGCACGATTTGCCGGGCTTCGCGCCGGGGCAAACCCGATGAACTGGCTGCTTTGCGGTTGCGGCGGCTGTCGCTGCTGCTGGAGGCTATTCATTTCGCGTCTCCCCAACAGGTTCCGACCTTTTTAACCCTGATCGATCAACTCTGATGCAAAACTGTTCCAACTGCCCGCCACCTCCCTGCTCGTCGGGTGTTCCACCCGGCGCGATGCAGCCGGTTAACTTCTGGTCAAGCCCGCTGACCTGGTGTCAGCAGCAAGTAGACCGCTACAATCCGTTCGGCACCCCGCCACCGGCTCCGGAGCCGATTCAGCCCGCAGGCTGTACGCTGAAAGCCGAACTGGTGGGCGTCAACCGCGCGGTCGACGGCACCTTTAGTATTACGCTGGGCGTGTCGGGCAATCTGGGTCCGGTATCGCTGAGTCTGGACAACGAGCGGTTTACGCCCGGCCTGACCTTGTCAGGGGTATCGGGTCAGGCCGTCGTGGTCTATGTGCTGGAACTGCCCCGCCGCTGCCGAACGGCGCTGTACGTTGAGCTGACGGCCGGGTTATGCTCGGCTCCTGCGGTACCGACACTAAGTATTCTCAATAACACCTGCGGCGGTGCAGCGGGCCGCATTGGTCTGCTGGAAGGCGTTGGGGCTGGTCTGGTGGCCCTGTGGTATCCGGCAACGGATGGCACGGGAATTTCGTCGGAGGTCGCCCCGGCTTATCGGTCGGATCAGCCCGTAGTGGGTTCCGTTCGGCTGGCCCGGGCCAATCAGCTGTGGTGCCAGTCGCCCCCGGTTCCGTTCGTCACGGCACCCCCCGTCTGCGGCTGCACGGCGGTTGGGCTGGGCGGCATTACGAGTCTGGGGTCTGCGGTAGCAGGCCGGTTGTTTTCGCGCCGGATTGCTCTTTCGGGGGCGGCTCCTTTTTCGCTGGGCATCGTACAGAAACCGCTGTGGCTGAGTGTGGCCATCGACGGTCCTGAACTGGTGCTGAGCGGCACACCGGCATCAACCGATCGGGTCAGCCTGGCTACTGTAAAAATTGAGGTAACCAACTGCCCCGGCCTGAACGGCACTTTCGGGGGTCGCGTCCTGCTCAATGAATCCCTGCCGGTACGGCTGGACTGCTCGTCCGTCGTCGCCAAATGGGTGGTATTGGCCATTCGCTGCCGCAGCTGCGTGAGCGTTCCGGACTGGCGCGTGAGCCGGATAAAATGTCTGCCGGTGGCTCCCTGTGAGTCTCCTGCCAAAAACGTGGTGTCGTCTCTGACGCGCACGTCGGGCAACAAAGGCCAGCTGACGCTGAACTACGCCACCGCCAGCGATCAGCTGACGGTGCGCCTGCTCATCGCTGGGCAGGCCACGGCATTCTGGTCGTCCCAAACGGCTGGCGGTGCGCGGACACTGGCCGTCAATTACGATTTTCCGTTGACGACGGGTCAGTACACCCTGACCGTAGAGCGTACTGGCCAGGCTCAGTGCCGGGCCGAAGAAACGGGCCTTTCACTGGCGGCGGCGGTGGCGGCTCCCCAGCTGGTGTGCGGCTTTGGCGAGGTGATTCTGATGGCTCAGAACGGCGTAGGATCACCCGACGACCGGCGCTCGTTTAGTATCCCGGTTGGCATGTTCAGCGGGGCCAACCTGCGCTACGAACTATGGGATACGGCCTCGGGGCTGAATCTGACCATCGGCGACGAGGGTGGGTTTGCCACGGGCCAGATCGTGCTCAGCAACTACCGGGTTCTGGATGGTGTGCCGAGGGAGAATCCTTACACGCTGCTGCTGACCCAGGGAATGCCACCCCAGCTGCGGGGGATGCAGGTGCGGGCTATCAACGCGGGCGGTTTTGCCAACTATGACTTCCCGCTGACGGTCATGGCCCTGCCGGTTTCACCCGAGCTAAAGGGTATCAGTGTGCGTATGGAGCAGACGGGGCAGGATAGTTATACCCTCGACTTCACCACGCTCTATCCGGTCACGATCACACTCACGGCCCAGCAGCAGTGCGTGGGGGATTTGCTGGGTCACTCAGGGCTGAGTCTGCCGAGTGATGGCGGGGGTAACGCGCTCAGCATTCCCAATCTGAAGAAGGGTGCTTACATGGCGCGGATCACAGCCTCAACGGGCGCAGGACTGAGCGTGAGTATGATCCTGCCGCTGGTCGGCCAGGTTATCCTTTCGCCGCTGAACGGGGGTACGCCTCCGGTTGTCGAAACGCCGGTGCCGGTATTTGGCACCCACTATGAGTTCGTGGATTCAGTAGTGGTGCCGCTTGATCCGGAGGTAGTATCAGTTGATGGCTGGTGGCAGCGGCTGGTGTCGGGTTCTGACGCCAGCAACCGCGTATTCCTGCGGATGTCACTCGCCAACGGTACCGGAGCGACGGTTCGGGTGGGCTGGACCATTGCCGGAGAAAGTACGCCGCGTCAGAACCTCAGCGCCCAGGCGGTGACTGGTGACCCCAATGGCCATCAGTTCGGCTTCGACCTAAACTTCACGCCGGGCAGTGTGATCACCCTCTTTGTCGCCCCCCAGAAAAACGGAATTACCTATCCTGAGGTGAGCTTCTTCTATACCGTGCCGACGGGGGTGACGACCCCCCGGGCCGAACTGTATCCTCTTTCCGCTTAGCCCCCAAAACCCTGAACTATGGCTCACGTACCCGTAACCATCGGAACCAGCAGCGGCTGGTATATATACACTGACAGTATAACCTGTCAGGCGGCACAGACCCAGTTTCTGGGTCTGTCGCCCGCTGGCAGGCTGGCGGCACTCACCGTTGAACCCCAGCTTCCCGCTGGCAAAGTAACAGCGGATCGGCTGTGCGGGGAGACCTACGCCAGCATCGACTCCGACGTCTTTTTCGAGACGGTACCAGCAACCCCGCCTGTGGTGACTACGGGCGATCCGGGCGCAGAACAGAACGTAACTTTTTACCAATCAAACTCCAACGACGATGGCGGCACAATCTAAATCATTCCTTTCCTTTCTGCTGGCTCTGCTCCTGGGGGCAGCACCGGCTTTGGTGGCACAGAACATTCTGGGTTACCGGGCCGCCAGACTGCCGGACTCTACGGTCGCGGTCTACCGGGTCTATGACAACGGAACGCAGGTACGCGTAGCCCGGCTACCTTCTGACGCGAGCCGGGGCCGGTTTGCGGGCCGGGCGTTGCTGCCCTACGCACTGGAGACAACGCCGGGTCAGCTGAACCTGAATCAGTTTGGGTTAAACAAGTACTTCAGCCCGAACTACCGGTTCAGCGTGGATTTGCCGGGGCCCTTTACGGTGGCCCAGCGACGGGCGCAGGGGGTCACCCTGTTTTCCAACCTCACCCAGCCTGAAAGTGAAAAAACTACCTTCCCCTACGGTGACGGCATCCGCGCCGTGTTCGAGCAGAACGTTTTGCAGGGGGTACTGGTGGGAACCGGCTTCGCAGAGTCCGATCTGGCCACGGTCGAGAGCATCCTTCAGACCACTTGCCCACAGGTCGGGGCCGGCAACGAGGTCGGCAATAAGTACATATACTTCAACTTCGAGATCGGCGTGTTCTGGAAGAAAGAGAGCTACCTCAACAAAGGGACGTGGGAAGCCAAGAAATTAACCAGCATCGTCTGCGAGTCGGACGGCGTAACCCGGACGCTGGAGCAGCTGGATGCTTCGGGTCTATGGCCAGCTGAAGAACGCGTCAGGATTCAGAACCGCTATGGGCTGGTCAACGCCATTACGCGCCAGAAATCCGTGGCCGGCACGATGATTTCGTGGGCCACGGGTTTGTACGGCCAGCTGTACCCGAACCTGGCGGTAGCGACTCAAACCAGTATTCCTTTCGAGGGAACCTGTGATGTGTCCCACATCGGCGGTAATGCGCAGGGGCAGATCACCCTGAACGGGCGGAGCTATACGCTGACGGGCAATATGTACGAGCACGAAGATTTCCAGATGGCGTATAACTACCTGTATAACTTCGATATCACCAGGGCCGACTACAACGACATCTGGGTCAACAAACTACCCGGCACCCAGAACTACCCGTATTTGTGGGGAAAGATAGCGCCGATGCACATCGTCGCTTTCGAGAAGGGGTACTGGCAGTTACTTCGCTACCGGATGAACGCGCGTTTCTCGCGCTACTGGCCCACGATGCGGCTGATGGCTCCGGTTTACGAGGCCAATGCTGCCGGTATTGTCGATGGGCAGTACCAGAACCCCGAAGCGGCTCGGATTCCATTTGCAGCCATGCAGGAGACGGGTGGGGCCGATCAGCCGAAAATTCTGCAACCTCCTTATTTATGGTACAGCCGCTACATCACCCACCGGTTTCTGGAGGGCGATGGGGGGGCAGGTAGTGGGTTTTATATGTTTCCCATCAATCCCAGCCAGATATGGGGTGACCTCTCGCAGTGGGCCAACTTCAAAACTGTCCTTCATTGTTACACGGCACTCTATCAGGCCCGGAACGACATGCAGCCGTATGAGCGGTTCTTCGCGGGCAGCACGCTGGTTGAGGACCCCCAGGTGTATAATCCGGTGACGACGGCGTATGATACCTACAATGGTACGCAGGCATTTGCCTACGATGGCGGGGTTACGGGTACGCGCCGACCGGCCTATTCGATTCGCTATAAAGTACAGGCCGACGGCTCGTACCGGGTGCTGGTGCTGGGCGGCATGGTTCAGAACTGGACCGACGAGCGCACGGACATTATCAGTGTCGTGGGCAACCTCAATAACGCCAAATTCTCCATCAAGCTGCGGGGTCCGGCGGCTCACGTATATGAGTTTGTCGTTCCGGCAGGCGAATCCAATCAGACCTACACTGCTAATTTTTCGGCCCAGACGCAGTGGGAAAAGCCCGGCTACGGCGGGCGCGTCGGGGCCGCTACCAATTAACCCTGTTTCATCTTACCCAATCCATGAAAAAACACTTGTTTTCACTGCTGCTGACTGTGCTGGCCGTTACGGCTGCGCTGGGACAGACTGGCAAAGTAAAGCCCGTTACCATCCGCGACCGCGTGACGGGTCAGGCGCTCTATGAGGTGAGCACCTTCCACGAGTACGCTAAGTTTCCGCTGACCCAGGCGGGCCTCAACAGCTTTACGCTGGCGGTCACGACGGGCAAGCTCTCGCTGAGTGTCACGTGTCCGAATGGCGTGGCCGTAGTGCCTGTCGGTACGCTGCCTCCCAAAGTATCGCCCTGCCTGAGTCTGACGTCAGCGATGCCGGTCTGGATTGCGGGGCTGCGGTATTCCCACGATGGGCAGACGCTGACGCTGGAGGGGGCGGGCAATATGGGTCAGATTGCTTTTTTACGGCAGGATGGCCAGTCGTTTACCACGACCAACCCCGATAACGTGACCATCAGGTCAGGGGACTTTTACGGCTACGGTACGCTGAGCGGGCAGGGCATTTTCAACAAACGCTGGCAGGTCCTTCTTCCGGTAGTGCCGATGCGGCTGTTAATCAAACAGGAAGGGGGGCAGGGGCAGTATAGTTACAGCTTTACGCCGGTCAACGGGGCGCAGCAGCAGCCGCTGCTGACGCCGGTGGCCATGCCCAGCACGGTGGCCTGGGTTAGTGGTCTTCAGTATTCCCACGACGGTACCACGCTGAGCATAGAGGGGGCGGGTAATATCGGTCAGATGAGTTTTGCCTACCTCAGTGGTCAGCCGTTTACCACGACGAATCCTGATGGGGTGACTGGTTTAAAAAACGACATCTTTTACCCCTACGGCAATTTGTTCAATCAGGCTCCGTTTGACCGCCGCTGGCAGATGAACCTGGGAACGCTGCCGATGAAGATCACGGCGCAGAAAGTCGGTGAGCCGACCAGCACGGTGTCTTATACGTTTACGCCCTCGGCGGGACAGAACCGCGTCGTACTGGTCGCGCCG
>Ga0123337_10002803_pt1 | contig 19338 bp, 13 predicted proteins | sample frozenSSSSmetaG_FD_89792 | JGI IMG/M metagenome (GOLD analysis project Ga0123337, IMG submission 89792) | Glacier valley bacterial and archeal communities from Borup Fiord, Nunavut, Canada, to study Microbial Dark Matter (Phase II) -... | ecosystem: Environmental > Aquatic > Freshwater > Ice >... | reverse complement strand
TTCCCGATTCTATGCGCTTCGGCGAGCAAGAACGTGGGCATCGCGCCTCTGGCAGATTTTATTGCGGAGTATCTGGAGCCGCACGCGAATGAGACGTCCTCCGCCCCGTCGCTGATTGTTTTTAAAACGTCGTCCGATGCCGGGGCGGGCCGGGTTACTTACTTTAAGGTGAAGAGCGGAACGGTGAAGGATGACGCGCATCTGGTGAATTTGCGGACCCATACGGAGGAGCGATTGGCGCACCTTTCGGTGCCGCTCGGCAGGACGCTGCAACCTGTTGCGGAGCTGCATGCGGGGGACATTGGCGCGGTAACCAGGCTGAAGGATACGCTTACGTTCGACACGCTGAGCCATGATGCCGCGGCGGTGCCGTACGACCGACTGCACTTGCCGGAGCCCTCCATCTCCTACGCCATTGCGATGCACAAGGGCGGCGATGAAACGAGGCTGAATTCCGCACTGACCCGGCTTTTGCACGAAGACGTGGCATTGCGTTTTTACCGCGACCCGCTGACGCATGAATTTCTTTTGGCCGGGAATGGGAAGCAGCACCTGGAAATAGCGGTGAGCCGTCTGAAGCGGCGGTATGACCTGGATGTGGAATTGAAATCGCCCAAGATCGCCTATCGCGAGACAGTTCGCGCTTCCGCTACCGCGCAAGGGCGCCACAAGAAACAGAGCGGGGGCCATGGGCAGTTTGGGGATTGCCATATCCGGCTGGAGCCTTTACCGCGCGGACAGGGTTTCCAGTTCCACAATGCGATTTTCGGAGGGGCCATTCCAAAGCAATTTATTCCCGCTGTGGAGAAGGGGATACAGGAAGCCGCGGCGGCCGGGTTGCTGGCCGGGTATCCGGTTGTGGATTTCAAAGTAACCCTGCTGGACGGGTCGTATCATGATGTGGATTCATCAGAAATGGCATTCAAGCTTGCCGGGCGAAAAGCGTTCCGCGCCGCCTTTGCCGAGGCAAAGCCTGTGCTGCTTGAACCTGTGATGCGAGTGGACGTGGAAACGCCAGCCGAATTTGCGGGAGACCTGATGAGCGATTTCAGCAGCCGGCGGGGACGCATCTGTGAAACCGGAATGCGAGGGGGATCGCACCTGATTACCGCCCATGTTCCGATTGTGGAGATGTTGACTTATGGGGAAGACCTGACGTCGCGTACACAGGGGCGCGGAGGATTCCATATGGAGTTCGATCATTACGATGTGGTGCCGCAGGCGCACGCGCAGCATGTGATCGAACGGGCCAAGGTGGAATTGCAGGGGGATGAGGACGAATAGGTTTGTGGCGGTTCGCAGATTAGAAGAGGGCACGCATGATACGGAACGCGATTATACTTCTGTTCTGCTTGGGAACGGTGCTGCTGGTGGCACCGTTCGCGATTTCTTCTCTATGGATCGATGAGCGAGGAATTGCGATTCCTGGCCATGTTTTTTCTAAAGATGAATGGGTGGTTGTCCGTGATTCGTCCTGGACCCGTTCGCTGGAAGTGACGGTGGAGTATGATCCGCCCCACGAAGCAACCGTCGCTTTCTTAAAGGCTAAAGTCAGCCCGGATCGCTTCGATCAGCTTAAGAAAGGGGACTTGGTCAGCCTGCGGTATTTACGGCGGGAAGACGTGCCGCATGTTCCCGGCGCAAACGTACTGCGTGAGATGCACATGCTGCCCACGGCACGATTAGCCGACCAGCGTTCCTGGTCAGGTTTACAAGCGGCGTTCGACGCAGGTACCACTTTTACGGCGGAGCTTGTGGCGGCCGGTGTAGTGTTTCTGTTGTTTTGGCGCGTGGTGCGCCTTCCGTTTTTCGGTTGGGCAGTGGCGGCTTGTATTCTTGCGGTGATGGCTGCGGTGCTGATTCACAGTTTCCCGGTTCTGGTGCCGTCACCGCAAAAGGATATCCGCCGGGGTTCTGGAACAGTGAAGAGCGTTGACTTAGTGGAGCACCTTTTCTACGATCAAGAAACTTTCGAAGCGGCGCAACCGATACAGATCGTGGGAGTGCAGTTCGTTCCCGAGGGAAGAGCTGGACCGGTGCTTGCGGTGGATTTGATCGATGCAAATTCGATCGCGGGCTTGCGGGAGCACAGTGCGGTTGAAGTGGAATACGACGGCAGCAACCCACGTACCGCGCGCATTCGCGGCGCCAGTCGAGACTTCGTTCGGATCAATCTGCGCGGGATAGCCGTTGAACTTGGGATTTTGCTGGCTTTGGTCACGGCTTTGGTGTTGGGTGCCTTGTGGATGGGAAAGGGAGATCGCCAGATCTGGTCACGTAAGAGCATGTGAGAAGTGAAATGCCGGGCGCTTTTTTGGGTTCGAGACATTGATAGAATTCCATCAATGCGAGCGGCACGACTTTTTTTCCTGTTCACGAGTGTGGCGGTCTACTGCGGGATTGTACTCGCTCAGGCACCGCCAGGCATGGCTGGCTCCCGCTCTTCGGCGCAACTACCCGATGGGGCGGGTAAAGAGATCACACAGAAGGTTTGCGGGGCCACGTGCCACGGCGCGGACATCATCATGGGCACTGGCCGATCGCGCTCTGAATGGAGCGGCGTAGTCAACTCCATGATCGCGCGCGGCGCTAAAGCCACCGACACGGAGACTGTCCAGATCGCGCAATACCTAAGCTCTCATTTCGGCTCTGATTATTCGCCACCCGCACCCGTCACATCCGCTCGCATGGCTGTTGCGCCAGGCCCGGGAGCTAGTACGGGCCGCGGCCCTGGTCCCCTTGGTTCCGGCGCGGCCGATTCGCACGTGGTGGATAAGGCCGGTGCGGACCGCGGCAAGACCTTGTATATCGCCGAATGCATCACCTGCCATGGCAATAAGGCCCGCGGCGGCAACCCCAGCCTGCCCGCCAATCAGCAGGGGGTAGACCTGGTTCGCTCCGTGCTTGTGCTTCATGACCGCTATGGCAGCGAGGTAGGGAAGTATCTAGCCAGAGGCCATCCTTTGCAAAGCGGACGGCCCAGTTCCGCTCTCACAAAATCTGAAGTTGGGGATCTGGCCCACTTTCTCCATCAACGCATCTTCTACACGCTTCGCGGCGGCGGGCCCGATCTGGAAATTCAGAATGTGCTGACGGGCGACGCAAAAGCCGGCCTGACTTACTTCAACGGTGCGGGCCAGTGCAGTACGTGCCACTCCGCCAAAGGCGATCTGGCGGGTATCGGGAAAAAATACGATCCACCCACGCTGCAATCGAAGTTTCTGTTTCCCCGCACGGTTGGCTTCGGCCGCCCCGGCGCGGCGGTAACGAAATCGAAGCCCGTGACCGTGACCGTGACGGGGCCGAATGGTGAAGTGACGGACGGCGTACTGGACACGCTCGATGATTTCAACGTGTCTCTTCGCGACGCACAGGGCGATTACCATTCCTTCGCGATCACCCCGGCTTTGAAGGTGGTGAAGCACGATCCTTACGCCGCACACGTAGAGTTGCTGGACAAATACACCGATAAGAATATGCACGACATTGTGGCGTACCTGGAGTCTTTGAAATGAGACGGAGCTTGTTACTTTGCATTTTCCTGGCAGGTGAACTTTGCGGCCAGTCTCTGAAGCTTTCGAAGCTGCTGGACCAGCCAACTGACACGTGGCCCACTTACAACGGCGATTATTCCGGGCGGCGCTTCAGCCCGCTGAAGAAGATCAATGACGCAAACGTAAATGCGTTGAGCCTCGGCTGGGTCTATCGCACCAACGCCGGAGGCGGCTTCACGGGCTCTATTAAGGCGACTCCCCTGCAGGTGGGCGGTGTTCTTTATTTCACCGTTCCCGATCGCGTGTGGGCCGTCGATGCCCGCACCGGACGCGAAGTGTGGACGTTCACATGGCAATCGAAAGGCGGCATCCATATCGGCAACCGAGGCGTCGGGATTTATGGCAACTGGCTCTATTTCGAAACGCCGGATTGCAACCTGGTTTCGCTCAATCTGAAAGACGGCAAGGAGCGCTGGCATACACCTATTTGCGATCTTGACCAGATGTATTTTGGTTCCGTGGCGCCGCTTGTCATCAACAACCATGTGATTACGGGTGTGAGCGGGGATGATCTCGATATCCCCGGCTACATTGAATCGCACGATCCGGAAACCGGTGCGCGGCAGTGGCGTTGGTATGCGCATCCGCAACCGGGGGATCCGGAAGCCAAGACGTGGCCCAGTACCGAAGCCATGTTGCACGGCGGCGGCATGACGTGGGGTGCCACCACCTATGACCCGGAGTTGAATCTGCTCTACTTCGGTACCGGAAACCCCCAGCCTGTGATCGCCGGCAAAGGCAGAATGGGCGACAACTTATATACGGAATCCATTGTCGCCATCAACCCCGATACCGGTAAGTTGAAATGGTATTTCCAGCCTTCCCCGCACGACACGCATGATTGGGATGCCATCGAAATCCCTGTCCTGATCGATGGTGAAATCAATGGCCAGAAGCGCAAGTTGGTGGCACAGGCAAGCCGGAACGGCTACTTCTTCCTGCTGGACCGAATCGATGGCAAGAATGTTCTGACGGCTCCCTTCGCGAAAGCGAATTGGGCCAGCGGGGTGGATGCTAAGGGGCAGCCTGTTCCAAACCCGGCGAAGATGCCGCAGAAGGATGGTGCTTTAGTGGCTCCGAATCAATCGGGTGCCGCCAACTGGCCTCCTCCGAGTTTCAGCCCGCAAACCGGATTGTTTTACGTGAATGCGACAGACGCCTACAGCGTGTACTACATATTCGATGACGACGATAAGCCGGAAGGATGGGCAGGTAACGATCGCGGGGGCTGGGCGCAATCCACGCTGCGCGCCATCGATTACCGTACCGGCAAGATCAAGTGGAGCCACCCCTGGGAAGGTCCGGGCGGCGCGCGTTCAGGCGTCTTGACCACGGCCGGGAACCTGGTGTTTGCCGCTGATTCCGCAAACAATCTGGTTGCCCTGAATGCCGCAACCGGAACCATATTGTGGCACGCAAACCTGGGTGCCGGCGTTAGCAATGCGCCGATGACTTACGAACTGGACGGCACGCAATACCTAGTGGTGGGGGCGGGAGACCAATTGTTTGGCTTTGTTATGCACGCCAAGTAAACATGCACGCCAAGTAAACACGCTATAGCTTGCGATACAGAATATTCCGGTATTCCACTTTGAACGGCGGCCCCACATGCATCTGGAAACCGACTAAGCCTTCCGGCACGAAATTTTTCGAATCTTCATCGATGGTTGCGCTCATTAACTGCCCGTTCAGAATCTGCAGCATAACGGGACCCCGCGCGATGATGTGATACGTATTCCAGCCCTGCACATTCATCACTCCGCGCAACATTGTGTTGTCGCCAATGTTCGCGAGCACCTTATACTTCGGCCCGTCTGTAATGCGAGTTAACTGGCCGCGCTTCGCCAGAACCACATGACCGGGTTTGCGCCCGCGCTCCTCATGCAGGTTACCGGTATAGCCGTTCGAGATATCCATATCAGCCTGATAGCCCTTCAGCACCCACTTACCCACTTCCGGTAACTCCACGCTGCGATACTGAATACCGCTGTTTGTGCCGCCCAGCTTGAACTCGCATTTTAATTCGAAATCGCGAACGGTCCCGCCGCGCCAGATCAGAAAGCTGTTCACCTTCATCACCTTTTCAGGAGTGGTTTCGCCGATGATTTCTCCGTTCTCCACACGCCAGAACGTCTGGTCGCCATCCCACCCATTCAGCGTCTTACCATCGAATATGGGTGTGAAGCCCGTGTTGTCGTCGGGTTCATATTCGGGATAGATACTCATGGCTGCGCGATTTGGGGGTGTTGGGCTGCGACTAGGCTCGACCTGCGCTTGGCAGGAGGCAAGTACAACAAAAAACAACGCGGGGCATTTTAGCGACATGGATTTTTCTCTCACAACGTACGCAGATTCTATCTCAAAAGCCCTACGGCGGAAGTTTCCCAAGTAAGTCTCGGGCTGCTTTGAAATTGGGGTTGAACTCAAGAGCCTTGTTCAGAACGGTGCGCGCTTCGACGGTCTGGCCCGTGCGCTGTAGAGCGACTGCAAGATTTGCCCTCACCAGCAGTAGGGCAGGGCTCTTCCGCAGTGCATCGCGCCAGAATCGAATCGCTTCATCGTAGTTGCCGCGCTCCATCGCATATGCCCCCAGGGCGGCTGGCGCACTCGAATCCGCCGGGTCCCCCTGCAAGAGACGCCGGTACAATTCAACTGCTTTGGCATCGTCCGAACGCTTCTTATACAAATCGGCCAGGTACGATAACACCTGTGGATCATCTGGCGCTTTGCCTACAGCGTCTTTTAAGAGCTCGAATGCACGCCCGGAGAAAACGGTGTTCTGTTCTCGAACAGCCAGAATGGCATAGGCCAGCCCCAGGTCCCGCGAGGTGATGGCTTTTTGCTCAAACGCAACCAACGTATTTGCGGCAGCCGGACGCTTCGGAACCGGTGAGCGGGGAATGGAATGATCTGTGCTGACCACATGCTGAGCGTCCGCAGCCGAATTCTTTGGCATATGGCAAGTTACGCAGTTGTCCTGAACTGCATTACGCGCGGAGAGTTTGGCAGCACAGTTTTTCACCGCATGGCAGGTCAGGCACTTGGCGCGAAACCATTCCGCCTTCTGTTCACGCGCAGGCAGGGCATGCGCATTGTGGCAAGTGCCGCACCATAAGCGGCTTGCGCTTGCTTGCTTGCAACGGCTTTGCGCCAGATCTTCCACATGGCTTGTCACGGCCGTCACGGGACCTGACCTGGCGCGGCTGAAGGCAATGCTGTACTCGTTTAAGTTCTCCCCCGGCACAAAAGCCCGATGTTCCCTGCCGGCTTTTTCCACCAGGACCTCTCCCGTTAGATGGCACTGAGCGCAGATGCTGTCACGCCGTTCCGGTTCCAATTTCACGGGATTCAAGATGCCGGAACTCTGGCCCGAATGGTTCGCGCGCATTCTATTGACGTGCAACTCCCCCGCCCCGTGACAGCGCTCGCAAGATACTCCGCCCTCCAGGAATGGCGGCGATGCATAGCCATTCTGCGTTCCACCAATGGCTTGTATGCCGCTTGCGTGGCAGGACAAGCAGCGAGGCACCACTGCACGGGTCAGGAACGGATACGAGTAACGTTCGTATCCAGGCGACAACCCCCAGGTGCCTATGCGGCTGTACCACGTAACCGGGGCTTCGTATAAAAAACGGTCTACGGACATTAGAAAGCTGACGGCCGCTGCGCCCGACCCGATGAAGTAAGGAAGTTCCCGCCGTTCCGCTGATGCCGAGCCTTGTTCTCTTCCCTCAAAAGAGAAGAAATATCCAGATTGGTCGTGTCCCGCTTTGTAACTGAAACCGGCGCTTGCAACTGCGCTGCTCTTGAGTGCCGGCGCAATTGACCCCGATATCCCGCTGCTCAAGGCCATCGGTGTGAGCGAATAGGTACTGGCAATACTCGCGTGGCACTCCGCGCAAATTGCCCGCGTGACCGCGGCAGCGCCGGCAGAGGAAAGTAGCAGAGCGAAAACTGTTGTGAATGCCGGGCGCAATCCGCCTCCAGTGCAAAGCATAGAGCAAGTCTTATGTGATAGCGTATCCGCAAGAACTTTCCAGGGAGGATTTTTCCATGCGGCCTGTCTCCGTCATCACAGCTTTGTTTCTCGTCACCTTTGGGCTGCTGGCCCAGAATGATCGTGGTGCCATCACTGGTACGGTACGCGATCCCGGTGGTTCCGTCATTCCCGGATCGAACGTCACTGTCACGAACACGGAGAACGGGTCTGAATTCAAAACACTTACCACGGGCACCGGAAATTATACAGTTCCCGCGCTGCCGGCCGGGCATTACAGCGTCTCCGTGGAAGCGCCAGGATTCAAACGTTACACGCAAACGGGAATTGAAGTGCAGGTGGCTCAAACAGACCGCATCGACGTTAACCTTCAGGTCGGTTCCACGAATGAGACGATTACCATTACTGCTGAAGCTGCCTTACTCAAGACCGAAAGCGCTGAACAGAGCACGGTGGTAAGTGGCGAGCGAATCAACAATCTGCCTCTCAACTTCGGCGGCGGCGGTGGAAGCACAGGCAGCGTTCGCAGCCCGTACCTTTTTAACGTGCTGTCACCCGGCGTGGGAGACAACGCCAGCGGCACCGGCGCGAATGTAAACGGCGTGCAGGCAAACACGTTCCGCGTGCAGGTGGATGGGCAGGACGCCACCAGCCAGAACGATATCGGCTGGACATCCACGGTTGCGCAGCCGTCCGTAGATATGATCCAGGAGTTCTCGCTGCAGACCAGTAACTACGCTGCCGAATACGGCCAGATCGGCGGTGGCCTGTATAACTTCACCACTAAATCCGGTACCAACCAGTTTCACGGCTCAGCTTACGAATACCTCACAAATGAAGCGTTGAACGCGAAACGTCCTTTCACCTATCAAAATCCACGTAGCCGCAAGAATGATTTCGGCGGCACCATCGGCGGGCCTGTGATCATCCCGAAGCTCTACAACGGCCGGAACAGAACTTTCTTCTTTTTCAACCTGGAGATATACCGGAATACCGTCAACACAGCGGGTAACTTCATCACGCTGCCCACCGCTCAATTCAGAGCCGGTGACTTTAGTGAGGTATTAGGCCCTAAGGTGGGAACCGACATTCTGGGCCGCCCGATTCTGGCCAACCAGATTTACGATCCCGCCACCGCGCGCAATGTAAACGGCCAGATTGTCACCGATCCATTTCCAGGCAACATGATTCCGGCCAGCCGCCTGGATCCCGTGGCTCTGAAAATTCAGGGCCTGATTCCCGCAACCACTAACTCCGGGCTTACCAACAACTGGGCCCAGAATACAGGCAATTACAAACGCCAGTCCATTCCAGCGTTCAAGATTGACGAGAACCTGCCGGACAATTCCAAGGTCTCGTTCTATTTCTCGAAGCAGTCCACCAGCCAGCTATCCGCGACTGATGGTTTACCCGTCCCCCTGACTGCTGTTCGCGTGCAGGAAATTTACGGCACCACGGCGCGCCTGAACTATGACCGCTCACTTACTCCCACAACCCTGTTCCATGCGGGCGTCGGTTTTCAGCGCTTCCATAATCCCGATAGCTCGCCCGCATCGGTCTTGAACTACGACGCGGCCGGGATATTGGGCTACCGCGGCAGCGCGACGACCCCCAGCGGCTTCCCTCGCATCAACGGTCTGAGCGGTGCCCTGGGCGGCGGTTCCAGCAGCGCGTATGGCCCCAGCAACGCCAACAGTTATTTCGATGACGGCTTCACCGCCAACGCCACAGCGAACTATATCCACGGCAACCACAGTTACAAGATCGGCGGAGAGTTCCGCCTGGATAGCTGGACCGATCGTAATTCCCGTGGCTCACAAGGCATTTTAAATTTCAGCACAAATGAAACCGCACTGCCTTACCTGCAATCGAGCAACGTGGGCGGCAGTACCATCGGTTATCCTTATGCGAGTTTCCTGCTGGGCCTGGTGGATACCGCAAACGTAAACGCTGTTCAAGATCCGCAGTGGCGCAAGCCGGCATGGGGCGTCTTTGTGCAGGATACCTGGAAAATTACGCCAAAGCTCACGCTCGATTACGGCCTCCGTTGGGATTGGCAGACTGAAGGGCACGAAATTCATTACCGCACCAGCATGTTCGGTCCCACGGTGCCGAATCCTTCCGCAGGCGGTCTGCCCGGCGCACTGGTTTACGAAGGGTACGGAGACAAGCGCTGCAATTGCCAGTTCACACACGGCTATCCTTATGCTATTGCGCCACGCATCGGCGGTGCTTATCAGATTGATTCCAAGACAGTGCTCCGCGCCGGATTCGGAGTAAGTTATGGTCAGGTGCCCACTTACTTCTACATCACCAATGGCGCGCTGCTTGGCGTAGGCTTCAATCAACTTTCTTACACCGCTCCCTCCTTCGGAACGCCAGGCGCGATACTTAAAAATGGCCTGCAAGTTGACCGCGGTGCGCTTTACACACCAACGCTTGACCCAGGCGCCGTACCTTACCGGGGACAGTTAAACTCACCGAATTACTTCTTGGACAACAATTCCGGGCGACCGCCCCGCATCGCGCAGTGGAGCATCGGCTTACAGCGGCAGTTGACTTCCGACTTACTCGTTGAGGCATCGTGGGTGGGCAATCGCGGTGCGTGGATTAGCCAACCGAGCGGTATATTCGCCGCCAACACGCTGGTGAACCTGAACGCTACAAATCCGGCGACACTCGCTGCCAAAGGCATTGATCCCACCAGTTCGGCAGGGCAGGCTATGCTCCTTTCGACCTTCTCATCCGGCAAGCCGCAAGCCGCCGGTTTCAACCCTCCTTATGCAGGTTATCCAGGAGGCGCAACGCTGGCGCAGGCTTTACGTCCTTTTCCGCAGTTCGGCAATATCCCGCTGGTTTGGGCGCCGCTCGGTTCCAGCTGGTACGAATCTCTGCAAGCGAAAGTCACGAAGCGCTATTCCCGGGGTTTGACCGTGAACGCAGCTTTCACTTTCTCGAAGTCGGAGGCAAATCCGGGTGGCACTGTGAACGACGTATTTAATCGCGGGGTGAATAAGTCTATTAGCAGCTTCGATCAGCCCTTCGTTTTCAACATCGGCTACACATATGAAACCCCGGGCTTCTCCAGCAATTCGCTGGTCCGCACGATAGTGAAAGGGTGGACCATCGGCGGGCTGCTTGAATATTCAAGCGGTGTGCCGATCGCGAGCCCCACGGCAACTACCAATCAAAACTCTCTGGTATTCCAGAACACCCTGATGAACCGCATCCCCGGCGTGCCGCTCTACCTGAAAGATTTGAACTGCCACTGCATCGATCCCAACAAGGATTTTGTTCTGAATCCTGCCGCTTGGGCCAACCCCGCTTCCGGAAGATTCGGCAACTCCTCCGCTTACTACAGCGATTACCGCTATGAGCGACGGCCTTTGGAATCCATGAGCGCCGGTCGCCAGTTCCGCCTGCGCGAAAAGATGTCACTCCAGGTACGTGCCGAGTTCTTCAACATTTTCAACCGGACGTATCTGGCCAACCCCAGCTTGACGGCCCCCACCCAGCCCCAGGCGCGGAATGCCGCCGGGATTCCAACTTCCGGCTTCGGATATGTCAACTCGACATCTCTATTCAGTCAACCAAGGAACGGCCAGCTTGTGGCGCGGCTGATATTCTAGCGGTTTGGCCGTGGGACCGATAAAGATGTAATATTTTCAAGAAGTTACAATCGCCCGAGAGGAAGGTCAACGGCAATTCAATTGCTTCTCCAGGGGCTATTGATGCTTCCCTTTTCTCCTGTACGGTTGTTCTTTGGTTCCCGCATTCGAATTGCTCTGACCGCTTTGTTTTGTCTGCTCGTCGTCGCTGGAACAATCGGATATTTGCAATTGTCGCGTTTCGTGGATGCACGGCTTGTGCAAGGCTTCTACGGCGATAGCGTAATTCTGTATGCGGGACCGAGGACCCTTGCCGTTGGCGATGTGATCAGCGCTGACCAGGTATTGGCCGGTCTGCGAGAAAGCGGCTACACGGAAGTCGCCGATAACGCCGCAGGTTATTTTTCTAAATCCAGCAACACGCTGGAAATTCACCCGGGGCCGGCTTCGTATTTCAAACCCGAGGCAGTGAGGGTGACGTTTGGCGAGAAGGGCGTAACGAAGTTAGTGAATGTAAGGGACGGCGCTGCGGTTGATGAGTACGCTTTGGAGCTGCAGGTGCTGGCCACTTTAAACGGCTCGGAACGTGAGAAACGGAGGATCGTTCGTTTCGCAGGAATTCCAAGAGTGCTGGTGAACGCACTTTTGGCGGCTGAGGATAAGCACTTTTTCAGTCACGCCGGTTTCGATCCTCTCCGGCTGGTGAAGGCAGCGGCTGTGGATTTGAAATCCCAACGCAAAGAGCAGGGCGGTTCCACCTTGACCATGCAGTTGGCCCGTAACCTGTACCTTGACTCTGATAAGAACTGGAAACGTAAAGCGTCAGAGCTGATGATTACGCTGATGTTGGAGCGTAAGCTGACGAAGGAGCAGATCTTCGAGAATTACGCCAATCGAGTTTACCTGGGGCGCAGCAACGGGTTTTCAGTGCTTGGGTTCGCAAAGGCGGCTCAGGTTTATTTCGGCAAAGATCTTTCACAAATCGATTTACCGGAGGCGGCGTTTCTTGCAGGAATTGTGCAGCGACCCAGTTACTATGAACCGCAACACCACCTCGCCAGGGCCGTGGAGCGCCGGAACGTAGTGCTTCGGATGATGCGCCAGAGTGACTTTATTAGCGACACCCAGTTGCAGAGCGCGACAGAAGAACCGGTGAGTCTGGCTCATGCGATTCCCGATACCGGGGAGGCTCCGTATTTTCTTTCGCTGGCGTTGAGTGAGTTGCAAGACGCGACACAGTCCGGACCCACCCCCACACGCGTTTACACGACGCTTGACCCCGACCTGCAAAGAAGCGCGGCCGATGCCGTTCGCGTGGGGCTGAATGAGGTAGACGGCTATATTGCGCGCCGCCGCCCGAAAGAACGGCACGATCTTCCGCAGGTGGCGCTGATCGCTTTGGACCCGCATACGGGTGAAGTAAAAGCAGTGATTGGGGGCCGCAATTACGGCACCAGCCAGTTAAACCATGTGCTGGCGAAGCGGCAGCCCGGGTCTATCTTCAAGCCGTTCGTTTACGCCGCGGCACTTTCTCCGGGCGGAAATATGACCCCGGCATCCACCGTTGTGGACCAGCCCACTACGTTTCATTTCGGTAAAGACCTGTATCAACCGGGTAACTTCGGTGAGCACTTTTATGGCACCGTCACCTTAAGGCGGGCGCTGGCGAAATCAATGAATATCGCAACTGTACGGGTTGCGGAGAAGGTGGGTTATGGCAAGGTTGTGGGCCTTGCCCGCAAAGCCGGACTGAACAATCTGATTATGCCCACACCAGCTGTTGCGCTCGGTTCTTACGAAACGACACCTTTGGAGATGGCGGGTGCCTACACCGTTTTTGCAAACGGCGGCATTTACACTCAGCCGCATTTTTTAAGTGAAGCGCGCGGTCAAAACGGAAAAGTGATTTTTAGCGAGAAGCCCATTCAACATAGGGCACTCGACACGGGCGTTACTTTCCTGATGCAAGACATGCTGGAAGAGGTACTGCGATCAGGAACCGCTGCGAGCGTGAAATCACGCGGGCTTCTGGCCCAGGCGGCTGGCAAGACCGGCACCTCTCGAGACGGCTGGTTTGCGGGCTTCACCTCCGACCTGGTTTGTATCGTGTGGGTCGGTTACGATGACAACAGCGATCTGGATTTGGAAGGAGCCCGTTCCGCACTCCCGATTTGGACTGAGTTTATGAAGCGTGCGGCGGCGCTCCGCGGAGCCCAACCTCTTTCCAGCATGCCTGGCGGCGTGGTTTCCGTTTCCATCGACACGGAGACCGGGCTAACCGCCGGACCTTTGTGTACTAGCGTGCGTCGAGAATATTTCCTTTCCGGCACGCAGCCGCGTAAATGCACTCACGAGGAGATGCTGGATCCTTTTGAAACCGTTCCCGAGACGCCAAACCCGATCACAGCCTTACTCAGCCATTAAGCTCCGATGCGTTTGAAATTTATATTCGGTATCTGGCTTTTTTCATGCTTCTCTCTTGCCGCTGAGGTTGAGACTGACAAGCCGTCTCCGATTCGTACCCGCGCGCGTGTGGCCCAGCCCGGTCCACCCGTAGTTGACACAGCAAAGGGAGCGAACACGGGAACAGCCTGTTATCACGATACAGAACGCGCGTTAAGCGCTGTTCACGCATCGTACCCGGTGGGTTCACGAGTAAAGGTCACTAATCTTCGTAACCAGAAAACGGTCATCGTGACAATCAGCGGACATGCCTCCTTGACCGGTCGATTGATCAGCTTGAGCCGCGATGCAGCAGACCAGCTAGACTTTGTGACTGCCGGAACCACACCGGCGAAAGTTGAACTGGTCCGCTGACAGCAACACTGCGGCGCAAGTTCGCAAGCGAAGGCAGGTACGGATCATCCGGAATGGCTTTCGATGGATGGAGCGAAGTGGGCTTGCCGAGCCGGACGCGATACCATTCGGTTCATTTGAAACGCTGACGATTCGTGCACGCTGTGATTGGCACACCCGCTGCCATGGCGCTGTTTGCACAACAGCAACCGGCCACACAGCAGCCCGGCCCGGCCTAACCCGCGCCGGGGATTCCGCCCAATTCGACACAGCCCATCCAGCCGCCCGGACGCCACGGCAGAGATGATGCCACACTTCTTCACTCCGGTTCAGTTTGCAATACTTCGGCACGTGGGTGAAGCGGTGATGCCGCGTTTGAACGGCCGTCCTGGTGCGTTGGAGGCGAAAGCTGCTGAGTTCCTGGACTTTCTGATTGGAGCATCAGCCGCTGACCGTAAAGAGGCATATCACGCAGGCTTGGACGCTTTGACTTCGCAAGCGAAGAAGCAGTTCAACAAAGGCTTTGCCGAACTGGACTCCCAGTAGACCGATGGCTTATTGGCGCTTTTGCGCCAGCCGTGGACTTTCGACACTCCGGCGGAACCGGTGGCCCGCTTCCTTCGGCAGGCAAAGCAAGACATACGAACGGCTACGCTGAACTCGCGAGAATATGTGATGGCGGCTGGTGCGCGGCGGTGGTGGATTTAACTGGTATCCGCTCCATTAATCGCGCGAGGCCCCGAGGAAAAATGGCCACAAAAAAGGGGCTGAACTGCCTGATGCTGAATGTGGGCCCCTGGTGGACTTCAACCGGGTGCGCGGCACCAAGGCTCCTTACGAACTTCCCTATCGCTGATTCGGGCAGCCCGGAAGGCTGCCGCATGTTCAGCAAGCAAACGAATACAACGCCAACTAGTGGGTTGACCAGAAAGAAGTGCCGTATACTCACGATCCGAAAGCCCCTTACAACTGGGTGCGGGTACGCATGATTCGCGGAAAATCTTTGTTCTGGGCGCGTATGTCCTTCCGGCTCAGCGATTATGAATTCAAAGGCAAAGATCATGACGGTTTTGGTGAGAACTGGTCAATCGATCACGCGGAACTGGCTCCTTTCTATTCGCGGGTGGAACCGATTTTTCATGTAGCCGGGCGCAAGGAATCGATAAGGAAACCAGGCTGGTGAACGGAGCGAATTTTGTCGACCGCCATTCCAATTGCGAGATGCATGCCAAGGCGCGCGTTGTGGTGGTAGGCGCTTCCTGCCTCATGAGCGTGTGCATGGATTGCCATCGCATGAAAAAAGCAAGCATCGATTGCATGTTTTGCCACGATTGAACAGCCCTACAGACTCTTGTTGAGGGAGCGGGGGCCAAAAGCGGTAGCGCGATTACGTTAGATTCTGCCGAGTCGCTTCACTGCTTCCGTAATGGAGCGCAGTTTTTCGATGAGAGGGAGGGTGCGATGTTCCGTGTCGTCCAGTTCTTGTGCGCGCTTTAAGATTTCCGCGGCGTGAGCTCTTGGGACAACCACAACGCCATCCTGATCGGCGACGATGATGTCGTTCGGGTTTACTTTCGCTCCCGCGCACTCGATGGGGATATTAGAACCAGCGAACCGGTAATGGTTCACCGAAGTGGAAGGAGCAACACCGATGGAGAAGACCGGGAATTGAATCTTGGTGATTTGCGGCAGGTCACGGACTGCAGCGTCAATCACAGCCCCCGCGAGTCCGCGGACCTTCATCGCGGTGGCCATCAGGCCGCCGATTCCGGCAATGTCGGCACCTCCTTCCAGCTTCATCACATAGACAGAGCCCGCCGGCGCGCGGTCAATCGCTTCCAGCATGCCGGAAGATGCGGAAGCGCCCTCTTGATGCTCTTCCTTCTTGAGCAGAACAGTCACCGCGGGGCCGGCGAACTTGGTTATGAAAAGGGGACGCATCCGGCTCGACATGTAAGCCTTTTGCCCGTAGAGCTGTTCGATGGCATCCGATACGGAAGCCACTTCCACCAGTTTGAAACCTTCGATCAGCGGGTCTTGTGCGGCAAGAGGAATTGCGAAAAGTAAAGCGGCTAGTGTTTTCATTTTCTTGTCTCCGTGATGGTGCGAAAAACGCGCAGCATGTTCAAGCCGAGCACTTTTCGGATGCGCGTTTCCTGCCAGCCGCGAGTGAGCATGGCTTCTGTGAGAAGCGGGAAATCCGCGATGCTGTGGATTCCGCGCGGGGGGTGGGGCCGCCATCGAAATCCGTGCCAATCGCGATGTGGTCTTCACCCGCAATGCCGATGGCACGCTCCAGCACCTCGATCCAACCTTCGGGAGTCAGCAGAAGACACTGTGGAATATCGAACCCAACCATGGGAAATTGCGGTGCGACGATCTTGTCAATCTCGTCAATGCTGAGCTGGCCATTGCGGCCTGCAATTTCGCCGGTATCCCAGAAGGGCTTCCCAGCGTGGCTGGTCCGGTAATCATAAGCCTCGCGGTTGTTAAATTCGTTGCCGATCTGAAACCCGATAACGCCGCCCCTGGCTGCGATTTTGCGCATCAGGTCATCCGGCATGTTACGCGAAATATGGTTGAGCGCGCGCATTCCGTGTTGGGTTGCCACTATCGGCACGGAGCTGACCTCAAGCGTCTGCATAAAGGTTTCGTCTGACGCGTGAGAGACATTGACCACCATTCCGAGCCGATTCATTTCGCGCACGATGGCAAGGCCACGCTGGTTCAGACCATGATTCTTCGCGATGGAGGAACAGTAGGAATCGGCGAAGCGGTTGGCCCAATTGTGAGCGGGCAGTTGTGCAGAGCGGAGGCCGAGACGGTACAGATTGCGGCGCACGCCCAGATCGCCGTCTAGGTCGAAGCCGCCTTCCAGATCGAGCACTGCGGCAATTTTTCCTGATCGATGAATCCGGTTTCGCACGGGGCAGGTCGAACTGGCCCTCTGGCATGCGCTGGCCGATGTTGCCGCCGTGGTAGAACTGACGGTCAATCACATGGACGTGGGCGTGGAATACGAAGGCGCTGGAATGCAATTTCCGAGCCGCCGGAGTGATGGCCAAGGCGAGGGAAACTGCCGTTGCCATCGCCATACAAATTCGTATCAACTGATCTCTCCGGACAATCTGAACCGATCGTCAAGCATTGGCGCGGTCTGGATTGTCTGGAACGCTTGCAGGCATACGTTCAGCTTAGTGTACAAATTCTGACATTGCGCGTAACATCCATTTCAAACATGAGCGCTTCATTTTGGAACAGTATGGGACGCCGCCAGCTCTTTCAGCGCCTGGCCGGGTTGGCCGGAGCGGCTGCTATACCGGCGAGGAGTGCTGCCGCAGCAACGGCGAAAAATATTTATAACTTCATTGGGGTAAGGCCACAATGGCGATCTCCGTAAAGGTGACAATTTGTTCAATTGTTCCGTAGTTGCACTCGACCCCGATACGGGGAAGCGCAAATGGCATTATCAGTTCACTCCGAACGATACGCACGATTGGGATTCCACTGAAGATATGGTGCTGGTGGACCGCGTCTGGCATGGGTCGCCTCGTAAATTACTGTTGCATGCGGACCGCAATGGTGTGTTCTGCGTGCTGGACCGGAACGACGGCAAGTTACTCGCGGCATCGCCCTATGTGCGTGCCACGTGGGTGAGCGGGTGGGATAAACAAGGTATACCGATTACGACTCCCAACTGGCGGGCTAATCCCGAAGGCACAACGGTGTACCCGTCCCTTGGCGGCGGATCTAATTTTCAAGCTCCCTCGTACAGTCCGCAAACCGGATGGATGTACTTCACGTACTATCACGGGCCGGGCCGCTACTCCATCGGTCCAGCGCCTTTCGAACCGGATAAGCAATATCAAGGGCGCGGTTCCGGTGGTGGATTCCGTCCCGCGTCGGCGGATGGCGCGGCCCCGCCTTCGCAGGGAGTGATGGCCCTGGACCCAGAAACAGGAAAGGTGCAATGGAAATTCGAGCTTGCCGAAAACGCGTTGCAGCCTGGAGTTCTGGCAACTGCGGGTGGCCTGGTATTCGCGGCCTCGAATGAAGGCAACTTCATCGCACTCGATGCAAAAAGCGGTAAGGCGCTGTGGCGGTCGGGCGCCGGTGCCAGCATCCCTTCCTCTCCGATCAGCTACTCAGTACAGGGGAAACAATATGTGGCTGTGTCTTCGGCGAACGTTCTGTACAGCTTCGCGCTCCCAGACTGATGATCTAAAATAGGGACCATCATGAAGCGGCACCACGTGGTCTGTTTGTCTCTCTTGTTTGCATGCGCAGTTTCGGTTTATGCCCAAGCTCCAGCCCCAGGCGCACCCGCCAAGCGTGCCGGTGGCCGGGGAGACACAAGAGAGTTTCTGGGGTTGGGCCCGGCACCCGATGCCGCGGCAGCGGACCGGGGCGAAAAATTGTACGGCCCGAATTGCGGCTTCTGCCATGGAGCTAAAGCGAATGGCGCAGAGGGTCCGGATCTGGTCCGTTCTCCGTTGGTACTTCATGATGAGAAAGCGGAACTGATTGGCCCCGTCATTCACAATGGACGCCCCGACAAGGGCATGCCACCGTTTGCCGGGTTTACGGAAGCCCAACTCTCCGACATTGCGCAATTTCTTCATATGCGTGTGGAACTGGCCGTCAATCGCGGACTTTATCAGGTACAGAACATTATCACGGGAGACGCTAAAGCAGGTGCCCGATATTTTAACGATGCCGGGCGCTGCGCTTCCTGCCACTCGATCACCGGTGATCTGGCGCATGTCGGTTCCAAATTCCAGCCATCCGATTTACAGCAAGCCTTCCTTTACCCGGGGGCGCGCGGGTTTCAAGCGAGCGGATCAAAGGTAAGTCAAGTAACCGTCACGCTGCCGTCCGGGCAAGTGATATCCGGAGCATTGAAACGGCTGGATGATTTCAATGTTTCTCTTTACGATTCCGCGGGTGATTACCATTCCTATGCTGTCGTGCCCGGTGTAAAGGTGGACGTGGAAGATAAACTTTCCGGACATCGTGAACTTCTGAAGCAATATTCCGATGCCGACATGCATAATCTTACGGCTTACCTGACAACACTCAAATGACACTTCATCAGCGGCTTGCCGCCATTCTTTCGCTGGTCCCTGTTATCTGCTCCGGGCAGATGCTCAACCCGAAGAAGCTGCTAGAGCAGCCAACCGACACATGGCCAACCTATAACGGCGATTATTCGGGCCGCCGGTTTAGCACGCTAAAGCAGATCGATTCGGCAAACATTCGTTCACTCTCTCTCTCCTGGATGTACCGAATCACGAACGTTGGCCAGCAGAGGGGAGTGGGGAATCCGGCTATAAAATCCACTCCGCTGATGGTGAACGGCATCCTGTATTTCACCATTCCTGAC
>Ga0123337_10002802_pt1 | contig 19344 bp, 23 predicted proteins | sample frozenSSSSmetaG_FD_89792 | JGI IMG/M metagenome (GOLD analysis project Ga0123337, IMG submission 89792) | Glacier valley bacterial and archeal communities from Borup Fiord, Nunavut, Canada, to study Microbial Dark Matter (Phase II) -... | ecosystem: Environmental > Aquatic > Freshwater > Ice >... | reverse complement strand
GACGCGCTGGTCGAATGGCTGCTGCAAAAAACCCGCAGCTATATTTTTGCCACCGCCGCCCCGGCCCTGCTGGCCAGTGCCTTGCGCGCCAGCCTCAGGCTGATCGCGCAGGACGACTGGCGGCGCACGCATTTGCAGCAGCTGATTGCGCGCCTGCGCAGCGGCCTGACCACCGGCCTGCAGGGCAGCCACTGGCAATTGGGCGACTCCGAAACCGCCATTCAGCCGCTGCTGATTGGCCGCAACGACGAGGCGCTGGCCGTCATGGAAGGCCTGCGCCAGCGCGGCATCTGGGTGCCGGCGATTCGCCCACCCACCGTACCCGAGGGCACGGCGCGCCTGCGCATCGCCCTGTCGGCAGCGCACACCGACGCCGACATTGACCTGTTGATTGACGCCCTGACCGCATTGGCCAGGGCAGCGCGCTGAGCCCGACCGCATCAAGGCATCCGCTAGACTCAAAAACCCCCTGATACGAAGGAAAAACCATGTCTCCCGTTGTAGAACAAACCATCACGCTGCACCGCTCCGCCGCCCCGCTGGCCCCAAAAACCGGCGCCGAACGCTGGAGCGTGGACGCGATTGAAGCGCTGTTCAACCTGCCCTTCCCCGAACTGATGCACCAGGCGCAAACCGTGCACCGCGAGAACTTCGACCCGACGCGCATTGAATTTGCCACGCTGCTGTCGGTCAAGACCGGCGGCTGCGCCGAAGACTGCGGCTACTGCCCGCAGGCCGCGCGCTACGACACCGGCGTGGAAGCCAGCAAGCTGATGGAACCCGCCGAAGTGCTGGCCGCCGCCAAGCTGGCGCAGGCCGCCGGCGCCACGCGCTTTTGCATGGGCGCGGCCTGGCGCTCGCCCAAAGAGCGCGACATCGAAAAAGTCGCCGAGCTGATCCGCACCGTCAAGGCGCTGGGGCTGGAAACCTGCGCCACGCTGGGCATGCTGGAAGACGGCCAGGCGCAAACGCTGCAGGACGCGGGCCTGGACTACTACAACCACAACCTGGACAGCGCGCCTGATTTTTACGGCGACATCATCAGCACGCGCCAGTACCAGGACCGGCTCGACACGCTGGCCCGCGTGCGCAGCGCCGGCGTCAAGGTCTGCTGCGGCGGCATTGTCGGCATGGGCGAAACCCGCCGCCAGCGCGCCGGCCTGGTGGCCGAGCTGGCCAACCTCACGCCCTACCCCGAGTCGGTGCCCATCAACAACCTGGTCAAGGTCGAGGGAACGCCGCTGGCCGACCAGGCCGACCTGGACCCGTTCGAGTTTGTCCGCACCATTGCCGTGGCGCGCATCACCATGCCCACGGCGCGCGTGCGCCTGTCGGCCGGCCGCCAGCAGATGGGCGAAGCGGTGCAGGCGCTGTGCTTTCTGGCCGGCGCCAACTCGATTTTCTACGGCGACAAGCTGCTGGTCACCGGCAACCCGGACACCGAAGCCGACGTCAAGCTGCTGGAACGGCTGGGCATGACGCGCTCGGCGCCGCAGATGGCCTGAGGCCCCGTACTGGCCTTGATTTTTGAGGCCTGCTGACCAACCAGTGCGGATTAAACTCCCGCTCATTCAGGAGAGAGACCATGACTTCAGACACCGCCGCCCCGGCAGCTTCAGCCACCCCCTATGGCACGCTGCCGCCAGCGTCCACGCCCTCGGCCCGCAAGCCCATGAGCCTGCCGCGCCTGCGCGAAATGCGCGCCCAGGGCGAAAAAATCACCATGCTGACCGCCTACGACGCGACCTTTGCCGCCGTGGCCGATGCGGCGGGCGTCGAATGCATTCTGGTGGGCGATTCCCTCGGCATGGTCTGCCAGGGGCTGACCAGCACCGTCGGCGTGACGCTGGAGACCATGCGCCACCACACCGAATGCGTCGCCACCGGCCTGCGCCGCGCCCACGGCGTAGCCTGGCTGATTGGCGACCTGCCGTTTGGCAGTTACCACGAATCCAGGGAGCAGGCGCTGCGCAGCGCAGTGACGCTGATGCAGGCCGGCGCCCACATGGTCAAGCTGGAAGGCGGCGGCTGGACTACCGAGACCGTGCGCTTCCTGGTCGAACGCGGCATTCCGGTCTGCGCCCACCTGGGGCTGACGCCGCAAACCGTGCATGCGCTGGGCGGCTACCGCGTGCAGGGCAAAACAGAGGAATCGGCCGCACTACTGCGGCGCGACGCCCGCGCGCTGCAGGACGCCGGCGCGTCCATGCTGGTGCTGGAAATGGTGCCTGCGGCGCTGTCGGCCGAAGTGACAGCGCTGCTGACGCACTGCCCCACCATCGGCATTGGTGCGGGAGACGGCACGTCAGGCCAGGTGCTGGTGCTGCACGACATGCTGGGCATGAACCTGGGCAAGATGCCCAAGTTTGTTCGCAACTTTATGGAAGGCGGCGGCAACCAGAGCGCCAGCGTGCGCGGCGCCATGGAAGCCTATGTGCGCGCCGTCAAGGACGGCAGCTTTCCGGTCAATGCCGTGCATGCCTGGTAATTAAAAATAAACGTCAAGGAGACCTATGCACATCGTCCACACCATTGCCGACTTGCGCGCGCACCTGAGCCCCTACAAGCGCCCGGCCTTTGTGCCCACCATGGGCAACCTGCACGCCGGCCACATTGCGCTGGTCAGGCAGGCCAAGCCGCTGGGCGATGTCACGGTGTCCAGCATTTTTGTGAACCGGCTGCAGTTTGCGCCGCACGAGGACTTTGACAGCTACCCGCGCACGCTGGACGCCGACGCCCAGCGGCTGGAAGCGGCCGGCTGCGACGTGGTGTTTGCCCCGCGCGAAAAAGACCTCTACCCCGAGCCGCAAACCTTCAAGGTGCATCCGGCCACCGACCTCAGCGACATGCTCGAAGGGCATTTCAGGCCCGGCTTTTTCATCGGCGTCAGCACCGTGGTGCTCAAGCTGTTTTCATGCGTGTTTGCAGGCATGCCCTCGGGCGTGGCCGCCTTCGGAAAAAAAGACTACCAGCAGGTGCTGGTGGTGCGCCGCATGGTGCAGCAGTTTGCCCTGCCGATCGAGATTCTGGCCGGCGAAACCCAGCGCGCCGACGACGGACTGGCGCTGTCGTCGCGCAACAGCTACCTCAGCCCGGCCGAGCGCCAGGAAGCCGCGCAGCTGGCCCAGGCCCTGCGCGCACTGGGCGACGCCGCCCGCGCCGCCGGTGCCAGCGCGGCGCCCGACCTGGCCGCGCTGGAAGCCCAGGCGCTGCAGGCGCTGGCCCGGCGCGGCTGGAAGCCCGACTACCTGACGGTGCGCCGGCGCACCGACCTGCAGCCGCCGCAAGGCCCGCTGGCCGGCGTGCCGCTGGTGGTGCTGGGCGCGGCCAAGCTGGGCAACACCCGCTTAATCGACAACCTGGAGATTTGACGGCGGACGGGCTTGGGCCGGCAATTGCTCCTGTATCAATAGCTGCTCGCGCCCGCAGCCATTTCGCCAAAGTCGTTTTTCACCTGTAAATTCAAGTAAAAACCTTTCTTCAAGGAGTTTCACCATGGCCCTCTCGCACGCCGCATCCGGGCAACTCGTGGACGTTCAGCCGCTGGCAGACCAGCTGACCGAGGCCAGAACCACGGCTCTGTTCAAGACCGGCATGCTCGAAGTCATGCGGCTGGTCATGCCGGCACACAAGACCATGCCGGTGCACCAAGTCAAGGGCGACCTCACGATTCACTGCCTGGAAGGCGAGATTGATCTGATGGCGCACGGCAAGACGCAGCGCATGAAAGCAGGCCAGCTGATCTGGCTGGCGGGCGGTGTGGACCATGCGTTGACGGCGCGGCAGGACTCGTCGCTGCTGGTCACGCTGGTGCTGTAAAAAGTAGCGCCAGCCCTGGCGACCCGGATTTATGATTATTTAAGGCGCCAGCGCAATGAATACGGGCGTAAGCAGCTATTTATACAATAGCAGACAAGCGCCCCGGATTCAGGCCTGCTCGGTCGTCGGATCGCGTTCCATCAGCAGCGCCACCGCCTCGGCGGGCTGGATTTTTCCATCCAGCAGCGCCACCACGCTTTGCGCAATCGGCATGTCCACGCCCAGGCTGGCGGCGCGCTGCACCACCGTGCGGGCGCAGTAAACACCTTCCGCCACATGGCCCAGCGACTGCACCGCTTCGGCCAGGCTGTTGCCCTGGGCCAGCAGCAAGCCGACCTTGCGGTTGCGGCTCAGGTCGCCGGTGGCGGTCAGCACCAGGTCGCCCAGCCCCGACAGGCCGGTGAAGGTTTCGGCACGGGCGCCGAGCGCCACGCCCAGCCGCGTCATTTCGGCCAGCCCGCGCGTGATCAGTGCGGCGCGGGCGTTGAGCCCGAGCGCCAAGCCGTCACACAGCCCGGTGGCAATGGCCAGCACGTTCTTGACGGCGCCCCCGACTTCGGTGCCGATGAGGTCATCATTGGCATAGACGCGCAGCGTCGGGCCGTGAAACGCGGCTACCAGCGCGTCGCGCACTTCGGCGTGTTCGCTGGCGGCCACCAGCGCCGTCGGCTGGCCGCGCGCCACTTCGAGCGCAAAACTCGGCCCGCTGAGCACACCGGCGCGTAAATTGGGCGCCACCTGGGCCCGTATCTCGTGGACCATCAGCCCGAACGGGGCCGATGACGAGGCAGATGCCAGAGGCGCTTCAAAGCCCTTGCTGAGCCAGGCGACCGGCACCGTAACATGCTGCAGGCGTTGCAGCATGGCGCGAGCGGCCGACACCGGCGTGGCCATGATGATGAGGTCTTGTCCAATGAGCGCCCCGGTCAGCGAGGCGTCACTGCCGCCTTGCAGCCGCAATTCCTCGGGAAAGGCAATGCCGGGCAGGTAGCGGGCGTTGCTGCGTTCGGCCTGCATGGCGGTGACCCGCGCCGCATCGCGCGCCCACAGCGTGACCTGATGCCCGCTGGGCCCGCTGATGCCGGCGGCGCCCTCGGCCCCTGCAATGCCCTGGGTGCGGGAGGCGCTGACGGCCAGCGCCGTGCCCCAGGCGCCCGCGCCAATCACGAGTATCTTCATGACCGCAGCCCGTCAGCGAGACACGGCATCTTACCGACCCTCAAACAATGATCTGGGGCGGCGCCACGGCGGCAGCGGCGGCTTCGACCTGCTGCTGCTCGTACATCGCCTGAAAGTTGATTTCAGCCATGTGCACGGGCGGGAAACCGCCGCGCTGGATGATGTCGGCCACGTTGCTGCGCAGGTAGGGGTAGACGATCTGCGGGCAGGCGATGCCCAGGATGGAACCGAGCTGATCGGTCTGCATGTTGCGGATTTCAAAAATGCCGGCCTGCTTGGCTTCCACCATGAACACCGTCTTGTCGCCGATCTGGGTGTGCACGGTGGCCGTCACGGTGACCTCGAACAGGCCATCAGCCACAGGCGCGGCGTCCACGCCGAGCTGGATGTCCACGCTGGGTTGTTCCTGGTTCAGCAAGATTTCCGGCGAATTGGGTTGCTCCAGCGACAAATCTTTGAGGTAAACGCGCTGGATCTGGAATACGGGGTCAAGATTGGCTTCGGCCATGGTGCTCTTTCGGGGGTTCTTGAAAAATCGGGGGAAAATCGGAAAGCTGGTCGCACGCAACAGCGCGCGGCGGCCAAGCTGCATTATCTCAGGGCCGCAATCGGGCCTTTCGTGAGCGGCCTGCGCCGGGCCTCAAGCCCTGAGCAGCGGCATCAGGCCGCCACGGCCATCGAGCGCGACCAGGTCGTCACAGCCGCCGACATGCGTGGCGCCAATGAATATCTGCGGCACCGAGCTTCGGCCCGTGATTTCTTTCATTTTCTGGCGCTCGCCGGACACCATGTCGACCCGGATTTCATCCAGTTCGGTGACGCCGCGCTCTTTCAGCAGCTGTTTGGCCTGAATGCAATAAGGGCAGGAGCCGGTGGTGTAGATTTTGACGGTTTGCATGCTTTCTCCGGAAGGTGCTGGCAGGTGCCAGGCGCAGGAAATAAAAATCAGGGTCGGCCCAGGAATAAACCGAGCCGCCAACCTGAAACTGCCGCTCGGACAGTGACTTTCAGCCTTTTCAGGCCTTTTCAGGCCTTTTCAACGGGTAGGTTAGCGTCTTTCCACGCTTTGAGCCCGCCGCCCAGCGATTGGGCTTGCTCGTAGCCAAGCTTTTTGGCGATGGCGACGGCGCGGCTGGAACGCATGCCGCTGGCACAGACCAAAATCACGGGCAAGGCCTTGTTTTTCACAGCGCCCGGGAGCCGGGACTCCAGCTCGCCCAGCGGGATGTGTTTGGCGCCCACCACATGACCAGCGGCAAATTCCTCCGCGCTGCACACGTCGACCACCACGGCCTTTTCACGGTTGATCAGTTGCACAGCAGCGCTGGCCGTCAGCGCGCCCCCGCTCATGCCGCCAGCCATCATGGGCCAGACCAGCATGCCGCCTGAAGCCAGCGCGACGGAAATCAGCATCCAGTTATCGATCAGAAATTTCACTTTGAACCTTTTGTGTGTTGTATGCCTAACCCGTGATTTTAGAATAGAGGCAGCAACCGGCCCGCTGGCGGCCTTTAATCGCCTGATCCCAACCATCAACTCCCCAATTTATGTACAAACTTGTGCTCATCCGCCACGGCGAATCGACCTGGAATCTTGACAACCAATTCACCGGCTGGACCGACGTCGACCTGACGGAAACCGGCATAGCGCAGGCCAAGAACTCCGGAAAATTGCTGAAAGAAGAAGGCTATGACTTCGACCTGGCCTACACCAGCGTGCTCAAGCGCGCCACCCGTACGCTCTGGCATGTACTCGATGAAATGGACCGGACCTGGCTACCGGTGGTTCACAGCTGGCGGCTCAACGAGCGGCATTACGGCGCCTTGCAGGGGCTGAACAAGGCCGAGACCGCCAGGAAATATGGCGACGAGCAGGTGCTGGTCTGGCGCCGCAGCTACGACACGCCCCCGCCGCCCCTGAGCGCCGAAGACGAGCGCTGCGAGCGCGGTGACCCGCGCTATGCCAAGCTGCCACCCGAACAGGTGCCGCTGACCGAGTGCCTGAAAGACACCGTGGAGCGGGTGCTGCCGTTCTGGAACGAATCCATGGCGCCGGCCATCAAGGCCGGCAAGCGCATCGTGGTGGTGGCCCATGGCAATTCGATACGCGCGCTGGTGAAACACCTGGACAACATCTCGGACGACGACATCGTGGGCCTCAACATCCCCAATGGCATCCCCCTGGTGTATGAACTGGACGAAAATCTCAAGCCGCTGCGCCACTACTACCTGGGCGATAGCGAAGCCGCCGCCAAAGCTGCTGCGGCCGTGGCCGCGCAGGGCAAGGCCTGAGCCCCGGCGACCCAGGCGAACGGTTTTTTGTAAAAGTCGTGTAAAACTGCCGAATAAATCGCCAGTTTCAAGCCTTTTCCAGTACTGAATGGCGCTGGCGACGGAACTGTAGAGCGGGGCTTCTGTCCAAGGTGTATATTGCTCCAGTTCTGAAGGAGCAAGGGTTCCTTAACAGACTTATGAAGGTATTTTTATGGGTCAAAAGCTCAAGACAGCAGGCTGGATTTCAATTGGCGTTGTGGCAGGCGCCCTGACCACGGTACAACTGCAGGCCGTCGCGCGCGGCGGGCTCACGCCTTTGCCGCTGGAAGAGTTGCAGCAACTCGCTGCGGTTTTCGGGATGGTCAAGACAGACTATGTCGAGCCGGTGGACGAGAAAAAACTCATCACCGATGCCATCTCTGGCATGGTGGCCAGCCTGGACCCGCATTCTGTCTACTTTGACAAAAAGTCATACAAGGAATTCCGGGAAGGCACGAGTGGCCGCTTTGTCGGCGTCGGCATAGAGATCAGCCAGGAAGACGGGCTGGTCAAGGTCGTGTCTCCGATTGAAGGCTCACCGGCCGACCGGGCGGGCCTGAAGCCCAATGACCTGATCACCCGGATTGATGACTCGGCCGTCAAGGGCATGAGCCTGAACGATGCCGTCAAGAAAATGCGCGGTGAGCCCCAAACCAAGGTCCGGCTCACCATTTTTCGCAAGGATGAAAACCGCACCTTCCCCGTCACCATCACCCGTGAAGAAATCCGTACCCAGTCGGTGCGCGGCAAGGTGGTGGAGCCCGGCTACGCCTGGATTCGCCTGAGCCAGTTTCAGGAACGCACGGTGGAAGACTTTGTCACCAAGGTGGAGTTGATTTACAAGCAGGAGCCCAAGCTCAAGGGCCTGGTGCTGGACTTGCGCAACGACCCGGGGGGTTTGCTGGATGCCGCGGTGGCGGTGTCGGCGGCCTTCCTGCCTGAAAACGTCACCGTGGTGTCGACCAATGGGCAGCTGGCCGAGAGCAAATTCACCTACAAGGCGTCACCCGAGTTTTATCAGCGCCGCAACGGGGTCGACCCGCTCAAGCGCCTGCCTGCCGCACTGAAGAACGTACCGCTGGTGGTATTGGTAAATGAAGGCTCTGCTTCAGCCAGCGAAATCGTGGCGGGCGCGCTGCAAGACTACAAGCGCGCCACCATCATGGGCACCCAGACCTTCGGCAAAGGTTCGGTCCAGACCGTGCGTCCGCTGGGCCCTGACACCGGCATCAAACTGACCACGGCGCGTTACTACACGCCGACCGGCAAGTCGATTCAGGCGCGCGGCATCGTTCCCGACGTGATGGTGGACGAGACCGCCGAGGGCAGCCCGTTTGCCGCACTGCGCACCCGCGAAGCCGACCTTGAAAAACACCTGGGCAGCGGCCAGGGTGCTGAAGTCAAGGACGAGGGCCGGGAAAAAGCCCGCGAACAAGCCCTGAAACGCCTGGAAGAAGAGGCCAAGAAGACGCCTGAACAGCGCCGGCCGCCCGAACTGGGCAGCGACAAGGACTTCCAGCTGGCGCAAGCCATTAACCAGCTCAAGGGTCGCCCTGTGCTGATCAGCAAGACGGCCGTGGTCGAACCCAAAAACGAGAAAAAAGAGAACTAGGCCAGATCAAGCTCAGGCCGGCTTGCGTCAGCGCACCCAAGCCGGCCTTTGTATTTGCCATTCCCTTTTCCTTTTTCCCGTTCCCTCCTCCGCTTTTTCATGAACGACGACCAGCTGCTTCGCTATTCCCGGCACATCCTGCTCGACGAAATAGGCATTGAGGGCCAGGAAAAACTCCTGTCTTCCCATGTGTTGATGGTGGGCGCGGGTGGCCTCGGATCGCCGGTGGCCTTGTACCTGGGCAGTGCGGGCGTCGGGCGCATCACGGTCGTCGACCATGACCGTGTGGATGCCACCAACCTGCAGCGGCAAATTGCCCACACGCTGGCGCGCATCGGTCAGTTCAAGGCTGCATCCGTGGTGCAGTCCATAGCAGCCATTAATCCGGATGTCAACGTCACTCCGGTCACCGAACGGGCCGATGATGCGCTGCTCGACAAGCTGGTCCGCGAAGCCGACCTGGTGCTGGACTGCACCGACAACTTTGCGACCCGCCACGCCATCAACCGCGCCTGCGTCAGGCACCGCAAGCCGCTGGTGTCGGGGGCCGCCATACGCTTTGACGGGCAAATCGCTATTTATGACCCGCGAGATGATCTGTCGCCGTGCTATGCCTGCGTGTTCCCGGAGTCGGACTGGCTCGAAGAAACCCGCTGCGCCACCATGGGCGTGTTTGCGCCTTTAGTCGGCATTGTGGGCACGGTGCAGGCCGCCGAAGCCCTGAAGCTGCTGTGCGATGTGGGGCAGCCGCTGACCGGGCGACTGCTGATGCTCGATGGCCGCAGCATGGCCTGGAACGAGATGACACTGACGCGCAACCCGGCATGTGCCGTCTGCGGCGGCCATTGAACGCAGCGCTGCAGCCCTGCCTCGGGCAGCCCCGACCCCGGCCTTATCGGGTGCCCGCTGCGGGCTTGGCGGCTTGCGCCAATACAGCCTGACAATCCGCATCCTCACCCGGCCCGGTTTCTACAGTGGCCGCCAGCGCCAGCAGGGGGTTGATGGCTGCCAGCGCCAGGGCGATGCCGACCCGCCCCGCCAGCGCTGCCTTGTCAGGACCGACTGATGGCGCAGCAAAGGTGCCGCCAATGCGCAGTGGCGACCGCAGGCTCAGAATGCTCTGGTCCTTGGGCGAGGGTTCCAAAACAATCTCCAGGGTTTCCTTGGCCAGACTCACCTGGCCCCGGCCATTGATCACGGTATCGCTGGTATCCAGCACGATGGCCCGGCTGGTCATCAACCCCTGCTTCACATCAAAGGCTGCGGCGGCGCAGCGCAGCTGCACCGTGCGGTCACCGCGCACCAAAAACTTGATGATTTCGCCGCCGTCAAGGCCCATGTATTCGAGCAGGATGTTGCTGATTTCGCCCTTACCCATCAAGACGGCCACATCCCCGGAGGCCGACCCGAGCATTTGCGCGGCAGAATTGCCCCGCCCGTTCAGATCGAACTGCCCGCTGATTTTTCCAAAACTGCTTTTGGTCGTCTCCACGGCAGGAAGCAACTGATTCAACTGCAATCCGCGCACATCCAGACGGGTGGTGAACGCAGCGGGCACCACATTGGCGTCGATGTAAATCCGTCCAGCCACGGTCCCTCCAGCAACGCCCAGGGAAACAGGGTCCAGCTGCAAGACCCCTGACGACAGCTTGACGTGAACACTTCCCTTGTCCAGCGGCAACACCTGCACATGCCGAATGTCGCCAGCGGCATACGTCACGTCGGCATTCATGGCCTTGAGTTTGGCCACGTCCAGCGTCGCCACAGGTAGCAGCTTGCGCGACGCCGCTGCAGCGCCAGGGCTGGAACTGCCGAATGGCGCCAGGCCAATCACCGGTCCCAGATCCGCAAAATCCAGCAACTTCGACGCCACCTTGCCAGTCAACATCGGCACCGCAGCCGACTGATCAAAACTCAGGGCGCCGCTGAGGTCCGACCTGCCCAGCGTTCCCTGAATCTGGCTGGCGGCCCATACTTTGCCTTTCTTGACCAGCTTGCCGCGAAGCTTGTAGGGCGGCGAGGAAGGCAGGACCACGCCCAGCAGCTTGTAAAGCTCTTCGAGGTTTCGCCCCTGGAGATCAAACGTGGCGTCAACGCTGGCGAGGTCTGCAAGATTGGCAATCGAGCCCTTGGCCTTGAGACTGGTTCTTCCCGCCACGGCATTCACTTCGACAGGAAAAGGGGCCTGGCTATTCTGATTCAGTTGCAGCACGCCACCGGTTCGCCCTTGGGCGCTAAACACCTCATTTTTCCATTTACCCGTGGCCTTGAATTGCAGGGGAAGCTGACCGGCGGCCTCTTCGGCAAGGGCAAATTGAGCGGTGATATTGGCGCCTTGCGCCGCTGCCCGGTACTGGACAGTCCCCTTGTCAACCAGCAAGGCGCCGATCTTCGGGACAGCGCTTTCGTCGGACGTGTCGCGTGACAGCGCCCAAGTGCGGCGACCATCCGGCTCAATCTGCAGGCCAATTTGCGCATCGGTCAGCAGCATCCGGGGCAACACCAGCTTGCCCCATAACAGGGGCAACAGCTCAATATCGAATTCGGCAACGCTCGCCTTGACAAGGTGAGGATCACTGGCCCACTCGGGATTGGCAAATTCCACGCCCTCCGCCCGGACGGTGCTCGTCAGGCCCGGACGCACCGCCAAGCGGTGCGTAATTTCAAAGCGACGCCCCAGCTGCTCCGACACATAACGATTGATCGGCTCGCGCAAGGAATCCCATGGAAAAAAATAAACCCCCAGCGTCAAAACGATGAGCGAAGCGACAATGCCCGCCAGCCATTTTCGGGCAGCAGCAGATTGAAACAGGGTGTTGTTCATGCGTTAGAGGTGATTCCGGGCAGCTTCAAGAAATGTTTTTTGTCGCGGCGGCAGACCCTGCGCCAACAACAAGAGTCCATAAACATGTACGGGCACTGACTTGCTGATGCTTGACTATCCAACAAATAGGCGACTGAGAACAGTCGGCAAGCGCCATGAAACACTGTGGGCATGTACCTACAGCCTTTTGCGGTGCAGGCGTAGGAAATATCCTACGAAAATAAGCTCACGTCACTGGCACAATCAACTTGCAATAAAAAATACATTGGGAAATAGGGCAAGATGGTATTTTTCGACTCTTGCCGACAGCACTTGGCAGGAATTTCGCAATATTCCGAAATTCCTGGCGTCGTTACTTGGGCAAGAGCAGTGAGACTTAAAACTTATATCGTCGAAGACAACCCCACCATTCGCGAAAACCTGATTGGCACGCTTGAAGAACTGGCCAGCATCAATGCGGTGGGAAGCGCGGAAACCGAGAACGAGGGCAAAGCGTGGCTTGCCGAAAACCGGGATGACTGGGATTTGGCGATCGTCGATTTGTTTCTCAAACAGGGAAGTGGCTTGGGCGTACTCGCCTCCTGCCGGGACCGTCCATCCCGGCAAAAGGTGGTGGTACTCAGCAATTACGCCACGGCTGACATTCGCCAGCGGTGTGCCCAACTGGGCGTTGACGCAGTATTCGACAAATCAAACGAAATTGACGCCTTGGTGGACTACTGCATCCAGCAAAGCACTCCCTCCGCTTGAAATCAGTCAATCAACTTGTTCTTGAGCGCGTAATAGGTGAGGTCACTGTTGGAGGAAAGGCTCATTTTTTCCATCACGCGGGTACGGTAGGTGCTCACGGTCTTCACACTCAGGGAAAGCGCTTTTGCAATGTCGCCCGCTGTCTCCCCCTTGGCCAGCTTGAGGAACACCTGAAACTCCCGCTCCGACAGTTGCTCGTGGGCCGCCATGTCCTTAGGACGGTTCAGTTGTTGCGCCAGCAACTCTGCCACTGCCGGCGTGATGTAGCGCTTGCCAAGAGAAATCACACGGATCGCATCGACAATTTCCGACGGATCGCACTCCTTGTTCAGGTAGCCGCTGGCGCCTTGGCGAATCAGGTTGACCGCGTAGTGCTCCTCTGGATAGCCGCTCAGAATCAGGATGCCCACATCGGGCGCTTTGGCGCGAATCATGGCCAAGGCATCGATCCCGCTCTGGCCGGGCATGGACAAATCCATGACCAGGATGTCCAGCTCGACATTGCGAACCAGGTCAATGGCCTCGCGGCCACTGCCGGCCTCGCCGACGACGCGCAAGTCTACTTGGTCCGAAAAAAACTGCTTGAGCCCCGTACGCACAATGGCGTGGTCATCCACAATTCCGATTTTTATCATGTCGCTGTCTTTCTTTAACGCCTGCGCAAAGCGGCCATCCAATGAAACAAGAGGGCCGGAACCGGTCATCCTCATTGATTTTCAGCGCCCATTATTGTCGAATTATTCACTGAAATGCTGAATGGGAGTTTGCCGTGAAACGATTTGCAATATCTAAAATGGCCATCAGCCTGCCCTTGGCGGTGCTGGCCGCAGCCTTGCTCATATTTATCAACGAGGCGAGTTTTCAGCGCTCCACGGCGGCTGCGGCCAATATCGAGGAGGCACAACAAACCCGCGGGGCTATCAACAAATTACTGCAACACGTGCTGGACGCAGAAACTGGCCAACGGGGGTATTTGCTGACCGGTGATCCGCGCTACCTGGAACCGTACACCACCGCCATGGCGGATCTTCAGCAGACCCTTGGTGTGCTGAATCAGCTGTTCGCCCCCTACAAAGACCAACTCCTGGAGTTTGGCGTCATGTCAGAGCATGTGTCACGCAAACTGGCCGAAATGGACTTGAGCGTGCGCATGCGAAAGGAAGGGAATGAAGACGCCTGGAAATTCATCCTGACCACCGACGTCGGCAAGGTGCATATGGACGCCATTCGAGCGCAGTCTGCCAGCCTTGCGGCCAGCAGCATCAGCAAAATGGAGTTGGGTCAGGCCCAGATCAAAAAAACATTGCTGCTGTCCCGCATCGGCATTGCCACGATGGCGCTGGCGGGGCTGCTGGCTTTTTACATGTACCTGCAACAAACCAAGGCCTTGCTGGCCGCTGGCAAACGGGAGCAGACCACGCTTCAGCGTGAGCGCGACATGCTGGAATCCCAGGTGCGCGAGCGCACTGCCAGCCTGGCCAAGCTGGCCACCCATTTACAAAATGTGCGGGAAGATGAGCGGGGTCACCTGGCACGTGAACTGCACGACGAACTGGGCTCGCTGCTTACGGCCGCCAAACTGGATGTCGCCAGGCTCAAGTCCCGGCTGGCCGGGAACGTGCCAGAAGCAACAGAACGCCTGGCGCATCTGACCAGCACGCTGAACAGCGGCATCGCCCTGGCGCGGCGCATTGTCGAGGATTTACGCCCGTCCTCGCTTTCCCACCTCGGCCTGGTGGCTTCGCTCGAAATTCTGGCCCGTGAATTTGAAGGACAGTCGGGCCTGTCCATCACAACGGACCTGGAACACGTCGATTTAGGCGGGGCCGCGCAACTGACCGTTTACAGGCTGGTTCAGGAGTCCCTGACCAACATCGGCAAGTATGCGGAGGCAAAGCAGGCAGAAATCAGCCTTCACAGCTTTGACGGCTACATCTCTGTCGAGGTTCAGGACAACGGCAAGGGGTTCAAGCTGGACAGTGTGGGGCCGACAAGTCACGGTCTTGCAGGCATGCGCCACCGCGTGGAAGCAGCGGGCGGCAGACTGACCGTTGTGAGCACTGAAGGCAAAGGCACACGGATTTCTGCGGTACTTCCCCAGACAAGCTGAGCATGTCGAAGCGTCGCATCCGCCCTTGCCGTTCACCTGAAACCGCATGCGCGTAACAAACTGTCAGCCGCCTCCTACAGCACCCCCACCCCGGAACTGACAGAAGCACACGCTTGCAGCCGATGAGAAAAAATCAGCTTATTCATTAAGCTAGGTGCAGGCGTTTCAAAAGAAGCCCCAAAAAGCCCAAGCAAGGAGATTGAAATGCTGCATTATTCTGTCGTTTTTCTGGTGATCGCATTGATCGCCGCCGTATTCGGCTTTGGTGGCATTGCAGCAGGCGCAGTGGAAATCGCCAAGATACTATTTTTCATCTTCGCCATCATGGCTATCGTGGGCTTCGTAGTCAGCTTGCTCAAGAAGAAATGATGCATGCCACTGCAAAGTACAAACCCGCGCAATACCGATTCACTGCCCAGCACCATTTCTCCTGAAATTCAAACTCACCAAGGACTCGAAATGAATACGAACAACGCATCCAAAACTGCCCACGATGCCTTGCCTGCCATGCGCCATGCCTCCGAAGAATTGCTGCAGACTGCCGAAAAGGCGGCCTATTCGACCCGCAGTTATGCCAATGAGGCTCTGGACAAAGCCGAGCACAAAGTGCGCGAACTTCGCGGCAACATCGACCCGGTCGTTGACATGCTGGCGTCCAAAGCGCAGAAGCTGGCACGCCACAGCCTGGACCTGGCCACAGAGGCCAAAGACCGTGCCGAGCATTCCCTCAAGCGGGCAGCGGGCGTGACCACCCGTTATGTGGCCGAGCAACCCTTGCGCTCCGTGCTGATTGCAGCTGCCGTTGGCGCTGCGGTGGCCCTGCTTATTTCGTCTGCCCGCCACCACGATCAAAATCGCCGCTAACAGCCGCCTTCCATTGAACCGTCCTTGATTTTCCAGACTAAGCGCTGACCCTTAACCAACACCCTGCTCATGCTGCATCCGCTTTTTTCAACGCTTGTACAAAGACCGGATTTGGTCATAGACCATCTCTCAGCGTATGCCGCGTTGTTTCATGACGAAGCGTCCGCCGCTGCATCAGGGTTGTTGACGCGCGCTGTGGCATGGGTGCTGGTCGCGCTGTCGGCCGTGGTATTTTTAGGATTGGCAGGCACCGCCCTGATGCTGGGCCTGCTGCAAAACCAGTTCCATTGGGCTTTGGTTGCGGTGCCGGGCTTTGCCTTGGGATTGCTGGTGATTGCGCTCTTGATGGCGAGAAAACCGCTGCAGCGCGAGCGTTTTACCGAGCTCAAAGCGCAGATGGACAGCGACAAGCGGGCCCTGCGCTCGGTGGCCTGAAGGAGGACTGGCATGAATGCCCCCACCGCACTGACGCCGCAAGAACGGCTGGCGAACAGCCGCAACGCAATCTTCCGGCACATGACCCGGGACCACCAGGACCTGGAAGACCAAATCAGCCATGGCACCAGCGATCCGGCGCAGTCTGGCGGAAAGTGGGGGGTGTTCAAGCATGCCGTGCGGGCTTGGTGGCAGCGCCATCCTGCCCATGTGGCGCTTGATGTGGCCAAACCGGTGATCGGCCGCTATGCTGCAAAAAAGCCCTTCACCCTGTTGGCGATTGCAGCCGGTGTCGGCGCTGCGACTGTCGTGCTCAGGCCGTGGCGCCTGGTCTCGCTGGGCGGGCTGCTGCTGGCGACCCTCAAGTCCTCCGAGCTTTCAAACGTTGTGCTGTCGGTGCTTTACAGCGCCCCGCGCGACTCTGAACAACCACGGGAAACACCATGAATACCAAAAATACCTCTTCCGCCGATCTGACGCTTGATGAAGCCAGTCTCAAGGCAGCACGCGCAAGCCTGAGCGATGGCGCCATCACGCCGGCCTACGGACCGCACCGCGATGCGATCGTGAAACTCCTGAACGACGCATTGGCCACTGAGCTGGTCTGCGTACTGCGTTACAAGCGCCATCACTTCATGGCCAGCGGCGTTTCGTCGGCCAAGATTGCAGAAGAATTTCTGGTGCATGCCAATGAGGAGTCTGCACACGCGGACCGCATTGCCCGGAGAATTGTCCAATTGGGCGGAGAACCCGATTTCTCGCCGGACTCCTTGCTGCAACGCAGCCACGCGGACTATGACGCATCAAACGACCTGCAGACCATGGTCCGGGTCAACCTGATCGCCGAACGGATTGCGGTTGAAACCTACCGCCAGATGATTGTGCTGATCGGCGACAAGGATCCCACCACGCGTCGCCTGCTGGAAGATGTTCTGGCTGATGAAGAAGAACACGCCGACGAGCTCAAAGACTGGCTGGAAAAATAACTATTAGCGCAGGTCGATGGGCGTGGTGCCGCTGATCGACAGGCTTTTCAAACCTTGCACCAGTTCAGTTACGACAAATAAAGAGGAAAACACCATGAAATACGTTCGCGCAATTGCATTCGCCACTCTGGCAGGTATCACCATCATTGGCAGCGGTTGCGCTGTTGTGCGCGGCCAGGAAACCGCCGGTTCCTATGTTGATGATGCAGCCATCACGACCGCCGTCAAAGCCAAGTTCCTGGAGGACAAGACCGTCTCAGGCTTGTCCATCAGCGTCGAAACGCTCAACGGCACGGTTCAACTGTCCGGTTTCGCCAAGTCAACGACTGAAAAAACGCAGGCTGGAAATATCGCCATGGGCGTGAAGAACGTCAAAAGCGTGCGTAACGACATCGTTGTTCGTCCTTAAGCACTGATTACACCCTTTCGCTACTGCGGTAGCGAAACACCAAGCGGGCGACGAAAATTTCATCGCCCGCTTTTTTACGTCTTTTCCATACACCCGTCAGGTCCAAGGCAAGCCATGCATAGGCGCGCGGCGCTTGATGATTTGCGCATGATACTGCAACCATCGAAGGCACACCGGGCGCGGCCGCGAGGCGTTTAACCCGCGCTCACGATCAGTTTGTTTTCCACCGAGTTCACACCCTTGACCGCTTTGGCCATGTCACTGGCTTTCTCACGGGCCGCTTCGGTAGGCGCCGTGCCATTCAGGGTCACAGCGCCATTACGGGTATCAACCTTGATTTTGAGGATGCTCAGGTCGGGGTCTTTGGCCAAGCCTGCCAACACAGCTGCAGTAATGGACAAGTCATCAAGCTTTTCACCGGCCTTGCTGGCAAGGGCCTGTGCTGAGGATTCGGCATTATGCGTGGCGTCTTTCAATGCTACGCCTGTGTTAGCCAGGGTGTTCTCGGTTTTTTCTTTGGCTTTTTCTGCGGCCTGCTCGGTTTTCGAAATGGCAGAGTCGAGTTGCTGGCCCGCAGTTTTCGCATCGTCCTGCTTGCTACAGGCACTCACGGCAAGAACAAGCGCGAGCGCAGTAGTCACGAACAAAGGGGCCGGCACACCCCGACGGGCTGGCGAAAGCGTTGGCGCTTGTTTTTTCATGATGACTCCTGTTGGTAATAATAAATAGGCGGATAAATCACAGCGATTGTGAAATCGCGCCTGACGACCTTAACCAAGGCGCCGGCTAAAGCGAATCAGTTAGCACCGAAATAACCGTAGGACAAATAACCATGAAACCCCGGTTTTAAGGTCCTGGTGGCGTGCAAGCCTACTTCTGCGGGTAGCAGCTTCCATGCTGTTTTCGGAACACCCCCGGATACACCGCAGGCGCCGCGTGAACCTGCGAAAAAATTCCCATTCCCGCAGCTTGTGCTCGGCGTTGCTGCAAGGCGTAGGGGCCGGGGTTGTTGCGATAGCGGTACGACCAGGCCTGCCCTGTCGTGACCATCCACTTCCCCAGGTCATGATCCTTTAACTCAATCCGCGCCAGCAGACGACCGTAGTCATCGTGAGACCTGCCATGAACCGCAACGCGCTGCCCCAGCGCCCGCTGCTTGAGCGCGTCGCGGGCGATGCGGCCTCCCGGCTGGCAAATCTCGGGCGCATCAATGCCGTCCATGCGAATGCGGACGGGTTGGCCGCCCCCTGCCGGACGCACATGAACGCTGTCGCCGTCGACCACATAGGTCACGACACCCGACCAGGTGGGCTGGTCGCGTGTTGAGGAGAAAGCCGGAGAACACCAGGCCCACAAGGCGGTGAAAGCCAGCAGCGCCAGCGCAGTCGCCCGGCAAGGCGAAGCCGTATGTTTCATTTGCTAGTAAATAAATAGCTGTCAACGCCCGTAGCTATTGGGCTATAGGCCTAAATGATGCCTAATAACCGGACGATGCCGCACGATTGGACCATCAGGTTTTAAAAAGCGTAAAGGGCAAGCCGGGCGGCCCGATTTGCTTTCTCGGCTCCTAATGTACTGTGAAAATAATCAGTAGCGGCCAGGCTAGGCGCTCGCCGCCTGGGCCGTAACAATCCAGCCTTCCAGCGGGTCCATCCCAGGCGGCAAGCCGTAGCGGGGCTCACCCTGCCGTGACGCCCACGCCGCCTGCAGCAGGCACAACACGGCATCCAGGCTGTCGCCGCTGGCGTCGTCAATCAGCGCGTCGCGCTGGGCATGACTGACTTTCAGGCGCAAACCGAGCCGGGTTTGTCCGTGTTCCAGCGCGGTGATCAGGTCTTTACGGGCAATCAGGCGATCGGGCGTCTGCTTGGCCTTGTCGTCGCTCTTGTAAGAGCGCTTGCCCAGCACTTCGCGCGCAAGCAGGCCGGGGTAGCCTTCCAGCGCAACACGGCGGCGGTCACCGTCGTGCAGGCCGGGAAAATGCACGCCCGCAGCCAGCAGCCGCGGCACACCGGCGTGCAGCATGTAAGCCACGGGTGGATTG
>Ga0123337_10002799_pt1 | contig 19358 bp, 20 predicted proteins | sample frozenSSSSmetaG_FD_89792 | JGI IMG/M metagenome (GOLD analysis project Ga0123337, IMG submission 89792) | Glacier valley bacterial and archeal communities from Borup Fiord, Nunavut, Canada, to study Microbial Dark Matter (Phase II) -... | ecosystem: Environmental > Aquatic > Freshwater > Ice >... | reverse complement strand
CCTCCCCCCGGTACCCCCCGACCCCCGCATCATTCAGGAACTCCATCCCGTCGAGCCCGAACTCCATATCCCCGTATCCCGGCACGTACATCCCGTTCCCCACCCCCGCCGCGCCCGGCCCCAGCCCGCCCAGGCCCGCGTCGCTGAGATACCCCATCTGCTGGCCGGCGCCCTGCTGCTGCTGCTGCTGCTGCGCCGACGGCAGCAGCGAGGGGTCGATGGCCGACGCGGGACCCTCCGATGCGGACGCGGCCGCCGCGAGCGCGTCGCGCGTCGTCGCGGGCGAGATCGCGTAGTCCGAGGGCGAGTGCATCTGGCTGCGCGGGATGCCGAAGGCGTCGTTGGCGAACTCGGTCTTGATGACATTTGCGCCTGCCCTCGCGCCGCCGTTGCTGAGCTGCGCGTTTGCCGGCACGGGGCTCTGCGCATAGAGGTCGTTGAGCGCCATGTCGAAGTGCGGCTTCGGCAGGCGTGCGGCGCCGGAGCCGTGTGCGTGCTCCAGATGGTGCTTCTGGCCGCGGGCGTTGGAGGTGGCGAATTTGGGGTTTGAGGACGGCGCGGGGAGGTAGTCCGTGTCGCTGGGGGTTTTGCGGTGGGGGCGGCTGGTGAGGCCGGAGGCGGAGGAGGAGAAGCCCGTCGTCGACATGCACATTTGCACGGTGGCTTTGGACATGCGGTCGAAGGCGTCGCGGCAGGCTTCGGCCGGGGGGCATTTCTCGACGAGGTCGCCGAGGACGGAGGTTGCAGCGAGGATGGTGAAGTCTACTTCGTCCATGGTCTGGGGTTTTGAGTAAGTAAAGATATGTAGCAGTTGATCAAGTTGAACTTACGAGTCTGCTTCTGACAATGGGAGAATGCCAGATTGCATACAGGAACGATATTCCTGCCATAAAGAGATGATGCGTGGCCAGGAACGTGTAATTCACCAAATGCACCCTATGCAGCTGCCTATATAACCTCAAAACCTTCTGTCCCGCCTCAGCAACCTTCAAGAAAACGCGTTCTTCATCTTCCCTCAGTTCGACCGTATGCGCTGACGGACTCTCCACGTCTTCCGAAAGATTATATTCGCCCTCAAACTGTGGTGGCACGCTCAGACTCTGTCTATACAGCATAATCACCGCCTGCCAATAATTGAGCTCCAAGAACTCGTGCGAGAACTGGACACCACTCTGTCGCCGCGTAGGCGCCGATTCTTTCCATTCCCACAAGCGCTTGTCGATATCGATGCGCCACGAACGGAAGGAATCGAATTTCGAGAGGAAGGGAGAAGGGAGCCGGGTGTGCATGAACGGATTCCGCTGGTTTGTCCCGCCCGCCCGCACTTGTTGAGCTTGTTGGTGTTGCAGCACCTGTAGGATCTCGGATTGGAGGAGGCGGAAGCGGAAATAGTGGTATGCGACGTGCTTGCTCGACGGCTCGTTGGCGCCTTCTGCCAGGAATCCGCTGGGCGTGATGAACTTGTCTTCCAATATCGACGGGAATTCCGTGGTGATGACTTGGTCTGTGATTCCGAATGGTCGCCCTACGCAGGTGCTTACCAGGCGATCAAAGGAGTATGTGCACCACCACAGCCGTCGCCTGAAGTCCCTCATCCACTCCCTTCTCCCCTTTTCTTTGCAATTGCTTTCCTGTCGATGCCTCTCATGTTCGCTGTTTTCCATCTTCCCAGCCTTGCGATCACCAAGTCCAGCATCGATATCCTTCCCGTCCTCGTAATGAAGGCCCAAATCCACCGCTAGCCTTACAGCAACACCAGTTATATACCATAAACCCGGCGCCACAGGTCTCAGAAGCGCAAATCCAGCCAATAGCAGAACAGCCTGTAACTCCTCAAGCCCTCCACCAAAACCATCAGGTCGATCCACCGGCATGGTCGACTGCAGGCATGCCTCTAGATGTACAATAGCTGATGCATGATACTCCTCTGGCTGGCATTGCGAATTCGAAGTCCGTCTATGTCTGAATGCTGGCTCCGCCTTCTTAAGTGTCGGGCTCGTCTGTGCCGTGTCTGGCTCCGTATCCGGATCTCCCAGATATATCCCAGCGCCAATCGCATATACGATATTCAGCATATAACTCTCTCTCGGCGTCCGCACATGACTCTTATCACCATACACGTCCTCAAACATCTTCATAAACTCCCCGCGATGCAGGATCGGCACCTGCGGATTCGCATGCTCGAAGTAGAAGTTGACGAGCCGGAGCGCCAAGGCGCGGTCCGGAAACGGCGCAGGCTTGATCGTCGGCTTCGTCTGCAGTCCGAAGAACGAGTCGCGCATGGACGTCCCTCCCGGCCCAATGGCCTTCGTCGACACCGGCGCCCGCGAGTGCGAGTGGTTGCTGGCCTTGTCCGAGTTCGTGCCCGAGACGGAGCTCTTGACCGCCGCAAACACCACCCTCGCGAAGGAGATGCCGCTCGTCGAGCCCAGATACCGCGGATCCGAGGCGCCCTGCACGGATATCATACCCACGTTCGAGACCAGTTTATCCAGCTTCGTCGCGTCCTCGCGCTTCTTGTTCCACGTCTGCTCCTGCTGCGACTGCGGCCTCTGTTGCAGGGAGACCTTCATTTCCTGGGCCTCGTTCGAGCGCCCATCGTCACTCGGCGTGTGCGTGGCATTGGGATCCGGGCCCGGCCGCGAGGAGTGCTCGAGGACCTCGGCCGGCGCAAACGGGATGTTGCTGCTCTGCAGAAGATTCTCGAGATACCCGACTCTCGTCTCGAGGTAGAATACATAACTGCACAACGTCCATTAGCCCGGGACTTCGCCCAAATCCCTTCCCCGAGCCAGAGCCCTGCAGAGCACATACCTTCGCGGAATCTCCCTCTTCGTGATAGGATCATATCCCACACACTTCACGCCGGCCTTCGCACAGCTCGCACAGCTCGGCAGCCGCTGATCACACCTATTCTTCCTCAGCCTGCAGCGATTGCAGGCGCTCACGTTCCTGAAGCTGCTGATGCTGGTGCTGGTGCTGGTGCTGGTGCTGGTGCTGGTGCTGCTCGCGGGCGGCGAGTGCTCAGAGGGCGGGCCGGCGGGCACGAGCGCGCCCGCCGGCGACCTGGGCTCCGGGCCCGCGGGCGACGTGCGCGCGCGCTTCGAGGGGTAGCCGCCGGACGAGGAGGCGGGCGAGCGCGGCGGGTTCATGGCGCGCGGCAGGGCTGGAGGGCGCGGCGGGTGTACGGCGTCGTGGAGTGCCGTCGCTGGCTGTCCATGGTATTGCACACTGCAGTCTCAGAGAGTCATTGAGGTCGCAATCGCAGTCGAGGTGTAACGTGGAGGGTCCCGAGGCTGGCCGCTGTGCGGATTGGTGGAGTAGAGTACGGACGGACGCGACGTCTGGCCTATGTATAGATAGATGATGGTGGTTGGGAAGTGAGGATCAGCGAATGATGCGTTGTGGAAGGTCACAATGGATGATGGATGATGGATGCGATGCGCGTTGGTGTTTCTCTCTCTGTCTCTGTGTTGTCTCTCTCTCCAATATTCATGCCCACGCCCATTCGGAATTCCCATTCCCATCGTCCCTATCTGCCACTACGCTACGTGCTCCATATCTTGGCTGTCTTGATAAGAGCTCCAGCGAATCACGCGCCGAGGACGCGGGAACTTTAAGGGTTTAAGGGTGCTGTTAGCAATTCCTCCTTACCAGTCCACTCCAATTCTGGCTCAGGAACAAAAAACAACAACAACAACAAAGCATCTGACATAAAAATCGTATTTGTAATTCTCCAAGGCATATTTACTATTCACTCTATTCACTCTATTCACCTCCTTACCGCACCAGCACCCGAAGAGGAGTCACGTGTGGAAAGGCGTCGCGATATATGTATACACCTAACATCTAATCCCTTTCCTCCTTCAACGTCGCAACTCGACAGATCCACGATTGCGAGTGAGGCTCCTCGCAACAGAGCAGACGGTAATCCACAGCACTTGCCACCGCCCCTCCGACCGTATCCATAGGTAGGTACCCATGTGAGAATCACCACCAGACTCTCTCTCTCCCCCCCCCACTCCAAACCATCACATTCCCCTTTTCCTTCTCCAATTCCCTCTACATCACATCACGAAAGCGAAGCGGCAGCGGCACCAGAGCTCATCGTGAGAACGCCGAAAATCTGGCACTGGCATCTATGCAATATCCAAATGTTCTATCTAGCAACTGCCTGCCTGCCTGCCTGCCTGCCGCCTGAAATCCATCAAAGCCCCTGATAAGGATAAACCGTCCCTCGCCATGCCATGGCCATGGCTAACTCCTCCCTCCCGTCCTCTAGCAGTGATCTAGCGATCCCCATCCCTCTGGTATACATTCTCCTTTCCCATGCTCTTATCCCCCGTCCCCATTTTCCCATAATCCAATGACCCGAGGCTCCAGTTGTCTCATCCCAAGTGGACCATCACTCGCGCCGGAGTCCGTCCCGCCCCCGCCCCCGCCCGCCATAAGTCGAAGATGGAACGCAATCAAACGCACGCTAGATCTCTGGAACACAAAACGCTGCGGATCGCCCGTCTCTCGATCCGTGAGCGAGAACGCCCAGATGCTCGCCAATTAAAATGATAGATGGTTAAGAGATGCAGATTCGTAATTCGTCGGTGGTCCACGCATTGTCCCTCTCGTCCCCTGCCGGTCCAGAGTGAACACCGGCCGAGTCGGCTTGATGTCAGATTCAGCACTCCAGTGATTGTGATCCCTTCAGGACTCCTCGTCCTCCAAACCACTTCCGAGATCAACCCGATTCCCCCTCTCGGACATGCTCAGGCTGGCCACCGCGCCCGCAAGCGTCACCAGCGCCGTGACCCACCACGCCAGACCAGAGCAGCCTAGCCGCAGTCCGGTAGAGTAGAAGAATCCCGAGATGGTCGGCCCAAGACCTCTGCAGAAGCTGGCCGTCGACGCAGCGGCGCCATTGATGGTCCCGAGCAGGAGCAGCGAGGGCGCCGAGTTGGCCAGCAAGATGGCACTCGCGGGGAATGCGAAGTTCGAAAACGTGCACTTCCAGAGCAGGATGGGATACAACCCAAAGCTGCGCAGGTTCTCGGGTAGCAAGATCAAGTACGGCGTTATGACATACAGCATGGGGTACGACCATGCCAGTAACCTGAACAGATTGAGGGCTCCTAGTCTCCTGACGGCAATGGGGAAGAGGACAAGTGTTGCGAACATCGAGTAGAATCCCTGCATTGTGAGGATAAATCCAACCTCCTTTGTCGAAAGGCCAAAGCCTCCAACGAATTTGAAGGGTAGAGAGAGGCCATCGTTGATATCCGTATCGGGTGTGCTGAGAAAGACAGGAAGCATTTGGTCGAAGGTGATGGTGTGGCTGAGGAATTCATTAGCCACAATCCGTCGCACTGGGTCGGGAAACTTACTAAGCCAGGACGCCATACCCGACAATGTTCAACACAACTTGCTTCGTAAATGCTTTCTTGGCAATCGGCTTCTCTTGCTGCGGTTCAAAACCGTTGTCGTTGAGATCCAAAATTTCCAAGACCTCCGGTGGCGCAGGGAGAGACATCTGGGGCGATCCTTCGGTGCTCTCATATCCTGGCAATGGCTCATGCTGATCAATCAGCGGCTCCATCTCAGCCAGCAACTGGGCCTCTGCCGCCTTCTCAGATCTTCCGCTTTGCACTCGATCATTGCTCCCAAAGAAACCGAGAATGCGATCTCCTAGTTCAAGACCCCTGTCCCGATTGTATCTCTTCTCGGGATGTGTCTCCTCGAGGAACAAGTAGCCAACCAAGACGCCGAAGACGACAACCGACGCGCAGACGAGGTTGGGCAGGAGATACGGAAAGCTTTCGAAGATGGTGCCCCGTGGGAACCAATTTGGATAGCTCACACACGGCTGAGCGAGCGCGCCGCCTAGACTGGGACCGAGGATGGATCTGCGGCAGATGTTAGCCAGGGGCAGGCCGAATGATGCACTCAAAAGACATACCCGAGACCCCACACAAATGGCATAATCGTATATGCTCGCGCTGTGTGACATATTAGCTCCTGGAATGCAAGGATAGACGGGCTGTGACTCACGTTGGTGTTCCTTCACGGTTACCAGTTCTGCAACAGTGGTCTGCAGGACTCCGATATTTCTACAACGCAGTCGTTAGACGGTTGCCAGGACGAGCGGTGATCTGCAACGACATACCCATTCAGAAGCCCTCCGAGCGCTCTTGCAAAAACGGCCATTGGGAGATTTGGCGCAAATCCGAAGACCAGCATGCTGAGGCCCGTCCCCGCGAGACCAGTCAATAAGATGGGCTTGCGACCAACCCTATCGCTGATTTTCCCCCACAGCATGCCCGACGAGAATTCCGCGAAGGTGAAGGCCGACGTGACCATTCCGGCATAGATGGCGATGAGCCGGTCGTCCGTGGTCATATGGAAGGATTCTATCATGAAATAGATGTAGGGGAAAATCGACATGAAGGCGATCGGCTCGCATATTCTGCACAGTCCTGTCCGGCATGTCAGCCAAATGCGCCAAAGGTGGAGTTGGAGTGTGTGAGGAGAGATGGAAGCTGGTTGACTGACCAAGAATGAATAGCTGTCTTGTAGGGAAGGGCACTTCCGTCCCCCGTGGTTTAACCATTGTGTAGGTGAGAATATGATGAATGAAGAGGAAGTGAGGTCTTGTCTCGTAGTTGTAGTTGTAGGAGAGAGGAAGTGGGAGGCCCGCCAAGGAAGAGTATATATATGAGAGTCTCTCATGCAGGTCTTTGTTTGTTGGTCACAGGTCTGCAGACTAATGTTTCTGAGAGGAAATGAAATTGTTCCAGGACGTTCTCGTTCTCGTTCTCGTGAGGCCGTCTGCTCTTGAAGAACTTTTTAGCTTCCAGAGAAAACTGAAAAGTACTTGTTGTGAGAGGTGAGAGGTTTGAAAAAGAAAAAAGGCGGAGAGGAGCCATGTTAATGTGGGAAACCTGGACCTCGTTTTTGTGAGCGAGTGCTCCCGCGCCCAGCTTGGACTGTAGTCTGTCCGTATAGGTATCACATCTGCCAACGGGTAGTAGCGGGCGTCTAGTGGCTTTTGGGGGGGGAAGGGTGAAGGGTGAAGGGTGAAGGGAGGGGGGAGGGGGAGAGAGAGAGGGCGAGGGGGGAAGGGGGGTCAACGGTGAAAGAAAGCAGCGAGCAGCGGTGGACGAAGCAAACGAGGACTCTGCAGTGCGTCTCCAAAGTGCCGCGCCTATGTCTTGTGGTTTGTTTGTGATCACTGCTCTGGCACTCTGATTAGTACTATAATGGTACATGTGTACATATGTACATATGTACAGCAGGAATGGTTTGGGACTGTCCAAAAGCGGCAGGCTATGGAGTAAGGTTTTGAAGAGCATGGACCACAGTCTATGTATGATACTCCGTAGTACCTTTTTGTTGGAACTTGGTAGTGCCATTTACCCCTGGTCTAGAGACATGTACCTACGCAGATCCATGTACTGTATCTTCAATGCCGACACATCCCAAAATGGCAGGGATGGAGCAGGAGAGACCTCCCTTGGGGGCGCGGCGCGGGGAGAACGGCATTGCTCTAGGTTGCGAGTCCGTGACCTTGTTGTGACCTTGTTGTGACCTTGTTGTGACCTTGTTGTGACATTATTTGACATCGTTGCGATACTACTGTACTATTGTGACATGTATTCCGCACCTACTTATACAGAGTCCACTAGGCTCAGTTCTGTGTATAGCGGGTGTATAGTGGTGTATAGTGGTGTATAGTGGTGTATAGCGGTGTATAGCGGTGTATACTGACGTACATAGTTCCAATTGAAGGAATAGGAATCCCGAGTGAAGAATCCGGTCACAGACACTCCAAGGGGTGCATAAGACAGGCATGCACCGCCCAATTGCTCTAGCTCACATGGAAACCATCCCACTGGTTTACCAAGGGGGGAGTGAGTGGTCGCCGACCATTAGCCGGGATATGGAAATGGCAGAGGCCAGCCTGACTCCTGAGGGAGAGTTACGGAGTATGTATGTACTGCACTCTACGAAATCAGTCAGTAATGGTCAGCCCGGTGAGCCAAACAGGCATAACGAAGAGGGCGGGAGACACGGGACTCACTGGGCCTGAGGTGGACAGGACAATGAATGAATGAATGAATGAACGAACGAATGAATGACTGCTCATGCAGGAAGGCAGTAGTGTACAGTACAAACATGCGCCTGTCTGTGTCAACAGCATCTCTCCTTCCTCTCCCAGCTCGTACATGCCTCTCCCTGTCTCGTCCCCAAAGACAAGACAAACAAGATTGGGTTGGGAGTGTGCGCGCACGGCAGGCCGGGATATCTGTGAAGTGCGGATACCCTAAAAGGTGATGGTGACGGTGATGGTGACGGTGATGGTGATGGTGATGATGATGATCATCAGGGTAAATGCCTGCATGAGGCTCGCGCCCCTGATCCAGGAAATGCGGGCGCGTCGATTGGAACAAGGGCGCAGAAGATTTGCGTGGCAGACAAGGATGGAACTGATCAAACGGATCCGCCGAGCCGAGCGAAACTTTTGAAGTGAAGCCTGGCTGAAGCCAAGTCGTCAATACGGAGGAGATAGGAATCGGAGAGGATGTCGGCTTCTGTTTGATGCTACTGTACTTCGTACATACCTATGTAACAGGTACGTACTCCTTGGGCCCTGTGGCTGCATATGTACATCTGGCGCGGATCTGTCTTCTCCAGATTGACGAAATATGTCTAGGTATGTAGGTATGTATGTACAATGCTCTGCTTGTTCGTACCGCGGAGAAGGTGCAATTGCACAGGCAGGGCTACCCTTGAAGTCTTAATTCTACCAGGAAAATCCTAAATAGGCATGCATTAGTAGAGTGTTCAGCCAGGTTAGTGAGAATATGTTCCATCGGTACTCACCTGGCGGGATATCTGCTGTATGTAGAGATCCACATCTACATAGAAGCATGTTGGCACCCTTTGGCCTTTGTATCAAGTATAGGTATCTGCGTATACATACCTACATACGTAAATGATGAGGTACATATGTTGGCACGGAGGACAAAGAGGACAAAGTTGGTACGGAGTTGACAAAAAGAGGAAGTCGAAGGCAGTTGGAGATGTCCACAGCGACAGAGGGCAAGGTGACGGGCCTGGAGACCGGCAGAGAGCCTCGATGTGATGTGTCTGAGATAGCCGGAATCAAAACGGTATGTGGCGGTGATCGATCAGACGATCAGGACTGGAGCTTGAAGTACATACATACATGCTTGCGTGCATGGTACATTCGAATTGGCTGTAAAGGGGCATTATTTGGGCAGGAGAACTTAAGAAGTACCATTGCAAGTACAGTATATCCGGAACTCTAATGCTTGCTTCAGCCTCCATTTTCCAGCCCTGAACCACGCAACACTAACAATGGACGTAGACGTGGGATTCAGGAGAAGTGGGAGGCAGAAGGAGAGGGCGAGAGCTGAGGTCACCCTTCATCCATCACACAACCCCCATGGACCCCCCCCATCGACCTTGTTTTCACCCACTATCCCCAATACTTTCTTCTCCAGACTTTTCTCCCATACTAACTTTCTCCAACAACTACAAGGTCGATCGATCATTTTAAACTGCCTCACTCCGTAAAGCTAAGACAAGCATGGATTTTTAAGTAAGTAGCATAGAGTAGTAGAGTACCATTCGTATTCACCAAATATGATCATCCCCTCTGATGATACTCTACTAACTTGCATAGTACCTGCTCATGCTTACTCAAACCCTCAAAGATCGCTGAATGGGATATCTGACGACCATCACCAGCCTGGCTCTTGGCCTTGGACTCTCAGTGTCCGGCAGCATCGCCTTATCAATGCCCGACTTATATGTGCCTACGCAACTTCGCTCCAACGAAAACCCACTCACAAACTATTCGATTAGCTTGTTAAAAAGTTATCATTGGGCTCCTATCTACATAGCTACGGAATAGCGGAAGGTGGAGTACGATATGTACGGGGGGGGTTATTTTCTGGAGCACATAAAATAACGACAGGCATGCCAGATTGAGATCCACGTCCAGCACCGTCGAGCACCGTCGAGCACCGTCCCTTCCAGCAACGTGGTCACTGGTAACATTGCTCATCTTGATCCATGTTAGACGATCTGTGCAGACCCCCCAAATCCCCAATCGCTGGCGTGGCTTGCACTGTGCATATGGAAGGATCAGGGGCTGCATCGACGCGAGGCGAGAGTTGCCCTACATGCCGGCTGGCCAACCTCGTATGTACTACCTCGTATGTACTGTATGGTATGGTATGTACTGTACGCCCACACCTTAAAGGTCAAGTGATCTGGTGATCACGATACGATAAAATGAGGGATGGAGAGATGAGAGAGGGAGCTTCACGGAGCGGTGAGAAACAACCCACTTGCAATTTTGAGGCATGCCGAGGACTTTGACAGTCGGAGTGGATGTTGTGCTCCAGACCAGGAATTATGTACAGTACATGCATACGTAGGTAGGTACGTGTGTATCTCCCCCGCGTCCATTGTTTTAAAAAGAACTCTGCGACTGGACCAAGCATACGGAGTATTCTAACACAGTAATCCGTACATACCTATCTAACGATGATGCAGTACTCTACTTGCCTTGCCTGGTCAAAACTCGCGCCTCGAAAGAGTGGGCACAACCTTACACATTTCCGATCCTTTTATTCCACGCACTTGGGTAACGAGCAATATGTTCATCGTATACATAAATACCACAGTGGTATTATTGTATTATCGTACTATAGCACAATATGTTGTTCTGTCTGTCCTCCTTTTACACAGCATGATTACATAAGTATTATAACAGCCCCTATTTTGTTCTCCTAACCTGCAAAGACAGACTCTAGATCGTCAAAATTGCAAAGCAGATTGAGAAATGCCACCACGGCGCTGAAGCGGCCTTGCAATAATGCAAGCCGGAGGCCTGCGGGTCATATGTACATTTGTATGCGACTGTCCGGACCCCGGGATTGCGGGACGATCATAGTACCTTAATCTGGCAGGGTGATGAGCATCTGGGAACTCAAGTGGCATGCAGTATGTACCTACATACACACACACAGTAGTGCATGCCAACGAGACCTCGACAACCGGACCTCGAATGGCAGCTTGAGTACCTAGGTATGTATCTATGCATGGAAGCATCCTCTCTTTCTTCACCGACGTTGACACCACAGGTCTGCAGTGCTCCGTACTGCACATGCTTCAGAAGTGCGCTGCGGCTCCGGATGCATTGCCGCCATCTCACAGGTGTGACAAGAATTCAGAATTATGTACCACAAGCACGCGAACTCGCCAAGTTGAGAACACATCCGTACATGGATACGAATAAGGAGGTCATCTTGGGCGGAAGCGCCTCCATCTTCCGCGACGGACGCTGTGGAGTTTCCGGTCGAGCACACGAACTTGCACCAGGGTGACTACGACGCTGTAACACCGCGGTAGTCAAGCGCCAATGAGCACTGCGTTTTTCAAGAGAATAGGTGGTTGTGCTCTGGTCTGGTACGGGACGGAATATCCGTCTTTCCTAGAGCGAAGGCGAAAAGCTCGCCACCACGGCTTTTGCAAGGCTAGTAGAGCACATATGTGACCATGGAAATTGGGCCGGAGGCCAATAAAGTACTAGAGTAGTGAGTCCAACAATGCTCGCGGACAACAGCTTCTCATCCCCAAGCGCTAAGTTACAGCTTCCGGGCACTCCCTGGTTAGCCGTGCGTGGGCCTGGGCACATCACATCTGAGGGGCGGCGTTGGTCGTGAAATTGGCGCCGACAACGGATCTTCTGCATCTCGCACAATCCTTACCGATTCAAAATGAGCATCAATCATCCCCATTATTTCTTCTCCAATAGCCTGGTCGTGATCGCATCGACATGGCATCCCACCATCGGGCAGGGATTTGGCCGACCTACGCAGCATTATTGCCCGCGCAAGCTGGGCGACTCTCCCGTTCCCCTTCCCATTTGGTGGGAGTTTCAGATTCAACCGTGCTCGGCGATCTTAGAGACGTGGACGCGAATACTCTATCTACTGTTTCCAAATCCTAACACGATTGTACCGACTGAGAAGTTTATGACGTCAATGTCCTTGAATGCTGGTTCGTCCTAGATAAACGAGCAGCCGCGGTTTGCTCATCTGCACTGTTATCAATCTGAATCAGTACTTTCTCGGTGTCAATCTCCATAGCAACAGGCGGTTGTATTTTGTTGATGCTGCCATCATGATTATTGATTACCACTCCCGGTTGAGGATACATACTTCCGACAAACTTTTGCGATGCGCCTTGCGCCTATGTGTTCTCAGAGACTCGATGGAAGCACCTCTCTCTGCACGTCAACGGCTCTACATGAATGACCTGGTCCAAATTCTCCGATTGGCGATCGCGAGGCACAAGTACATAGGTATCATGTATGCGGTGCGACCGACATTGGGCGACGAAACGTCGAACAGTTAGTCCCATGCTGTTTTTGCGAAGCATGAAGTTGAAACACTTAGGCATGTCGCCTCTGAGGAGCTGTTCGTTCATGCCGGCTTAAGTTACAATAGTCTAGTCCAATAGGGAGGGCAGCAAGGGACCACTGGTTGATGCAGGCGATCGTCGGTGAGAGCATGCTTCGTCACGTCTTCAGATGCATGCAGATTCAGGACGACCCCATGCATCATCCATCATGAACGGTGTTTATCTTCCATACATAGTGTTCTATTCCAAAAGGGGGGGATCTACAAAATGCCTCAACTTCTATCGGGCATCAACGGTGGTCATGTGGCAATGAACTTGCATGCCTACATCAAGCACATCGGCAATCAAGCGCTCCATGGCATGGATGGACGGGAAGCGCGATGGCATCCTGGATGGACGGCCCTACTCATCTGGGCTTGGCTGCATGTCGAAGATGTGTTACACAGCCTTGACTCTCCGGTGAGATTTTGGCTTTCGGACCGCAGAATATCGGAGCAAGATGCGATGGCGTCTCGGGAGCGCAAGCAGACGGCGGGTTGCGCATGGGAGGCCGCCGTGAAGATTGGGCGGATGTCCATTTCAAGTAAATCGATCGATGCATTGTAATCTTGCAGATGTTGGTGATCTGTAACAGCTGACACACCATTCCTACCTTTGTTTGTCCTCCATTCTCGGAGAATTTGCCTTTCTTCCGGTCAGTCTTTGTTCATGTTGGACTACACTGCTTATGGTCTGCCGGCTTAGCGGCTGGGAGCGTTTGTCTCTGCAGAAGGCCAGCTGTGTTGACCAGATATGTATTCGGAACTCTCAATCCAGCCTTCCGTGCATCATCCAAAACATCACAAGGTTACGCTTAGCACCGCATGCGCAGCAGAGAAACCTGTGGGCCGGTCAGGCCGCAGCAATCTGATCTCAGATCAGCACGCGACATGTCATATCCCTGGGGCTGGGTCGAGGGTGATATGTATCCAGATTAACTTTGTGACATTTTGCTGCAGTTTCCATCTGCAAGGGAATATTGTTTGTAGGAGATGAAAGAACAGCTTTGAGCCGGGCCGTCCCCGTGCCCGTTGCTGATGGATATGACCGCTCTTTCGCGATGAATATGCTCTAGACGAATATCTGCAGTGGAAGAAGGAACAGAATGATGTCTCACTTGCTAAATCGTTCCGAGTGTCGCAGAAACGGAGCGTGTTTGAAAAACCGATCATGTGACTAACGGGACTTTGACTGCTTGACGCACGCGTTTCGGAACTGATAATGCGAATCACTTGACTCCAGATCACGAACTTCGCAAAGAATCAGTAGAAAAGAACCTGCTCAGATCCACTATCCAAGCTCATGGAAGCACTTCATCACCATTGTGTCGCTATCCTCCACACCATCAACACCTCCATTTCCAATCCGTCTTCAGCAGCTGACGTATCACGTGATGACCCGAAGACATCCTGTCCATTCCTGGACTCCATCCTCACGCTCCCCACGCCTCTTCTCTTTCTATTAAGGCGCCAGATCAGCATTTTGTTAAAGGCGCAAGAGGACAAGGATTATGATTACGATAGAAATCTTCTGCTGAAGCGGCTGGATGATCTGCTGGACACCGCGAGACGCAAGTTCTACGTCTTCCCTTTCAAGGACGTCCCTGAGGGATGGAGGAGATTATGCTGCGATGCCGGGATTGTAAAGGCGGTAGCGTTGATTCTTCAGTGGCTGCGGAGTCTAGAGGCGGGCGATGAAGGAAGGTCGGAAAGGGTTGGGAAGGCGGGGGATGAAGGCGAAGATGGCGGGGCAGATGGCAAGAAGGAGGCGATGGCCGATGGAGTTGTGAAGACGCTGGACAACGTGCTCATTATGTCTGGCGCCCCGGGAGAAGGGCGGAGGGGATGGATCGAGCGGACACTCGAGTTGCTCGAGGTGTTGCTTGATGCGGACAGCGAAATGGCGGTGGATGAGGATCTGGCCCGGCCGTCGAAACGGCGCAGACTCTCACCATCTTCGTCCTTCACCGATGCCTTCCCGAGCACGAGCGGCCTTGTCCCACCAGTCGCCCACGCCATCCCGCGCATCGCCGCACCCTCACTGCCTGCGTTTGCAGCGCATATGCATTCCCCTCCCGACGCGGAAATCGGACCGCGGCCAGTCGTGATCACGGGCGCGACCGAGCACTGGCCGGCGCGCCACGAGAGGCCGTGGAAAAGTCCTAGCTATCTGTTGAAGAAAACGCTGGGAGGGCGGCGATTGGTGCCAGTTGAGGTTGGGAGGAGTTATGTGGATGGCGGGTGGGGACAGAGAATCGTGCCTTTTCAGGAGTTTATGGACGACTTCATCATCCATCCTTCGCCGGCCACGCAGAAGGAAGCTGTTGCAGTGGAAATCGGCGAGGCAAAGAAGAGCGGAGACGCAGAACCGGAGGACGAGGAGGATGGGAAGCGCAAAACGGGATATCTGGCCCAGCACGACCTCTTCTCGCAGATCCCGTCTCTGCGCGCCGACATTGCGATACCGGACTACTGCTACGTCCCTCCTCCCCCGCCGCACTGGTCGAGCGCGCTGGCCGAACGGCACGCGCAGAATCCGGAGCTGGAAGAGCCGTTGCTGAATGCGTGGTTTGGACCTGCAGGCACGATTAGTCCGCTGCACGTTGATCCGTACCATAATATCCTGGCGCAGGTCGTGGGAAGGAAGTATGTGAGGCTTTACGCGCCGCGGGAGACGCGGAGGTTGTATCCGAGGGGAGAGGAGGGGGGTGTGGATATGCAGAATACGAGCGAGGTCGATGTTGGGGTTTGGGAGGGGTGGGATGACGTCCTGGCTGATGAGGAGGACGGGGATGGAGGGTTTGGAGATGGGATGCGAGCGGACGATGATAGACGTGAGGCACGGAGAAGGAAATGCATGGCCGGGTTTAAGGAGTTTGGAGAGGCGGAATATGTGGATGTCATATTGGAGGAGGGAGAGTGTCTGTATATACCAGTGGGATGGTGGCATTATGTTAGGAGTTTGAGCGTGAGCTTCAGCGTGAGCTTTTGGTGGAATTGATAAATATCAAGCCACAAGATTTCCAGATGTATTGCAGGATACTTGCACACTGCTTTCTCTTTCTCACGAATGGCGGGGAGGGGCTGTTGGGCTATGCGAGGTAATGGAAAGAGAAAGGAAAGGAAAACCATATAATTAATACACTGTTCTCATAATTACCGTCCTGAATCTCCAAATCAGATTGTAAGCCCCTGATGTCCTGGATTCGTGGTGTTGACAAACATAAAGCGGTTACGCCCGGCGCGGACGTCGCAAATCGATGCTGAAGCTCGGTCCATGTTTAGCGTGACGTGGAAAGTCGCGTCGCCAACATCTGTACCGCGACTTAATTGCAGCCAGACGAGCAAGTCAGTCCATACGAAATATTTCTATGAACAACGTGTACAGAAATCCAGGAGCCCAATTGACGAAACATATCCCAACCGACTGAACAGCAATACAATCTCAAGATGTCTACTTTCTCCCTCTGAGCGCGCGAAATCGCCATTCTTCCACGCATCTGCCCCGCGTCTTCTGCTGTGCTGCTGCCGCCAGCAGGGGAATTGGCAGACAACTCAGGGCCCAGACAGACGCCTTAAGTCGTCCGATACCGACTTCGGGCTTCTGCTCGTGGGAGCAGCAGGAGGAATACTTGCTGGCGAGATCCAACTCGATACAACTGCACAGCGCGATGTACCTCCCGCGCTCTCTCCTCTCGACCCTCTACCTCCACCTCCAACGCACCCACCACCCGCTCTCGCCCGCCGTCCTGATCCTCGTCGCCCTCGAGCCCGACGCCCTGTGCGGCTGCCGGATCCTCACGGCGCTGCTGAAGCGCGACTACATCCCGCACAAGATCCAGCCCATCGCGGGCTTCAGCGACCTCGAGCGCGCGGGCCGCGACAATGTGCGGCCGATGCTGGAGAGCCAGGGCGGCGGCGGCGGCGTCGTCGTCTGTCTCGGCGTCGGCGCGAGGAATGACCTCGGTGCGCTGCTGGGGATCAGTGCCGAGGTGGAGGGGGACGGCGCGTTTGGCGGCGTCGAGGTCTGGGTCGTCGATGCGCAGCGGCCATGGCATTTGGAGAATGTCTTTGGTGGTGGCCCGAGAGATGGGGTGCTGGAAGATGGCAGTCCGGGGCCGATAGTGAAGCAGCCGGGCGTGGAGAATGGGAGGATAGGGAGGGGCTTTAAGCCGGGGAAGGGAGGCATTATTGTGTTTGATGATGGGGATATTGAGGAGGAATTGGCGGCGGAGAGAGATGCGTATTTTGCGTTGGATGAGATGCCGGCGATTGATGAGAGGCAGGATGATGAGGGCAGCGACAGCGAGAGCGAGGAGGAGGATGATACCCCTGCTATCGAGGCTCGGCCTGGCCAGAAGCGGAAGTCTTGGTCTGATCGGGAGGAAGATGACGAGAGTGAAGACGAGGAGAATCACCCCCGGCAAAGGCGGCGGAGTAACTCTGTGAGTGCTTTATTTCTACTTTGACGATACAATCACTAACACGAAGCAGTCGAGTCCTATACCGGAATCACCCTCACGTCCTCAAAGGCGAGGTCTCATGTTTCTCGACGGCCCAGGGGCCCTTGCCAGACCCGAATCCCGCTCTGTATCCCCCTCTCCCGCACAGCCTCCCGCACAGCCCTCCTCACGAACCCTCAGACGCCGCCTCCTCAAACTCCAGCGAAAGAACCAACAAGTCCTAGACGCATACTACGACCTCGGCGCCTCCTACTCCGAACCCATAGCCTCGATGATGTACTCCCTGGCTTCCGAGCTTGGCCGTGAAGACAACGACGTCCTCTGGCTCACCATCGTCGGCGTGACCTCGATGGAACTGTACGGCCGCTCCGCCACCGGCCTGGCCATCACCGTCCGGAAATCCGACCGCCCCTCCGGCTGGCTCGGCTCGCGGGGCTCGCGAATTCGCCAGCTTTTGCGCGACGAGGTGCGCCGTCTCAACCCGCCCGACCTCAACGACCGCGCATCCTTCGGCGTCGGCACGGCGCTGATCCCCACCACCGCGCGGAGCCCCACCGACACGAGCATACGCTTATCCCCCGAGCCGAAGTTCCTGCTGATCAGGCACTGGAGTCTCTACGACAGCATGCTGCACTCACCGTATCTCTCCGCGCGGCTGCACGTCTGGACCGATGTGGGCAGGAAGCGGCTGCACAAGATGCTGGCGAAGATGGGCGTGTCGCTGGTGCAGTGCAAGCAGAGCTACACGCACATGGACATGGAGCTGAAGCGCGGGCTGCGGCTGAAACTGCTGAAGTACTCGAAGATGTATGGGCTGGATGATCTGGTGCCGGGCACTGAGAGTGACGAGGCGGGTGGGGATAAGGAGGGCTGGGGATTTGTGAGGAGTTGGGGGTGGAAGGCGACGCTGAGCGCGCAGGACGTCGGCGTGGTGGTCGGGTCGATATTGGAGGTGGGCAAGAAGGGGGTTGCGACACTGGAGAACGGTGGTTGGGATCGGGGCCGAGAGGTGAAGGAAGTCAGTGATGAGGATGGCGTGTTAGAGGCCGAGGAGTGGGTGTCGAGGTTCTGGCAGGCCTATGACGCCTTGGAAAAGTAAGCCCGCTCCCAACCCCCGTCTTACATCGTCAAGTTGTATTATACTGACGTGGCAAACAGCATCGAAGAGCTCCAGGCCGCGCTCCCCACGGCCCAACACCTCCACCGCGCCATCCTCCGGACAGGCACCTCGGTCATCGAAAAGAAGCAAATCAAGCACCTCTCCACCTTCCGGCTGTGCATCGTCAAAGAAGGACCCGACGTCGCGCTCTTCACGCACCCCTCGGCCCTGACCAAGCTCGCGCTGTGGCTGGGCGAGGCCTTCGCCGAGCAAGACCTGCAGAAGAGGGGCAGACTGGCGATGGGCGGGCGCGGAACGCCGCTCGTCGTGGCGAGCTGGAACGCGAATCGCGGCGTCTACGTCATTGTCGGGACGGGCGGGGGCGGGGGGGCGGGGATGGGCTGGGGCGACCGCGAGGCGGCGAAGAAGAGGAAGGAGGCGCGGGAGGCGAGGCAGAGGGAGAAGGAGGCGGCGCGGCGGCTCAAGGAGAAGATCAAGGAACAGAAGCGGGAAGCGAAGCGCAAAGCGCGTGAGGAGGAGGAGGAGGAGGTGACGGAGTCGGAATCGGAGAGCGAGGAGGAAGAGGACAGTGATGGCGAGGAGGACGAGGGGAAGGAGCAGGGAAAGGGCTTTGGACGGAATAAGTTCGGGAATGCTTTCCAGGAGGTCATTGACGAGACGAATGCGAGGATCCGCGTGGATAGCTTTGAGCATTGTGTTGTGGAGGTGGGGAGGGATAGCCTGAGCGTGTTTTTGGAGAGCTTGAGTATGAAGAACGTGGTGGGATGAAGGGAGGATGGTGGTAATAGAGGAGGCAGGAAGGAGTGTAGATGGCAATGGGCATTGCGCGGGCGTTCTCTGTTGCTAGCAGACTTGTTGGATTGGGTCATGAGCGCACTGTATGTATGCATAGCTTTCAAAGGACGACAGCGTTGGAATTAAGGTTTTGCAGAAGCGGCATCGTGGTATTTCGCGGCCTAACTAGCGTCTGGGAAGAATGTCTTCCAACAGTTACAACTCGGCGCGACTTGCGTGCTGTGAGACCACGAGAGCAACTCATCTGGCTTCGTGACCTTCCACGCACAACAGCTCAACACACAACACCCCTCTCCGGAACCTGGGCTTCAAGAGCATCCGGCACTGCCCTTCTCCATCTTCCTCAACCGCTTCCCAAGGAACTTCCCCATCCTCCCCCGCTCTTCCCCCAGCACATTAACATGCACCCCGAGGAACCTCCGCACCCCCTCTGCCGTCTCCTCACGCAGCCCCTCCTCTCCTCTCCTCTCCTCTCCTCTCCTCTCCTCTCCT
>Ga0123337_10002798_pt1 | contig 19359 bp, 16 predicted proteins | sample frozenSSSSmetaG_FD_89792 | JGI IMG/M metagenome (GOLD analysis project Ga0123337, IMG submission 89792) | Glacier valley bacterial and archeal communities from Borup Fiord, Nunavut, Canada, to study Microbial Dark Matter (Phase II) -... | ecosystem: Environmental > Aquatic > Freshwater > Ice >... | reverse complement strand
TCGAGGAAGTCGAGGGTGCCGGACGGCATCTTCTGGCAGAAGCTGGCGGTTTCGGCGACGGACAGGCGGTGGTGGTAGTCGATGCCGAGCACCACCTCGTCGCCGAGCTCCTCGCGGGCGCGGACCAGGAATTTCGCGGTCTTGCCGATCGATTCACGCGGCTCGAAGATGTTGTCCGGGCCACCCCAGGCGGCGGGGAAGAAGCGGATGGTCTTCCAGCCGCGCGCCATCAGCGCCTTTGCCTGCTCGATGGTCTCGTTGCCGTCATCGGTGATCGAGCCGGTCGAGGCGAAGGTGGGGATGACGTTGCGATGCTTGCCGCCCAGGAGCTCGTACACGGGGACGCCGAGTGCCTTGCCCTTGATGTCGTGGAGCGCGATGTCGATGGCCGACTGGGCGGCGGTGAGGACGCGGCCGCCTTCGAAGTACTGGCTGCGGTAAAGCAGCTGCCAGATGTGGCCGATGTCGAAGGGGTTCTTGCCGACGAGGAACTGGGCATAGTGCTCGATGGCGCCGACGACGGCCTTCTCGCGGCCCGACAGGCCGGATTCGCCCCAGCCGAAGATGCCTTCGTCGGTCTCGACCTTGACGATGAGCTGGTTGCGGTGGCCGACCCAGACGGGGAACGGCTTGATGGCTGTGATCTTCAATTCAGGTTCTCTTACCAGCTGGTCATGGAGCCGTCTTCGAGCCGGGCGACCGGCAGGTAGGCGGGCGAATAGGGGTATTTGGCGGCCAGGTCTTCATCGATATCGGTGCCGCTGCCGGGCGTCTCGTTGGGGTAGAGATAGCCGCGGTCGTAGCGCCAGTCGCACTTGAAGACGTCGTAGGTCTCCTTGGTGTAGCCGGTGAATTCCTGGATGCCGAAGTTTGAAATGGCGGTGTCGACATGGATGTTGGCGCCCATGGTGGCGGGCGACATGTCCATCGGGCCGTGGCAGGCCGACTTCACGTGGTAGATCGAGGCGAAATCGAAGATCTTCTTGATGCCGGTGACGCCGCCCGCATGCACGGCGGTGACGCGGATGTAGTCGATCAGCTGCTCGGAAATGAGCGTGGTGCAATCCCAGACAGTGTTGAACACCTCGCCGACGGCGAGCGGCTGGGTGGTGTGCTGGCGGATGAGGCGGAAGCCCTCCTGCAGCTCGGCCGGGATGGCGTCCTCGAGCCAGAACAGGCGGAAGGGTTCGAGGTCCTTGCCGAGGCGGGCTGCCTCGATGGGGGTCAGGCGGTGGTGGACGTCGTGCATCAGGTGCACATCGTAGCCGACGGCATCGCGCAGCTTGTCGAACAGCTTCGGGACCAGCGGCAGGTATTTGTGGGTGGCCCAGACTTCCTCGGTGACCATCGGCTTGATCATGCCGCCGGCGGACTGGTCGGTCGAGGGACCGGTGCCGTAGATCGGCGGCAGGCCGGGGATCGAGACCTGGGCACGGATGGCCTCGAGGCCCTGCTCGCGCATCTTCTGCACGCCGTCGACCACCTCGGGAATATCGAGGCCGCCGACATGCTTGTAGACCATCACCTTGTCGCGCGATTTGCCGCCGAGCAGCTGGTAGAGCGGCATGCCGGCGACCTTGGCCTTGATGTCCCACAGCGCCATGTCGATCGCCGCGATGGCGGCCATGGTGATGGGGCCGCGACGCCAGTAGGCGCCCTTGTAGAGGTACTGCCAGATGTCCTCGGTGCGGAGCGGGTCCTTGCCGATGAGGGTGGGGGCGATGTGGTCCTGCAGGTAGCTGACGACCGCCAGTTCGCGGCCGTTCACGGTGCCGTCGCCGATGCCGTAGACGCCCTCGTCGGTGATGATCTTCACCGTGACGAAGTTGCGTCCGGGCGAGCAGACGATGACTTTGATCTCTTTGATCTTCATGACTTAAATCCGCTTATGCGTAATCAGGACCAGGTACGGTCCCAGGACATGTCGTCGTCCCACTTGTCGGTCGGCTGCCAGATGCCGGTGACGCCCGGCTGCAGGTGCTGCAGCAGCAGTTCGTCGTTGAGATCTTCGATGCCGAGGCCGGGCTTGTCGGTCAGGGTGATATAGCCGTCCTTGACGATGGGCTTGGGCAGGCCGATCTGGATGTCCTCCCACCACGGCACCTCGACCGAGTGATATTCGAGCGCCGTGAAGTTCTCGGTGGCGGTCGCGACATGCGCGGCGGCGATGGCGGCGATCGGGCTTTCGGCCATGTGGATGGCCATGGCGATACCGTATTCCTGCGCCGCGTCGCCGATCTTCTTGGTTTCGAGGATGCCGCCGGTGGTCAACAGGTCAGGGTGGATCACCGAGATGCCGGCCTTGAACAGCGGCTCGAAGCCTTCCTTGAGGTAGATGTCCTCGCCGGTGCAGATCGGCACGGAGGTGGCTTCCTGCAGGCGGCGGTAGCCCTCGGTGTGCTGCCACGGGATCACGTCCTCGAGCCAGGCCGGGGTGTATTTCTCGATGCGCTGGGCGAGTCGGATGCCATCCGACATCGAGATGTGGCCGAGATGGTCGATGGCGAGCGGAATTTCCGGGCCGATCACGTCGCGCACTTCGGCGATGTACTGCTCGAGCAGGTCGAGGCCCTTTTCGGAGAAGTGCAGGCCGGTGAAGGGGTGCATGACGTTCTGTGCGTCGTAGACCAGGTTGCGCTGCTTGCGCTCGTCATTGTTGGCCGCGCGGATGCCGCCGGCATGCTGCCTGAAGCCCTCAAGCACGCCCGCCGGGCCGACAACGGCGCCGGGAATGTGGGCGATTTCCATCAGGCCCAGGTCCATTTTCAGGAAGGTGAAGCCCATGTCCATGCGCTCTTTGAGGCGCTTGCCCATTTCTGTGCCGCTGGGGCGGTCGGCGTCGGTGTCGCAATAGACGCGGACCTTGTCGCGGAACTTGCCGCCAAGCATCTGGTAGACCGGCACGCCATAGGCCTTGCCGGCGAGATCCCACAGCGCGATTTCGACGGCCGAGACGCCGCCGCCCTGTCGGCCGTGGCCGCCGAACTGTTTGATGCGGCGGAACAGCCGGTCGATGTCGCAGGGGTTTTCGCCGAGCAGGCGGCTCTTCAGCATCAGGGCGTAGGTGGCGCTGGCGCCGTCGCGCACTTCGCCGAAACCGACAATGCCCTGGTTGGTGTAGATCTTGAGCAGCGCCGAACGGAACGGTGCGCCGGTGATCTCGGCGACGCGCATATCGGTGATGCGCAGGTCGGAGGGGCGCGAGTTCGTATTGACGTGGTTGAGGGCGTCGTCCGCGTTGGTCATTTTGAGAAGTCCGGGTTTGGGAGGCCGGCCGCAGGGGAGGTTGCGGGCCGGCCAGTCAGGGCAGGGGGCTCGAAGACTAGAGGGTCAGCGCCATTTCGGTTTCGCCGTCGAACAGATGCAGGCGGTTCTGGTCGAACTCGAGGAAGACCGGCTCGTCGGGACGCAACTGGAAGCTGGGTTCGACGCTGACATTGACGGTGGCACCCGAAACGAAGACCTGGGCGAAGGTAATGTCGCCGGTCGGCTCGACGGTATAGACCTTGCCGGGCACCGAGCCGGGCACCTGCGATTTGTGCACCTTGATGGTGGAGTGGCGGGCTCCGAGCACGATCTTGCTGGAGGTGGCCTTCGCGGCCTTGCGGGCGTTGGCGTCAGACAGCGGCATCGACCAGCCTTCCGGGCTGGTCAGCGACGTGGTGCCGCCGGAGGTGCTGGCGGTGAGCGGGATAAGGCTCATGGCCGGCGAGCCGACGAAGCTCGCGACGAACATGTTCACCGGGTTGCCGAAGACATTGGCCGGGCTGTCATATTGCTGCAGGTAACCGCCGTTCATCACTGCCATCTTGTCACTCATGGTGACAGCCTCGAGCTGGTCGTGCGTCACGTAGATGATGGTGGCGTTGAGGTCCTGGTGGAAGCGCTTGATCTCGGAGCGCATCTGCACGCGCAGCTTGGCGTCGAGGTTGGAGAGCGGCTCGTCCATCAGGAAGGCCCTCGGCTCGCGCACCAGTGCACGGCCCAGCGCGACGCGCTGCTGCTGGCCGCCCGAGAGTTCGCGCGGCTTGCGCTCCAGCAGGTGGGTGATGTCGAGTGTCCTGGCGGCGTCGCGGACCTTCTTGTCGATCTCGGCCGAGGGCAGCTTCCGCATCTGCAGGGGGAAGGCGAGGTTCTTGTACACCGACTTCTGCGGGTAGAGCGCGTAGTTCTGGAATACCATGGCGATGTCGCGATCCTTGGGATCGAGATCGGTGACATCGCGGTCGCCGATGCTGACGGTGCCGCCCGACATCGGGATGAGGCCGGCGACGAGATTGAGCGTCGTCGTCTTGCCGCAGCCCGAGGGGCCGACCAGCGCAACGAACTCGCCATCCTCGACAGTCAGTGACACGTGGTTGACGGCGAAGACGTCGCCGTAGTTCTTGACCACGTCCTTGAGGATAACCTGAGCCATTGGGTTTCCTTGAGCTTTCCGGTTAGTGCTTCACGGCGCCCTCGGTCAGGGCGCGCACGAAGTAGCGTTGCAGGACGAGGAACAGCACCACGACGGGGATGCTCATCAGGAAGGTGGCGGCCATCAGGCCTGGCCAATCGGTGGCGTTCTCGGAGAAGAAGCGCTGGATGCCCACCGGCAGGGTCATCTGGTCGTGCCGGGTGAGGAAGGTGTAGGCGTAGATGTACTCGTTCCAGGCGCCGATGAAGCTGTAGATCGAGGTGGCGATGATGCCGGGAGTGGAGAGCGGCATGACGATCAGGAAGAACGCCTGGAAGCGGGTGGCGCCGTCGATGCGGGCCGCCTGCTCGAGCTGGATCGGGATGTTGTCGTAGAAGCCCTTGAGCAGCCAGATGGCGAGCGGCAGGCCGAAGGTCAGGTAGGTGAGGACCAGCGAGCCGTGGGTGTTCACGAGGCCCAGCGCCTTCATCAGGATGAAGAGCGGCACGAGGAAGACCACGGCGGGGAACATGTTGCGCAGCAGCACCGCGAAGAACAGGAAGTTGCGGCCGGGGAAGCGGAAGCGCGAGAACGCATAGGCCGCCGGCACCGCGACCACCACCGCGAGGACGGTGGTGATGGTCGAGACCCAGACGCTGTTCCAGAAGTACTGGATGAAATCGCGTCCGACGCTGCCATTGGGATCGACCAGCCGCCAGTAGTTCTCGAGCGTCGGCTCGGCCGGCCACCACTGGGGCGGGTATTGCATGGCGGCAAAACCCGTCTTCAGCGAGGTGATGAACATCCACACCATCGGCACGACGGTGAAGACAACCAGCACGGCGAGGAAGATCCGGCCCGACCAGCGCCAGCCGCCGGCGCCACGGCGCTTGGCGGCGCCGGCACTCAGTTCCATCGTGGTCATGATGCGGCCCTCGAGTCTTCGCCTTTGGTGAGCGCGCGGACGTAGAAGTAGCCGAGCACCATCATCACGATGAACAGGATCACCGCATAGGCCGAGGCGACGCCCCAACGCTGCCGCCCGAAGGCAAGCTGGTAGATGTGAGTGATCCAGATGTCGGACGAGCCGGCGGGGCCGCCGCCGGTCATGATCCATGGGATGATGAACGAGTTGAAGTTCTGCACCGCCAGCAGAAGCAGGGTGACCATCGACACACCCGACAGGTGCGGGAAGGTGACGTGCCAGAAGCGCTGCCAGGGGCTGGCGCCATCCACCTGCGCGGCGCGCAGCAGCGTGTCGGGCACCGTCTGCAGGCCCGCCATCAGCATGATCATGGCGAAGGAGAATTCCTTCCACACGTTCACGACGATCAGCGAGTAGAGCGAGGTGTTGACGTTATCGACGAAGTTGATGGGCTTGTCGGTGAGGCCGAGCTGCACCAGCATCGCGCCGATCGCGCCGAAATCGGAGTGGTAGAGCCACTTCCAGACGTAGGACGCGGCGACGGCGCTCACCACCCACGGGATCAGCAACAGGGCGCGCAGGATGCCGCGACCGATGAATTCGCGGTGCAGCGCCAGCGCGGCGCCAAGGCCGAGCAGGAAGGCGAACATGGTGGACAGCGCGGTCCACAGCACGGTCTGCCAGGTGACCTTCCAGAATACCGGGCTGGTCAGGATGGTGGCGTAATTGTCGAGGCCGTTGAAGGTCTTGTCGCTCAGCGCCAGGCTGGCGGGGGTATTAAAGAAGCTTAGCTCGATCGTGTAATAGATCGGGTAGCCGATGACGATCAGCATCACCAGGATGGCGGGCGCGACGTAAAGATAGTCGGCGCGATGGCTCCACATCTGCTGCGCCAGACCGACCCGCTTGGGTGGCGGCACATCCCGGAAGATGGCTGGTCCAGATGCTGTACTCACTGACGGCCTACCCTGCTGGAGATCAAAAGACCGGCGGCGAGAGGCCGCCGGTCCGAAAGTGGCTGCTCAGACGATCAGATGCCGCCGCCGCCATCGACGATGGCCTGCACCTTGGTGGCCGCATCCTCGACCGCCTGGTCGACGGTCATGCTGCCGGTGAGTGCGTTCTGCAGCATGTCCGGAACGATGATGTTCATGATTTCGGGCGCCTGCGGGATGACCGGGAACGGGATGCCGTTCGGGAGCATCGAGGTGGTGACGTCGAGGAACTTGATGGTGTCCAGACGTTCCTTCATGGCGTCGGTCAGGAAGCCATTGATGTTGCCGGGGTTCGAACCGACCCAGGCGAGCTTGGTCGACCATTCCGGGCTGTCCCAGAAGCAGATCAACGCCTTGACGGCCTGGTCATCGGACTTGCCGCCTTCGACGAACTCCGGCTTCACGACGTGGATGTTGGAACCGCCGAACACCACGGCGCGCTTGCCATCCGGCCCGGTAGGCAGCAGGCCGTAGCGCATGTTGGCGACCACCTCGTCGGCAGCTACCTTGTCGGTGCCGGTCGCCTTGGAGGCGAGGTCGTTCATCTTGGCGAACTCGGACGGATGGGCGATCATCATGCCCAGCTTGCCGGCAATGAACGGCGCCTGGTTCTCACCCTGCGTGTTGGTGAGCGCAGAGGTCGGGACCGACTTGTCGACGGCGTACATCTGGTACGCAGCGTTCAAGGCCGCCTTGGAGCCGGCATTGTTGATCCAGACATCCTTGTAGCCGGGCTCGGCCGAGGCTTCATCGAGTGCGCCGCCGCCGTATGCCCACATCTGCGGCATGAAGCGGAACGGCGTGTTACCGGCGTTCTGCTTGGCCACGAGGCCGTAGCCCGGAATGCCCAGCTTGTCGTGAATCTGCTTGGAATAGGCGACCACGTCGTCCCAGGTGGCCGGGGCCTTTTCGGGGTCGAGACCGGCACGCTTGAAGACGTCGGCGTTCCAGATGAAGGCCATGGTCTCGTTGTTGGTCGGCAGGCCGTAAGTGGTGCCCTCGTAGGTCACCGACTTCAGCGCGCCCGGCCAGAAATCGGCGGCGGTGTAGCCTACGTCTTCGGGCTTCAGCGGCTGCAGGTAGCCCTTGGCGGCGAATTCGACGCCACCGAGGATCTGCAGGCGGATGACCATCGGCGCGGCGTTGCCGAGCAGCGCGGTGCGGAACTTGTCGAGCAGTTCGTTGTAGGTGATCGACTGCACGTCGGCGGTGATGTTCGGGTAGGCCACCTTGAAGGCGTCCCAGAACTGCTTGTCGATATCCTTGGCGATCTGCGGATCGGCTTCGAACGGACCAGTGTACCAGTAGCTTACCTTGCCGGTGTAGTCGTTCGGGACGACCGCGCCGCAATCCTTGGCGGCATCGAACTTCTTGGTGCCGGCAATCGACTTGACGTATTCGGGCGACCACTTGGACAGGTCGACGGTCTGGGCGAAGGCGGTGCCGCTCATCAATGACGCGGCGACGGTCGCGGCGACGGTGAACTTCACAACCTGGCGCGCGACCGTACGGCCAGCGCCAACATGCCGATCGAGATCGGTCATCGAAATCTCCTCCAATATTAGCGTTCATCCGGACTCGGCCAGACAACGCGCTCCCACAGCTCGCGCTGAACGTTTCCGGCGTCCGGTGTGCCTCAAGGCCCCGGCTTCTACCGATGGACGCAGAGACTACAGACTATGGATGCTGTGTCAACACGACTTGGATCGTACATTCTTTCGTAGCTTTTGAGTGCAGATGGTGCCCAAAGGGGGATTGGCTTGCCTCAAAAAGATGCATAAACCACCCGTATGGGAGAGGACGCCGCAAGCGAGATGCAGGTTGTGGAGGGGGCCGAGCAGGCTCCGTCCGTGTATGAGCTCATCCGCGAGGACATCATCTCCGGCCGGCTGAACCCCAACGAGCGGCTGAAAGTCGCAGAGCTGGCCGAGCGCTACGAGACATCGACCAACCCGGTGCGCGAGGCGTTGCAGCAGTTGCGCGGCGAGGGCTTCGTGGTGATGGAGCCCAACCGCGGCGCGCGGGTGATGCCCATCGACGAGAGCTTCGTGCGCGACATCATCGAGATAGAGGTGCTGATCGAGCCGGCGCTGACGCGCTGGTTCGTGTCGATCGCCAACGATGCCGACATTGTCGAGCTCGAGGCGATCCAGGCCGACATCGAGAACAACAATTTCGAAGATCGGGTAAAGCACGGGCTGCTGGACACCAGGTTCCACCAGTTCATCTACGACCGGCACTACAACCGCCACGCGGCGGAGCTGTGGTGGAAGCACCGGGAGATCCTGCGGGCGATCAGCCGGCGGTTCCCCACTTCGCTCAGCCGCCGCAACTCGGTGCTGAAGGAGCATCGCGACCTGATAGAAGCAATCCGCGCGCAAGACGCGGATACGGCGGCAGCGGTCGTGGCGGCGCATGTGCAGGGATCCGGGCGGCACATCATCGAGCAGATGGGCGTGGCGCAGCGGAACAGCGGGGGCTGGCGAAGCCCGCGCAAGTAACCTGCCTCGACAGTTCATCCATTGATTTAGGAAGGCCCATCCGGGGCCGAGGGAGCACTATGAAAATCACCGACCTGCGCGTTGCCGTCATTGGCAAGCACCCGATCGTCCGCATCGTCACCGACGAAGGCATCTACGGCATCGGCGAGGTGGAATACACCAAGACCTACCTGAAGCCGTTCATCCTGCATTTCCGCGACGCGCTGATCGGCGAAGACCCGACCGATGTCGAGCGCTGCATGATGAAAATCCGCCAGCGCGGCTCGTTCAAGCCCTATGGCGCGGCCGTCTCGGTGATCGAGCATGCGCTGTGGGACATTGCCGGCAAGGCAGCGGGCGTCCCCGCCTACAAGCTGCTCGGCGGCAAGGTGCGCGACAAGGTGCGCGTCTATAACGGTTCGGTGCGCCGGGCCCGCGCCGGCGACAGCCCGGAGGATTTCGCCGCCGACGTTAAGTGGATGGCCGACCAGCCGCAGAACTTCTTCATGGTGAAGCAGGGCATCGGCTTCCATTCGTCGCAGAAGGACAGCTACGAGGACTTCCACTACGGCCCCAAGGGCAAGAAGGCCGGCTATCATGGCGCCATGGACCAGGGGCAGATCTCCGAGCATGGCTTCAACTACATGCTCGATTGCGTGATCGCGATGAAGGAAGCGCTGGGCGACAAGGTGTCGCTGGCGCTCGATTGCGGTCCGGGCTGGTTCCTCAACGACGCGATCAAGTTCGCCCGGGCGGTCGAGCCCTATAACATCATGTGGCTCGAGGACATGCTGACCGGCGACTACGTGCCGTGGGTGAACCCGCAGGCCTATCGCGAACTCACCACCTCGACCTCGACGCCGATCCATACCGGCGAGCAGATCTACCTGCGCCACAACTTCAAGGAACTGATCGAGACGCAGGCGATCCGCGTCGTCGGCCCGGATCCTGCGGATATCGGCGGCATCGCCGAGCTCAAGTGGGTGGCCGAGCATGCCTATATGCACAACATCATGATGGCGCCGCACGGCACGGCCAATGGCCTGCTCGGCCTCGGTGCGCTGATCAATGTGTGCGCGACGCTGCCGGCCAACTACATCGCGTTCGAGTATCCGTCGGCCTCCGATCCGTTCTGGAACGAAATCGTCACCGGCCTGCCGCCGGCCGACAAGATCGTCCAGAACAGCCATGTCGACCTGCTGCCGGGCCCGGGCCTCGGCGTCGATATCGATGCCAAGGCAGCGAAGCAGTACCTGAAGGAAGAAGACGCGGGCTTCTTCGACGCCTGATTTGGTAGGGGGGACGGGGCACGCTGGTGCGTGTGGCTCCCCCCTCCACCGGCTTCGCCGGTCCCCCTCCCCCGCAGGCGGGAGAGGACTCCTGACTGAGGCTTTTGGTGGCGCATCGCTTCTCCTCTCCCGTTTACGGGGGAGGGGGACCGCCGCCAGGCGGTGGAGGGGGAGCAACGCTGCGACCCCAGAAATATGCCATCACCCCGCTGTGAACACATCTTCCTTTCATCGGCGGAATGCGATGAAGTGGCGGCGCTTCCCCCCAACGCAGCTCCAAAAACATCGAGGTTCATCATGGGCGAGCGGATCAAACTGACGGCGTCGGACGGCTTTTCACTCAACGCCTATCGCGCCGTGCCCGAGGGCAAGATGCGCGGTGGCGTGGTGGTGATCCAGGAGGTCTGGGGCCTCAACAATTTCGTGCGAGGTGTCGTTGATCGCTTCGCCCACCACGGCTACCTCGCGGTGGCGCCGGCGATGTTCGACCGGGTGGAGTTTGGCTACGAGAGCGACAATTACGGGCAGGAGCAGTTCGCCATCATCGGCGAGCTGATGAAGAAGTTCAGCCACGACAGCGCGCCGCTCGATATCGATGCGGCGATCAAGGCTGCGGCCGAGGGCGGCAAGGTCGGGATCACCGGCTACTGCTTCGGCGGGCGCACCACCTGGGTCACCGCGTCGCGCGGCGCGGGACTCAGCGCGGCTTCGGGCTACTATGGTGGCGGCGTGCTCGGCTATATCGACCTCGAGCCCAAGGTGCCGACCGAGATGCATTTCGGCGACAAGGACACCGGCATTCCGCTCGAGCAGGTGCAGCAGCTGAAGGCGCGGTACCCCAAGGCCGATATCTACACCTATGACGGGCCGCACGGCTTCTGCAACGCGGACCGGCCGGACCATTTCAACGAGGCATCGTGCAAGAAGGCCTCGGTGCGGACGCTCGAGTTCTTCCATAAGCACCTCGCCTGAACTGCAGCGGCATCTCGACTATCTGCTCGAAACCTGGGAAGCGGCGCAGGCTGCGCCGCTCTCGGCAAAAAAGCTCATGCTCGCGGTGATGCTGGCGGATGCCTATGCCGACCGGCTGTTTGGCGCGCAGGATACGAGCGACGATATCCTCGAGTTCCGGGCTGGGCTGGCCGTCCGGTCGGAAGCGCTGGCGCGGGTGTTCGCGCTGGTGCGGGGTGAGTTGACGCTCGTGACCGAGGCGGTGGAGGTGCCGATCTCGGACTACGGCACGCTCAGGGTCGAGGACTTCATGGTGAGCCTCTACAACAACCACAGCGTGCAACGGGTGCGCATCGTGCTGCCGGACGGGGCGCGGTTGCTGGCGCATCCGGTGGTGGCCGAAGCGATCGGGTTCCTGCGGGCGGCGTGAGGATCAGTCGCCGAGCGGCTCGAGTTCCTTGCCCTTCCTATGGGCCAGCACGTTGTATTTCACCCGGCGCAGGGTCTCGAGGGCCGGGGCGCCGAGGCGGTAGCCGGCGGCGACGGAGATCAGGTCGATGATAGCGAGGAAGGCGAACCGCGAGGCGGTCGGCTTCATCGTGTCGGGATATTCGGGGATATCGACCGTCAGCTTGACGTCGCAGACTTTGGTCAGCTCGGTGTCGGGCGCGGTGATGCAGATGGTGCTGGCGCGGTAGTGCCGGGCGAGCGCTACGGCCTCGATGACTTCGCTGGTGCGGCCGGTGGCCGAGATGGCGATGACGAGGTCGCCCGGCTTCAGCGTCGAGGCCTTCATCCGCATGACGTAGGGATCGGAGTGCGACGAGACCGCGATACCGTAGCGGAACAGGCGGTGCTCGGTTTCGAGCGCGAGGGACGCCGAAGAGCCGCCGAGGCCGAAGACGGCGATCTGGTGGGCGGTGGCGATCAGTTCGGCGGCCTTCACCACTTCGGAGGGGGCGACCTGGCGCTCGACGGCGGCCAGCGCGTTGCGGGCTTCGCCGAAGACGACGTTCCAGAGCGGCGAGCCGGCTTCGTTGGAGACCGGGGGCAGGGGCGTCGAGAAGTACATCCGCCCCACCACCACGGACTGGGCGAGCTTCAGCTTGAAGTCGCGCACCCCGTCGCAGCCGATGGCGCGGCAGAAGCGGGTGACGGTGGGCTCGCTGACATCGGCGCGGCGAGCGATCTCGGCGTTCGACGCATCGACCGAGAAAGCCACATCGGCCAGCACCACGTCGGCAACCCGACGCTCGGCCGGGCGCAGGTCGGCGTAGCTGTCCTTGATCTGCGACAGGATGTCGGGGAGGGGCTGGTTCTGGAGCGAAGTGTCTTGGGTGGCGGCGGTCAACATGGGACTCTCCGGCGGCGCGTCGGGAAGGGCTTCTACCATGTTCGGCGCACCACGTTTCATGTCGAAATACCGGCCGCCCCCGGCCGTTTGCCCAACGTTTCAGGCGCAGAATGTAGGAAAGTTACAGACTTTGCAACAGCCGGAATGGCATGATTTCTGGCGTTTAGGGCAACTGTGCGTTGTGATGTGACGCTCGCTTGACAGCAGATGTAGGATAGTTACAGACTGCCGCCCAGCCTGAAGGACAGGGACGCGACAGCGACCTTCGGGCGGAGACTTGCCAGGATTTCGAGGGGCAGTTTGAACGCGATGGGTTCGCTTGAGCCAAAGCTCAGGGTGCGTGCGGCGACCAAGGTCTACCAGACCGGGTCGGGCGACCTGCTGGCGCTCGATCGCTGCACGCTCGACATAAGTGCGGGCGAGATCGTTTCGGTCGTCGGGCCCTCGGGCAGCGGCAAGACCACGCTGCTGTGGGCCATGTCGGGGCTGCACGGGCTGACTTCGGGCGAGGTGCTGCTCGACGGCAAGACAATCAGCGGCCCCAATTCGCAGATCGGCATGGTGTTCCAGGAAGCGAACCTGCTGCCGTGGCGGAACATCGACGCCAATATCCGCTTCCCGTTCGAGATCAAGGGCGAAAAGCCCGACGAGGCGTGGATCGAGAGCTTGATGCATCGCGTCGGGCTGACCGGCTTCGGCAAGAAGATGCCGCGCGAGTTGTCGGGCGGCATGCAGCAGCGCGTGGCGCTGGTGCGGGCGCTGTCGTTCAAGCCGTCGGTGCTGTTGATGGACGAGCCGTTCGGGGCGCTCGACGCTTTCACCCGCGAGGAGATGAACCACCTCGTCGAGGAGATCTACCTCGATACGCGGACGACGATCGTCCTCATCACGCATTCGATCGAGGAAGCGATCTTCCTTTCGGACCGGATCGTGGTGATGAGCGCCCGGCCCGGGCGCATCGCGCACCTGCACGACGTGCCGTTCGCGCGACCGCGCTCGATGGACATCATGTCGACACGCGAGGTGTTCGACCTCACCAACCTGATCAAGCGCGAAATCGTCGGCGACCAGCAATCCAAGGCGCGCGTCACGCAGCGCCCGGCTGCCGCCGCCGCGACGCCAGCCAACTGAGCCGAGACGATGGACAATAGCGACGCCATTCCCGATTTCAGCAAGTCCGCCACCGGTGGGGGCGAGATCGGCGTGGCCAACATGTCGGCACTGACCGCCGGGCCGGGCATCAAGTCGATGCGCGACGTGGCCATCATCGCGCTCGTCGCCGTCGTGGTGATCGGCGGCATCGAGCTGCTGCTCAACATTTTCGCGGTGCCGCAATATGTGTTGCCCAAGCCCAGCGAGATCGCGGTGGCGCTGTGGACGGAGTTTCCGTTCATCGCGCCGCATCTGGGGCACACGCTGGTCGAGCTGTTCTCGGGGTTTGCCATTGGCTCGGTGATCGGGCTGATCCTCGCTGCGGTGATCACGCAGTTCCCGTTCGCCGAGAAGATCATCACGCCCTACATCCTGCTGCTGGTGACGACGCCGATGCTGGCGCTGGTGCCGCTGCTGATCCTGCGTTTCGGCTTCGGCTACGAGCCGCGCATCATCGCGGTGGCGCTCGCCTCCGGACCAATGGTGATGATCAACGCCGCGACCGGCTTCCGGCGGGTGGACAGCGGCAAGATTGCGCTCGCCCGGTCCTATGGCGCCTCGACGCTGCAGATGTTCTGGAAAATCCGCGCGCCGATGGCGCTGCCGATGATCTTCGTCGGCCTGATGGTCGGCTCGATCTTTGGACTGCTGACGGCGGTCGGCGCCGAAATGGTCGGCGGCGGCTTCGGGCTGGGCAACCGGCTCACCTCCTATTCGTCGATGATCCGGATGCCGCAGTTCTTCGCGGTGGTGCTGATCCTCTCCGTCCTCGGCATCCTGATCTACGTGCTGTTCTTCCTCTTGGGGAAGAAGTTCGCGAGTTGGGAGGCGTGACGGAGCAGAAGCGATTTTGCCAGCGCCGATGTGTCATCCCCGCGAAAGCGGGGACCCAACTCGAAGTCGGCGCAGGTGGATAAGTGGGTCCCTGCTTTCGCAGGGATGACACCGAGTTGTTGGGGCGCGCGGGGGGTAATGCCGCGCGCTAGCGACGTGCATGGCGCAGGGCGCGTGAGGGAAACGAAAGCCCTGTGTTTCTCGGGACCTAGAAACGAACCATCATACAGGGGACTAACATGAGCATTCTTTCGGGCGGCATGAGCCGCCGGACGTTCCTGCAGGTTTCGGCCGCGGGCGTGGTGACGGTGACAGCGCTGGGCGGGGTGGGCCCCGCCAGCGCGGCGCCGTACTCCAAATTCACCTGGATCTCGCCGCGTGGCACGCTCGAAGTGCTCGACGATTTCGGCTTCTGGATGGCCAAGAAGCTCGGCTATTTCGATGATGTGGGCGTTACGGTCGACATGCAGCCCGGCCCGTCTGACGGCACCGCGACGGTGAAGTTCGTCGATGTCGGTCAGGCCGACATGGGCTTCCCGTCGCCGGGTATCTTCTCGTTCGCGCTCGAGAATGGCATGAAGCTGAAGTCCGCCTTCCATTGGGGCGCGCTCGACACCTTCAGCCTGGCTTTCCGCAAGGGTGAAGGCAGCAACGACCTGAAGACGCTGGAAGGCAAGACCATCCTGCTCGGCTCCGCCGCCTGGCAGTCGATCGTCGATCCGATGCTGGCGGTGCAGGGTGTCGATATCACCAAGGTGAAGTATGTCGAGGCCGGCTGGCCGACCTGGGGTACGGCGCTCGCCGCCGGCCAGGGCGACGCGGCGCTCGCGTGGGAAGGCCTGCGGGCCGAGTGGGTGTCGAAGAACCTCGACTTCGAGTACTGGCTCGGCGTGCAGCGCTCGCCGCTGTTCGCCAACACCTATGTGGTGCGCGCCGCCGACCTCGAGGACCCGGACAAGAAGGCCTTCCTCGACAAGTACCTGCGGGCCTGGTCGATGGGTCTCGAAGCCGCCTACCACAACCCGATGGCGGCGGTACACGCCGTGTTCGAGCAGTTCCCCTCGGTGGCGCAGGCCAACGGGCCGGAACTCGGCGCGATGTCGCTGCTGCAGAACCTCAACGTGGTGCGTGGCGATATGTCGAAGCGCAAGGGCTGGGGCGACCACGACATGGTGGCGTGGCAGACCTTCTTCGACAAGATCTACGAGCTCGGCCAGATCAAGACCGCGGTCAAGGCCGAGGACGTCTGCACCAATGACTGCATCGCGGCTGCCAACGACTTCGACCATGACAAGGTGAAGGCGGACGCGCTGGCCTACGTGTTGCCGGCCGATCTCGCCGCCGTCGATATCGAGGCGGTGAAGGCCAAGCTGTTCGACCAGGCCATTGCCTGATCGACCTGACGCGGGCGGCCAATGTGCCGCCCGCGCCTATAGCGACAACAAGACGACGAGGAGGGCCGGATGGCCGAAAAGGTGCGCGTGCTGGTGGTAGGCTTGGGCAACATGGGCAAGTCCCATGCGAGCGCCTATCATCGCAATCCGGGGTTCGAGATCGTCGGGCTGATGAGCCGCTCGATCAAGAGTGCGGCCATTCCCGACGAACTCAAGGGCTACCCGCTGTTCGAGGATTTCGACGCGGCGCTGGCGGCGACCAGGCCGAACGCGGTGTCGATCAACTCCTGGCCCAACTCGCACGCCGAGTACGCCATCAAGGCGATGGAAGCCGGCGCCCATGTGTTCATGGAAAAGCCCATCGCGACGAACAATGCCGACGCGGAGCGCGTGGTGGCGACGGCGCGGGCGACGGGGCGAAAGCTGGTGCTCGGCTATATCCTGCGCGTGCACCCGAGCTGGATGAAGTTCACCGAGCTGGCGCAGACGCTGGGCAAGCCGCTGGTGATGCGGCTCAACCTCAACCAGCAGTCGGGCGGGCCGACCTATGACTGGCACAAGAACCTGATCGACTCGCTGCCGCCAATCGTCGATTGCGGCGTGCACTATGTGGACGTGATGTGCCAGATGACCGGGGCCAAGCCGGTGCGGGTGCACGGCATCGGCGCCAAACTCTGGGCCGACGTGGCGCAGCTCAATTACGGGCACCTGCATGTCGAGTTCGATGACGGCTCGGTGGGCTGGTACGAAGCCGGCTGGGGCCCGATGATGAGCGAGGTCGCGTATTTCGTGAAGGACGTGGTGGGGCCGAAGGGCGCCGTGTCGATCGTGCCCAATCCCAAGGAGCACAAGGAGGGCGTCTCGGACTCCTCCAATATCGACCAACACACCAAGACCGACGCGATCCAGTATCACCACGCCGAAGTGTCGCCGGTGGACAAGTCGTTCCTGCACAAGGACGAGATTTTCACCATGGACGACGAGCCGGGCCACCAGGAGCTGTGCGACCGCGAGCAGGCGTATTTCCTGAAGGCCATCCTCGAGAATATCGACCTGTCGGCCTCGATGGATGCGGCGGTGAACAGCCTGCGGATCGTGCTTGCGGCGGAACAATCGATCAACGAGAAGCGGGTCGTCGAGCTCGCCTGAACTTTTCCCGCATGGCGGGTGAGGGTGGCGGGCCGGGAGGTCCGCTGCGATGGCGGTGGCGTCCCTTGGTGTTTGAGGAGAAATCAGATGACGGCGACCTACGATCTCGTGCTGACGGGCGGCCGGGTGATCGACGAGCGCAACGGCATCGACGGCATCAACGACGTCGCGATCAAGGGCGGCAAGATCGCCGCTGTGGGGCCGGGACTCGCTGCCGGGGCAGCTAAAGTGCGCGACGTGCGCGGGCTGGTGGTGGCGCCGGGGCTGATCGACATCCACACGCACGTTTATCACAAGGCGACGTCGCTGAGCGTTGATCCAGGGTTCATCGCGCGGCGCTCGGCCTGCACGACGCTGATCGATGCGGGCAGCGCCGGGGCGGGCAATTACGACGGGTTCCGCGACTACGTGATGGCGCATTCGCCGTACCGGATCTTCGCGTTCCTCAACATCTCGTTCCCCGGCATTTTTGGCTTCGACAAGGACGTGTCGGTTGGCGAGGCCACGGCGCGATCGATGCTGCCGGTGCATCGCTGCGTGCGGACCATCGAGGAGAACCGCGACCGGATTATCGGGGTGAAGGTGCGCATCGGCGGCATCGTTACCGGCGATCTCGGGCTCGGCGCGCTGGAGCTGGCGCTCGAGGCGGCGAACGCGGTGGACCTGCCGCTGATGACGCATATCGGCCATCCGCCGCCGAGCTATGGCGACGTGGTGGACATGCTGCGGCCGGGCGACATCCTGACCCATTGCTACCGGCCGGAGCCCAACTCGGCGATCGGCGAGGATGGGAAAATCCTGCCGCAGATCATTGCCGCTCGCGAGCGCGGCGTGCTGTTCGACATCGCCCACGGCATGGGCGCGTTCGGCTACGAGACGGCGGAAACGGCGCTGACGGCGGGGTTCAAGCCGGACCTGATTTCATCGGACGTGCATGTGATTGCGGTCGAGGGGCCGGGGTTCGACCTGCTGCATGTGATGAGCAAGCTGCTGAACACGGGGCTGACTTTGCCCGAGGTGATCGGCATGTCGACGAGCCGGCCGGCGCTCGCCATCCGCAAGCCGGAGCTGGGGCATCTCGGTGTCGGTGCGCCGGCCGATGTGGCGGTGCTGCGCGAGGTGGCGTCGGACTTCCTGTTCGAGGACGTGGTCGGCCAGAAGCGGCAGGGGACGAGGCTTCTGCAGCCGGAGATGGTATTTCTGGGCGGCAAGGAGATGGAAGTCAGCCGCCGGCCGTTCGAGGAATGGTCGATCCTCGGGCATTATGGGCATGGGGATCATCACCACCATTGAGGGTGATGGGATGGGGTTCACCCCCACCCTAGCTTCGCTACGTCGCTATCGCGACTAGCTGCGCTACCCTCCCCACAAGGGGGAGGGAGGTGCGCCATCGAGGGTGCGGTTCTATCGTCTCCCTCCCCCTTGTGGGGAGGGTAGCAGAGCTTGGCGGCTCGCCGCCTAGCGCAGCTGGGTGGGGGTAGCGCCGACCTAACCGATCCGCACCACTTCCCCGGTCCGCGCCGATTCCTCCGCCGCCAGTGTCGCTTCGAGCGCCGCGACCGCGTCGTCCGGGCGGCCGATGGTTGGGACTTCGCCCTTCAGCGCGCAGTTGGTGAAATAGGTGAACTCGTCGCGCAGCGCCCCGCCGCGAACCCCTTCGAACATCGGCCAGTAGGTCGTATCCGGGCTGTGCAGCTTATCCGTCCCGACGATGCCGAGGTTGGGGAAGGTGTCCTGCACGTGGATGATGCCTTCGGTGCCGATGATCGACATGCGCTCATCGATATCGAACGGGGTCTTGTCGGGCATGCACCACACGGTTTCGAGCGTGGCGGTAGCGCCCGAGGCGAAACGGAACATGGTCTGGCCGATGTCGGGGTGTTTCAGGCCGCGAACGTCGACGGTCTGGGCGTAGGCGGAGACGATCTTGCTGCCGGTGAACCAGAGCATGATGTCGGTGTCGTGGATGGCGTCGCCGACGATGGGGCCGATCTTTTCGAGAATGGTGGGGGTCCAGGCGGCGGGGATGTTGCGGCGCGAGGAGAGCGCCACGATCTTGCCGATGCGGCCGGCGTCGATGGCCTGCTTGGCCATACGGTAGCGCGGGTTGAAGCGGACGATGTGGCCGATGAAAAGGATGCCCTTCGCGCCCTTGCTCGCTTCGACGATCTTGCGGGCGTCTTCCACCGTCGAGGCGATAGGCTTTTCGAGGAAGACGTGCTTGCCGGCCTTGAGCGCGGCGATGGCGGGCTCGGTGTGCTGGTCCCACATGGTGCAGATGGAGACTGAGTCGATATCCGGGTCGGCGAGCATGTCATGGTAGTCGCGGTAGAGCTTCGTGACGCCGAACTTTTCGCCGAGGGCCTTCAGGCGATCCTCCGTGCGGGTGCACAGTGCCGTCAGTTCGAGGTTGGGGATGCCGGCGATGGTTTCGGCGTGG
>Ga0123337_10002796_pt1 | contig 19371 bp, 23 predicted proteins | sample frozenSSSSmetaG_FD_89792 | JGI IMG/M metagenome (GOLD analysis project Ga0123337, IMG submission 89792) | Glacier valley bacterial and archeal communities from Borup Fiord, Nunavut, Canada, to study Microbial Dark Matter (Phase II) -... | ecosystem: Environmental > Aquatic > Freshwater > Ice >... | reverse complement strand
TAGGCGGCGACGGTGACGACCGGCACGCCGCTCTCGCGCGTCTGGATCATCTGCAGGTCCGAGGAGCCCATCACGCAGTCGGCCTGGCCGGCGGCCATGAGCTGCAGGATGTTGACCTGCGGCCCGCCCATCTTCACGGTGACGTCGAGGCCGGCCTTCCTGTAGATGCCGGTCGCGATGGCCTGGTAGAAGCCGCCGTGCTCGGCCTCGGCGAACCAGTTGGTCATGTAGACGAACTTCTCCTGCGCCAGCGCGGGCAGGGCGGCGAGGGCGCCGGCGGCGACGAGCGCGTGTCGGATCGGGCGAAGGTTCATGGGCAATCTCCAGTCGAGGTTGAAAGTGCAATGCAAGGGAGTCGGCTCACTCTAGCCCTTGCTCGATGTGCCCTGTGTATTGCGTGCGTTCCCAGGTCTGCTCTGCGCGTGCCGGCCAGCGCGCCTCGTGCAGCTCGGTGATCGCCTGGGCCCAGCTCGCGGCGAGCGACTCGAGGATGGCGTCGCCCTGCTCCTTCGTCGCCGGCAGCGGGTCGCCGATGATGCCGCTCGGTCCGAAGTCGCGCGCCGTCCATGCGCACGCTGGGCGACCGTCGGGCGAGAGCAGCTTCGACGGGAACTCGGGCGGATAGTTGGCGACGGCGCGCTCCATGTGCACGGTGTCCGGCGCGAGCGCCAGCATGATCGCGGTCTCGGCGTGGCCGGCATGCATCGCGAGCTTCTTCTCGCGGTCGGCCATGTAGCGGCCCGCGACATGCGGCAGCCGCCACGTGTGCTGCGGAACGACGATGAAGTCGCCGTGGCGCAGGCGCAGCTCGCGCGCCGCGATCTCCATGATCTGCGGCTGGCCACCGTGGCCGTTGACGATCAGCAGCTTGCGAAAGCCGCTGCGATAGACCGACTCGCCGATCTCCTCCATCGTCTTCAGCAGCGTCTCGCCGGAGAGCGTCATCGTGCCGGGGAAATGCAGGTGCTCGACCGACTTGCCGTAGGTGATCGGCGCCATCGCGAAGGCCGGCACGCTCGCCGGCAGACGCGCCAGAGCGTGGCCGACGACGCCCGACGAGATGATCGAGTCGACCGCGCACGGCAGGTGCGGGCCATGCTGCTCGATCGCGCCGGTGGCGATCACGATGACCGTGTTCTCGCGGTCGGGCAGGGCCGCGATCTCGGTCCAGCTCAGGTAGGGCAGGTAGCGGTGGGGTGGGGTGTAGCCGTGCAGCATGGTGGCCTTGCGTGGGATGCGGTCGACGGTCAGCGCGGCAGGTACGCCGTCGCCTCGACCTCGATCAGGATTTCCGCCGTCGGCAGCATCGCGCTCACCTCGACGACCGTGGAGACCGGCGGCTCGCCGGTGAAGAAGAGCTTTCTCACACGGCTGTAGTACGGGAAGTGGTCGAGGCTTTTGAAGTACTGGACCAGCTTGATGACGTCGCTCATCGTGCCGCCCGCGACCTCGATCGTGAGGCGGATGCGGTCGAGCACGTACCAGCTTTGCGCGAGGATCGGACCTTCCTTGATGTCGGTCGAGAACTCGCCGGTCTTGCCGAGCAGCTGAGCGGCGCTCGCGGGGATGTCGTCGTAGCCGCGGACGATGTGGCCGGCCGCGGGATCGACGGCGATCACGCCGGAGAGGAAGACGAAGTCGCCGGCGCGCTTCCACGCGGCATAGCGCGCGAGCGGCTGGGCGATGCCTTGCTGCGGAGACGGAGTCGACGGCGTGCTCATCTGCATCGACCTCAGGCGAAGCGCGCCATCGCCGCGCCGACACGCTCGCGGAAGCGGTCGAGCTCGGGCCGCGTCGCGACGTTCATGTGGTAGTAGGCGAGGTAGTCGACGCGCGCCTGGTTGCCCGTCAGCCGGCGCAGGTAGCGGGTGACGATCTTCTTCGGCGGATCGCCCATCCACCAAGCGACCCAGCGCGGCCGGCCATAGGTGACGACGGCGGCAATCCGGCGCAGATGCGTGAGCGATGGCTTGACGTTGGCCGGGTCGCTCAGATCGAAAGCCACGCCAGGCATGAAGACGCGGTCGAAGTAGCCCTTCAGCATCGCCGGCAGGCCGAAGCACCAGGTCGGAAAGCAGAGAACGAGCGCCTCGGCGCGCTGCAGCCGATCGACGTGGCTCTGGAGCCGGCGCCGATTCGACGGCACGTCGTGGTAGCCGAGCCGTTCCTCGCGCGAGAGCACCGGATCGAAGCCTTCGGCGTAGAGGTCGCAGTCGTCGACCTCGTGGCCCGCGCCGACCAGGCTCGCGACGACCTGGCTGTGCAGGGCAGCGTTGTAGCTGGTCTCCACGGGGTGCGAGTAGAGGACGAGGACGCGCATGAGGGGCGATGCGCAAGAGCAGTGCCAACCCGGCACCGTTCCAGCTCCGCGCCCTCAGACTGTACGGCGATCTATTTCGGTGCGCCGGCCCCGGCCGGGAACGCGCTCAATGAGGGCGTCATGCGCTGCCGACCACCATGAGGTCGTCAAGAAGCCGATAGTCGGGCAGCGTGGTGTCGATGGCCCGTCCGTCGCGGATCACGGCGCGGTCGAACTGCGTCCGCGACAGCATCTCGGAATAGCTGCGCGCTTTCAGGACGATCAGGTCGGCCGGCGCGCCCACCGCGAGCCGGCCGCGCTCGATGCCCATGATCGCGGCCGGCGTCTCGGTCGCTGCCCGGATCCAGTCGCCGAACGGATGATCCAGCTGCAGGATCTTCACCGCCTGCGTGAAGGTGTCGAGCATGTCGTGGTCGCCGTAGGCGTAGAACGGATCGCGGCAGTTGTCGCCGGCGACGGCCACGAGCAAACCGCTGGCCTTCATCTCGTGGAGCACGGTGACGCCTCGCCAGCGCGGCGTATGCGCGTCGGGCGAACGGTCCTGCAGGTACATGTTGACGGTCGGCAGGCTGACGATGTCGACGCCGGCGTTCTTGCAGGCGGTGATCGTCTGCTCGATGAACTCGTCCGTCTGCAACGCGAGTGCCGTGCAGTGACCGCACAGGATCCGGCCGGCGAAGTCGGCGCGCGACGCCAGCTGCGCGACCCGGATCAGCGTGCGCGAGCGCGGATCGGTCGATTCGTCGACGTGCAGGTCGAGATCGAGGCTGCGCTCGGCCGCGAGCGCGATCAGGCGTGCGAGGGCGTCGTCGAGCTCCGCCGGCATCGGGTCGTCGGGGTACTTGGCGAAGCGCGTCACCGCGCCGAGCCGGCCGCCGCTCTCGGCGACGATGTCGGCGAGCTGTCTGCCTTCGTCGCCGAGGAAGATGTCGAGAGGCGCGATCGACGAGACCTGCAGGTCGATTTTGCCGGCCCAGCGCGCGCGCACGTCGCGAAAGACCGGGTACGAAACCTGTGACTGCGGCGCCAGCGAGTCGAGGTGTGTGCGGATCGCGACCACGCCCTTGGCATACGCCGTCGCGAGGCCGAACTCCATGCGCCGGCGAACGTCGTCGGCGTTCCAGTTCGCCGTGCGATCGGCCATCGTCGCGCGCGACGCGCCGGGGACATCGCCGGTCGGATTCGGCCGGCGCGGCCAGATGTGGCCCTTGTCGAGATGGGTGTGGCAGTCGACCATGCCGGGCAGGACCATCGAGGCATCGAGGTCGGGGCCGAGCTCGGCGGGGACGACGCCTGCGCGCTCGATGGCGGCGATGCGGCCGGCGTCGATCAGCAGGTCGATCGCGACGAGATCGCTGTCGCCGTCGCCGGCGATGGCGACCGGCAGCAGTGGCCGCGGTGCGCGCAGGTTGCGCAGCGCGAAGCGCGACGCCTTGGGCGGATCGAAGAAGGCGTGGCTCAAGACAAAAAGAGGAGGATTCGAGGGATCAGTTCTCGCGGCGCACCGCGCTGTCGTGCCAGTGTCGCAGACTAAAGTGCGAGAGAAGCGACAGGCCGACGAAGATCGCCACGCTGCAGAGCGATACCAGCGTCAGCGCAGCGAACGTGCGCGGAATCTTGAGCTGGTAGCCCGACTCGAGGATGCGATACGCGAGCCCGGATTCGGTGCCGCCCGTGCCGGCGACGAACTCGGCGACGACCGCGCCGATCAGCGACAGTCCACCCGAGATGCGCAGGCCGTCGGGGAAGTATGGCATCGCCGCCGGCAGGCGCAGGTCACGCAGCGTCTGCCAGCGCGAGGCGCGGTAGAGCTGGAACAGGTTGACGAGGTTGTGGTCGGCCGAATGCAAGCCGAGCGTGGTGTTCGAGAGGATCGGGAAGAAGGCGACCTGCCGGGCGCAGATGAGGAGCGAGACGGTGACGTTGTTGGCCCAGATGAGATGAAGGACGAGCGCGGCGTGTCCGTCGATCACGCCACCGTCCATCGGTGGTCGATCGAGATCTTGCCGGTGCGGGCGGCAGTGTTTCGCCGGCGCAAGCGCCCTGTGGACATGAGCTGGCGGATGGACGAGACCTGCATCAAAGTCGCCGGCCAGTGCAAGTACCTGTACCGAGCCGTCGACCGTACCGGTGCCACGATCGACTTTCTGCTTCGGGCTCACCGAGACCCTCGCTGCGGCGCGGCGCTTCTTCGAGCGAGCCATCGAACTGCACGGCGTGCCGGAGACGATCACCATCGACAAGAGCGGCGCCATGATCAAGAAGGGACAGCTCGACCGTCCCAAAGCCCATGTTTCGACCGCCGCATCACAGTTCTATTCACTCGCCACTTACATCGGCCGATCACCGCATTCGCGAAGACTCATGCCGCTATTGCGACAGAGCCGCCTTCAAGAACGTTCGTCGCGACATTGCCTGCCTTTCACGGAGTCCGTGCGTCGCGCATGAAGCGTGCCGGTCGAACGACCGGCATGGTGTCGCGACCCGCCACGCCTCGCGATGGCCGTCCCGGGACCTTGCCGGGCGATTGCCGCGATACTGCGGCGTCCGATCGGAGAGATCCCGCACCGCATGTACCTTCGCGCCCTCGGCACGGCGACGCCGCCGTCCCGGTTCACCAAGGCCCAGTGCCTCGAGGCGTTCCAGCGCTCGGCCTGGTTCTCCCGCCTCGCCACGCGCTCGCATCTGATCGCCCGCACCGTCCTGCAGCGCGACAACGGCATCGAGGCGCGCCGCCTCGCGATCGATTCGCTCGATGAGGTCTTCACGATCGACCCCGACACGCTCGGCCGGCGCTTCCTCGCGCATGCGCCGACGCTCGCCGCCGACGCCGCGGGCCGCGCACTTGTCTCTGCGCGCCTCGAGCCGGCGCAGATCGACGCCGTCGTCGTCAGCACCTGCACCGGCTACGTCTGCCCAGGCCTGTCGGGCCACGTCGTCGAGCGCCTCGGGCTGCGCGACGACGTGCAGGCCTTCGACCTCGTCGGTCAGGGTTGCGCCGCGGCGCTGCCGAACCTGCAGCTCGCGCGCTCGCTGATCGGCTCGGGCGCGGCAGAGCACGTGCTGTCGGTGTGCGTCGAGGTGAGCAGCGCCGCGATGTACCTCGACGACGATCCCGGCGTGCTGATCAGCGCCTGCCTCTTCGGCGACGGCGCAGGCGCTGCGGTGTTGTCGCGCGATCCGGTCGTCGGCACACGGCGGATCGAGTGGAAAGACAGCGCCTCGCTGATCGAGCCGAAGCAGCGCAAGGCGCTCATGTTCGAGCAACGCGACGGCATGCTGCGCAACATCCTGACGCGCGAGGTGCCCGGGCTCGCCGCCGAGTACGCGCACCGTGTCCTCGAGACCGTGCTCGATCGCCACCATCTGAACGGTGGCGACGTCGCCGCGTGGATCATGCATGCCGGCGGCCGCGACGTGCTGATCGCGCTCGAAAAACGCTTCGAGCTCGACGGCGACGCCTTCCGCTACAGCGCTGCGATGCTGCGCGAGTACGGTAATTTGTCGAGCGCCTTCGTCTACTTCGTGCTCGAGGCCGCGCTCGCCGACGATGCGCCCGGCGGCTGGTGGTGGCTGTCGTCGTTCGGCGCCGGCTTCAGCTGCCACGGCGCGCTGCTCGCGGTGGAGTGAGCGAGCCGCTGCCCTGGGTCGAGACGAGAGCCACGATGCTGCCGCGCATCCTCGAGCCCGAGACGCTCGACCACCTCGCGCCCGACGATCCGGCAGCGTGTCGCGCGCGACGCGACCTGCGCCGCGTCAATCGCTTCATGGGCGCGCGCGGGATTCTCGAGCGGGCGCTCGCCCGCGTCGTGCCGAAACGGCCGGCCGCGCCGCTGCGCGTGGTCGAGCTCGGCTGCGGCGACGGCCTGCTCATGCTCGACGTCGCCCGCTCGCGCGACGCGCCGTTGCGCGATGTCGATCTCACCTTGCTCGACCTGCAGCCGATCGTCGAGCCCGCGACGATCGCGGCCTACGCTGCCGCCGGTTGGCGCGCGAAACCGCTGTCGCAGGACGTTCTCGAGTGGGCCGAAGGCGCCGCCGACGACGAGCGCTGGGACGTCGTCGTCGCCAATCTCTTCCTCCACCATTTCGAAGGCGAGGCCTTGCGGCGACTGCTCGCCGGCTGCGCGCGCCGGGCCGATGCGCTGGCGACGTGCGAGCCGCGACGCAGCCGCTTCGCGCTCGCCGCCAGCCATTTGGTCGTCCTCCTCGGCGCCAACGCGGTGACGCGCCGCGACGCCGTGCTCAGCGTTCGGGCCGGCTTCATCGAGGACGAGCTCGAGCTCGCCTGGCCCGACCGCTCGGGCGCTTGGCGGCTCCACGAGTACGAGGACGGCCCGTTCACGCACTGCTTCTGCGCCACGCGCAGCGGCGACGAATCGACGCGCGGGCCGCGTCGGGCGGCGCGATGAAGTCGGTGTTCGACGTCGCCATCGTCGGCGCCGGGCCGGCCGGCGCGAGCTTGGGCGTCCTGCTCGCGCGCGCCGGCTGGTCGGTGGCGCTGGTCGAGCGGCAGACGTTCCCGCGCCGCAAGGTCTGCGGCGAGTGCGTCGCCGCGAGCAACCTGCCGCTGCTCGACGCGCTCGGCATCGGCACGGCCTTTGACCGGCTCGCCGGCGCCGAGCTGCGACGGGTCGCACTGATGCACGGCGGCGACACCGTCACGGCCGCGCTGCCGCAGGGCGAGGGCACGCAGCGCTGGGGCCGCGCGCTCGGCCGCGAGCATCTCGACACGTTGCTTGCCGATGCCGCGGAAGGTGCCGGCGCGACGCTGCTGCAGCCGTGGTCGCTGCAGTCGATCGCCGGCAGCGCCGGAGGCTTTTGCCTGCGCGTGCGCTCGCTCGACGACGTCGGCGAGGTGGTCGAGCTGCACGCCGGCCTCGTCGTCGCGGCGCACGGCTCGTGGGAGCCACTGCCGTCGGAGCGCACAGCGCTTCGCCTGCGCCGGTCTCCGGGCGACCTGTTCGCGTTCAAGGCCAACTTCCGCAATGCAGCGATCGCTGCCGATCTGCTGCCCGTGCTGTCGTTTCCAGGCGGCTACGGCGGCATGGTCGTCGCCGACGACGCGCTGGCGACGCTCGCCTGCTGCGTGCGCGCCGATCGCCTCCAGGCCTTGCGTGCAGAGCGGCCGGGCGATCGCGCCGGCGATGTCGTCGAGGCGATGCTTCGGCGCGAGTGCGCGGGCGCCGGCGACGCGTTGCGCGACGCGACGCACGAAGGCGCCTGGCTCGCGAGCGGGCCGCTCCGGCCTGGCGTGCGGCTCGGCGCGGGCGACGGCGTCTTTCGCATCGGCAACGCCGCCGGTGAAGCGCATCCGATCGTCGGTGAAGGCATCAGCATGGCGCTGCAGTCGGCCTTCGTGCTCGCGTCGCTGATCGGGCCGCTGAAGCACGAGCTGCTCGACACGGCCGGCGCCGCCGCGTCGCAACGGACCGTGCTGGCGCGCTACGAAGCGCTCTGGCGGCGCCGCTTCGCGCGTCGACTGCGTGTCGCGGCGACGTTCGCCCACGTCGCGATGCGGCCCGGGCTCGCGCGCGTGGCATGGCCCGTGCTGCGTCGCTGGCCCGATGTCCTCACGCTGGGCGCGCGCTTCAGCGGCAAGACGCTGTGCGTGCCCGAGGCGGCGCGGCTGGCGGCGACGGACGAATGAGCGCGCGCAGCAAGCGCCGCGCGGCGACCTTCATCGCGCGGACGAGCGCGCCGGCGCCGCTCGACGCGCTTGCCTGCCTTGCCGCCCGCCGGCGCTTCGATCGCCTCGACGCGTTGCGCGGCACCGCCATCGTCTGGATGGCGGCCTTCCACTTCTCGTTCGACCTCAACTACTTTCGCGTCATCGACCAGGACTTCTATCGCTCGCCGGTCTGGACCGTGCAGCGCGCCTGCATCGTCACGCTCTTCATGCTCTGCGTCGGTGCCGGGCAGGGCATCGCCGCGGCGCAGGGGCAGTCGCTGGCGCGCTTCTGGAAACGCGTCGCGCAGATCGTGGGCTGCGCGCTGCTGGTCTCGATCGGCTCGTGGGTGATGTTCCCGGCGAGCTTCATCAGCTTCGGCGTCCTGCACGCGATCGCGCTGTTGCTGATCGTCGTGCGCTTCACGACGTCGTGGGGCGCGTGGCGCTGGCCGCTCGGGCTGGTCGTGGTCCTGCTCCCGCTCGTCGTCTCGGATCCGTTCTTCGACACGCGCTGGACCAACTGGGTCGGGTTCACCACGCGCAAGCCCGTGACGGAGGACTACGCGCCGATCCTGCCGTGGCTGGGCGTCGTCTGGTGGGGCTCTGCCGCTGCCGAATGGATCCTCGCTCGCCGTCCGTTGCTGTTCCAGGGTCGCCTGCCGGGCGCCGCGCATCCGCTCGCTGTCCTCGGCCGCTGGAGCCTCAGCTTCTACATGCTGCACCAGCCGGTGCTGATCGGTCTGCTCTGGCTCGCGACCACGCAGCTGCGCTGACGGTCGCAGCAGTCTCGGCCGCGCTCAGCCGAGCGCCTTGCCGCTGAACCAGTACGCGCGACGCTCGCCGAGCCAGCCTGTCTCCTCGCTGAAGCCGATCCAGGTGTTGAGGAAGGCCAGCGTGTCGATGTCGTCGACGCGCACCGCGAACGCCTCGCTGTGACGCAGAAGCGGCTTCGCGAGCGGCAGGACGAGCAGCGCCGTCGCGCGCGCGACGAGGATCTCCGGCAGCGGTGTCAGCGCCACGACGGCGTGCAGCTGGCCCGACTCGAGATCGCCGAGCGCGTCGACCTCGTCCTTGACGACGCGGATCTGCGCCTTCGGCAACTGCATGCGGACGACGCGCTCGCCTTCGCTGCCGCCGCGCACGCCGATGACGACGTCGGTCTGGTTGAAGGCGTCGAGCGTGGTCCGGTCGCCTGCTTTCTGCCGGTTCGCGACGAGCGTCTTCTGGCTCGTGCCGTAGGCGTGGCTGAAGTGGACGATCAAGGCGCGGCGCGGCGTCGGCCAGAGGCTCGCGGCGATGTCGACGACCTTCTGGACGACGTCGTCGGCGGCCTGTTCCCAGGCGGAGTCGACGAACTCGGCGCGCACGCCGAGGTCAGCGCAAAGGCGATTGCAGACGTCGATATCGAAGCCTTTCCAGGCCTTGTCCGCGCCCATCGTGGACCACGGGAACTGCTGCACGACACCGAGCTTAAGGACGCCCGCGGTGCGGATGCGGCCGATCGCCGTCGCGGGCGAAGCCTTGCCCGCACCGCTCGGCTTCGCCGGCCTCGCGGCGAGAGCGGGCACCATCGCGACGGCGGCACCGCAACCGACGGCGCTCATGAGCGTTCTGCGTTTCATCTCGATCCTTCTTGTCATGGGCCGGCGGAGGGTCGGTGCTTCAGCGCTGCCGGCGCAGCTCGATCCGGTGGCGCTGGTCCTGCACCTGGATCAGGCTCACTGCCTTGCGAAAGAAACGATGCATCGGCCGCCCGGTCGAAGATGAAGGAGTCGCAGCATCCCATCAACCGGCTGCAAGGCCGGCTACCCGTAATGTCGATCGCTCGAAGATCAGGCGCGCATCGCCGTGGAAGCCCCTAGCATCGCGGCATGGCGACGCAGACCCTGTTCGGCTTTCACGCGGTGACGGTGAGGCTCAAGACCTCGCCGCGCTCGGTGCTCGAGGTCCACGTCGATCCGCAGCGGCGCGACCAGCGCATGCGCCAGCTCGTCGCGCGGGCGCAGGACGCCGGCGTGCGCCTCGTCGAGAGCGACGACGGGCGCCTGCGCTCGCTCGCCGGCAACGACCGGCACCAGGGCGTCGTCGCCCGCGTCGACGCCCTGGTGCGCAGCCATTCGCTCGACGAGACGCTTGAAGCGGTCGACGCGCGCGGCGAGCCGGCGCTGGTGCTGGTGCTCGACGGCGTCACCGATCCGCACAATCTCGGCGCGTGCCTGCGCGTCGCCGACGGTGCCGGAGCGCACGCGGTGGTCGCGCCGAAGGACCACGCTGTCGGCATCAACGCGACCGTCGCCAAGGTCGCGAGCGGCGCCGCCGAGACGGTGCCCTACTTCATGGTCACCAACCTGGCGCGCACGATCGCCGAGCTGAAGGAGCGCGACATCCGCGTCGTCGGCACGGCAGAAGACGCGTTGCGTTCGATCTACGAGCTCGACCTCACTGGCCCGGTCGCGCTCGTGTTCGGCGCCGAGGGCTCGGGCCTGCGCCAGCTCACCGCGAAGAGCTGCGACGAGCTCGTCCACCTGCCGATGCGCGGTGCGGTCGAGAGCCTCAACGTGTCGGTCGCGAGCGGCGTGTGCCTCTACGAAGCGGCGCGCCAGCGAATGGCGAAAGCCTGACGGAAGCCCATCCATGCCGGTCATCGAAGTCACCCATCCACTCGTCCGCCACAAGATGGGCCTGCTGCGCGCGGCCGATCTCTCGACCAAGAGCTTTCGCGAGATCACGGCCGAGCTCGGCCGGCTGCTCACCTACGAGGCGACCGCCGATTTCCCGCTTGAGCGCACGACCGTCGTCTGCTGGAGCGGGCCGGTCGAGGTCGACAGGATCAGCGGCAAGAAGGTGACCGTCGTGCCGATCCTGCGCGCCGGCCTCGGCATGCTGCAAGGCGTGCTCGACACGATTCCGAACGCGAAGGTGAGCGTGGTCGGCATCGCCCGCAACCACGCGACGCTGCAGCCCGAGCCCTACGTCGATCGCCTCGCCGGCGGCCTGGCCGAGCGCACGGCGATCGTGCTCGATCCGATGCTCGCGACCGGCGGCTCGATGATCTCGGCGATCACGCTGCTGAAGGCGCGCGGCGCGACCGACGTGCGCGCGCTGGTGCTCGTCGCCGCGCCGGAGGGCATCGTCGCGCTCACCGCGGCGCATCCCGACGTGCGCTGCTGGACGGCCGCGATCGACAGCCACCTCGACGGCAACGGCTACATCATCCCCGGCCTCGGCGACGCGGGCGACCGCATCTTCGGCACGCGTTGAGGCGGGCGGTCAGACCCAGCCGAGCGCGCCGACGACGGCGCCGAAACCGACGATCCACATCGGGCTGATGCGGGTGCGCAGCATGACGGCGATCGACACGCCGATCACGGCGAGCGCACCGACCGGCTGCGGGCCGTCGCCGACGTAAGGACGTGCGAGCAGCCAGCCGGTTGCGACGAGCAGGCCGATCGTGAGCGGCGTGAGGCCGGTCGTGAATGCGCGCATGCCGCGCGCCTCGCGCCGGCGCGATCCCCAGCGCGTGGCGAAGAGCGTCAGCGCGGTCGAGGGCAGCAGCGTGCCGCTCATCGTCGCCAGCGCGCCGATCGGGCCGGCCACGTTCCAGCCGATGACGGCGACGAAGAGCACGTTGGGGCCGGGCGCGGCCTGCGCGATCGCGACCGAGGCGCTGAACTGCGCGTCGGTGATCCAGTGGTGCTCGTCGACGACGAAGCGGTGCATGTCGGGCGCGGTCGTGATCGCGCCACCGACGGCGAGCAGGCTCAGGACCAGGAAGTGCGCGAACAGGCCGAGCAGGTCCGCGGCGGACAGGGCCGGATGCAGCAGCGTCATGGCGATCGCACCCAGGCGATGGCGACGGCGACGCTGCCGAGGCCGACGATCACCCAGACCAGCGGCCAGCGCAGCCAGGCGATGGCGACGAAGGTCAGGGCCGCAAACGTGACCGCGAGCGGCAGGCCGAGCCGGTTGGTGCCGAGCGTCTTCATCAGCTTCGCGGCGGTCGCGATGATCAGCCCCGCCGCGACTGCGCCCATGCCGCGCAGCGCGCCCGACACCGCCGGCACATGCGAGAACTCGCCGTATGCGGCAGTCAGCACGAGGACGATGAAAAGCGGCACGACGAGCATCCCGCCGACAGCGGCCGCGGCACCGCGCAGGCCGAAGAAGCGGTCGCCGAACATCAGCGCGAGGTTGACGACGTTCGGTCCGGGCAGCACCTGGCTGAGCGCCAGCATCTCGACAAACTCCTCGCGCGTGAGCCAGCGTTTGCGCTCGACCAGCTCTTGCTGCGCGACGGCGAGGACGCCGCCGAAGCCTTGCAGCGCGAGGCGGTTGAAGGTGAAGAAGAGGTCGCGGGTCGATGCCGGTCGCGACGTCGCAGCCGACTCGACATCGTCGCCAGCGTCGTCGCTCACCGGCGTTGCCGTCGCAACGTGCGACCGGCCCAGACGCTCAGCGCGATCGCCAGGACGAGCCAGGCAAGTCCGGCGATGCTCAGGCCGCCGTAGCCATGGTGGGCGATCAGCCAGCCGCCGCTCGACGCGCCCGCGGCCTGGCCGAGGTAGATCGCCGAGGTGTTGAGTGCCATCAGCGCCGAGGCGAACATCGGCGCTGCGGCACCGAGCCGCGCCTGCTGCATGGACTGCGACGAGAAGCAGCCGAGCGCCCACGGCACGATCACGATCGCCAGGGTCGCGACGCCGCCCGCGAACGGCCAGGCCAGCAGCGAGAGCGCCATCAGCACGAGCGCGAAGCCGACAGCGCGGTCGGCGCCGATGCGGTCGACGTACTTCGAGGCGAGCGTGTTGCCGAGGACGCCGAAGACGCCGAACCAGACGAAGAGCAGCGTTACCTCGAAGGTGCTCGCGCCGACGCCGTGCTTGAAGTAGGGCGCGAAGTAGGAGAAGAGCGTGAACTGGCCGGCGCCCGAGAGCGCGGTGACGAACACCATCGCCATCAGCACGCGGTCGCCGAACACGCCGCGCCAGTCGGCGAGCGTGAGCGACACGGGTCGCACGCCGCTCGGCACCGTCGCCCACACCGACACGGCGCCGATCGCGCCGAGGGCGGCGACGGCGAAGAAGGCGCTGCGCCAGCCGAAGGTGTCGCCGAGCCAGGCCGAGGTCGGGATGCCGACGACCGAGGCGATCGACCAGCCGATGAAGATGAAGGTGATGTCGCGGCCGCGGTGCTCGGGTGTGCTCATCGCGCCGATCGCTGCCGCTGCCTGCGGCGTGAACGCCGCGGCGCCGAGGACGGTGAGGGCGCGGATCGGCAGCAGCGTCGCGTAGCTGGGCGCGAGCGCCGAGAGCGCATGGCCGATTGCGTACCAGGCGAGGGCGCCCGCGAGAAGCAGCCGGCGGTCGACGCTGCCGATCCAGCCCGCCAGCAGCGGCGCGCCGAAGCACATCACCACCGCCGCCGCCGCGACCAATTGGCCGGCGACCGAGATCGAGACCGAGAGCGATTGCGCGATGTCGTTGAGCGTACCGACGACGACCATCACGCCGCAGCCGATCACGAAGTTGCCGAAGAGAAGCGACCAGCGCACCTGCGTGCGTCGTGTGTCGCCGATCGCCGCTGGCGCTGGCGCGGAGGGCGCGACCGGACGCGCCAGCGCGTCGCTCAATGCCGCACCCTGAGCGCCTCGGGGTTGACGATGTTCGTCGGATGGCCGTCGATGAAGTTGGCGACGTTCTCGAACGCGGCTCGGAAGTACATCTCGTAGCTGTCCTGCTCGACGTAGCCGATGTGCGGCGTGCAGATGACGTTCTCGAGGCGCAGCAGCAGGTGGCCGGCGAGGATCGGCTCGACCTCGAACACGTCGATCGCGGCCATGCCCGGGCGGCCCCGGTTCAGCGCCGAGACCAAGGCTCCGTCCTCGAGCAACTCGGCGCGCGAGGTGTTGACGAGCAGCGCCGTCGGCTTCATGCGCGAGAGCGCGTCGAGCTTGACGATGCCGCGCGTCGCGTCGTTCAGGCGCAGGTGCAGCGTCAGCACGTCGGCGGTCTCGAAGAATGCCTCCTGGCTGTCGGCGGCTTCGTAGCCGCTGGTGCGCGCGCTCTCTCGGCCCGCTTCGCTGCCCCAGACGAGGACGCGCATGCCGAAGGCCTTGCCGTATCCGGCGATCAGCTGGCCGATCTTGCCGAAGCCCCAGATGCCCAGCACCTTGCCCTTCAGCACCATGCCGATGCCGAAGTTGGCAGGCATCGACGCCGCCTTCAGTCCCGACTGCTGCCACGCGCCGTGCTTGAGCGTGCCGATATACTGTGGCAGGCGCCGCATCGCGGCCATGATCAGCGCCCAGGTGAGCTCGGCCGGTGCGACCGGCGAGCCGGCGCCCTCGGCGACGGCGATGCCGAGCCGGGTGCAGGTCTCGACGTCGATGTGCGAGCCGACCTTGCCGGTCTGCGAGATGAGCTTGAGCTTCGGGAGCTTCTCGAGCAGCTGGCGCGGGAAGTGGGTGCGCTCGCGGATCAGCACCAGCACCTCGGCGTCGCGCAGCCGCACCGACAGCTGCCCGTTGCCCTTGACCGTGTTGGTGAAGACCTTGGTGTTGATGTGCTCCAGGAGCGTCGCGCACTTGAGCTTGCGCACGGCATCCTGGTAGTCGTCGAGGATGATGATGTTCACGGGGAGCGGGAAAGTCGGGGTCGCGTCTCGCCTCGAGCGGGAGCTGTCCGGCATTGTGCACGGCCCGTGCCGCGGGGCTACGATTCCGCCCTCACCCGCATCCAGGAAACGCGATGACCATCTCCATGCACTCGGCCAGCGTGCCGATCTTCGTTCGCATGCTCGGCAACTTGTCGATCTGGCTCGACAAGGCGGCGGCTCACGCGAGCGAGAAGAAGTTCGAGCCGAGCGTGTATCTCTCGTCGCGTCTCGCGCCCGACATGCTGCCGCTCACGACGCAGATCCAGATCGCGTGCGATGCGGCCAAGTTCTGCGTCGCCCGGCTGGCTGGCGTCGAAGGGCCGAAGTTCGACGACAACGAGGCGAGCCTCGACGATCTGAAGAAGCGTGTCGCCAGGACGATCGACTACGTGCAGTCGGTGCCGGCGGCGCAGATCGATGGCAGCGACGCGCGATCGATCTCGGTGCCGCGTCGCGGCGGCGCGGTCAACATGCCGGGCGAGACGTACCTAAAACACTTCGTGCTGCCGAACTTCTTCTTCCACGTGACGACGACGTACGCGCTGCTGCGCCACAACGGCGTCGAGCTCGGCAAGAGCGACTTCCTCGGCCCGGCGCCGCAGGACGTGTCCGCACCCGCGGCGAGCTGAAGCTCAGCCGGGCGCTCCGTCGTTGGCGGCGGCCCGGCGATGCAGGCGCAGCGTCGGGCCTGCATCGTTGCCGATCAGCGGCGCGCGCGTCGCGAAGCCGGCCCGGCGCATGCGCTTGGGAAAGTGTCCGTCGAGCTCGGTCAATCGCGATCCGGCTTCGGTCTGGCCATAGCGACGCGAGACGTGGCCGAAGACCTCGCCTCGCAAGTGCCAGAGCTCGTGCAGCGAGCGAGTGATCGCGATGCGATCAAGGAGGAGTGCGGCGGCAGGCGTGCGGACGTCGAAGAGCGCTTCGGCGAAGTCGAGCTTGGCGGAAGCGAGCGCGGCGGTGCGGCGACGATTGCCCAGTGCCGGGATCGATTCCGGATCGGCGACGAACCAGGCGCTGGCGCCGAGCCAGCGGCCGATGCGCGACGACCATGCCCGATGCGGCCAGTCGATCGACGGCGGGCAGCTCTCGACGACGCGGGCGGCCGTGCGCGCGGCCAGATGCTCGCTGATGACCGAGGCAAGCCAGCGAGGACGGGAAGGGGACATCGGCAGCGACACGTTTGCCGGCAAGAACCGGTGCACCGATTGTTCGATCGGCCGGGCGCGATGAAGCTGCGAAAAGCGTGGCCGGAGCGGCCAGTTGTGCGCCGCGGCCGGGCCGCGCGATCAGACCGCGCCGAAGGTGGCCTTGCGCTGGGCGGTGTAGTTCCACCAGGGCGCGGCGGCCGCGCCGCGCATGAAATCGGTGATCGCCATGAAGGTGTCGAGCACGCACGGGTCCTGGCGCTGGCCGCTGACTTCGCACAGGCGCCGGTAGAGCGCGAAGGCATCCTGCCCGCGCAGCTCGGCGGGATGCTTGAAGCCCATCAGGCGCAGGTCGGCCGCGAGCGCGGGGCCGACGTTGGGCAATTGCTCGAATCGCTCGCAGTCGTCGGCGCTGTTCGCTTTCGGGGCCTTGATGACCATGGCACTGTCCCCCGCGAGCCGATCACATCAGCATGTTGTTGCGGATGAGCCCGACCGCCAGGCCCTCGATCTCGAACTCCTCTTCGGGGCCGACGACGATGGTCTTGAATTCAGGGTTCTCTGCATGCAGCTCGATGCCGGTGCGCGTCTTCTTGAAGCGCTTGACGGTGACGTCTTCGCCGAGGCGCGCCACGATGATCTGGCCGTTCTTCGCCTCTTTGGCCTTCTGGACGGCGAGCAGGTCGCCATCCATGATGCCGGCGTCCTTCATGCTCATGCCGCGCACCTTGAGCAGGTAGTCGGGTCGGCGCGAGAACATGCTCGCTTCCATCAGGAAGGTGCGGTCGACATGCTCCTGCGCGAGGATCGGGCTGCCCGCCGCGACCCGGCCGATCAGCGGCAGCGAGAGTTGCGCCAGGCTCGGCAGCGGCAGGCTGTACTGCTTGCCGCGCGCCTGGTTCAGGGCACGCAATGTGTCAGACTGAAGACGGATGCCGCGCGACGTTCCGCCGATCAGCTCGATGACGCCCTTGCGCGCGAGCGCCTGCAAGTGCTCTTCGGCGGCGTTGGCAGACTTGAAGCCGAGCTCGTTCGCGATTTCCGCCCGGGTCGGCGGCGCGCCGGTGCGCTCGATGGCACTTTGCACGAGATCGAGGATCTGCTGCTGACGGTCGGTGAGTTTGGGCGATTCCTGCATGGGGACCTCCGCATGAGCCGGCCGGGCAAGAGAGTTCGATCCGGCCGCTGAACTTTTATCCAGCGCTGTATTTTCATCCAGTTATCGGGAATATGCAAAGGAAACCGAGAGTTGTCGTCCTCGGCACGGGCGGAACGATCGCCGGCCTGGCCGCGACGGCCGACGACGATGCCGCCTATCGGTCGGCGCAGGTCGGCGTCGATGCGCTCGTCTCGGGGCTGCGTCTGCCTGCTGGCGTCGAGGTCGAGACCGAGACGGTTGCGCGGGTCGACAGCAAGGACATGGACTTCGCCACGTGGCGCGCGCTGGCGCTCGCGGTGGCGCGTCACCTCGCGCGGCCCGACGTCGCCGGCGTGGTCGTCACGCACGGCACTGACACGCTCGAGGAGACCGCGTATTTCCTGAGCCGTGTCGTCGCGGCGGGCAAGCCGGTGGTGTTGACGGGCGCGATGCGGCCCGCGTCGGCGCGCCACGCCGATGGCCCGGGCAATCTGGAAGACGCGATCACCGTCGCCGCCGATGCGACGATCTCCGGTGTCGTCGTCGTGATCGCGGGCGAGGTCCACGCCGCACAGGACGTGCGCAAGGTGCATCCGCGACGCGTCGATGCCTTCACCTCGGGCGAGGCCGGGCCGATCGCGCGCATCGCGCTGGGGCGCATCGCCGTCGTGCGTGAATCGCCGCCTGCCGGCACCGTGATCGGCGTCGATGCGCTGCCGGCCGATCCCGAGACCTGGCCGTGGGTCGAGATCGTCGTCAGCGCGGCGGGCGTCGATGGCCGCGTCGTCCGCTTGCTCGCCGCGGCCGGCGTCGCCGGCATCGTCGTCGCCGCGACCGGCAACGGCACCCTTCATCACTTGCTGGAAGCGCCGCTGGTCGACGCGGCGTCGCGTGGCGTCGCCGTCGTGCGCAGCAGCCGGTGCCTCGACGGCGCGATCGTCGACGCCGAGCCCAGCGCGATGCCGTCGGCCGGCGCGCTCACGCCGGTCAAGGCGCGGGTCGCGCTGATGCTCGACCTGCTCGCGCGCCGCTCGCCAGGCTAGACCACGTTGAGGGCGACCTCGATGTTGCCGCGGGTCGCGTTCGAGTACGGGCACACCTGGTGCGCGGCCTCGACGATCTTCATCGCCGCCGCCTTGTCCATGCCCGGAATCGTCACGTGCAGCGCGACCTGGATGCTGAAGCCGTTCGGGATCTGGCCGATGCCGACATCGGCGGCGATCGAGGTGTCGGCGGGCAGGACGATCTTCTGCTGCCCCGCAACGACCTTCATCGCGCCGATGAAGCACGCCGAATAGCCGGCAGCGAAGAGCTGTTCCGGATTCGTGCCGGTCGCGCCGTTGCCGCCGAGGCCCTTGGGCGTCGTCAGCTTGACGTCGAGGATGCCGTCGTCGGTCTTCGAGGTGCCTTCGCGCCCGCCGGTCGAGGTGGCGTGGGCGGTGTAAAGGACTTTCTCCAGTTTCTGCATGGTCTTCTTTCGTCGATGAGGCGGCCTACGCCGCGGTGGTGAATGAGGTGCGGATTTGCCGGCGCAGCCGATGCAGTTGCGCCGCCAGCCGCTGCGCTTCGCTCGCGCTGCAGCCGACGGCCGTGCCGATCGCCAGCGGCACGCCGGCAGCGCGCCTGCGCAGGGCGCGCCCCTTGGCGCTCAGCTGCAGGAGGACGCGGCGCTCGTCGGCGGTGTCGCGCAGCCGCTGGACGAGGCCGGCCGCTTCGAGCCGTTTCAGCAGCGGCGTGAGGGTGCCCGAGTCGAGCTCGAGGCGATCGCCGAGCTGCGAGACGGTGATGCCGTCGCCTTCCCACAAGACCAGCATCACGAGGTATTGCGGATAAGTGAGCCCGAGCGGCGCCAGCAGCGGCTTGTAGCGCTTGGTGAGCGAGAGCGATGTCGCGTAAAGCGCGAAGCAGAGCTGCGCATCGAGGGCGAGGAAGTCGGCGGCGGCGATCACGCATGAATGATAGCGAGCAATTGAATTGCGTGCAATCTAATCCATCAGGCCGAGTGGGTTTGAACGTCCGTGTCGTGTCAGGCCAGCTCGCCCTGGAGCGCGAGCCAGCGCTCTTCGAGGACGTTGGTTTCCGCGTTGACGTGGGCGAGCTGGCGGCCGAGCTCGGCGAAATCGCCGATGCCGGTGCCGGGCGCCGCGAGCTTCGCCTCGGTCTCGGTCTTCTCGACGGCCAGTCGCGCCAGCCGGGTCTCGATGCGCTGGAGCTCGGCACGCTGCGGCCGCGTCGCGTCGGCCTGCTTGGCGCGCGCCTGCTTGTGCGCCTTGCGATCGTCGCCTTTGGCCGCTGGCGCCGTCGCCGGCTTCGCCATCGGTGTTGACTTCACGGCCGTCGCAGCGACGGGTGCCGGGGCAGGCGCGACAGCATCGCGCGACGACGGCACGGGCGGCGCAGGCAGGCCGCGCGCGGCAGCGCGGGACACGTCGAGCAGCCACTT
>Ga0123337_10002795_pt1 | contig 19376 bp, 16 predicted proteins | sample frozenSSSSmetaG_FD_89792 | JGI IMG/M metagenome (GOLD analysis project Ga0123337, IMG submission 89792) | Glacier valley bacterial and archeal communities from Borup Fiord, Nunavut, Canada, to study Microbial Dark Matter (Phase II) -... | ecosystem: Environmental > Aquatic > Freshwater > Ice >... | reverse complement strand
GGCTCCGACGCATTGGAGCGATGCGCAATGGCAAGCGCTTCCGCAACCGGACGCGCGCCCCACCCAGAGATGACGAATGAGTGCTTGAGCCACGTCTCGCTCCAATAGGTATCAGATGGTGTCTGAGTGATATTCACTTGGATGCCCGCAGCCGCTGCCTGCTCCTTATACAACTGCGCCATGTTCACAATGCCGGGGATAGCTTCGGCAACATACAGATCGACCGTGAGCGGCTTGGCATCCGTGTATCCAGCATCTGCCAGCAGCTTCTTCGCACTCGCAATATCCGGTTTGCGCGCCTCCTTTTCAAAGACACAGGTGCGCGTCGGCGGAACCGGGTTGTCGTTGCCCGCGACGCCATTGCCGAGCAGCACCGTCTGCAACATTTGCTCGCGATCCACGACCTTCTTCATCGCCTGCCGCACTTTGTTGTCGTTGAAGGGAGGGGTATCTACCCACATCGCCATGAGCATCGATGTCCCCGGACCGCTTTTCAGGACTTTGATGTTCGGGTCGGCTTGCAGGGCTGCGAGAGTCGCGAAGTCAATACCCGTCGAAACGTCGATCTGGCCGCTTTGCAGTGCTGCGTTGCGGGTAGTCGCCTCCTGAATGACACGAATTTCCAGGCAATCAGCCTTTGGTAGACCCGCCTCCCAATAATTCGAGTTCTTCTTCAGGCGACGGACAGGCGCGCCGGGTGTGAATTCTGCCTGTACGAAAGGACCCGTGCCGTTTCCCTTCACGCGCAGGTCTTCGGTTTTTGCGCCATCCGCGACGATGTAGGTGTATTTATTGGTGATCAGGATCGGCAGCTCCGCGATGGGTCCCTTCGGCTTGAAGACGACCGTGTAATCATCTTTTGCGGAGATGCTATCTGCCTGCGCCGGATCGAGGAAGGAGAGAACCGCCGCACCACCAGATGCCCGCGCCGGATCGATCAGGCGCTTGAAGGTATACACCACATCTTTCGCAGTCAGTTCATGACCATCGTGGAACTTCACACCCTTGCGCAGTTTGAACGTCCATTCCTTCGCGTCCACGCTGGAAGACCATGACTCGGCGAGTTCCGGCTTCACCTCGAAGTTGTCGTCGGCGTCTGTCAGGCGGTTGTAGACGGCGTTGAGGTGCAGCGAGTCATCTCCGCTGAACACATCCGCGGGGTCCATCGATTGCTTCTGTCCGCTCGACTCCACCCCTGCCACACGAATGCACACGCCGCTGTCCTGCGCGCGGGTCGGCTGTACGCCCCACGCTGCGCTCGCCAACATTACCGCAACGAGTGCCATCAAACGTATCATCTTGTTCATTTTGGTCCTCTCAAAAAGCTAAATCCAGTTTGCAATGCGGCCATACAACTAAAGTGCGAAGTCCTCCTTTTATAAAATATAATTTTGTTTCAATATATCGCTATCATACGCTACTGTCAACAATCTACACCAAAGGAAAGTCGCATGATTGTCGCTGCTTCGATCTGCTCCCAGTCCAGTTGGACGCCTAAACCGGGACCCGACGGTGGTGCGACACAGCCTTCACTATCCAGACGGATCACACTCGCGAACTGCACACCATGTACGAAGCTCTCCGGTGGAATGGGGTACTCGAAGTAGGTACACCGCTCTGAACTCAATATCAGGTGCAGGTTGGCGGCTTGCTGTGGCATATACGACCAACACTGCACCTCGGCATTCATATTTGACCGCTCTGCCAGCGTGAGCAGCTTCCGCGCAGGCGTGATCCCGCCGCAGGTCCCGACATCGAATCGGAGACCGCCCCACGTCCGGGTTCTGAGCATTTCTTCAACAACCGGAAGTTCGACAATCCAATTTCCGGCGGGGAGTATATGGAGAATGTCTGCACGCACCAGGTCGCGGTAGCCTCCGATGTCGAAATCAGGAAGCGGCGCTTCCAGCCAGGTGAAACGGAGTTCTGCCAGGGTGTGTGCAGCACGCAGCGCTTCTTCGTGCGTGTAGTTACCCTCCGCATCCAGCATGAATGTGAAGTCTGGGAAGCGGCTCCGTGCTGCACGGCAAAGCGCCAGATCCCGCTCCGGCTGTCCCCAGGCATGAAACTTCACTGCATGGAAGCCCATCTCGCGTAATTCCGCAACTTTATCCATATACATATCGATGGAGTCGAACAGCGGGGTACTTGCGTAGGCAGGGACGCGCTCACGGGTCGCGCCGAACAGCTTATACAGCGGTGCGCCTTCGCGCTTGCCGCGCAAATCCCATAGTGCCATATCGACGGCAGCTTGCGCTCCATACGGACGGGGCAGAGTGCGCGGGCGCAACCGTTCCCATATTGCCTCGACATCGCTCACCTCTCGCCCAATGAGGTCCGGCAGCAGCGTTCGCAAGGACTCCGCGAGCGTACAATCCCAATCATGCGGTGTGAATGTGGCTGCGCCGCCGATCCCCTCCAGCCCACTGCCATCACGTAGAACGACTAGTGTATGCGTCATGTAGTGCGTCGGGAGATCATACGCCCACGTATAGCGCGCAACGGGCGGACCGACTACATACACACTCACGCTGCTGATTTCTGTTACACTACGTGCGGACATAGTATGCAGTGTCCCGGTCTATGGAATATGGCTGTTCCATTACGAACCTACCTTAGGAAACAATTTTTCAACGCTCAACAGTTTTTCTGATCCGAAATGATACCTTGTGATCTGGGCTTTCATGACGACCCTCCTGCGAATGTCTGCATCTTCATATCACGCCGATGCTGATCGTATTTTTGAGCCGGGTGCTGCGTAAACTCCTACTGGGAGCGATTTTTCGGTTGTTCCGGTCACGTCGCACAAAAACCTTTCTTTGTACCTCATGCTACACCTGCATACTGACTCTTCCCTTTTTCCATAGAAAACTTTAGAAGATTAGCCGGAACACTGGAACGAAGGCGTTGCTTATCGTGTTTCTGCCGGAATGTAGAACCGAAATGAAGTGGAACGCACCGGAAAACATTCAAGCAATCTCTAGCGCTACGTGGATTCGCGAATAGAAAAGTGCGTTACAGTTGCCGAGCCGGAAGCGCAATGACTTCCAAGAGAATGAGGTCTTGACATGAGCGAACACTTCACACTTGAGTTACCCGATAGCACAGTGCTTATTCTTCGCGGAGTAGCTGCACGCATCGGGCGCAAGATCGAAGTGGTTTTGGGCGAACTCATCACGCAGCAGGTGTCAAAACTTCCGATGGCTGTACTCTCTAAAACTCAGCTAAACGTGCTTAGTCGTTGAAGCACTCAATAATGCAGTTCAACACGGATTGCGTCCAGCGCTCAATTAGCAGGGAAACGCTACATGGTATCGTTCAACATTTTTACAGTCTGCAAGCATGAAACAGGACCTTATTGTCACCTGCGACGACTGTGGCTTGTCCGAAGGCATAAACTACGCCACACTCGATCTGCACCAGAAGCAGATAGCCTCCACCGCCAGCATCATGACAAACTTTCCAGCGGCAGACCATGCGTATAAGCTTTTTGCAGTGTATCCGTCTTTAGAATGCGGAATACACCTGAATCTGACAGAAGGCTACCCTCTCCAAAAGGTGTTTTCTCCGTTGCCTTTAACTCTGGCCGATGGTCACTTCCGCTCCAGAGCAGCCCTCTTTACTCAGGCGCTGCGACCTACAGCAGCCTACATTCGACAAGTAGAAGCCGAGCTTACGATGCAGGTCGAGCATTTTCTGGCGTCAGGATTGACCGGGCATCACCTCACGACGCATTTGCACTTTCACAGTGTCCCCGCACTTCGGGACATCGTGCTGCAACTGGGTGAGAAGTACGCAATCTCGTGGGTTAGGCAACATCGTCTGAGGTTCACAGTTCTGCCCCTCAATCCACTCTTCCAAAGACGTACCAAACATCGCAACCAGATTGCGTCACAAAGGACACACCAACCAGACTTCCTGATGCCCATCATTCTTTGGTTGAGAACCCGTCCTGATGTGTTTGCTCAACGGCTCAAAATACTCGAAGGCAGCATTGAAATCGTGGTTCATCCATCGCTGGAAATGGATGAAACGTTTCCATCAGGAGTTGCCTATCTGCCGAGTGAGCGAGTGCATGAAGTGCGGTATATAGAGCAAGTCGCATCTCTCCTGAGAGAAGAGAACCTATTTATACCGCACAATTTACGCTGAACTCGCCTCATTCATCCCTGTCATCGGCAACCGTGCGCAGCCGTACACCGACCAAACCCCACAACAGCCGCACCTCACTAGAGTTTGCGTCCTTCACGCGCCGCTTGTCGGGACGCACACCTTGCCTGTAGGTGTAGATCATATCGCGCAGCTTCGGACGGGAGACTGGGTGCAGGCCGATGTCATCGCACCACCATTTGAAGTTCTGGTAGAGGATGTGGGTCGGTGTGAAGGCGTTCTCCTCGAAGACGCAGTTCTCCAGCAGCCACAGCTTCACGGCGTCGCCGTTCTGCTCGATGTCGGAGAGCAATTCACGCATGGCGTCACTCTGTGGATAGGCGCGGCTCTGTTGTGCTTCAAGCGCGAGTTGAATACAGGCCGCAGCGAATGCGCCGAGTTCCGGCTTGAATTTGTCAAGCAATGTACTGTCCAGCTTCTCGTCGGGCAGCCCGTTTGGGCAGTGGACGATGAGCAGCCGCCGGGTGAGCGCACCGGACGGGTCACGGTAGCGCATCTTGTTGTTGGTCGCGAACATCAACTTGGGCGTCCAGACGTTGAACGAACGCTCGTCGCGGTATTTGAGCCACATCGGGACGCCACCGTGTGCAGTCATGCTCTTGAATAGTTCTTCACCGTCATCGCGAATGGCATCTTCGGGGAACTCGTCCAGGCAAGTCAGGCGTGGGGATTGGTCGAGCCAGGTGGCGCGGCTGTTTGCGCCACGACTCTCCGAGGAGAATAGCGGCGTACTGGCGAACTGGCCGGGGCGCGTACCGATGGTGAGCTGTGCCAGCTTGAGCAGGGTCGTCTTGCCGGAACGCGGCGGTCCGAGCAACACGAGTGCTTTGTGAAAGGAGGTGTCGCCGACAAGCGCCAGCCCTACATGCGTCATGTACGCGCGCTGCGCTTCTTTGTCCGGGCTGGTGCTGCCCAGAAAGTGCAGAATGTCACCATAAATCCCGGTCGGCTCGTAGTTGTAGGGCAGGCAGGTCATGAGATTATCAGCGGGCGTGTGCGTGTGTCCAGTCATGGTATGCAGGTCCAGCGTGCCATTCAGGTTTCCATACCGGGGCGTTTTGCTGTGCATCCGCGCCTGGGGCGTTATCGGTTGAGGATGTGAGAGGTGGCGTTGGTGCTGCTTCTGCTTGCTCCCGCTTTTGCTTCTTGTTTCGGGCAGGTGGCGCAGGCTCAGGGAGCAGAACGCCCGTGATGCGCGAGGCTTCCAGCAACGCAATCCTGAACAGTGCCGGGTCCTTGCGGCTCCAACCGCTGCCATGCAGCAGTTAGCCGACCAGATCGAGTGCATCACCGCCGTTCTGCCCGCCGTGGTGATACCACACGCCTTCTGCGGGGTTGATGAGGAACCCCTGATTGCCCGGTAGCCGATACTCTCCTCCTTGTGCGACAGCGCTCACACCGAGTTTGCCTTCGGCATAGCCTACCATATCCAGCCGACTCTTGATCTCGTCCAGTACCTTGCGGTCTGGCACGGGATGCTGCGCGTCATGTCCCCCGGCAACTTTCCCGTTGCTTGTGGGTGCAGGTGCAGCGGCGGCTTGCCTGTTCCCTGCCTGCGTTCCTTCGGCGTTGGAGCGCGTAGCTTGAGATTGAACGGGCAGCACGACAGCCGCGACAAGTTGCTGTAGCTGTTCGGCGTCCGCGACTGTGAGCGCGTCCGGCACATCGAGGATTGCCGCGTGGCGGTGCGGACGCTCTGGTACGTTGTCGCCCTTGCAGGCGAGTGTGCCGTATAGTTTGATGATGCGGCTGGCGTTGCTGGTGCTGGTATCTATTTCGACCTGAGAGTCGCTGAACTTCGCGCTAAGTGCAGCGAGAACGCTCTTGAAAAGGGCTGTGCTTTCGTCTGTATTGGGCAGGTCAATCAGGATGAGCAGGTGCGCGCCGTTGCCAGAGTCGGCTAGCACGGAGAAAATACCTTGTGTTTGTAGCCATGCCTGACACACCTTTGCACGAGCAATAGCCGCTACGTGTTCCTCCTCCGATGAAGAGATGCCCGCCAGACGCACGGGGTCGAAGTCGACGAACAGCCAACGCCTTCTTGACACATCTTTATCGCTGCTGGTTGTCTTCGCGTATTCCGTAACGCGATTGCTGCTACGTGCGAGCAGCGCCGGGTGCAGTGGATTAAGTGTGACGTAAATGCCTTCGGCGCGACCGCTGTACGAAGCTGCTGCGCGTGCCAGCTTCTCAAAATCGGTGAAGTAGCCGCTGTCGATGCGCCTGCCATTCAGTCCGAGGACGCGCAGTTCCACGACCTGACCGGGTTCAGCCAGAACGGATAGTGCGTGCATGATATTCTTGATAACGGGTGAAGCGTCGGAGCGCTTGCCGGATGCTTGCGCGGGAATAGCCTGTATCATGAGGATGTCTCCATACAGCAAAGTGTCAGCACCTTGCCGAAACCGCAGGACGAAATGGGGTCAATCTGTTGCGGTGGAGCGCGGGATGTGATGCAGTTTGAGTTACCAGAACAAATCGTATCATCTGTCTCGCGCCCACCTGTCTAACACGGTGGGCATTTTCTTTTCCAGGGTGGGTCGCGGCTGCTCGTTAACATCGCTTGTTCCTCAAAATATGTAAACGCGCGTTTACAATTTCACTGTTGGTCGATGTACGCTTCGGCTTCCAATACGACACGTTTTCCGGGAGCGTTCGTCTGGCGGCCATCATGCACCGCCTTCAGGATGGACTTGGCGAGCAGCGCGACAAATTGTGCGTAGGCGCGGCTGGCGGTGCAGTGCGGGTCGTACTCGAAGATGCTCTGGTGATGGTGATGCGAGTAGGCCACCGCTTCGTTGGTCGGGATGTACTCGGCGACCAGTCTTCCGAGTACCGGATGCGCCTTGATCTTCTCGACCGTTTTGGCGTGACCCTTCACGCGCGCATCGCACTTCGTGACGAGGATATGTGAGAGGTTGAGCGCCGGACGCTGCCAGCCTTCCTTCACATCCTCGATCTTATTGAGGACGGAGAGCAGCCTCATCGTTTCCAGGTAGCGCGGTTCGACGGGTACGACGGCATCCCTCGCAGCGATGAGCGCCATCTCCGTCAGCAGCGAGAATGAGGGGCGCGTGTCAATCACGACTGCGCAGTACTGCGCTGCGACGATGTTGAGTGGCTCTGATAGACGATACGGCGCACCTGTCACTGCAATCAGTTCGCGCTCCGCTGCTTCGAGCAGCGCGGACGCAGGCAGGACATGCAGCGCCTCACCCCACTGACTCGGTACGACGCAATTCAGGAGCGCTGTAGCTGCATGTTTGCGCTCTGCGGTGACGACCGTGTACAGGCTATTATCGCGCCCGAAGTCCTTGCGCCCGGTGGTCAGCAAGGTCGCATGGCTCTGGCTGTCCGTGTCGATGAGCAGCACTTGATGCCGTTCGACGCCTGCCTGCTGGAGCGCTCGCGTCAGCCCGAAGGCGACGTTGGTGGCGGTGGTCGACTTCCCTGTCCCGCCTTTGTGGTTGGTGATGACGAATACGTGAGTCACTTCTCGATCCTCCAAAACAGAAAACTTGCGTTTCACCGCTTTAGGAAGTGAGACCTGGCGAGTCGTGATAGACTGTTGCCAGAAGTCTCGCTGCTGCTTCAGCGGGACTTTCAGATGGGCTGGAGGGGTTGCGCTCTCCGGCTCATCGTCCAGTTAAGTTCGAGGTCAACAGGTGATGCACTTGCTCGCGTTGGGGGTTAAGCCACTTCTTCGAGGAAAGCAGTCAGATCGCTGGTTGCAGCGTGACCAAGAGGGGTAATTTTTGGTTCGACTTTTTCAATGTTGGGGACAACAAAGGGTGTGAAACCAGCCGCTTGGCTGGTTTTCTTTTCGACAGGGCGCTTTGTTTGACCGCCACTTGACTGCGGTTATTTAGACGTAGGCTTGCGGACGCCATTCTTGGTGTCCGGTTTGCTTAACTACGTAAAATCTAAACCTGTTTGCCTGACATCCTATTTAAGACCGGAGGTGATCGCCCCGCTCATGAAATAGCGTTGCAAAAGGAAGAACACAAACAGGCTTGGGATCGCCATCAGCGCGGCGGCGGCGGTCCCCATCCCATAATAGCGCGTAATGTTCACGCTGCCTGCCAGTGAAGGTGAAAACTGCGCGATCCCGACTGGCAGCGTTTTTACATCATCCGAATTGCTCATCAAGAGCGGCCAGAGATATTGATTGAAGCTCTCCGCGAAGGCCAGAATACCCACGCTCAGGATCGCTGGTACGGAAAGCGGCAGCACGATTCGCGAGAAACGTCCCCACAACCCACAGCCATCAATCGCGGCGGCTTCTTCCAATTCACGCGGGATTGAGAGAAAAAACTGCCGAAATAGATACACCGAAAATGCGCTGGCTGCGCCGGGCAGGATGATCGACCAGTAGGTATTCACCAGCCGAAAATTACCCATGAGGCGGTACAGCGGAATGAGCGTGATCTCGAAGGGGACCATCAGCGTTGCGAGGACGATCCAGAAGACGAGGCGCTTTCCGAAAAAATCCAGCTTGGCAAAGGCATATCCGGCGGTCGCACCAATAACCAGCGTAATAAAAGTCGTCATCGAAGACACGAATACACTGTTGAAATACCAGCGCACCAGTGGCTTTTCCAGCACGCTTTGATAGTGTTCGGCGGTGAAAGTGGTGGGAATCCAGTTCGGAGGGATCGAAAGGATTTGATCGGTCGGCTTGACCGATGTGGCGATCATCCACAGGATCGGGACCGCCCACAACAGCGTGACCAGCAAGCCGAGCATGATACTGAGCGTGCGCCCCGGCCTCAATCGCCTGCGCGCGACGACTTGTTGCATTCGGTCTCTCTTTCTCACTTATACCGCTGTACTGCGGATGAGCAGCGCGCGAACCACCGTCACCACGAGGATTACGAGGAACAACAGCACGCCAATCGCCGCCGCATAGCCAAGATTGAAGTAGGTGAAGCCTTCACGGAAAATTGCAAGCACGACGGACGTACTCGACTCGGTTGGCCCACCCTGCGTGATGATGTACATCAGGCTGAAGACGCGGAAGGCGTCGATAATCGTGAGCGTCAGGACCAGACTCGACGCGGGGCGTAGCAGCGGAAAGGTAATCCGCAAAAAGGATTGCGCGACGTTCGCGCCGTCGATTTTCGCCGCTTCAAGCAGTTCGCCGGGGATGTCTTGCAGCGCCGCCAGAAAAATGACCATGCTGAACCCGGCGGTCCACCACGCCGTTACAAATGCGATGGATGGCAAGACGAGACTGCGGTCCGCGAACCACGCCGCGCGGCTCGGTAGCCCGACCATACCCAGATACCAGTTCACGATGCCATACTGCGGTTGCAACATCCATTCCCAGATGACCGCGACGACGGATACCGACAGCACATAGGGCGCGAAGAACATCACGCGGCTCAACGTGTGGCCGGGTAGTTTGCGGCTGACATGCAACGCCATCGCGAGGCTGATCACGAACGTCAGCGGGACCACAATCAGCGCGTAGCGTGCCGTATTGCTGAAAGCGTGCAGCACATCCTCTGAGGCAAGCGCGCGGACGTAGTTATCCAGCCCCACAAACTTATCAACGGGTCGCGCGATTTTTGCGTTAGTGAAGCTCGTCCACACTCCCAGAATAAAGGGATAAACACGAAAGATCAAGAATAGGACCAGAAACGGCATGAGAAACAACCATGCGCGCCACCCGGATTGCTGCCGCCCAACGGTTTGACCGCTGGCTTCTCTGATTTTTGGTGCAACTGTAATTGGTGTGAATGTCGCCACCCGGCAGGCTCCTCGATTGGGGAAGCCGGGATAGAGTGGCTATCCCGGCTACTATACAGAGTAGACGTTACGCAGTTGAACGCGATCTAGGCTTACGGACGGCAAGAATGCCGTCCCTACAAAACGCGCCGTCTGCGTAGGGACGCCATTCTTGGCGTCCGGTTTGATCAACTGCGTAGCATCTACAGAGCTGCGGATTTAGACCGTAGCGACGGCGGGTGTTTCGTCCAAAATCTTTTGAAGCTGCTTATCGACGCTGTTCAAAATCTCATCGACGGTCGCCTGCTTCGCCCAGATTTTGTCGAGTTCGCGCTTGAGCAGGCCGTTTCCGGTATATACCGCGAAATCGGCGCTTTGCGGGTGCGCGACATCCCAGAACGCGAATTCGCCACCTTGTTCGGAAGGCGCGAAATACTTGTGCGTGTCCGATTTGGCATACTTCTCATAGGCCAACCCCTCGGTCGTGAGTGGCAGTTGCGAGGAAAGAACCGCGAACTCACCTGCGTTATCCGCGAAATACTTGTAGATTTCGCCGACCGCTTTTTTAGTCGCGTCGCTCTTGCCCTTTGGCACGACGAGGCCGCTGTACTCGTATTGTACGGCGCGCTTGTCCCCGATCTTCGGGAAGAGCGAGGTTTTGAAGCGCAAGCCTTTCTGCTCAAGCGAACTGCTGACAACCCACGTCCCACTGTAGAACATCGAGGCTTGTCCGGTCAGCCAGTAGTCGTAGCGCTTGCCAACCGTCGGGTCGGAGACGTTCCACTTGTAGAACGTATCGAGGACGAATTGCGCGGCCTTGCGTCCCGCCTCGTTATTGAAGTTCGTCTTTTTGCCATCCGCCGTAACGACCGAGCCGCCATACTGATAGAGCGCGACGCCCCACAGGTTGAGCGGCAGGATGCCCTGTGCCTGCGTATTCAGGAAGCCGGAGCGGATGATATTGCCGGAAGCGTCTTTTTTTGTCAGCTTCTGTGACCATTCGACCAGCTCTTCAAGGCTGGCTGGCTCGCGGTCGGTCGGCAGTTTGGCTTCTTCGAGGTGCGTCAGGTTGTAGTACAGCACCCACGAGTTCCAGCCGTGCGGCAGCGCGTAAATCTTGCCGTTGAACTTCATGCGGTTGAGCAGGAACGGTAGCACTTTATCGGTCGGATAGTTGACTGCCTTGAGCGTGTCATCCAGCGGTTCGAGCGCGTCCAGACCCAGCACGAACCCGCCCATGTACGGGTAATCCGTCTCGAACATATCCGGCATATCGTTCGCGCCGACACCCGCCGTAAATTTTGTCTCTGCATCATCGCCGAAGTTATCAATTGTGACCTTGTAGGACTTGCCCTGTGTGGCGCGGTTGACGAAGGCCGTTACCGCATCCCCCTGTGAGGCTCCGAGGCCAATCCAGAAGCGCAGGGTTTGCGTCTGCGCGGCGCTGGCACGCCCTGTCGCGAGGGGTGTCCGCACGCCGAGCGCCATGCCTGCGGCGGCGGCACTGCCAAGCTGGAGAAAACGGCGGCGGGATAACTTGCTGCTTTCCGACATATTCAAACTCCTTTGAAGCTGTAAGTGGGACCTGTAGCAACGCACCACAATCTTGCGTTCTTTTGTCCGACAACTATAATTGTCCGACAATCCTACATTAGGATATGTTTTACCGCGTGTCAATTGTTTCGTCAACTCTGACAAATGGATCGCCTTCACAAGAGGATTTGAATGTACCGCATCACCGATCTTTCTCATGTTCACATTTACACCGACAATGACAATTTCTGCGCGGAAGTTTCGCTCGCAAACCTGGGCGGCGGGGAGCTGGTCGGGATGTTCTTCGAGCAGCGCGGGCTGGCACACACCGATACGGGCGCGGTTGCCCTCGTGCGCTCGCTCGATCACGGCCAGACCTGGGACCCGGCCAGCCGCGTCGTGATTATGGATTACGAAGAGGATTGGGGCTACAACAGCGGCGCGATTGCGGTCCTCGCGGATGGCACGCTGCTATGCCACGCCAACCGCTGGCGCTACTTGAAGGATGGACGCATTGATTGGTTCTTCGGTGAATCGGAAATAGAAGGCGTTTTTCTTTCGCGTTCGACCGATAAAGGCCGCACCTGGAGCAAGCCGGAGCGCGTCAACTGGGCCCCGATGCGCAACGCGCGCTGCCGCGACTCGATTGTCGAACTAGCCGATGGCACGCTGCTGATGCCCCTGCACGGCTTTCGCTGGCAGCGCACCCTGCCCGATATTTCCAGCGTCGAGCGCGAGCGCGCGTTCGTCCTCGGCTCAACAGACAAGGGCAAAAGCTGGCAATATTTCGGGACCATGGGCTATGACCCCGCCGAAATCGTGCATCATCACGAACCGGGTCTGGCGCTCCTACCGGATGGTCGGTTGCTCGGCCTGATTCGCACGCAGCGCTGGCCGCACCGGGCGCGCCCCGGTGAGCAGATGGATTATCCAAGCGGGCTGATGTTCTGGACGGTTTCGGAGGATGGTGGCGTCTCGTGGTCGCAGCCGAAGAACACGAAAATCTGGGGCTATCCCCCGGATTGTATCGCGCTGCCAGATGGGACAGTGATCGCAGCCAACAGCTACCGCCGTCAGCCGTTCGGCGTGCATATCGCCATCTCACCGGATGGCGAGCGCTGGAGCGCTGACGACGAATTCAGCATTGTCGATTACGATCCGAACACGGTTACGCCTGTCGGTGTCGCGAAGGATGTGGACCCGATGCGCGTGGTTCATGCGAAGGAACTGCTCTGGCACATCGGCTATCCGAGTTCGACGCTGCTGGATGACGGGCGCGTGATGACGGGCTACCACCTCTATAATGCAGAAGGGCGGCAATATATCGAAGCCGCGATTTACCGCGTCGAACGCACGGGTTGAGCGTGCCGTACTTCATCGCGCGCTACCAGCCTGCGGATTTCACGGGCGTTTTGGATGTGATCAACGCCGCCGCACAGGGCGACCCTTTGCGCATGATGAGCGAGGAGTCGCTATGCCAGCAGTTCGAGGAGCCGGGGACGGAGATCGCCCAACGCGGTCTCGTTGCGCGTACTGAAGACGGCCAAATCGTCGGCTTCGGGCGCTTCCGCACGCGCGACAAACGTTCCGACCCGCTCCCTATTCAGGAAGGGTCGCTTGCGCTGCACCCCGCACATGTCGCAGCGCTCGGATCGGCACTCATTCCCCGCTTGTGGCAAACAGCCGAGGAAATCTCGCGGCAACAGGGCGAAGACGGCTTCATTTTCCAGCTACGTATCGACGATAACGATACGGACATGTTGCGCCTGATCGAGTCGCTCGATTTACACTACAACCGCCTGCTCGTCACGCTGGAACTCGACTCGCTGCCGCTCGTCGCGCCACCCTCGCCCGTTGCGGGTATCGCTATACGAGCGTCGCGCAGGGGCGTCGATGAGCAAGCATGGTACGCCGCCTATGCAGATGCGTTCGCGGATCACTGGGGACAGATGGTCTGGCCTGCCGCGCTCTGGGAATACACCGTCGCGCAACCCACCTATGCGCCGGAATTGAACCTGATCGCGTGGGACACACAGACGGACGAAATCGCGGGTTTCTGCTATACCACTGCACATGGCACACAGGGAGCCTTCCGATGGGTCGGCGTGCGTCCACGCTGGCGGCGGCGTGGGCTGGGTGACGCGCTGACCAAAGCGGGGCTGCGCGCATTGTATGGCGCGGGTGTGCGCTCGGTCGCGATGGGCGCGGATTACGAAAGCGATACGGGTCCGGCGCGGATTTATGAAAACAATGGATTCCGCGTGATCCGTCGGCATCTCGTTTTTTGTCGTGAATTCAGGCTGAGATAACGATGCAAACTTCTGTAAAATCACTGCTCGCGGATGCGGCAGGCGGTCACTACGCAGTCGGCGGCTTCAATGTCTACAACCTCGAAGGCGCGCGGGCAGTGCTTGCTGCTGCGGAAGCCGCGCGTAGCCCCGTCATCTTGCAGGTACATTCGACCGCGCTGCGCTTTGGCGGGCTGCCGCTGCTCGCGCTGTGTCTTGCCGGGGTCGCCGATGCCGCAATCCCGGCAGCGGTGCATCTCGATCACTGCTCGGCATTGGATGAGATCGGCTGGGTGTTGGAGCAAGGCGTGCGCTCGGTGATGTTCGATGGCTCGCATCTACCACTCGCGGAAAACATCGCGCAGACGCGGCAGGCTGCCGACCTCGCGCACGCACACGGCGCGGTGCTCGAAGCGGAGTTGGGTCGCCTCGCTGGGACCGAGGACGGTCTGACTATCGCGGAATATGAAGCGAAGCTGACCGACCCGGACGACGCGCTGCTGTTCATCGCGCAGACCGGGGTTGACGCGCTGGCGGTCTGCATCGGGAACGTACACGGTATATACCGCACGCCGCCGCACCTCGATTTCGCCCGTCTGGAGGCAATCCGCGCACGTGTCGCTGTGCCGCTCGTGCTGCATGGTGCTTCCGGGTTGCCTGCCGCTATGCTGGATAGCGCAATCGCAGGCGGTGTGTGCAAATTCAACGTGAATACCGAAGTTCGCGCTGCGTATCTCGACGTGCTTCGCTTGCAAGCGGCGCAAACGCCGGACCTGCTTGATTTGTTGCGCGCGGCGCAGGACGCAATGCAGCGTGTAGTCCATGAAAAACTGGTGCAATTCGGCAGCAGCGGACGAGCATCTTGACAGCGTACCATTCCTGATCTACTGTATATGAATGCAATTGATTGTCGGACAATCTGACAATTCAGATGAAATGTGCAAAACGCTATGACGAGTTCATCGGACAGCGCCGAAATTGTGATCAATATGGAGAGGCCGCCCTCGCTCGCAACCACGGTTGCCAGCACGATAGAAGAGGCAATTGCGCGCGGGGACATGCCACCCGGTACGCCGATTGTCGAAAGCCGCATGTGTGAGCAGCTTGAGGTGTCACGAAGTACACTGCGCGAGGGCTTGCGGTTGCTCCAGGATCGCGGCCTGATCGATATGGTCCCGCATCGCGGCGCGGTCGTAACGCTGCTCACCGCTCATAAGGCATGGGAAATCTACACGCTGCGCATGACGCTCGAATCCTACGCGGTGCGGCTCACGATGGAACAGGGGCTATATACCCGCGCGCTGCTCGATACGCTGCACGCGCAGTTTCAACAGCTCTATACACTGGCGCGGCAGGGCAGCCCACTGCACCTGATCGAAGCCGATATGGAGTTTCACCGCTCGCTGTGCAGTCACTGCGGGCATGAAATGCTCCTGAACGCGCTGGCCGGGCTGCGCATCCAGACGCGCCGCTTCATCATGTTCACCAAGCTATATCACACCGACCTGAAGACTGAAGCGGAAACGCATCAGCCGATCTGGGACGCGGTGCAAAGTGGAGACGTTGCACGCGCCGAAACTTCAGTACGCGACCATATCCGCGAGGCGGGCGAACTGCTGGTCGGGAAGATGCGCGTTTTGGAAGCTGCCGAAGACGGTAGCAGTACATAATTTGTTCACCGAAATAAGTATCGACTTGTTTTCACCTACGATAATTTGAGCCAATCACAAGGAAATCTCATGGCCTCGTCTTACGAAGACCGGATACTCGCCGACCGCGCCAAGATGCGCGGTTCAAAAGAAGCTTTGAAGGAGCGCGTCGCCAAAAGCAGCGTCGGTCCGAAATCAAAAGCTGTTTTAGATGAAACGCTCGATTATGAATCGACCGGACATCTTGATTTTGCGCTGTTCGCGATCCCGCCCGTGTTTGAGCGTGGCGAGGGCGCGAAGCTGTGGGATGTCGATGGTAAGGAATATATAGATTGTCACGCCGGGTTTGCGGTCAACGGGCTGGGGCATGGCAACGCAGAAGTCAATCAGGCCGTCTTCGACCAGATGAACAAGATTACGCAGTTTGCGGAGCTGCCGATGCGTGTGCGCAGCGAACTCGCGCGCCGCATGTCCGAGAAGCATCCCGGCAACTTCGAGAAGAAAGTATTCTTTGCGGTGACGGGTGGCGAGGCGGTGGAAGTCGCGGTCAAACTCGCGCGCTGGTACACCGGCAAGCCGATGATCATCACGCACACGGGCGATTATCACGGACGCACCGCGCTGGCGCAGGCACTCACCAGCAAAGCGTTTATGATCGCGTACAACAACCCGATTGGCGCAGCGGATGCGGGGATCACGCGCCTGCCGTTTCCATTCTGCTATCGCTGTCCGTGGGGCAAGGAATATCCGTCTTGTGACATCTTCTGCGCGAAACAGCTTCGCGACCAGTTCACCAATAAGGAGTCGCCGTTCCGCAACCCGCGCGCCGGGATCAACAACGTCGCGGCCTTCCTGATTGAACCCTTTCAGAGTTCAGGCGGCTATATGATCCCGCCGATGGAATATTTGCAGGAATTGCAGAAGCTGTGCCGCGAGTTCGATATTCTGCTCGCCATCGACGAGGTGCAAACCGGGATGGGGCGCACGGGCAAGATGTGGGCGAGCGAACACGCCGGACTCGAACCGGATTTGATCATGCTCGCCAAATCGATCAGCAACGGCCTCCCAATCTCAATGGTGACCGGGCGTGCGGAGATCATGGATTCGTGGGGACCCGGCGCACATTCCTCGACCTTTACGGGCTACCCGGCGGCGTGCGCGGGCGGCGTGAAGGTGCTGGATATTTTCGAGCGCGATCACATCGTGGAGCAGGCTGCGGAGAAGGGCGAATACTTCCTTGACGGGCTGCGTGACCTTGCCGACCGTCACCCGCTGATCGGCCACTACAACGGTAAGGGACTATGGTTGAGCATCGAACTGGTGCGCAACCGCATCACCAAGGAACCCGCCGACAACGAAACCGCGTGGATGCACCAGACGCTCGCGAACGAAGGGCTGATGTGCATCAGTTCCGGTCCCTATTACAACCGTCTGTGCTTCGCGCCGCCGCTGGTCATCAAGCGTGAGGAAATCGATCAGGCTATCGACAAGCTGGACCGTGTGCTGTTCGCCGCCGAGGATCGCTTCGCGACCGCATGACGCCAATCGCACCGACTCTCGACGCGATAATCGCTCTGACGCGCGATCTGGTCGCCTTCCCGACCCGCAACCCGCCCGGCGAGGAAAAGGAGTGCGCGCAGTTCATCGCGCGCACGCTCGCGGGCTGGGGTATCGAGGTCGCGCTCGTCCCGGAGCCGAACCCGCAGCGTCCGCAGGTCGTCGCGTGGGTGCGCGGCGCGGGTGGTCCGACGCTCACGCTTAACGGCCATATCGATACCGTGCCGGAAGGCGACCTCTCGAAATGGCCGTTTCCACCATTCGCGGCGACGGTTCACGATGGGGCGCTGTGGGGACTCGGCACGGCGGATATGAAGGCGCAGCTTGCGACCGCGATGTTGACCCTGAAGGCGCTCAAGGATGTAAAGCTGGATGGTTCGCTCATGTTTCAGGCGGTGATGGGCGAAGAACTGGCCGAGCCGGGGACCCGTACCCTGTTGACCAAGCCGGAATATGCCAGCGACTACGCGCTTGTGCTGGAACCGACGAACCTGCGCATTGCGCCCGCAACGCGCGGCGTGGCGTGGCATACCGTCACGATCTACGGTAGCCCTGAACACTGCGGGCTGGTCGATCACTATATCAACCCGGCGGCCAAATTCGGGAAGGTCATCGCGGCGCTGGAAGCGTACCACGACCAGATACATGAGCAGTCGCATCCACTGTTGCGGCGGCGGGCGTGCGCAGTGACGGAAGTGCGCGCGGGCGAGAAGCACAACCACATCCCCGCCGCGTGCGAGTTCGTGATCGACCGCCGGATGCTGCCAGGCGAGCGTACCACGCAGGTCGCGGCAGAACTTCGTGAAATATTGGATCGCTGCGCCGCCGCCGACTCCGATTTTCGCTATGAAATGACGTTCCTGCGCGATAATGAACCCGCCGAAATCGCCGCCGATCACCCGCTGGTCGGGATGGCACGCGAGGCGGCTGCATCCGTGCTGGGGTATGATCCGGGCATCTGGGGACCGCCCTACGGCAGCGATGTTCGTAACTTCATCGTGGATAAAAGCATCCCGGCGCTCAACTTCGGACCGGGCGATTTCACGGTCTGCCACACGCCGGGCGAGCATGTGCGACTGGATGAACTGGACTCATTCGCAAAAATCCTGATGGCGCTCACCCTGCGCATTCTGAAAGGCAACCATGGCTCGACATTCGCTTGAACAACTCGCGGCGATCCAGCGTTACAGCACGCCGACCGTCGCAAACGCGCTCGAAACCTACGGCACGATCCCGAATAACGAAGGCTTTATGGGACCGGAAATCCGCGCGATTTTGCCGGATAAGGGCGTGCGCGTCGGCTACGCTGTTACCGCGCGAATTCTGTGCGATCAGCCACCAAGCGCCGCGCGTCCGTCGGTCGTCCCGCGTGATTACTGGAAGTTCGTCGCGGACCAGCCGGGACCGAAACTCGCGGTGCAGCAAGACCTCGATCACAAGCCAGTCGGCGCGATGTGGGGCGAAGTGAACGTGAATGTGCATCGCGCGCTGGGCTGCATTGGCACGGTGACATCGGGCGGCGTGCGCGATCTGCCGGAAGCGCAGAACTACGATTTTCAATTTTTCGCGTCGTGTGTGCTGGTCTCACACGCCTACGGGCATTTCGTTGATTATGGCGGCGCGGTGCGTGTCGGTGGCTTGACGATCCGCACGGGCGACCTGCTCCACGCCGATGTACATGGCGTCTTGCTCATACCGCCGCAGATCGAGTTGATGGACCTCGCCGCGCGCTGTGAGAAGATCGAAACGCTGGAACGTGAACTATTCGCGCTGGCACAGTCGCCTGCGTTCAACGTGGATGCGCTCGCGGAACTGTGGTCGGATGTCGTCGCGCGCTGGCCGTCCGGCGCGGGCGAGGCAATCGAAGGGTTGAACCTATGACGCGGGTTGCGCTGATCCATACCGTGAGCGGCCTCGTACCGACTTTCAAGAAGCTCACCGACGAGTTGCTGCCAGGCGTGGACATCTTCAATATGGTCGATGAAAGCCTGCTGCAAAACACGATCCGCGCCGGACACTTGCAGCCACAAACCGCGCACCGCCTCGCGACGCTGATTGAACTCGCGCAGGAAGCGGGCGCGGATGCCGTCATGGTGACGTGTTCATCGGTCGGCGCGGCGGTCGAAGCCGCGCGGCCTTTCGTCAGCATCCCGGTCTTGCGCGTCGATCAGCCGATGGCCGAACGTGCTGTCGAAATCGCGCTTACAACCAACGGTCGCATCGGCGTCGCGGCCACGCTTGCGACCACGCTAGAACCCACGGCGGCGCTGGTGCGTGCCTGCGCGGAAGGACGCGGCGCAGTCGAGATCGTGCCACAGCTTTGCGCGGGCGCGTTTGAGGCGGTCACGGCGGGCGACGGCGCGACAGCGGATCGGATTGTCACGGAAGGGCTGGAACAGCTTGCGGGCAAGGTCGATGTGATTGTGCTGGCGCAGGCATCGATGGCGCG